>Ga0315281_10004162_pt1 | contig 21082 bp, 21 predicted proteins | sample YL17G07_0_MG_FD_204540 | JGI IMG/M metagenome (GOLD analysis project Ga0315281, IMG submission 204540) | Sediment microbial communities from Yellowstone Lake, YNP, Wyoming, USA - YL17G07_0 | ecosystem: Environmental > Aquatic > Freshwater > Lake > Sediment | place: USA: Wyoming | collected...
CGTTTGTTGGCTTCAGGCGAGAGGTCGGCTATCCTCCGACCAACTTTGATGCTACCCGGGGCTAAGACACTTCTTATCCTCATACCTTACTATTGTAGTGTACGGGATCTATCTGAACTAGCTCAGCAAAGAAAAACAATATTTTTTTACGTGTTGACTTCAATTTAGGTTGTCTGCTAAAATTCAAGCCACGTCAGTCTAATTGACGCGAAGAAAATTTATTTAGGAGGCTTAGAATGGCCGGTGTTGATTTTGTGAAGGAAGGTCGAATTGCGTACATAACCATCAATAACCCCGAAGCAAGAAATTCCTTGGCTCCTGAGGTCGTTATGGGATTGCAGAATGCCTATTACGATTTCAAAGATAATGATGACCTGTGGGTAGCAATCTTGACCGGTGCAGGGGACAAGGCTTTTTGCGCTGGCGCAGATATCAGAGGATTCGTTCCAGCCGCCGGAGCCCAGCCTGGAGCAGGTCCGCAAAGACCACCAAGGACACCCCTCCGACCAGACCAGATATGGAAACCATTTATCGCTGCTATACATGGGTATTGCCTGGGCGGAGGAAACGAACTCGCGATGACCTGCGATATCAGAATCGCCACTGAAAATGCTGAGTTCGGTCAACCAGAGATCAATATTGGTTTTATGCCCGGAGCTGGCGGCACAATTAGATTACCTCGTTTCGTTCCTCGTGCCTTTGCCGCAGAGATATTAATGACTGGTAACAGGTATAATGCTCAAGAAGCACTTCGCATGGGGCTTGTCAGCCGTGTCGTACCTCGTGATAAATTGATGTCGACCTGCAAAGAAATCGCCGAGACCATTATCTCCCGCGGACCGGTTGGTGTTAGAGCCTCGAAAGAAGCCATGATCCGCGGCTACGATCTGAAACTCGATGAAGGACTTGCGTTGGAAAGGGAATTGTCTTCGGCAGTCCGCAAGACAGAAGACTTCGTTGAAGGGGCACGCGCATTCATGCAGAAGAGACCACCTCAATATAAAGGAAAGTAATTTCGTTATTTTGGATCGGAGTTAAGTAAATAAACACGCTCGGCAACCTGCCGAGCGTGTCTTTTTAAGTATATATGGTCTGTGAGTTATTATTACACGTGCTTGAATTTCCATTTATCAGTTCGGAAATAGGCTAAGTAGGCAACTGCCCGTAGAGCTAACGCAATCGCCATTGCCCACCGTACGCCGTAAACACCAAGATCCCCTATTTTCGGTAAGAAATACGCTAGCGGTAGCTGAACACCCCACATAGTAATGAAACTGACTGCTAATGGTATCATGGTATCGCCTACCTGATTCAGGCAAGTTGTCAGGACGGCTGCGGGACCCATGCTCAAGAAACTCACTGTGGCTATTCTAAGAAAGGTCGCGGCAATCTTCACCATGTCAGGGTCACTGTTAAACAAACGCACTACAGGCTCTGCCCATACAAGTATCACAATGCTAACGATTGCCATTACGCTGGTGGCTAGTGCCACTGCCCACCAGCCACTCTTGGCCGCTCGTTCAGGTTTATGAGCTCCAAGGTTTTGCCCTGCTAGAGCGCCGGCAGCGGTACCCACAGCTGAAGCGCCTACATCAAGAAAACCCTCGATTTGCTGACCTAAACTGTGTGCGGCGATTGCCGCTGTGCCGAATGGCACAATGAATTTCACTACAAAAAGGCTCACGAAACTTCGCAACATCTGATTGATCGACGAGGGAATACCAATTCTTAACTGCATTGCGATATTTTTGAAATCGATCTTGAAATGTTTCAGGCTGACGTGTAAGCGACTTCGTCCAGACATTAGCAACCATAAACTTAGACCCCCTCCGATACCCTGGGAGATTATATTTGTGAGACCCGCACCAATTAACCCAAGGCGGGGGAATATCCACAATCCAAATACCCAGAACGGGCAAAGCGCGATATGAATACACCGGAATAAAATTCCAACCTTCATTGAATTCATAGTATCGCCTGATGATTGCATCGTGGCGTCTGACAGCATTCTGACCGTCATCGTTACCATACCCACGAATTGGATTCGGGCGTAGGGCACGGCGGCGTCAACAACTTCAGGTTTAGCGCCGAAGAGCATTATTATCTGTCTGGAGAAGAAGATACCGACAACGGCGGTGACTACAGCGAAAACTATGCCGACGGCAAACGCTTGCTGAAAGGCGTGGTTGGCACCTTTTTCATCACCTTCTCCGACTCGACGGGCTACCATAGCTCTCAAGCTCGTGAAGAGCCCCATCATCAAAGCCTGGACTACCATGACAACCTGGCCGGAAAGTCCAACCGCTGCCAAAGAAACAGTGCCCAGTCTTCCCACCCATATCATATCGATGGTGGGACCCAGCATATTGAGAATATTACTGACGACGATTGGCCAGGTTAATGCCAGAAGGTTGTTAAGGATGCTGCCTTCGGTCCAATCGCGAGTTAATCTTAAATCTCTTTTATCTGCTCTATTAGAATTATTTTCGTTATTATTATGCATTCAAATCAGGCTCAATTTCCAGGAAAAACCAGGATCCTATCTTCGTATAGTAAACAAAACATGGACAATATTATTGGAATCGGTTGTCCTGATATCGTCAAACTGGCATGATCAATTTATAGTCTTAGACACGTCTAAATTTCCACTTACCTGTCCGGAAATAGACCAGGTAGGCAATTGCGCGCACGCTCAGAGCCAGTACCATCGCCCACATCACGCCGAAGACACCATTGTGGAAAATCTTTGGGAGGATATACGCTAACGGCAACTGTACTCCCCACATCGAAACGAGGCTGGCAAATAATGGTATCATGGTGTCACCGACCTGGTTCAGGCAGCTTGTCAACACAGACGCTGGCGCAATCATTATATAGTTGATGCAGGCTATTCGAATAAGCGTACTCGCCAGTTCAACCACGCCGGGAGTGTTATTGAAGACACGTACAACCTTATCAGCCCATATCAAAATCCCGATGCTGATAATGACCATCAAACCAGTCCCCAATCCCACCGCCAGCCAGCCAGTTTTTTCAGCCCGTTCTGGCTTTTTTGCTCCCAGGCTTTGACCCGATAGCGCTCCTGCTGCATTACCAATCGCTGAAGCACCCACATCGAGAAAACCATCAATTCTCTGAATTAACACATAAGCGGCTAAGGAAAAAGTGCCGAATGGGACGATGATTTTCGTAATCAACAGACCTAAAAAGCTTCTTAACATCTGGTTGGCTGATGAGGGAATTCCGATTTTTATCTGCCGCCAGATATTGTCCCAGTCGAACTTGAATCCTTTGAAAGTGATGTGTAGTCGACTGTACCCAGCCATGAGAATCCATAAACCGATTGAGCCGCCGATGGCTTGCGAGATCACACCGGTTAAGGCCGCGCCACTGACACCAAGCTTGGGGAATATCCATAATCCGAATACCAGGAACGGACAGAGGGCAATGTGTAGTATTCTGAAGAATACTCCGATCCACATAGCTGTTTTGGTGTCGCCTGATGATTGCATGGTAGCTTCGGTCATCATCCTCAAGCACATAGTAACCGTGCTGACAAACTGTATACGGTTATAAGGAACTGCGTCTTTAACAACATCGGGTTGTGCGCCAAATAAATCGATGATATATTTTGACAGGAAGACGCCTATTACAGCCATCAGCGCCGAAAAGCCAATGCCTATAATGAATGCTTGTTGAAAAGCGTGATTTGCACCTTTATCGTCGCCTTCTCCAACGCGGCGGGCTACCATGGCACGTAAACTTGTGAAAAGTCCCATGACGAGGGCATTGACGACCATGACGATTTGTCCGGAAAGTCCGACTGCCGCCATGGCGCTCGCGCCCAATTTGCCTACCCATACCATGTCGATGATAGGGCCAAGCATGTTAAGACTATTGCTGATCAATATAGGCCACGCGAGGGTCAAGAGGTTGTTGAGGATACTTCCTTGTGTCCAATCCCGGTTAGGGGAGAGCCTTCTTCTTCTAAATCCTTCGTTGCTGGATGGAGGGCGGTCACTTGTTGGTCCCTGGGTCGAGTTATTTAAGTCACCATCTTTCCCTAAATTGTCATCTTTACCATTGACCATTCAATCCTTAACTCACTCTCTAAGCAAAAGCATTAAACAATTGTAGCACCGTATAAAAGTAAAGTACAAAAGCTCGCCTTTTCCTACTACCGTCACTAGATAAGAACAAGATTAAGAAAAAGGTAGGTTCTGCTCGGTTTTGGTTGTTGGAATCTTCGCAAGCTGTAATCTAGTTGTGACCAGGTTGATGTTCCAGAAGTTTGTCCTGAGAGTAGTCGAAGGGACAGGTCGTTTTGACTTTTAACCGTAGGGAAAATACATATTCTTACATTTAAAAAAACTGTTCCGGCTTAATTAAATTTTCACTAGGTGGAAGGTCGGGATGAGGAGCAGGCTGTGTTAGAGGATGCAATCCTCTAAGAATATATTCCCTCTCCCTTTTTGTTCAAGGGAGAGGGTTGGGTGAGGGTCGTTGTGTGTTTTCACGATGGATATATAATAAAAAGAAAATGTAAAAAAATTATTTTCAACCAATTGCAAGTAGTACCAAACAATGATGCGGATTGCTACATCAGCCAGAATTATGTATTATAATATGTCAATAAAATTAAGGAGGGGCACTCATGGCATACAAGAAAGTTGTCGTACCCCTGGATGGTTCCAAGCTAGCGGAGATCGTTATACCGCACGTTGAGGAAATAGCCTCCGGCTGTCATATTGAGGAAATCGAATTGGTTACTGTTACGGAGAGCTTGAGAGTGTATGCTTCTCAATCAGAAGGAGTGGAACAATATAAACCTCACTACGGTTCTGCTGACAGATTGTCCGGACGGATTTATCGAGCTGACTCGGTTTCATTATTGCAAGTACCATTAGACGTCGGGAAAATGGCGAAGTCGGGTAGGGATTATCTGTTTCGCATTGCCAAGAGACTTGAGAACGAAGGACTAAACCCACGCATCAATGTACTTGTAGGGAATGTTGCTGAGGAAATAGTTCATTTTGCCGAAGAAGAAAAAGCAGACCTCATCATCATGGCGAGTCACGGGCGTTCGGGTATCAGCCATTGGGCGATTGGGAGTGTTGCCGAGAAGGTTTTTCGGGCGACTGATATTCCGCTATTGCTTGTGAAACCAAAGTCAAATTTTAAGGAAGTTAAGCCGAGACGTAAGGGAAAACCAGCCTAACTTATATATTTTACTTCACAGAGTAATCGGTATTGGGAGCACCTCAAATGAGGGTGCTCCTTTTATTTTTAAAAGTTCAATTCAAAATGACTTGAGAAAAACGGCAAGCTATTTGTTGTATTTTACTGACGGGAAGAGTTTAATATCTGTATGCGGCAGAAAAAGGGCGGCGATGAATTCATTCATAAACGGAGCGTAATTAGATAGTTCTATATTTGTCATCCGGCGGGCTATTTTCCTTGTTTTCTCAAAGCTGGTGATCGACATTAAAGACATCCTTGATCCGGTCAAAGAGCTGTTTCCAATAAACTGCATTTTTCCCGGATCGACGTCTGGCAGCAAACCGATCGCTATAGCCTTGGGGATATTTAGTGAACTACCGAAGCCGCCGGCTACATAGATGTTCTCAAATTTGTCAAAGGACAGCCCAACATAATCAGTTAGCGATTTAATAGCGGCAAATACCGCTCCCTTCGATTTCATCAGGTTGGCAATCTCCGCTTCGGAGATAGTGATAGCCTGGCCGGTCTCGCTGTCGGGCGCCGGTACGATTACGTATCGAGGATCGCCTTGATCTACCTTTAAACGCGGCGTATATTTCGATGTATCGAATTTGCCGCTGCGGTCGATGATTCCGTTTCTCACCATTTCATAAATGAGGTCGATTAATCCTGAACCGCAAATGCCCCGAGGCTTTGCTTTACCGATGGTCTCATAATGTACAACATCATCTTTGATTTCGACTTTTTCAATTGCGCCTGTTGTCGCACGCATTCCACTCTGAGCTCCAGCCCCTTCAAATGCCGGTCCAGCTGATGCTGAACAGCAAACCAGCCATTCATTGTTGCCTATAACGATTTCTCCGTTAGTACCGATATCTATCAGGCACCTGATTTCCGGTCTATCAGCCATTCCACAGGCGAGTACTCCCGCGACGATATCGCCTCCTACGTAGCTGGCGACACTGGGCAGCGTTTCAAGAATTCCCTGCTTGCCGATTTCTATGCCGAGTTCCCGGGCAAAAATCTGGGGATAAACAGTGGTGGTGGGTACATAGGGTTCCAATCTTAAAGAACAGGGTCGGAGATTCATCAGGAAATGACTCATGGTTGTATTACCGGCGGCGACGATGGCGTTGATCTCTTCGGATTTGACATGACATTCCGTAGTTAATGAACGCAAAAGGTTGTTAATATTAGCGATTACTGCCTTGTGAACTGGATCGACTGAGCCGCGTGTGCACGCGAAGACCATCCGTGAGATAACATCCTCACCATAGCGCGCCTGGAGATTGTGACTTCCCTTTGTAGCAATTATTTTCCCTGTCTTGAGATTGACAAGCTGTACAACCACCGTGGTTGTTCCGATATCGATAGCCAGTCCGTAGTTGCGGTCCGAGGTATCGCCCTCTTCTATTTTCAGGATTTTACCAAGGTCATCATGCTTGGCTATGGTTGCAGTGATTTTCCAATCGTGGGATCGCAATTTATCAGCCAGGTTTTGCAAGCATGATAATGATATTTCGAAGTCTTCATAATAGGTGGTTTTCCGCAATTCACGTGTTATGCGGTCTATGTCTGAAATATTATCCTGCATGGTTGGTTTAGGAAGTGTTAAAAAGACTTTTTTCACGATCGGGTCTTGTGACATGATCCGTTCGCGTGAACGCCTGGTGAGGATGACTTTTTCCGGTTCACCATATACCACCGGGGATCCTGCCATGAGAATTTTTTCCTGCTCAGCGAGCGATTTTATTGGTACCAGTACTTCAAGGTCATCTGTTACCTTCGTCTGACAGGCGAGTACAAAACCCTGTTCGATTTCTTCACCGGTTAAAAAACCTATGGTGTATTTATCAACCTGGGCTTTACCTTTCTTGATCTGGACGCGGCATTCTCCGCACAATCCTTCTCCGCCGCAGAGGTTGTTTATTGATACATCGGCCTGCTCAGCTGCCTGTAAAATCGTTGTACCTTCTTCAACTTCGACTTCCTTGATATCCGGCAGGAAAATAACTTTATGTGTTTTCATCAATCTCTCTCTAATCTGTTCCTCTAGTTTACCAATAGAAAGGGCTGTGATACAATGCGTTTACGTTATTCCTTCCCAATTTGATTCAGGGAGGTGTTCGGGGTGAACTGGTTAGATATCGTGATCGTCATACTCATCGGTTTATCTACGTTTATGGGATTCAAACAGGGTTTCGTCACCGGGCTATTGTCGCTGGTTGGTATCATCATTGGCGTGGTGCTGGCGAGCAATTTTTATAAACAACTCGGTGATTTGCTGGGATTTATCCATAACGAGGCAGTCGCAAATATTTTTGCCTTTATAATAATCATAGGCATCGTTATGGCAATAGCGGCGATTCTCGCTGGAATAATTAAGGCAGTTTTGCACGCTATTATGCTTGGCTGGATCGACCATATTGGCGGGGCAGTTTTTGGATTATTTATGTCGGTTTTATCGATTAGCGCTCTGCTGGCAATTATCATGAAGTACACTAATGTAAGTTTTATCGCTGATTCCGCGCTCGCCAGTTTTTTCCTGGACAAATTTCCAATCATCCTGGGACTGCTGCCGAGCGAATTCGACGTTATCCGTGGTTTCTTCAGGTAACCTGATTGATTATGGTTCGCGGTGATTTTGATATTCTGCCGATATCCGATAAAGAAAGAATTTCGGCGAGTGCCGGGATTGTCAGGAAATCATTTAAAACAGTTGCATTAGATTTAAGGTTGACCAGGCAAAATTGCCCGACCCATCCATCATTCATCACCAACGTCCTGTTGTTTGCGCTCTATGAAAAAGGCCTTATGTTTTTTGGCGGATTCCTTAATGCTAAGCAAATTGGATTTGTCGCCGTCGAACGAGCAGATCCGTTGCTTTATTACTTGGAAAAGATCGCCGTACTACCGGCAGACAGACATCATGGTTATGGACGCAAACTGGTTGAATTTGTTATTAAATACGATCGAGCCTATGGTGGCAAGAAAATTTCCATTGGAACAGTAGACGAGCAAACTGTTTTAAAAGACTGGTATAAAAACATCGGTTTCAAGGAAGTTTCAACCAGGAAATTCGCTCACCTGCCATTTACAGTCTGCTACATGGAAATTAACTTATGATCTAACTCAAAGTTCAAAACTCAGAAAGTAAAACTACAACCTAAAAAGTTAAAACTTGTTCTATCTGGTTTTATTAAAATCTTATTGGTGGGTTTCATCAAAGTGCACCCACCCTACAAGTATTGAGTTTCCAACAATCTCTCTCGGAGTCGAAATAAAGCAGCAATTGCTGCCCTTTCACGTGTATCAGCGCGCCCAACCTGGTATTGCTGCTGCCATGATTTTGTGCCGTTCTTATTCGCGATACCGATGAAAACGATCCCAGGTTGTTTGCTATCCGGCGCCCCTATCCCGGTTACGCCGATGCCTATGTCTGTGTTGAACCTGTCCATGACTGCGGTTGCCATTGCTTCCGCAACCTGAGGACTTACTGCGCCGTATTTATTGATCAATTCCGCCGCAACACCCCAGGAAATCTTTGCATGATCGTTCGGTGCAATAAGTCCGCCGTGATAAAAATTCTGACTCTCTGCCGTTGAAACAATTTCGTCAGCCAGAAGACCTCCGGTCGCGTCCTCCATGGTCGCTAGAGTTAGCTTTCTTTCTACCAACCAGCTGCCTACAATTCCCGGTAGAGTGTCTTCATCTTTTCCCCAGACGTAGGGAACAAGCAGTTCTTTGATTTTATGCTCCGTCTCTTCCAACAAAGGGCTGGCATCGTGGCCGCAGGCAATAAGTCTTACCTGGATGCCGTCCGGCTTTGCATATATTCCCAATGTTGGATTTTCGGCGGCAAAAAACGGTTCCAGGAGCTCGGCAACAGTTGCCTCCGGAATGAAAAATGTCTTAATAGTACACGAGAGTATTGGTTCTGTAGGGAAGCGGGCTTTAAGTCTGGGAACGACCTCGTTTTGCCACATAAAGGTCATCTCACGGGGAGGACCTGGTAATAATATAATAACCTTACTATTTTTCACGACCCACCATCCTGGCGCCGTGCCGCGTGGATTGCTTAGAGCGGCTGCTGAGGGTATGATCATCGCTTGCTTAATATTATGCGGCGGCATTTCTCTCCCAAACCGTGAGAACATGAGCCGCAAGTTTTTTTCGAGCTGCGGATCGATTTTAAGCGTTTCGTTTAACGCCGCGGCTACCGCTTCGCGTGTCAGGTCGTCTTCCGTGGGACCCAGACCGCCGCTTAAAATAACAAGATCCGAACGTTTTAAAGCCTGGAGCAATGTATTAGACAACTCCTCTAGGTTGTCTCCTGCCGTGGACATTCTCTGCAGCGTGATTCCAAAGTGGGGCAGTTGGGCAGCGATAAAGCTGGAGTTGGTATCAACGATTTCTCCTCGCAAGAGTTCGGTCCCCACCGATATTAATTCCGCCGTAACGGTTGCATTCATGGTGTTGAATTTCCTTTCGCGAGTAATCGTTGAGGATTATTTTAACGCTTTTATATTAAAGATGCACCTTTATGGACTGTGTTGAAGGCACTATAATAACAATAATGGAAATGCGAACCGGAGACTTCGACTATCATCTACCACCTGAACTTATCGCTCAAACTCCAATTGAACCGCGTGACTCGGCAAGGTTACTCGTTATGCGCCGGTCGGGTGGCTCACTAGAACACCTCCATTTCTCTGATTTACCCGACCTCTTAAGCGAGGACGATGTTATGGTTTTTAATGACAGTCGCGTTATTCCGGCGAGGCTCGCCGGCAAGAAATCCGGGACGGGAGGGGGAGCAGAGATATTGTTATTGAGGCGGATAACCGCTAACGATTGGGAAGCCTTAGTAAAACCGGCAAGGCGGATCAAAAAAGGCACGATATTGGACATTGGCAGTGCAATACATGTCCCGGCTGAAGTGATTGGCGAAAGTGAGGCTGGTATTCGCACGATTCGTTTTTCCGAAGAAGTGCACCTGCCGTTATTAGGTGAAGTAGCTCTACCGCCATATATTCATACTCCGCTGCATAATCCAGAGCGTTATCAAACCGTTTACTCCAAGAAGCTGGGCAGTGTTGCCGCGCCTACTGCCGGTCTGCATTTCACCAGGGAGTTGCTAAGCCGGATCGCCCAAAAAGGGGTTAAATGCCTGTTCGTGACTTTGCATGTGGGTCTGGACACTTTTCGTCCTGTCCAGGAAGCCGACCCGCGAAAGCATCACATCCACAGTGAATATGGTGTTATTTCAAAAGAAACAGCTGATGAATTAACCCGCGCGAAGATAGACAAGCGGCGAGTCATCTGTGTTGGCACGACCAGCGTACGGCTTGTAGAAGCCGCATCTAAGTCCGGGAGCATTCAACCGTTCGACGGGTGGATCGATCTGTTTATTTTACCCGGATATCGATTTAAAGTAGCAGATGCAATGATAACTAATTTTCACCTACCCCGGAGCACGCTCTTGATGATGGTGTCTGCATTCGCTGGTAAAGAATTGGTCGATAAAGCATATCATGAAGCAATAAACCAGAGATACCGGTTTTATAGCTTCGGAGACGCCACACTGATTCTGTAAAAAGGGGTAAATAAAATGGCACAAAAAGTGATCGTTATTCAGGGTGAGGGCTTGGGGAGAGGGGATGAGAATCTTGGATCTCTTCTAATGGCGAATTTCTTCAGGTTGCTCGCGGACAGCCAGGCGAAACCTAAAAGCATTATTTTTTGGAATGCGGGTGTCCGTTTATTGTGTGAAGGATCTCCGATGCTGGAATACCTGAAAACGCTGGAAGAACAAGGCGTTGATTTGGTAGCTTGTACAACCTGTCTTGAATATTTTGGATTGAGGGAACAGCTTGTAGCTGGTAAGCCAACCACGATGATGAAGTCAATTTCAGCCGTGATGAGTGATGAGGTAATCACACTATAATATTTTCTTAATAATTTAGTTTTAATATCGGTATTGAGGTCTTATATTTATAAGTATATAATTGAACTAACCTTATAATGAAATTTGCGTTTAATCTATTTGATATCTCTGAATATACTCCTGTTCAAATAAGCGAGGGGGTTAGCAATGAGAAGATTCAGAAATTCCTTAATTACGGTATCTGTTGTGTCTCTTCTGGTAACAATCTTATTTTTAACAGCGTTACCCGCCTCCGCAGCCAACGTTACAGATGTCGCTATTTCTTCGGTATCCGGACCGCCGGGAACAGTGGTTAGTATCACTGGAAGCGGATTTTCAGCCGCGACCTACACGGTCACTATGGGGGGCATTACAGTCGTACCTACGACAGTTGTAGTCGCAGGCGCAATCTCGGCTACATTTGCCGTGCCTGTGCTGCCAAGGACTGGCATACCATATGCCTTGATAGTTACGGCAGGTACCGACATAGTGAACACACCTTATTTTACGATCACTCCTGCAATCTGGCTTAGTAACGCGTCAGGAAGCGTTTCAGATACGATAAAAGTAAATGGTTATGGTTTTTTTGCTAACACGACCATCGCGATCAGTTTCGACGGAGTCGACATAGTTAGTACAGCTTCAGATTCTTCCGGGTCGTTTGCCAACGTCGATCTGATTATTCCGCAAGCGAAGGGCGGCTGGCATACCATCTCCGCCAGGGATTATATCGGGACTTCCCCTGGAGTAGTCTTTGTAATATCGCCGAAGATAAGTTTATCGACTGCTTCTGGACAAATTGGTTCAACAATTATCTGTTCCGGAAGCGGGTTTGCTGCACTTTCCAACGTTTCGTTTTCAATTGACGCTGTTACGATCGGTGGAACGACAATAACTGATGCAAACGGTACCTTGAGCCCGACGACATTAACCATACCGGCGATGTCGGGCGGTCTGCATACATTCAAAGCTCAGGATGCTTCAGCTAATTCTGCAGTTGCCAGTTTGACTGTTACTGCGACAGTCGTGATCAGCCCCTCAACCGGCACGTCCGGCACGACCGTGACCGTTACAGGTTCTGGATTCCAGTCGAACGGCACCGTTACAATAACATATAACGGGGCTAGCGTCGCAACAGTGCCGTCAATCATACAATCAAATACTAACGGTAGTGTCGCTGCCAGCTTCAATGCCTCGCCTTTACCGAGCGGTGTTTACGACGTTGTTGTTAGCGATTCTGTTCGTACCGCCACAGCTCAATTTTCAAGCGTCGCTGCTGCTAGAATCAACCTGATAGAAGGAAAAGTAGGCACGAGCGTTACTGCTACAGGGACTGGTTTTAGACCACGCGGTGAGGTAGCGGTTAATTATGATGGTGTGAAAGTAGGCACAGGCTCGTCAGATATCTACGGTAATTTCACTGTCACCTTCTCCGTGCCGTCTAGTAGTGCAGGGCTGCACCAGGTGGTTGTTACCGACAAATCTAACTCAATAACTTTCTCTTTTAAAATTGATCCTGGTCTGACAATTAATCCATTGACCGGATATGTCGGCGGTGATATTAAAATAAATGTGAGCGGATTTGGTTCGGACAAACCGGTCACTGTGAAATATGACGTCGACCTCTTGACATCCGGTACTACAGATAGCAACGGCGCATTTAGTGCAACTGTAAAAGCACCGGCAAGCAAAGGTGGCAATCATACTATTACAGCTACCGACGGCACCAACACACTTACCGCTGTTTTCGCGATGGATTCGACGCCTCCAGACCAGCCTGAGCTCTTTTTCCCAGCTCCGCTGACAAAAGCTGACAAAAATGCAACTTTCAGCTGGCAGGCTGTGAACGATCCGAGCGGCGTGACATATTCGCTGCAAATCGCGACCGACAATACCTTCGCAATATTGGTATTGCAGAAACAAGGATTGACATCTCCTCAGTATACCCTTACACCCCAGGATGTCTTGAAATCAGTGAGTAAGAAAACTCCTTATTACTGGCGTGTTAGAGCGATTGACGGAGCGTCTAATGAAAGCCCGTGGTCAACTTCGTCCACCTTCTATAAGGGATTTGTTCTCACAGACTGGGCGCTGTACATCACCTTCGGAATTGTCGCTATCTTGTGCGGTCTCGTTGGTTTCCTGTTGGGGATGAAGTTCCGTCCTAAACCGCCAGCGCCAAAAGAAGAACCTACCCCTCAATAAATGAATAGCAGAGAGCGACAAAATGCCAATCATGTTGGTCACGGATCTATCTAGTGACTCCGGACAAACTAGATGCTTCGCGAGCAACCGTGATATTTTAGGGAGCTAATTGCAGAACCGCTCAGAAAGACAAAGAGCAAAATGGCGAGTAAATAGTCATTTCGAATTTTGGCTTTATCAGTAGGAGTTTAAGAGCGCATAGCCCTCTTGTGAGCAATAGCACAATCATATACTATTTTTAGCTTCAAAGTGCGCCTTAACTTGATTAGACAGGTAATAACAATAGAACTTCACCGATCTAAATCTTTAATGGATTAATTTGTATTCGCTAACGAGTTCGGTTAGCTCTTAATATCTTCAGTGATAATAAAATGCTACGGTGTTATGTGGTGAACACTTCTACTCAACACATTTGTCAAATCTAATGGTATCTACTGACAGTTCTAAGCTGGTTATCGTTGCAGCATTACTCTCAGGCAACTAACCCCGGCTCAGATTGAGCTTTACCGAGACCATTGATAGGATTACCTACGATACCTGCTTGGGCTGCGATAATAGCCGCATGGGTGCGACTACGTGCCTGCAATTTGTCGATGACGTTTCGCACGTGTTTCTTGGTAGTGTCCAGGGTAATACCCAGGGTTTTGGAGATTGCGTCGTTCGAGTCTCCATGCCCCAAGAGCCTTAGCACATCGACTTCCCTCTCGGTGAGGTGAGCCGCCTCAGCCGTGCGCTCGGCAAGCGTCTTCCGTCCATTTTGAAGCAGATTCTCCACGGCAGTGTGCAGCAATTCCGTCTTCATCTGCATGCCGCCCTCGATCACACGATAGATGCTCTGCATCAACACTTCCGGTGACATATCCTTGAGGAAGATGTATCCCCCCGCGCCCGCGTGGATGGCGTCAATTACATAAGAATCGTTGATGTTCTCCGTTAGCACCATGACAGCTACCTCTGGGAATTGCTCCTTGATAAGCCTCGTCGCCTGGATGCCATCCAAGGTGCTGGTCCGCGTCTCGGTCAACACGATGTGGATAGGTCGTCCCTGGTCAGATGCCTGTTTTAGCTGCAGAAGAGCTTGATCCGTATCCGCAGCATCTGGAATCAGCTCGATGCCATGATCTATAGCCAGGATCGCTTGCAGGCCCTCCCGGATAACTGGATTGAAACCAATCATCAGGACCCGCACCGTTTTTAACTCCGCACACCCTGCCTCTCTCGGAATCAGTGGCTCTTGTGGGTTCTCTGCCACGCTGGCTGCATATCGCTTTTTTGTAATCGGTAGTCCCAACGCTTGAAGGACAACGGTAGCGTCTGAAAGATCGCCGATTACGGATTTCCTAGGAAACGGATGTTCCTTGACGAGCGCCGGAACTCCTATCACTTGGGCTTCTTTAGCAACCTGGGGAGCCTGTTCAATATCGACGATCTGAACTGAACTGGCATGTAGATCATAATCCTGTAACATCTCCCGAAACCGAGCGACAGCCCGCGCTGATTCCGGTCTCTTTTCTCCGGCGATGAAAAACTTCAGGCCAAGACCTTGAGCGGGTGCTTCTCGTCCCTTACGGGTCACGGTCGTGATGTCCATGGTGTTTTCACTATCTCCTTACCACCGCCAAGGCTCCTTGTCGCTCCAGTCTGAATTAGAAACTGAAAGTTGGCCCGGCTCTGCCAGAAACTGATTAATAAACCGTCCGCGCTCCTCTTCCAACCGCTTCGGCTCCGTGCTGCCGTTAAGTCTTTTCCGGGTATCCTTGTTTGCTTTCACTGATTTCCTTATTGTTATTCTGGAGAAATCGGACGCTCGGGACGGCTCGTTGTTTGAGCCTGTTGCACGGGTAGTTCCAGAAAGGCTACCACCAGTTCCGTACGGGACATGTCACCGATGGCCCTCCTTTCCGGAAGAGGATACGTCCTTACCGCGGTGGGGACTGCCAGAATCTGGTGCTGACGAGCCAGCTCGGGGTGCTCGAGCAGGTCTATTACCTTAATCTCGTAGTCTTTACCGAGATATGAATTACATATCTGCTCCAGGCTGCTGATGGCAGAATCAGACCTCGCCGTGTCACCAGTAACATAAAGGGCGAACTTCCAGGTCTTATGAATTCTTTTTTTGGCGCCCACGCCGCCTCCCTGGCTGTTTCGCCTTACTGAGGCTCATCTCAGTCATATTCACCTCATACTGCTCGGCTTCACGGTGGGTCTGTTCCATTTCAATCTCGGTGGCCTCAATCTCAGCGCGCAGGGCAGCTATCTGGGCTTCCAGAGCAGCGAGCTTTTGCTTGCCGTGGCGCTCCTGCCTCTCCAGGTCATGTTTTCGGCGAGTCTGCTCAACGTCGTTTTTTTCTTGCTGGGCTACCCGGGCAGTGCCGGTAAGAATCCCGGATGGCCCCGCATACACGTCAACAAGTTCCACTCCACGGTTAGTCAAAACGAACTCCCGCACCTTGTTGTCGTGCGCCATACCACGGGATTTCCAAATATATAATAACCTGGTTCGCTCGCCGTTCATCTCGAGGTTGCGCAACACTATCCAGGTGTCCATTAGTGACGAGACCCCGACCTCGCCGGGTGATTCCTGGAATTCGCTCCCCGTCAGGGTGGTAAAAAGACCGGTTATTGCCTTCCCCTTGAGAAAGTCAATCATCCGGGATACCATGACCTGGACCTCGTTGAGAGAGCCAGCGGAGAGCAAATTGGTAACAGGGTCCAGGATGACTACCCGTGGCTGAAATGCGTTAACCTCACGTTCCATGGTTACCAGGTGCATTTCCAGACCGTACATGGTGGCTCTTGATGAGTGGAATTTGAGGAGGCCTTCCTTTAGCCACGGCTGGAAGTCGATGCCGATAGAGCACATGTTCCGTATGATCTCATTTTCTGACTCCTCGAAAGCGAAATAGAGACAGCGCTCGCCGCGCTGGCAACTGGCGTGGGCCAAGTGTGCTGCCAGACTGGTTTTGCCTGTCCCGGCCTCCCCGCTGACGAGAATGCTGTTCCCTCGGTAGTAGCCCTGTCCTCCTAGCATGCTGTCAAGCTGGGGGACTCCCGTGGTTATCCGTTCTGAAGACACTCCATACGCGGGTTGTATCGAGGTGACAGGAATCAAGGAGATGCCGTTCTCACCGATCAGAAAAGGAAATTCGCCTGCACCGTGAGAAGAGCCGCGGTATTTCGCCACATGAAGATAGCGGGTAGCGAAATTGTTGCTTATTCGTTCAGTGAGTAGAACAATGCAATCTGGAAGGGAACGGCCCAGCCCGTGGCGGATCATATCCGTTTCACTCTCCGCAGTAACCACTGCGGTAAGCCCTTTTTCTTTCAACCAACCATAGAGGCGTACCAGTACGTCTCGAACGGCCGATGCATCGGAAAACCCGTAAAAGAGCGCCGGAACACCGTCCAACAATATCCTCTTGGCGCCAACGCTCTTGACAGCGTGCTCAATCCTGACCAGCAGTCCATTGAGGTCATATCGGCCTGCCTCGATAAATTCACCGGTGGTCATCGACATATAGTCTATCGCTATCTTCCCGCTGGCAACCAGTTCCTGGAGATTGAAGCCGAAGGAAGAGGAGTTGGCTGTCAACTCCTCTTCCGTTTCCTCGAAGCTGATGAGAACACCGGGCTCGCCGTACTGCCGTACTCCCCGGACGAGGAATTCCAGACCGAATATTGTCTTTCCGGAGCCAGCCAATCCCAGCAGAAGGGTTATGCGTCCGGCAGGCAGGCCTCCCAGAGTAATATCGTCAAAACCTTCTATACCGGTAGGAACCTTAGATAGTTGTACGGCAGTGGATATTTCGCGTCGCTTTTTCATTCTGCCCCCTTAAGCACGAATTATACAACAAAAGCAAGAATACGAGTTATAATAACTTGGCGTAATGTTAAGTTTATACTATAGACTCGGGGCAAGCCACTGTTGGTTACCTCGTCAAACCCAGGAATACCTGTCGTACATTTTGAAATGCCGAGGTTAGAGTTTTTTCTTTTTTTAGCTTGCGCCAACAGTATGACACTATTTTTTTGGGACGTCAAAGGACGGATATATATCCACGAGAAAATCATGAATTCCCAACAGGGTTTCCACGTAACGTAGCCCGGCAGGCACGCAACAAAGTGCTGGAGGATGCGATGGAGAGACTACCTCATTCATTAGGGATGGCTGGACGGGATAAAATCATCCTAGCCTGACCTCAGGCAACTAACCCCGGCTCAGATTTGGCATTAATGAAAGGTGTGATAGGATTGCCTACGATGCCTGCCTGGGCTGCGATAATAGCCGCATGGGTGCGGCTGCGTGCCTGCATCTTGTCGATGACGTTCCGGATATGCTTTTTGGTAGTATCCATGGTGATACCCAGGGCTGCAGCGATTATCTTGTTCGAGTCTCCGTTGCCCATGAGCCTCAGCACATCGACTTCCCTCTCGGTGAGGTGAGCTGCCTCAGCCGTACGCTCGGCAAGTGTCTTCCGTCCATTTTGAAGCAAATTCTCCACGGCAGTGTGCAGTAATACCGTCGTCATTTGGGTGCCGCCCTCGACCACGCGATTGATGCTCTGCAGCAAAATTTCCGGTGTCATGTCCTTTAGGAAGATGTATCCCCCAGCACCCGCGTGTATGGCGTCAATTACATAAGAATCGTTGAGGTTCTCCGTCAGCACCAAGACAGCTACCTCCGGGAATTCCTCCTTGATAAGTCTCGTGGCTTGCACGCCATCCACTTTGCCGCTCCGAGTCTCGGTCAATACGACGTGGACAGGTTGTCCGCGATCACTTGCTCGTTTAATATGCTGAAGAGCTTGATGCTCATCTTGAGCATCTCCAATCACTTTAATTCTCTCGTCTTTACTCAGGATAGCCTGCAGACCCTCACGAACAACCGGACTAAAGTCAATCATCAGGACTCCCAGATTTTTAGGTTGGCTTTGTGTAATATTCATCGTAGGATCCACCCCCCTAGTACTCTTTAGCGTACCATTATGTGCTACTTTAGTGCGCCTTTAGGTTACCATTCTATCCCCCCCCAACCCACTTGTCAAGAGATATTAGTTACCCTGTTTAGATTATTAGGCGGGCACTAAAACACCTGTCCAATACCTTCCCGAGAGGATAGTAGTACCGGGAAATACAGTGCATATTAAAAAGTAGGTTATTGTCTAATCAGAAAGGGAAACAATGGTCATAAATAGCAAGATAGAAAAAATGCTCAGGGTGAGCGACGTTGCCGAGATCCTGCACGCCCATCCCAACACCATCAGACGCTGGTCTGAACAGGGGAGAATAAGAGCATACCGAATCGGGACTCGAGGAGACCGCAGGTTCATGCAAAGTGACATCGTTGGCTTCATTACCGAATTCAATCCATACAAACAAAATGAGTTTTAGCTTCAAATGACGAGGTAGAACATCCGAAACACCTACTTAATCAGGACAATGTGTACATCTATGAGTACATACAGGTTTATTAACTATTTTAGAAAGGAGGTAAGAATCAGATGCCAGCTATAACATTACCAGCTTTAGGTCTATGGATGGGGATAGCAAGTCTCGTGTTTGGTATTATCGTTATGATTTTCCCCAAGATACTCAATTATCTGGTGGGTATTTATCTCATCATCATCGGCATAATGGCAATTATCGCGTACTTAAACAGGTAAAGATTTCGCGATGTATAAGCGAAGGAAAGTAATGATAAAAAAATTTTGGTTGTTAGTTGTTATCTCTTTCATTTTTGTATTTGTATCCTGTTCGCTTATAAATACTGGCAATAATAATACTTCGGAGCCTGTTTCTTCCAGTTATCCAGATAGCGTTGTCTACAAAATAAAATTATCAAATGGAACTTATCTATGCTCTAGTTTCAATGTCAGTACTACCGATGCCGGGATTTCTCTTGCATTAAATGATGTATATTCAATGACTTCTGACGGAAAGATTACCTGGATAGCGAAAGAGAACGTAATATCGGCAGTTACCATTGAGAAAATCTCTAAATAAACAGAGGACCATAAAACAAAATTGTTCATTTACATCGGTTCCACTTAATCCTGAGATTGAATGGGATCCAGGTAAACAAAAGGAGGTAAATATGCTCAATTTGCTCGTTCTTATTGCTGTTATCATCTTGATTATCTGGTTGTTAGGTCTTGTTCTCAACTTTTTATCCGGCCCGATCCTCTGGATTTTACTCATTATTGGGATCGTTTTCCTGATTGCCTGGCTTGTACCGCGTTTAAGAAAGCATTAATCCCTTAACTGAAGGGGGTTCGAGTAAAAGCATCGGACTTTTTGGTAAAACCAATGATAGATAGTGAAGAGAAGGGCGACTTTCAGGCAGAGACGAAGTTCGGGTGATATCATCTTCCATGTCCTAAAGTGTATCAAGCTGCTGCTTCCTATACAGGTACTGATTAAAGGTATCCGCAACAGGTTCGAGGGAATCAGCAAAATATTTATAAATGAAATTAGTGAGGGGAGAAAGTAATGAATTTAAAAAGATGTTTTGCGATTGTGTCCCTCGTGGCACTAACATCTGTTTTTGCTTCTGGCTGCACATCCAGCCAGTCAACCGGTACTGTAGAGATCAGGGCTACGGATGCTCCACCGGCTGGCGTATCCAAGATAATGGTGACAGCCAGCAACATCCAGATTCACAAAGCCGATGCTACAGAAGATAGCTGGATTACCGTAGTATCTCAAGAAAAGACCTTTGATTTGGTTGCATACCAAGGTGTGGAGATATCTCTTGGCTCAGAAGATGTGAGCTCAGGGAAGTATACGCAAATCAGATTGGACGTCACCAAGGTAATAGTTACCCTGGAGGGCAAGGACATCATAGCGAAGCTCCCCAGTGACAAATTGAAAATAGTTAGTCCATGGGAGGTAAAGGCAGGGGAGAAGACTATCCTCACTCTGGACTTCGAGGCTGACAAGTTTGTGAATATTATTAGTAATGATGAAGTCGAAGTTATGCCTGTACTTAAGTTAGGCGTGTATCAAGGTGACCGCCCCTTGAAAACCAAGTAGTCGTTTTCATTCCTCTTGAGGCGGATTTTCAAGGTCTCTATGGCAGGTGCGGCGAGTGAGAATCAGAAAGTAAAAACATTGGAGTTGTAGCAAAATCATTGAATAATAAAAAAGGAGGGTTGAAAACATGGCACGGAAAGTAAGAAGTGATAAGACTGTCGGCAAATTAGAACAAAAGGCTGGTTTACCCGACGGCGCCATCAGGAACAAGAGCGGCCGAAATTCCCGGTCTGACAAGACACTTAAAACTATCAGAAAAGAACAAAGCAAGTAGAAGATGAAATGGCGAAATGTTTCATCTCCAAACGGTTCGGGCTAACTTCACTGGCAGTCACGTCAGCTAGCCGTAATAAGAGGATCAAGAGGAGGAACATATGAATAGTCAATCGGTAAGGTTCGTACCAACTGTCAGGTTGAAGCAGTACGATGTGGTCAATAAGAAGGGCAACGACATGGGGCAGGTACAGACCTTTGTGGTGGATATGCGCGAAGGTCTGATTGCATTCGCGTTGGTTTCCTTCGGAGGCTTTCTTGGCATCAGCGACAAGTGGTTTGCCCTGCCATGGGGCGCTTTGAAATGGCACCCGGAGACAATGAAGTTTATTCTGGATATGCCGGAAGAAGTTCTCAAGAATGCTCCGGGTATGCACAAAGATAAGTGGCTAGAAGAGATTGACAAGTGGCAGGAAGAGAAAGACC
>Ga0315281_10004163_pt1 | contig 21081 bp, 45 predicted proteins | sample YL17G07_0_MG_FD_204540 | JGI IMG/M metagenome (GOLD analysis project Ga0315281, IMG submission 204540) | Sediment microbial communities from Yellowstone Lake, YNP, Wyoming, USA - YL17G07_0 | ecosystem: Environmental > Aquatic > Freshwater > Lake > Sediment | place: USA: Wyoming | collected...
TCTGCATCGGGAATGGACAACCTAAGATTCTTTTGGAATTTCAGGCAATCCTTGAATCCGGCTTGATAGATGTGCAATCTCTGGGAGAACTCCGTCATAAACTCAGGAGTGTTTTTCTTATCGAACTGAATGTCTGAAAGTCCGGTGATTCTCATTGATGGGTATCGCTTCTCGAAACTGCTCAGAATTGCAGACGCTATCAAACCTTCATTCAGAATATCTATCGAATCTTTCTTCATCTTCTCCCTCCAATGTCTTTCGTTTCTGCATCGGGAATGGACAACTGAGGGCAATAGAATCTCGGACCGAAAGCACGGCATCCTTGAGCCGTATCCTTGCAGGGATAGAGATGGCAATCATTAAACTCTACAATCTTCCCATTAGGTCCGTTCTGCCAAGTATGCGATATTTGTCGTGTCTGAGTTCGCTGTCTCGGGATCCATAAATCAACAGCATAGTTTTCCAGAAGACGGTCGTATGCGCCCGACCATCGTGGATTGGAAAAAAGGCAGAAAAGTCCGGCATGTTCTTCACAATAAATTCCGTCAGAATGACCGCAGTTATTACAGGTTTTCTTCATTCACTCACCCTCTACCCCTTCTTCGGCTTTCGTAGCACTTCTAAGGAATCCGTAATCGTCTAGATATTTGTCAAATGCTTCTTTAATCTTTGCTTCGTTCCACTCATATTTGCGTTGAAGCGTATTAATCATCGCGCCTCTAGGATTCGCATATTTCTTCTCTTTTAGTGCATCATTTAACCTTTTTAAGACTTCTATATCCTCGTCGGTCAATCTGGTTAATTCCTCGGATATTATATTATCTCCTTGTATTATTCCACAGGTGAACCAGGGCCTTTGTGATGGTTCCAATCGTTCTAAGACGAAGATTGTATTTAAAATTTCCGATTCGGTTTTGCCTTCGTTCTCCATTTTTTTAATCTTATCAGAAATCGCAATCATGGCACTGGTCGGCATATCGTATATCATTTCCTTCCCACTCATTACTATATGCACTGTGAAAACTTTGGAGGGTTTTAGATTCTTCGCACACAATTCGCAATCATTCCCGTTACACGCAACTGTCTTTCTATTGAATCCATAAAATGGTTTAGATGAAATATGAAGAAATTTAGGGACGGACAATTCCCTATAGCTTATACCCTTTTCGCTTTTTATATATCCCAGGTTGATTAGCTTGAATTCACCCCTTTCTCCTCTGTTTAACCAAAACTTATTGCCTGTTTGACTAGTTGTCATTTTTAAACTTCCTAATGAGGAGTGAAGAGAATCGAACTCTTGAAAATCGGTTTTGGAGACCGACGCATTACCATTCTGCCACACCCTCTTTATTAATTTGGCGGTCGTTGGGCTTACAGGCCCTCGGAATAACTCCGAGGGTTACTGCAAGCCACGACCATTACGGTGGAGGGTTTTATAGTCGCCCTCCGCGACTCACTCTCTTTCAGGGAAGGCGTTTAATCCTTTCTGGTATAATTTTTCCTCATGGGACTTACCGAACCGTCCTTGTTCAAGAACTGTTGGTCTTTGATGCAAGCCCAATATGGTTCTCCGCCGTTTCTAGGTATTTTTCCGGGAATGAAATCTCCACATGTCGGACATTTCTTATTTGGAATCCCTGTCCCTGCGTTGCCACCGCTTTCCTGCGTCGGTTTATTTCTTTGTTTATTCCTTTCGATTATCACCGTACAAGCCATTGTGTGTATTGATTCGGAGGTCGGAGGCGTGACCATATCTTCTCTTAGAATCTTTTCGATGACCCTATACATGGTCGTTATCTCTTCCACGTCTTTTTCTACTTTGGTTTCTGGCATTTTTTCTTCCTCTTTAGGTATTGGGTTATCATCAGATAATGTATCCAAATCAACCTTCTTTTTGGGCGACATTCTTCTCCCCCTTAATCCAACGTTTCCTCAGATTTCCTATCTCAACCGCCATTTTGACTAATTGAGGAGGTTCTAGCGCGTTTTCTTTCAAATTTGCTTTCTCAATACAGATAGTATAGTAATTGTCCAATAAAGACAATATATACTTCTTTCGTTCCTGGGTAAAAGACCCAACCTTTTGTTCTATTTCTTCCATATAGTTTCGCCTCTCGGCAAATATCTAATTATTACTTAGGTCGGGACTTATATATAAATCTTCCGGCTGTAATCCAGATTCCTCTAACAACACTATATTTAAATCGCATATTTTTTTTCAAATATATTAGTAACGAAAATTTGTAATGGGCGCAATCAATCCATCTATTATTAATAGCACGGTGTTTCCATTTACAGATTTTGTTATTTTTACAGAATTCGCATATCATGTTTGATTTTCTAACATATTCGCTTATTATGGTAATCTCCGGATTTTTACCCATCATCTATCACAGTCCCGGCAGAAATCATCTTCCCTCAAATCTAATAAATATTCTCTAAATACGTTTTCATCTGGTCTTTCCGGCAAAGTGCTATTAAGCGTGGCATTCTCCATTTCTTTAATTAAAATATCAATCGTTGTTACATCGCCTCCGATATAAGGTTCAAAGGAAACTTTATGCAGTTCGACTATTCCTATGCCGAATTTTAGACTTCGGCAAATCATATTGGTTCTCTTTATCAATTCGTCGCCGACAATCTTCTCTTTCACTATGTATTTATAGTAATTTCCAGTAGCCATGCCGAGAATACTTCTAGCACAGTTCTTAGCTAGATTTTTTTCAACAATATCTCTCAGTCTTAGCAATTCATTCGAAACACTTATGATTTGAGGACTTAGAACACCCCATATATGATTCATATTTCCTTTGAGCAATTGATTTATAATGACCCCGATTTCATGGGATTGAATGTCCCATAATTTTCCGTCGTGAGTTTCTTCCCTCGCATGAGAGTTATCTCTAAAGATTCCTTTTAATATGCCTTCCGTCGGCACTTGATAGGCTTCATAAACGTCTATATCGCTGTCCGGACGGTTCATGCTCCATAGATGGGAACCGACGTTTGTTTGCCATAGTAGGCTCTTATCTCTCTGACTCATTTTATATCATCCCGAAAAAATCTCTTATATTGGTTAATTCTTTTTTTTCTTTAAAATAAGTAGGCATAGCCACTCTTCCATTAGGTAGAATTTCTGCTAAACAACCGAAACATTCCCTTCCATAACCGTATTCGGACAAGGTACGACATTCTTCACACCAATCGGTATGACTATTTCTATTATCGATGTCAGGATTGTTTTTATTATGAAAACGAGATTTATTTTCACAACCCGAACACGGATTAGGAAAGGTCGCGTCGTGGCGACAATCTTCACAATCTATTTCTTTCATTTTCTTTCCTCATTCTTAGTCAAAGTAATCTTATATCCTCTACCGCTTATTTTAGTTTCGTGGATGTGTCTAGCCAATTTTTTGATAAGGTAAGCCGTATGTCTTTTATCGGTCGTCATGAACGTCGGCATAATCAAAGACCTTTCTGAAAAGAATGTCAAAACCGTTTGGTGAACCTTCCACTTAGGGGCATTTATACTCTTAGGTATATAAGTCCAATGTTCTAGTAGAAAGATTGCTCTCCCGTCAAATTCGGCGATAAGTTGCGTTAATTGACCGTAAATACGACCAGAACCGTCTTTTTCTTTGGTGATGATGCTCGAATAGCAATCCATGAACGCTTTTCGTTCTATCCCCCACTGATTGCCGTTCCTATCGATTATTATGTAATCTCCACTTCCGCCGGATTTAGTCTCGATGTCAATATCGTTGGCATCGGACTTTAAGTAACTGATAAGTGTTTCATCGCTTTCTCTGGTATCAATCAGAATCTTCGGCTTTCTTTTCGGGATAGCATCTATCATAATAGTCGCAGTAGAACTCTACGCCTGTTTCTTTGTCAGTATAATGGCATTCCCAATCTTTTTTGGTCTTTTCCGAATCAGGAACGGTATTAGTAGATATGTAATTACTTATATTTATGGCTTTCGGTTCTACAAAATCGTTGATGAATTGGCTCAGTTCCTCGTCGGTGAAGGTAAAACTATGCTCTATGTAGTTTTTAAGGCTGAAATAACACAACTTAGCCTTATAGTTGGCCTCGCAGTAACAATAGAACATAATCTGAGATATATGCTCCGGTTTAGCCTCTTTTTGAACAAAGAACAAGTTAGCCGTCTTTTTAAGGTCGCAGATAACGCCTTTGCTATCTATGAAGTCTAGCCTACCGGACACGGTTATAGGGTAGCCATAAACTTTATGGGTTACTCTTCTTTGATTAACTTTGAATAGTTTAGTCCATAAATCGTCTAGGACTATGCCAAAATAGAATTGATAAGCTTTATCTATTGCCATCTTGCTAGGTCTGCCTATCGTTCTGTTATAAAAGACCATCCTAGGGCAACCTATTAGCTCGGTTATATAGAAATGATTCGACTCATATTCTTTGGTCTTAACGACAGTTTCCAATATGTGCTTTTGTATCTCTTCGGGTAAATCAACTATTGCCATTTTCAATTTCCTTCTATTATTGTTTCCAATTCTTTATATAAGTCCCTATATATATCTCGCCATAGACCGTCAATCTCATCTACTATTTGTCCGAGATTGAACAATTTGTCGTCTATTCGCTGATATATTTCCTTTTCTCTTATGGCTTTTTTCATTTCGTTCTCTCCTTTTTCTCGAATTGTATCTTATTGTTGATGAATTTCTGTTGGCGTTCTACGTCCATAGGGAAGAGTTCTATTGCCATGTGCTTTAATCTCTCCCATACTTCGGTTTTCATTCTATCTCTCCAACAGTTTATTCAATTTTATAAGGCACGGCGAACAAAATCTTCTATATCTCGACTTTCCTTTAGCTTCCAAAGACATTTCCCCGTCCTTGAATCCTTTATCGCAACCTTCGCAACTATGATAAGTATTGGATTCGCTCCTATAAAAGTGAATTCGCTTTCCTCTTTTTACGTCCAATGTGTTCGGCGCATGGAAGTATTGCATGGTTATTATCTTAAAACATTTCTTGCAGATATTGAAATTTTTGTAATAAGATATATTTATACGGATGAATTTCTCTCCAACCGGCGGGTCTTTATTGCAAAAATCGCAAATAGTATTGACGTGTGGAGGAAGTTTATCGTCTTTCTTAAATATAAGTCTTTCCATATATAATGGGTCTGGTTCATCGCGTGGCATCTGATACCTCTTTTACCTGTTTTCTCGCTAATTTTGATAAATCGAAATAATAAGTAGCTTCCAAAGATTCGATTGATGCTATTACGCTGTGCAATGTTTCGTGTTCTATTATCGTTTCGATGTTATTCTCGTTGCAGAAATCCAACACCTCTATACCGACCGTTATTATAGCGTTATCGCTCAAAAAGAAGGGTACGTGAGCATAAGATACCTTTTTAGACTCTCCTAGCCCCTTAATCATGCCGTGAGGGGTATAGGGAACCGACCTTTTTATGCCCTTTTCCATTGCTATTTCAAGGAAATCTCCGGTTTCGCGTGTTCTAGTCGGCAAATAGCCTCTTGTTGTTTTTATATATATCATATTATTCCTCTAAGTTGAAGGGGTAATCATCATTAAATACTCTCTTTTTGCATTGCTAAGACAACCGAAACACATTGTCGCTTCGTCCCCATTACCATCGTTTCTATATATTACAACCTTTCTTTGGTTGTTGCTTTCTGGTTTATTGCCAAAACAGTTAGTGCATTCTCTCTCGGAGTCGTCAATTATTTTTAAAGTGGTTCCGCCGAAAAACTCAATTAAATTATCAAAGGTGAGATACATTGAAACCATTAAAAACCTCTTGAAGCATCCTTCACAGAAATGCTCATGTCTGCTAAATATTTCGATTATTATTCTCAGATTTGCTTTGGATGTCTTTTCGCACCATGAACATTTGATTTCTTCATCTTTTACGTTTTTTATTGTTATTTTCATAGCCATATCTTCCTTTTCCGGATTAAAAGAAAACTCTCTATAACTATCCCAACTGTTGGTAGCAGAGGTTCCGGCGGTGCAATAATCAGTCCAAAATTGAAACCTATTCGGCATCCGAATCATCGCCCCTTATGGGGATTTGCTCTATAATGGCATACCAACCGGATTCTCTCCATTCTTTCGCGTTTAATTCTATGTCGTTCTTCTTAGCGAAATATCTGGTCAAGACGAAACTTTTACCGTTTATGCTCTTTTTGAGGTATTCGGGGTCGCTGAGATATGTCTTTTTGAACCTTTCTGTTGCCTTACTAGATATCGTCGGGTCTTTTTCCTGCGGTCTTACATAAAGGGCAAATAACTTGATATCTAAATCGGATAGTTTCATTCACTCCCACTCCGCTATTTTTTTGTGGCAACTCATACAACTGATTACGCCGTACTCGTAAGTGTTGTCTTTAGAGTAAATCCGCACCTTTTCTTGGTTCTTCTTATTGACCGTGAAATCTGCGACATGGAACACTACAAAAAGACCGATATTCTTCTTATGGCAAAAGGGACATTCTTTGATTTCTAGTTGGTCAATTAATTTTTTGTACCAATGCTTGATTTTATTTTTATCCATATCTCTCACTCAGGTCTTTATAACCGCTTTTGACCCAACCGTTCTCTTCGAACATGATGAGTTCAAGCGTCTTGAGGTCGATAACCCCGTTTTCGTAATCCATTCCTACTTCGAAACATCTGTCATTGTGTCTTAACACGAAGGCTTTACTTTCTATTAGAACATATCCGTCATCTGTTAGAGTGAACATAGAAGCCGGATATTTCTCTAAAAGCCACGCTTTGATTTCATCCAACATGATTTCTCTAGTTACCGCGAAATCCAATTCTTCTTCTACCATATTGTCGTCTATTAAACAACCTTCGGCTTTTGGGTTTGTTCTTTTTTCAATTGCTTCTCCCTTTCTGCTGATTGTTTCTCCCTTTCCTCTTCCGCTAGTTCCTTTGTTATCTGGTCTCGAATATTCACACGGTTTATCATTATTTTTGTATTCTCGTCCCTCAATTGAGCCAGTCGGACACTCTTCCACTTCAAATCTTTGACCGTTTTTTCGTATAAAGTCGATAATCTCATCATCGACGGGTACTTTTCTTGCTTGTCCTCGAAAGTAGTTCGGGCGACAATTACCGTATTCGGTAATCGGTGTGGTCGAATAATTTGTGGGTAAGTCTTTTTCCACAATTACAATGCCCTTTGAAGTGAATTCGTAAAGCACCTCGCTTTTTGGAGTCTCTTTCGTCAGTATCTCCGAGGCATTGCAGATGAACCCGAAAAGTTGTTTAAGGAACATACTTTCTATTCTGGTATTAGCGGTACTGCCGACCACATAATATTTCCCGGCGTTTTTCATCAAGGCCCAATTGAAGTCGCTGACATGACGGAAGTAGAACAACCTTTGCCTTTCTACATGGTAAAAAAAGACCGAATAAGTCCCTTCCAGTTCCTTGCAGACGTTCTTAACCGCCGTTCCTATGTCCGGATTCTTTTCCATTTCTTTGTTGAGAAGCCATGCGATGACATAGGAATCTACCTTTGGTTTTTCGGGTATTTTATATTTCTTCCTTAATTCGTCGTCGTTCCTGATTATTCCGTTGTGAACCAAAAGGACATCGCCAGAAATCACGGGATGGGTATTTCCTTCCATATTAGTTCCTAATGTGCCGAATCTGGCATGGGCGACCAAAAATTGAGAGCCGACATAGGTATCGGTCATCATCTTTAAATTTGCTTCGTTATATTCGAATTTTTCCGGTTTCTTGAAGTAGATTCCACTTTCGTTGAACATACCGAAACCGTCGTCGTTAGCATTAGCACCCCCGGCCAACATCCTTCCGATGCCTTTTATTTCATTATCTGTTATCTTTCCTTCACCCAACGCATATAAAAATTCTATTTCGCACATTTTACTCGCTCCTGTCCCTATCTTCCCCTCTGAAACTTTCACTTTCTTCTACTGTGTCCGTCGATAATGGCAAACTTCCTACTAGAACGGCATCATCCGCTAGTATTTTCCCGTTATAATTGAACGATTCCGATTCGCTTGTCTCTGGATATTTGCTTATATCTTTGAATTTATCCCTTCTCTTTTCAAGGTATTCTACTTCTTCTTTGGATAGTACGCTCTGCATCTTTTCGACACTCCATTCGTCGGCAATCGTTACCATATCATTTTTCATAAGCCATTTGATTATCTTATTCAAGATGCTTCCCCATAGGTACATCTTAGTCGGGTTGGTAGAACCTGTATGAAGCCTTATCTCCATAGTATTCCTATATGTTATACTATGGCAATTTGCCCAACAATATCTGGATTCCGTTTGATGATTGCCGAAGGGTAACTGGTCTACCTTTGTGTAAAATCTTTTATAATATAATTCTAGCACGGAGGATGCTGGCAAATCTATAAATCTTTCTATGTCCTGCAAATCCGGACTCAAATCGCCGATTCTGTGGCAAAAGTGATTTTTTCTTCTATAATATGGTTGAGTCTCGAACATATAATCTTCTATGATTTTAAAACCGACCAACATCTTCTTGAATATTTCTGCCAAATCTCTGACAGTTTTGACTTTATCCTTGTCGAAATATGGGAACATATTTATATGAGCGTGTAATCCGCATTTCTTATCGACTAAGAAGTTAGAAAGGAATCTTCTGTTGGTATTAAGGAATTGTTCTAGTTTCTTCATTGGAATTACACAAGTCCTTATTTCTACTCCGCCAGGATTCAAAGAGCCGTCCGTACCTAATTGGAAAAAGGCTATGTCGTTTTTATGTTTTTCTGCGACAGTAGCAACTTCCTTCCTAGGATAACATTCTATTTCAAATCCGACGGCTTCTTCTTTAATCTCGTCATCGTTTTCCATAAGATTGGTGATGTTCCACGAAACTATATGGCGATGGTAACAATTTATACAATATTGCATCCTCTGTCTTTCCCCTCTGGAATTCTCATAGGATGTGTTTCTCCTTATTTCCGTACCGCAATCTAGGCAGATTGTATATTCTTCTCCATAACATCTAGCATCAAAGAAATGCCCGTCCCTAGATGTCATCGCGTTCCCCCTCAGAACATCTTGACCGCAATGATAACATCCGACAAACAAATCGGAATGACACATATTACAGTATACTTTTACGCCTATCACATAAAGGGAAATCCTGTCTTTTCTGAATCTTCCCGAACAATTATGACAGACGAAGTATCGTAAACTGAAACAACTCTCGCAAATTTTCTCTCCTAGGAAAGTCATTAGATGTTTAGCGGAAATCTCTTCTTTTCTGAGGACTTTATCGCAGAGCGAACAAGTTACATTTTCTTCGGCGGGAATCGGCAGGTCGGCGAAATTGTCCAGTAAAGAATTGTTTATTGCCGTCGGCTTCTTCCTTCTTATGTTTTTAGTCATATCAACCACCTTAAAAATAAATAATCCCCGCCGTTGAAGCGACGGGTAAATGTTTTAGGGAACACCCTTCTACTTAGGGTCTGTCGGGTCGCCGTTGATTCTCTTCATGTCGGTCGTGTTGCCCTTGATATACGGGCATTTGCCGTCAGAGCCGAACATGCCGTCCTTTCCGAGCCAGTCGCTGTCGTAGTCGTCTTTCCTAGGCTGGAATGTGTTGTCATCGGTTGTGTCGATACCGAAAACGCACTTATGGTCGCCACAGCCGAGACAGACATATCGCACTTCGACGGATTCTGGTGCATCAACGCCGTGCTTTACGACATTCGCTGGTGCAGAAGGCGTTACTGCCTTAAACTCCATTTCTTTCCCTCCTTTTCAGTTTATCATTTGACCGACCAATAAAAGGCGGTCTGACAAAATGAGCGTAATCTATGAGCAAAGGTCGAATGAGTCTGGTACTGACACAATCACATCCTTTTTCACTTCTTTCGGTTCTTCTTTATGTTCGATTTTATCCTTTGCTTCCGTTTCTTCTTTTCTTTCGGCGAATTCGGCATACTTCTTAATCAAATCTTCGACCTCATCCATTTCATAAAGAATAGGGTTGTATGGGGCTTCTCTGTATTCTTCGATTCTGAATTTATTGAATAAATAGATAAGTGCCTTCCATTCTATTTTTTCCATGTTTTCACCTTAAGCCGCGTGAGATATTTCATTATCCGAATCTTCATCAAAAACAGGGTTGTGTGTTTCGTCCTCTACTTCCATTGATTTTTCCTTTGGTATTAATTCTGGTAAATATTTCTTTATATTTTTATAGTTGAATATTGGTAATGAAAGAAATACCGGAGTTTCCGAGTATCCTTTCGTCCCTAGCGACGGATTACATTTCTTCCAAAAAAATAATAAATCTGTTTTATTTTGGTCTTTCATGGGAACTGTTATCTTCTTACGCATCCATTCGTGATACTTTTCAAATCTCCCGGTGATTGTCGTATATACATCTTCTTTTATCTCGACGACATCGCCGAGTATCTTTTTCCAATTTTCAATGATAAATGGACTTTTATCCGTAAGTCTCTTCCCATTCCGCTTATTGTAAATGTAGGAAGCCGTAGACATCCCTTCATTCGCGCCGAAAGAGAACAATTCCATAGTTTTTAGAACGATTCTACTTTTTATTTCTTTTTTGGAGGGGGTTTCTATAATTTCTAATATGTAAAATTGCTCACATTGGTCTTTCCCTAATATACATTCCGTATGTTTTTCATTTTCTGTCATAAATTCCACCGAATTAACTTCATGGGAGACTCTAGGTTCGGGGACTTCCACCCTTCCGAGCCACAAATAGGCTCACGCTTTTCAGCCATGCCCTTTAAGCCGTTCCTGATTCTTAACTTCTCCCATTGTTTTGTCGCCCCTCTACGGAGGCCACACGCCTAGAAGCGAGTGCCAAACGGCATCAGGAAAGTAATATTGCCGAAGATGTCGGCTATAGTATATTTATCGGAACTGGTATATAAACGCTTCGGTTGCATCTATTTGTCCTCATCGGAACGCGATACTCCATACTCATTTTTAAGTAATCCGTAAATCTTTCCCGCTAGTGACTTATCATAGTTCTTGCCGAAAAATCTCATACAGGTTGTCTTATCCGCATTTATATCGAAATTATTATTGACATAATCTTCTTTAATTTTTTCGGTTAGTTCTTTAGTGAAGAGAATTTCTTTGAGTATATTCCTTATCGTGAATTTTCTTTTAGCAACGTCGCTTTCGTCAAATTCCTCAAGGAGCAACTCCGTGATTTTTTCAATCGTCGGTATTCCCTCTTCAAAGGCATTCATGATTGTCGTATAGATTGAATGGTATGGAATTCCTTTTTCCGCCGTGTGGATATCAAAGACCGCCGAAGGTTTGGCTTTGAGTTGTTCCCAATGGCTTTTCCCCGGTTGGTAAACATAAATTACAGAACCCTCGATGCCTGACATAGACTCGACTTTTTCTCCGCCCTCTCCGTCCGGCACTTTTATCACTATTAATGCTTTTTCTAATTCGGATATGAGGTTATTGTATCTTTCCATGAACTTTTTTCCATCGTTAGCCATGCTTGTAAGATTTCTTACTACCGGCGGAAATCCTTCTTGATTGGATAAATAATCCTTGAAACCCGAAACGCAAGCAATTCTTCCTTCGGCATCTATAAAGAAGAGTGTCCTTACATCAAGCGAAACATCATAGTCTATGAGAATTTTGTTGCGTTTCCCGAACAATTCAAAGGATATATTTTGATGCATATAATGAACGGTATTCTTTATAAAAGGATATTTTATAAGCATTTCGTCCCACAAAGATTTGAAATCTCCGAATTGTCCTTTTCCTAGGAATGGCCTGAGTCGGGTTTTATAGGTAACAAATTCTTTACCGTCAGCATCAAAATAGCGATAGGCGAGAATATTTGTGCCATCTATTTTTTCGGTAGCATAAACCGTACGGTCTTCTAGGTCTTGTCTATAAACTCCGAATCTGTCGAAAGGATATTCCATCTTCGGGGTGCAATAAACATTCTGAGGACATTCCTTCCCGTTCACATGAGTAATATACAACGCGCCATAGGTGGATTTTCCAGACTTATGAATGAATCCTTTGACTTTATTTTCTTCATTGAACGGGTCAATCTCATCAAATTCCCGGACATTGTTCTCATTGGTTATGTCAAAAATCGGTTTCGACGGTGTATTTTTGATAAATTTCTCACAATAGTCATCATGAGAAACGCGAATCCCGGGATGAAAAGGACATTTTCCAGTCGTGCAGGAAAAGAATTTACAATCCTTGCAATATCCTTTTGGCATTTTTCAATCACCTACAAATTATCTTCTTTTTCTGGAACATTGGTCGGGTCAATCCTTTCGCAACTGTCGCAATCGGGGATTTCAATTTCCTTGAGGTCATGGACGAATTTCTTCATCAAAAATTGTATATTCCCGGATGACATCAATTCCAACGCCTCTTCATATTCCTTGATTACTTCATGTAATTCTCGTTTTTCTCCCATTTTCTTGACTCCTTCATGTTGATTCCATATTTCATTTCAAAGGGGGTTAAAATCGTTTTTAGATAATCTTGAGGAACGATGTTGTGAACCATTCTAAACAATACATCGTCGTTCTCGTTATAAAATGCCTTGATTATTTTGTTCATGCACTTTGACCAGAAATATATTCTTCTAGGATTTACCGTTCCCTCATGAAGTCTGATTTCTATATTCGGAAACATCCAATTCAAAGGATGTATATTTACCCACGTTCCTTTTCCGGAAGTTATTCCCTCCAAATTTCCCGTAGTAAGATTATTAACTCTGCAAATAAATTCGTCTAATGTCCCGCCTATCTGTCTGCAAAAAGGAACATGACGGGATTCTGGTATCATTTCAAAAATATAAGGTTCTATCCATTTAAAACCTATGAACAACCTTTTCAAGAAAGAATAGTTATCTCCGTACAAGAGATTCCCTTTCCATAGGTAGGGGGAAATGTTCACATGAATGTGTAATCCACAAGTCGTATTTACATCGCAATATTGAAGGAATTTGTTCATTTTTTGACATTCGGAAAATAATTTGTCATACGGGATTGCCGGAGTCTGAAATTCATAGCTCATCCCATAGGAAGGATGGATGGAACCGTCGTCGCTGACTATTATGGAACTCATGTTTTCGTTCTTAAGAAGAAGACGCATTTCTTCTCTGCGCTTTCGTGAGAAACATTCAATTTCTAGTCCGACCGCTTCCTTTTTGTCTATACTTCTTCCTAAAATTGAAATTACCATTTTTTGTCGGTCGTTCATTTTACCACTTGCATCCTTTCAGACGGAACCTATATATAAAGTTTCGTCCACCGTTTATATCTTCTCCTCTCTGAAACATCCATCGCTTAACGAATAAATAACTTTGACTATGCCATGATTCCTAGCATATTCCTTGCACTTTGGACACGGTTTAGCGTTACCCAGTTTGCCGTTCCTTTTTATTCTAATTACGACCAAAATAGCTTTGGCGACAGGAAGATACCGTGTTCTGCCGATAGCATCTACTTCGGCGTGGACGGAACGATAATTTAAAAGTTTTATACTAGATGGCATTAATGGCTTATTAAAACCGGATGAGTTTATTATACCGTCAAGCACGACTACCGACGCTAGCCGGAACTTCATTTGGCTCTTTTGTGCTATTTTTACTATTCTTTGCAGGAATCTTTCGTCCATACTTTTTCTTCCTTTCCCACTTCATGTAATCATCAAGTGCGAGGCAACCTAAATCCGAAAGATTGTAAGTAGCCAATAACTCACTTTTTATAAGTCTTTCCCTCGTTCCTTTTTTCTCTATCGTCAGTCTCCAAACGACAATTTTACCTTGATTCTGCGCTTCGTTATAAAAAATACATTCATTCCTTATGATTTTCTCAATCGGTAATTGATTTTCCACAATTATATCACAGGCGGTCTTTATTTTCTCCCACGCCTCGGGTGTCATTTCTCCAAAGTTCGGTATATTTACGAGCATTTCTTCTCCAGACATATTATCCCTCCGAATTACTCGTCATTTTCTTCTTTTTATCGGAACCGAATCACATCTGCGACAATAACGTTCTCCATCATCGTCGCAATAAGATGTCTTTCTGTTTACTTCCTTGCCACATTTTTCGCAATAAATAGGGTCATAATCAATTGTAATATTACAGACTCCACCAACGCCGACATCGAGAATTTCCTCCTCTATGTTATCTCCTATTTCCACTTTTTGTATCGTAACACGATTTAAGCCATAATAATTTGCGATAATCGTGTCTAATTGATTTACATTTATTGTTTTTTTTGCCATAGTTTTCCTCATTCTATCGAATCTGTGAAACCGTGTTCTTCGAAGCATTTTCGACATTTAGGAACGAAGTGCATAATTTTTACATCGTTTCCATTAACATCTTTAACAATTATAAAGTCGGTTTCGCTTTCTATAGCATTGGAACAGGTGTCCAAAAATGGCGTATATGGTCGGAAACATTCCGGCATTTCTTCTCCTTTGTGATTTTTCATGGTTTTACCTCAAAGACACTAATGCTTTCATCTAAAGAAATGGGGGCAGGAGTCGAACCTGCTTACCGCCCGGTTCTCCCACTAGAACGGCTAGCCGTTCATATGCCTTTCCCACTTTAGATTTGGAGCCGACGGGCGAATATTAATCGCGGATTCCCGTAGGGGTAACTCGTCGGCATAAGTAAGTAATAATCAAAGTAAAGCCCGAAGAACATACCAAACCGTAAGCGTTTTCAACCCTCACAATGGGCATATAACTAATCCCACCATAAGGCCGGTTCGCTATTCGTTTACAGATACAAAAGCGACGGGTCAAATCCGCAGGGCGGAAGTCCGGCGTTTTTATATCGTCCGATAACCAGTCGGAAACGGCAGACGCTATCCTTTTCGGCACGGATTTGTGCAACCATATAAACCTCCTTTTAGGTCGGAGATTTATACTTGAGCAACTATCCCCTCCTACTAAGGTATCTGCTGAGATAAATCCTTTCGGACTTTACAATGAAGATAATTGGTCTATGGCTTTTTGACACAAATCTACTAAGGACTTCTTTGCATCCATCATTTTATCAATGGGAATCACGCCGTCATATTCAAGTCCTTCGACCAACTCATTTGCACCGGTCTTTTCCAATATATTTTTAAGGAAAATAAGAACAACTATTTTTGCTTTGTTTGGCATTTCTGGATGGGAATTTATATCCAGCATTATTTCGCAACCGATATTGAATCCTTCCTGCGACAGGCTATATTCATTCTTTTTCCAAAACTTCCAATTCATTTTATCCCTCTAATGTTGAAATTTCGAAATGACCGTCAGCCCATATCCTTATCTTAATGCCCTCTCTAAAAAAGATGAAAGAATCCGGCATATTTTTAGTTTTATCGACATCTACTTTCCATTCCCCAAATTTTTTAGACATTCTATCCGCCACCAACCGCAACATTATTCCAAAGGTAATCCCTAACCCTGGTGAGAAGTGTCATCTGCTCTTTCTCGAACTGATATCGAGCATTCGACTTGAGGCGAGGATTCTTCAAATCCTTCTCAAGTGTGGCTATTTGTTTCATATCCCTTAGACAATCTTCAAATTCATATATTTCGTTCATAATTTCTCCTCTTTGAAAAGGTTTAATGGCTTACGGAAGCATTAACAAGCTTGTATTTTAGGCTTCCTTTAGGCATAAGCCGTGCCTTTTGGGGGGCGATAAAGAAGGAATAGAGGTTCCCACAAACTCTTTATCCTCTCCAATAGTCCTCGTCGCCTTTCCACATATAAAATCGGACGGAAGGCTAGACCGCCCGATGCGTAGCCACTAGGAGCCTATCCCTAGCCCTTACGCACTATATAAGGCATTTTACGAAGCCGGACGGCGGTGGTTTTTTCTACCGAACCCTTATGGGTAATACCCGTCTTTTCTCTTCGGCTTCAATATCGGCAATCGTGAAAATACCCAACTAATCTTCGGGTGAAGGTCAATCGGGTAATCTCCAAAAATCCGGTATATAATAAGCGTCCGATATTCACGAATCTGACCGGATTACCGACCTATGCCGTTACCAAAGGGGATGCCTTTGGATTTTATTCTTTGTATATTTTATGGAATCTTTCTATTGCTCCATGCAAAATTCCACAGAAATTTAAATCTTTAATTGTCGGCTTTCCAAATTCCCCAGATTGGAGAGCAATCAGATGTTTTTCGATGATTTCTTTTAAATGTATGTTTGCTTCTTTGCATTTCATCTTCTCCCTCCGATGTCTTTCTTCTTTTGAGTCCAACGACTATATCCAAAACACTGCATACACTCAACATAATGCGACATGGTGTTTTCTGATTCTGCGCTACCATCATCTTGATTATCACAGGTCGCACAAGATTTCTTGTCGTTCATCTTCTCCCTCCAATGTCTGACTTTACGCGCTCCCGTTCCTCTTCGGGAAGATTGTCTCTCCATCCCAAGGACAGTCAGGACATTCTTTTGAGTGAAGCGCGTTGATGGCTTTGTCTCTCTTTGCCGACGCAGTAGCCTCAACCTTCTCGTATGCCTCCAACGCAGGAGCCGTAGCCTTCTTGTATGCCTCCAACGCAGGAGCCTTAGCCTTCTCGTATGCCTCCAACGCAGGAGCCTTAGCCTTCTTGTATGCCGTCAGAATCGCAATCAGGCGTTTCTGGTCTTTGACAGGCTTCAAGAGGCGCAGACGCAACGCTACTTCGCATTCAGGCTTGTCGCTCTTGATGTACGCGATGCGATTCTTGATAGGCTCGGTCGCTTCTTCAAACAATCCCCCATGATGTATATGCCAGTAGTATTTTGGTTTCATTCAATCGCCTCCAAATAGTTTTTATAACTTATATTCAGAAATCCCCTCCGTGATGGTATCTCCGAATCCCTGCGCTTGACCGTTCTCGGAATTGAACCGAAAATAGTCATTAAGAAAACGGGGAAGGGTTATCTTCCCCGACAAACCCATCCTAAAACGTTTTTAAAGGGGTTTAACTCACCGATTTCAGCCTAGCTGAACGGTTATTGTGGCGGCTTTCGGGAAGTCCCTCGCGTCTTTCCCGCCGTGCGGTATATAGACAGTCGCATTCGACTTGTCCTCCAAAGCCCCGACATACTTTACGAAGTTTTGGGTCATTCCTACCTTCTTCGCCTTAATTACAAGTGGCGTCATCTTTCGTTCACCTCCATTTTCTTGTTATTTCTAGTATATACGACGATTGCCAAACCCGGCAACCGATTGCATACTCTATTTGTTATAGCGACTATATAAGGCTTCCTATTATGACTGGCTACCATGCCAGTAAGGTTTCGGTTGCCACCGGAACGCACACGCTTACCTATTCAAGAATTGCGCACAAATTTCACTATATAAGCGTTCCATCATTTGCGATGAATCTCTCTCTGACAAAGGAATGTGTCCGGCTTTCGACATTTTATCATATTCCGTAGCGGAACATACTTTCCATTCTCGGGCATCCAAATCTTTTTTGTATGTGGATTTCTGATAAGTCCCATAACCGCCATCGCAACACGTCACAAAAATTACATATGGTGCGTCATCACAGATAAGGGCGAAACCGAAAAAAGTCGGATTCTTGCCTTGCTTGAAGTATTCCATTTTAATTTTCTTTTCTTTGTTCTTCTTAATCATTTCGATTCTTCCTTTGTGAACATCGGATAAAATTCCTCTGCTATTTCTCTGGCATGAATTTCTAGGATTGAATCGTTTTTGAGAATAAAATACATTATACCCATTTTATTTATGTCCTCATCGGATAAAAACATATATTGCGCCCAATGAGTTAATTCATGCACCAATATTGTAAGGATTGCTCTTTCTCCTTCTTTCTCATATCCCGGAATAAACCTCATTCTAGAAAATGAAATTGAGTTGCCTTTGGCCTTGTAATGTGCTATTTCCTTCTTTCTCCAACGGAAATGACCGAAAAATATCCTAGGTTGGTTTTGTCTATCCATCCTTTCACCTGTTTTTTATGAGTTTTATGTCTAAATATGAGTCATGGTCTTTGCACAAACGACAGATATTAAATGCGTATTTATGACTAGGGTGATAGTAACAATTCTTCAACTCACAAATTTCTGGAATTTTCTCACCCGTAGATTTCTTGCTTCTCTATTTTATTCCATATTGCGTCGTTCGGTGGCACATGATGAACGCATCCCTTTTTTGGACAAATCACACTGTCGTCATCTCCTTTTGCATCCACCAATTCGATTGCATGAGGACTTTTGCATTCCGGGCAATCCGCCTTGAATGCGCTAAATTTCTCAGGGAAGAAGAACTGCTTGATTCTTTTTCGCTTGAAGGACTTTAACTTCATGTGGGGAACTAGCATTTTAATCTCGCCAATCCTTTTCCCAAGTTTCACATCGCGCCTCTGCTCAAGTTTCCGCCTCACGAATGGAGTCAAACCCTCGCACCCAAAATGACGATAATTTTTGATGATTTCTCCATTTTCGCCATATTTAGTGCTTTCTACGGCAATATCTTGTATGTTGTCATTCTTGACAAAAGACTTATCCCCGATTCGCCAACCGATTAGGAAGGGCTTTCCGCAATCAAAGCATACAATTGTTCCATCCAGTAAATAGACGGGTGTTTCTACTTCGTTCTTTTTGCTCATTTAATTTCTCCTCCTAAAATTAGGACATCCACTAAAATTCCTAGTCGATGCCTCAAAAAATCTCGGCGGATTGAATTTTGGGTTGTCCTCACAAAACATATGAGACAAACCGCTTACGATACTGTCTCTATTTTGCCCAGCCGTTCTCAAAACCTCTGCGATTTTTTCGTAATGCCTCTTCTGAAATATGCTCATTTTAGTTCCTCCTTGCTTTCCTTTCTGGATGTTTCCAGAAGTATCGACTCTCATGCGTTATCGTCCTGATTCTCTTCCATTTCCATCTTTCCGGTGGCAATCCTGCGTCGCAATGGGTCGGCAGATTTAATCCCTGTTTTTCAAGGGAGCATCTATTATTGCACCCGAAGCATTTATATATATATTCAATTTCGAGGGGCATTGATTCACCTATTCCGTATAAACGCCAGACCAGAACATTTCTTCGAGGATTTCTAGGTCGCTCTCCAAAATATCCTCGTCAGAATCGTCGCCGACATGAGTATATGTTCCTGCGCCGGAAACATCCTCATATCCGGCCAATTGCCTCAGTTTCGGCAAAATATTATTAGCATACTCAGTCGATTGGATAAGTTGTTCCTCGTCCCATTGCTCGTATTTCTTTCCCAAATCCTTTGCTTCGACCATTGCTTCTACCATCATGGTTTTTCACCTCTCAGTTTTCTTAAGCATGATTTGATTGAACAAATGAAACATTCTCCTGTGTCGCCATTTTCGACAGAAATTTGGCGATTCATTTCTCCTTCACAACCTTCGCATTTCGTCGGGTCATAAGGCAACATACTAGGAGATTGTGGTAAAATCTTAGGCAGTTTCATCGCTTTTGGCTTTTTCGGCTCATCTTCCGGCGGTGGCGGAATCCTCAAAGCCCTTTTTACTTGATGCTTCTCTTCCTTTTGTGGCATTACAATATTCCATAGTTTACTTTCAAAGTCATCCATCGGCTCACCCGAAGCGGATAAAATATATGTCGAGGGGTAGTATATAAACATTCCCCTCCCGGTAAAGAAAATTTTAGTCGCAGTACGGAGTCCAAATTTGTCTCAAGGAGTAACCATGCGTTTCTATTTTTATGTCGCTCCTTCCGTGTTCTTGAATTTCTTTATCCCGTTTCATAATAAGTTGGCGAAGATGTCTTAGTGTGGCTCTCCGTTTCTTTCCTTGCGCCTTTTTGTCATGATGCTTTCTAGTTCGCTCACTTTTCCTAAATTCTATTGGCATTTACTTCACCCTCGATGACCTTTCCCACTTTACTTTCATTCCTCCGCTTTGTGGACAAGTAGCCAGCACCACATAGCCACGACTTGACCCCGGCGAAAATGTGCATGGTTTTTCTTGACCGCAGACATTACACTCCCAAATGCTTTCGGCCTCTTGGTCGTTCCTGATGCCATCTAAAGATTTAGCCATCTCGTTTAGGTCATTTTGGGATAACCTTATCATGGCTTCGCTTTTTGGTTCTTCGAGTATTCCCTCGGTTTCTCGGACAATCACATAAAAAGCCACATCGTCCGATGGCTGGCAAATGCTTATATTGCCCTTTTTCTTGATTCTCGCAAACAGCGTCTTAACTATTCCCATTGTTTTTGTCTCCTATTTCATCTGCGATAAGTTCCTTTAAAGTATTTGTGTTCGGGTCAAAATCTACGACCCTCATATTTCTGAGGTCTTTTGCCCATCTTATTTCTCGGCAAATTCCTTTTGGCACGGTAACTGTCGTCAAAATAAGCTGACAGTTTAGGCTTTCGGCGATTGCCAATTTAGCCATTTTAGATTTCTTGTCGATTCTTGTGCCTTTTGCTTCCGTGCAATCCTTATTTTCAATAAGGACTTTTATGTGGTCTTGCTCATCAAGAATGGCGATGTCCCATGCCGACGATGGATTTTCGGCGGATAGGTGTCGCACTCTGAAACCATATTGTCGCAAAAAGCCGACGACAGAGACTTCGCCAAGAAAACCTTGCCTTTTACAGTTTTCAGAATAGGCAAAGTCCCTCAAAAGAAGTTTGGGGAATATTCCGCCGACCTTTCTCTTTTTCATGATGTTCACCCTTTAGTAATCCTCTGGGTCGATTTCCTCCGGCTTTATCTCGAAAGCGTGGATGTTCCCCCACTTTCTCTCGCCGTCCGGCAAGGATTCCGCCGAATATTCCTTTAGGATTTGTTCTTTTGTCAAGATGCCCACTGAAAAGGCGGACATCCTCTGCCCCGTTTGCCTTTCGATTGCTGAAACTTTGAAAAACTTAAGTCCCAACATTTTCAGAACCTCCCGGCATGGGTCGCTTCCAAAGCGATTTCGCGGTTTGCGAAGGTTTGTTCGCTAATCAAGCCCTCATTTAAAGAGTTTTGGTTCTTTTGTTCGGCAATGCACCGAATACTCTTTTCTCTTTTCATTGACTCACCA
>Ga0315281_10004164_pt1 | contig 21079 bp, 17 predicted proteins | sample YL17G07_0_MG_FD_204540 | JGI IMG/M metagenome (GOLD analysis project Ga0315281, IMG submission 204540) | Sediment microbial communities from Yellowstone Lake, YNP, Wyoming, USA - YL17G07_0 | ecosystem: Environmental > Aquatic > Freshwater > Lake > Sediment | place: USA: Wyoming | collected...
CGCCACCACCGCCTCCGCCTCCGCCTCCGCCTCCGCCTCCGAATCCGCGACCCGGTCCACCATTGTTGCACCAATCGTAGCCGCCGCGCCCGCCGCCACCACCGGCGACGGCCGACGCGGAATCACCACCGTCTGTTTCCACCTGCGCGTACACGACGTTCGGGTTCGAGCGTGATACGTCAATGGCAATCCGGCCGTACGTCCCTGGCGGTAGCCCGCCGCCGCTGAGTTTCGTCCACGTTCGCCCTGCGTCTTCGGTCTTCCACAGCGCGCTACCAGGTCCACCACCGTTGAAACAGCAGCTCGTGCGTTGACGCTGGTAGCTGGCGGCGTAGAGCACGTTCGAGTTCGCGGCGTCCATCACGATGTCAGTGAACCCGGTGTTCTCATCCACGTATTTGATCTTCGCCCAGGTCTTGCCGCCGTCGAGCGTCTTGTAGACGCCGCGGTCGGTGCTCGGACCAAAGAGGTGGCCCGGCGCCGCGACGTACACGACGTCGGGATGACGCGGGTCAATCACAATCCGCGCGATGGTCTGCGTTTCGCGCAGCCCTATGTGGGCAAAGGTCTTTCCGCCGTCGGTCGACTTGTAGATCCCGTCGCCGAACGTCGAGGTCTGGCGGTTGTTCGGCTCGCCGGTGCCGACATACACAACATTCGAATTGGTCTGGTCGATTGCGATGTCACCGATCGACGCCGAACCGTAGCTCTCGAACACTGGCTGAAAGCTCGTGCCGGCATTCGTGGACCGGAACACGCCGCCGGCGGCGTAGCCGACGTAAATGATCCGCGGATCCTTTTCGTAGACGGCAATGTCGTCGATGCGGCCGCCCATGCTCGCGGGGCCGATGGACCGGAACCGGAAGTTCGCGAGCAGCGGATTCGCCGAGCGATTGACGACCGCGGTATCGCGGCGCGCGGTGTTGCCTTGCGCGGCAGCGCTGAGATGAGGACCCGCGACCGCGATGAGGGCAAACGCGGTCACGAGTGAGGCATGGCGGGCGTTGATCGGCACGGCGGGTGCTCCAGAAAGTGATGGGACGAGACAAATGTGCCGCGACCGCCACCGCACGGCTAGGACGCAGCGGCGGGCGTGGTGCGGCCCCCCAACGCCGTCCGCCGACCCTTGCCATTGCGCCCCGCAGGCGAAATCGTTCACCACCTCGAATTTGGTCACCCGTTCCCACCCGAGACGAACTATGCGAAACACCTTCCCGTCCTCCAACGCCGTCGTCGCCCGTCTGTTCGGCAGCGCGTGTCTAGCTCTCGCGACGTTGCAGGCCCCGGTTGCGCGTGCGCAGGCACCGGTCGACCCGTCCGCGTATGCCCGCATGCAGTGGCGCTACATCGGCCCGGTCGGCAACCGGGTCTCGTCGGTTGCTGGCGTTCCGGGGGACGCCAACGTCTACTACGCGGGCGCGGCTTCGGGCGGTATCTGGAAGACGACAGACGCCGGCATCCATTGGGACGCAATCTTCGATGATCAGGATGTGTCATCGGTGGGCGCCCTCGCGGTGGCGCCGAGCAATCCGAATATCGTTTGGGCTGGAACGGGTGAGCCATGGATCCGGAGCCACATTTCAGTCGGCAACGGCGTCTACAAGTCGACCGATGCCGGTGCCACGTGGACGCGGATGGGACTCGAAGCGACCGGGCGCATCGGGCGCATCGCGATCGATCCGACCAATCCTGACATCGTCTACATGGCGGCGCAGGGCCACAGCTACGGTCCGCAGCCCGAGCGCGGCGTCTATCGCACCAAGGATGGCGGCAAAACCTGGGAGCGTGTGCTCTTTGTGAATGAGAACACCGGTGCGATCGACGTCGTCATGCACCCGACCGATCCGAACACGCTGCTTGCGGCAACGTGGAGTCTCGAGCTCCACACCTGGGGACGCGAGAGCGGAGGTAGCGGTAGCGCGATCCATATCACACACGACGGTGGTACGACGTGGACCAAGCTCGAGGGGAACGGTCTGCCGACGCACGTGCTGGGGAAGATCAGCGTCGCCTACGCAAAGTCGAATCCGAATCGCGTGTACGCCCTGATCGAAACCGGCGACGGTAACCCACTCCACGGACAGCCCACGGACAACGGTGAGCTCTGGCGGTCCGAAGACGGCGGAACAAACTGGAAGGTCGTCAGCTACGATCGCGATCTCGCCTGCCGGCAACCGTATTACACGCGCACCGTCGTGTCGACTGACAATCCGGACGAACTGTACTTCCTCTGCGCGTCGTTCAGCCGCTCGATGGACGGTGGCCTGACGAATAGCACCGGCGGTCGCGGTGGAGCAGGTGGCGGTGGGCGGGGTGGCCGCGGTGGCGGTGCGGGTCGTGGCGCAGCCGGCCCTCCGATGACGGCGCCTGGCGGAGACAATCACGACATGTGGATCGACCCGACGAACGCCGCGAGAATGGTCGTCGCCAACGACGCCGGCGTTCAGATCTCCACGACGAGGGCTCGGACCTGGCTGCACGTTCAACTGCCGATCGCACAGATCTATCATGTCACGGCTGACACTCGAGTGCCGTATTTCGTCTACGGCAACAAACAGGATGGTCCCTCGTACCGTGGGCCGAGCAACAGCCGCGGTCGCGGCGGCATCCAGCGCAGCGAGTGGTATAACGTCGACGGCGGCGAGAGCGGGTGGGCGACGCCCGACCCCGTCGACACGAATCTCGTCTGGTCAACCGCGTCGGGATCGGGATCGCGCGGCGGCATCGTCGTCCGTTTCGATACACGAACACGGACCGGGCAGAACGTCGAGGTCTGGCCACTGAGCACCGGCGGGTACCCGGCCTCCGAGGTAAAGTACCGGTTCGTCTGGGACGCTCCGTTTCAGATCTCGCCCCACGACCACAACACGATCTACACGGCGAGCCAGTTCCTCCATAAGTCGAGCGACGGCGGACGGAGTTGGCAGATCATCAGCCCCGACCTCACGCGCAACGACAAGTCGAAGCAGGGCATCTCGGGCGGCCTGACGCCGGACAACATCGGCGTCGAGTACGGCGACGTGATCTACAGTATTGCCGAATCACGCGCGAAGGCCGGGGTGATTTGGGTCGGCACGAACGACGGACTCGTTCAGGTGACACAAGACGCGGGAAAGACATGGACCAATGTCGCCGCGAACATTCCCGGCATGCCGATGTGGGGCTCGGTACGCCACGTGGAGCCGTCAAAGTACGACGCCGCGACGGCGTACATCATCTGCGACGCGCACCAGGAGAACAACCGCGACCCGTGGGTCTACAAGACCAGCGATTACGGCAAGACCTGGAAGCTGATTATCACTGGCATTCCCAAGAGCATGCTCAGCTACGCCCACATCATCCGCGAGGATCCGGTCAGGCGCGGGCTGCTCTACCTTGGCACGGAAAACGCGCTCTACGCCTCATGGGACGACGGCGAGCACTGGCAGCCGCTGCAAATGAATCTCCCTCACGCGCCGGTGTACGGGATGGTCATCCAGGAGCAGTTCAATGACCTGGTGATCTCCACCTACGGGCGCGGCATCTACATTCTCGACGACCTCGCGCCACTCCAGAAGATGACGCCCGCGATTGCGGCGTCGAACGCCCATCTCTTCGCGCCACGTGCCGCGTACCGCTGGGCCGCCTACAACGGCAATGTGTCGGGAAGCGATGATCAGACGGCCGGACAGAATCCGCCCGTTGGTGCCGGCATCAACTACTGGCTCAAGACCGCGCCTCAGGCCGCGCCGACGCTGACCATCGCCGACTCGGCCGGAAGGACGATTCGCACCCTGTCGGGAACCCGCCAGATCGGATTGAATCGTGTGTACTGGGATCTCAACAACGAGAGCACCAGGGCGCCGAGGATGCGGACGAAGCCGGTCAACGACGACATGTTCGCGCTCGACGCCGACGGGACGCGCGACGCGCCCGGGTTCGGCAACATCACGGTGCGCATGCCCCCAGGTCGGTACACCGTCAAGCTGACGGTCGACGCACAAACCTTTACCCAGCCGCTCGAGGTTCGACGGGATCCAAACACCCCGACGCCGACGCAAGACATTGCGGCGTCCACTGCACTGCTTCTGCGGATGCAGAATGATCTCTCCGCGACCGCCGACATGCTGAACACGATCGAGTCGGTACGCGGTCAGGTGCAGGCACTCAGCGCGCAGTTGGCGAACGACAGCCCGAACGCGGCCGTGCGCGCGCAGGGCGATTCGCTGGAGCGGAAGTTCATGACGGTCGAAGAGACCATCATCGACTTGCGGCAAACGGGCCGCGGCCAGGATGGAGTGCGGTGGCCCATTCGACTGGGCGGGCAGATCAGCTATCTCGCCGGCAATATCGGGGCGTCAGACTTCGCACCAACCAAACAACAGGGCGAAGTGCGTGCCGTCTTGCAGACGCAATTCAGAAGTACCCGAGCGTCGCTCGAGCTGTTGATGGCCAAGGATCTGGCGGCGTTCAATGCGCTACTGAAGCAGCGGGGGTTGAAGACGATCGATGTGCTGATGCCGCCGATCGTGTTCTAGTAACTTCCGCGTCGACGGGGGGGGCGGCATGGTCAGTGTGCCCCCACCGCATGGTCCGCCGGGAAGAACCGCCGGCGGGCCCACAGCGATACGTACACGAGCCCGATCAACGCGGGCACCTCAATGAGTGGACCCACGACCGCGGCAAGCGCCTCGCCCGACCCGATACCGAACGTCGCCACGGCCACCGCGATGGCAAGCTCAAAGTTGTTGCCCGCCGCCGTGAACGAGAGGGAGGCGGTCGCTTCGTAGTTGAAGCCAAGGCGACGGGAGACCCAGAAAGCGACGCCGAACATCACCCCGAAATAGACGAGCAGGGGCAATGCGATACGAAGTACGTCGATTGGGAAAGCGAGGATCCGCTGTCCCTGCATCGCGAACATCAGCACGATCGTATACAGAAGTCCGAGAAGTGCCGTGGGCCCGAACTTCGGCATGAACGCATCGTCATACCACGCCTCGCCCTTCCGCGCGACGAGCACCTTTCGCGTAAGGAAACCTGCGATCAGCGGCACCCCGAGGAAGATCGCGACACTCTTGGCAATCTGACCCATTGATACATCAAGGGTCGTCGTGTCGGCGCCGAACCACCGCGGCACAACGGTGAGAAAAAGCCAGCCGAGTACGGAGTAGGTCAGGATCTGAAACACCGAGTTGAGTGCAACGAGCACTGCGGCGAGCTCGCCCGAACCGCGGGCGAGCGAGTTCCAGATCAGCACCATCGCAATGCAACGCGCGAGACCGATTAGCACGAGCCCGTTCCGGTACGCAGGCATATCTGGCAGGAACAGCCACGCGAGACCGAGCATGACGAGCGGCCCAAGGATCCAGTTCAATAGAAGCGAGGTGCCGAGGAGCTTGGTGTCCCGAACGTGAGCCCCAATGGTTTCATAGCGGACCTTGGCGAGCACGGGATACATCATCCACAACAGTCCGACGGCAATCGGCACGGACACGCCAGCCATCTGGACCCGGTCGAGCGCCGCACCGAGATCCGGGTACACCCTTCCGAGAAGAATCCCGACGGCCATCGCCGCGAAGATCCAGCACGGCAGGAATCGATCGAGGGTCGAGAGGCGCTTGAGGGCGGGCGCGTCGACACTGGGGACCAACGGAGACGCTGGCTGTGACGCGGCCATCATTCAGGAGCCGGATCGAGAAACGAGGTCAGGCACTGGCGGTCGGGACTGTCGCCTTTCCACCGGTGCGCAGGAAGTCGGCAAATTCGTCGGGCAGCGCACTGGCCAAAATGCCGCGTGCCGCTGTTTCGACGTCATACTCGATGCGCACGAACTCGACGTCGACTCCGCGCTCGGCGACATCGAGCACCACGTAGCCGGCGCGCGGGTCCCCATCCTTGGGCCGGCCGACGCTCCCGGTGTTCACGAAGTGCACAGCGCCAACGACGCGATGCCATGGCCTGTGAGTATGGCCAAAGGCGATCACGTCACCCGCCGCTGCGCCCATGCCGTCCGCCATCCGCGAAAGGAACGCATCGGACCGATCTTCGGAGACATAGACGGTGTTCAATATTCCGTTGCCGTGGAGTAATCGAATGGTCGGCCCGGCGACATGGCCGCCGAACGGGCGCACGTCAATCCGAAAAGGCAAGCTGCCGAGGTACCGTTTGGAGCTCTCCGATGTATTCGCAATGGTCCAGCCGAAGCTCTGGTGCGCGAGCTCCTCGTGATGCGCGTTCTCGGCGCGGCAGCCACAGTGCTTGTATCCGGTGGCGACGGCGGTGTCGTAGTTGCCGGAGACGCCTGCGATACCGGCGCCCCGAATCATCGCGACGACTTCATTGGGCCACGGCGCGTAACCGACCAAATCACCCAGGTGGTAGATCCCGCTGAATTCCCCCTTTGTCTCGGCGTCACGGAGCACTGCCTCGAGCGCCGGCAAGTTCGCATGCACGTCTGAGAGCAGGAGGTAGCGCTTCATCGTAACTCGATGTTCAAGGTGCGCGAGAACTTCACGAGCAACGTCCGGCTGTCTTCGGCGAATCGGACGGGCGAGTACGCGTCTGGCCGCGTGTTCCGGCCTTCGTTGACGACGACGTACAAATCCGTCCCTTCACGCGGGTTGTAACGGAACCGGACATTGTAGACCAGTAGGTCGGCCGCGCTGTTGTACTGCACGAACGCAGCAAGCGAAGTGCTCGTGTTCATCGTCGCCTTTGCGCGCAGCCGCGCGATACGAGCTGTGTACGACTGCGCTCGCGTATCAAAGTTCACACGATCGACCTGGTACAGCCCGCTGAGCTCCAGATAACGCGAAGCGATCCAGGTCGGCGACGCGCTCACCATCCGCTCCGTTCCGTCGTACAAGTGGCCGAAGAGGGCATTGACGTTGAGACGGAACAGCGCACCCGGCGCTTCGGCGAAGCTGGCTGACAGGGTCCGGTAACGATAGCTGCCGGCAGGTACCGTCGCCGTTGATGAGAGCTTGAACGGGCTCGTGAGATTCTCATAATCGTCGAGGACGCCGACCGTGAGGATCCGACCCGACTTGAGTTCCGTTGACCATTCCGGTCCGATCGCCACCGACTCAAAGACCTTGTCGCGATTTCGCTGATAGCCCGTCGCGCGCAAATTGAGCGTATTCCGCAAAATGCTCGACGCTTTCGGCATCAGCCACCCGTACGACACCCGGTCGCCGAGCCGCGCGAAGTCACCACGCTGAAGAAAGCCAAGGTCCGGCGTGAACCGACTTCCGGATCGCTCGGCGGAGAACGTGTAGGCCAAGCCGTCGGCCCCGCGCCGCTCGAGCTGGATGCGCTCGAACGCACGATCGAACAGCGGGGTAGTCGTCGTGTCACGCTGGTTGGTGTGAGCCCAGTTGAGCGTGAGGAAATCATCACTGGCCAGCCGAAACAGTCCGTCGACACCGTAAACGTCGTTGTTCGATCCGCCGCCGTCCCGTTGCGTGACGATGGCGCCGATGTATGTACCCGAGTTCCAGACCTGACGGCGGACACGGGCGACGCCGAGGTTCTGCGACGCGAGTCCGGTCATCGGCTTGGCCTGCATATCGAGCACACCGACCTCCCAGGGCCCAACCCGCCCGACCACCCTCGCCCCGCCGTAGAGCGGAACCGGCGCGCCGCCGTTGAGGCCGATCCGACGCGAATAGAACAGCTGATCGCTGCCCCCAAGGTTGGACTCGAATGCGCTCGCGCGTTCCTGGAAAAACGGGCGCTTTTCAGGAAAGAAGAGCGAGAATCTGGTGAGATTGACCTGTTGATCGTCGGCCTCGACCTGGGCGAAATCCGTGTTATACGTCAGGTCGAGAGTGAGGTTACTGGTGATCCCGTACTTGAGATCCCCCCCGCCGTCCCTCGGCGATTGACCGATGCGATCATACGCGGTCTTCTGGACGTTGAGCGCCGCCACGTTTCCCACGCCGCCGAGGACATATGGTGTGACGTAGACTGCGTTGCGACGATGTACGCCGTCGAGCGATATCTCCTGCGCCTGCGACGCCTTGAAGAGGCTGTACGCCCCCCACTTGGCCGGAATCGCGGGGAAGCTGATCATCTCGTTGCGACGGGCAATGCGGCGCCAGACGGTCACACCCATCGTGACGTGTCCGCCAACCTGCTGGAACCGGATACTCGACAGCGGAATACGTATCTCCGCGTACCACCCGGAATCGGTTTGTACGACCGCGGCATCCCAGAATGCATTCCAGCTGAAGTTGGGCGCCGTCAGCGCATCGTTTCCAAAGACGACGTCTGTCCGAACCCCGGCGGGATTTACGCCGAACACCAGCATGTTCTCTTTGTCGTTGTACGTGTCGAGATTAAGGACAAACCAATCATTGCTGAACGCACCGTCGTCGCGTCGCAGCGACGTAGCGCGGATACCGGAAACGTCCCGGTCGTACATTCGACCCGATGCATAGAGGAACTGGTCGTCGTACGCGATGCGCATCTCCGTGCGCTCGCTCGGCGGCCCGCCAAAGGTCGGAGCGCTCTGCACCACAGACAGCGGCGCGACTGACTGCCACGCCGGTTCGTCACTGAATCCGTCGAGCTTGATCGGGCCGGTCAATCGGGCGATCGCGAGTGGTGGGTTGGGCCGGTCCTGCGCCACCGCGACCTGCGGCCCGAGGAGCACAACGATTCCGACAACCGTTCGCCAGGCTAAAAGCATCCAACAATGTAACTTTGACCCCGGATGACGCGACTCCACATCTTCACCGGGGATTCGGCGGCTCTCGCCGTCGGGCGCGCCCTCGGCATTCCGGAGAGCGAACTGCTCACCCAACACGACATCATTTCGTGCGGGCCGATGCGCGCGTTTACGTCGCGTGGGGAGTGGCTCGGCACACGGGACGATTTCTGGCAAGAGGTGTGCGGCGGCCCGTCACTCGAAGAATTCCCGCAGGATCTCGTCGTGGATGCGGGGGAGATCGGTCGAGCCGACCGGGTGACGCTTTGGATTGGCGCCGGACTCTCGGACCGGCTCTTGCTGCCCACGGTGCTCAAACTCGCGGACCTCGCGGACTTCGACCTGCCTCCCATCGAGACGATGGAAATCACGAGTCATCAATCGCTGAACATTCCCGTGCTCGGCTGGGGAATGCTTCGCTCCGACAATGTCGGGAATGTCGTCGCGCGACAGATGGAGAGTCATCAGCTCATACTTGCGCGCCGAGCGTGGGCGGGGTTGACCGCGCAGACGCCTGCCTCGTTGCTCAGCTGTCTCGACGCCATCGACGACGACGCCGATCTGGCGGCGGCGATGTTCACGCTGATCGGCCGCTACCCTGACTCAGTGAGTGGGCTGAGCCACTGGGACGCCGCCCTGCTTTCCGGCGTGAGCAACCTCGGGAGCGATGCCTTCACCGTCATCGGCGGCGCGATCGGAAGCAATCACCATTGGCTCGATCCAGTCGGCGACGCGTATCTGTTCTGGCGTCTGCGCCGGATGGCCGAGGCCAGCCTCCGCGAACCCTTGCTGACGCTGAGTGGGGACAGGAACAAGGCGCGCGCCTGCCGAGTGATGCCGACCCCGTTTGGGATCGAGGTCCGCGACGGACGGGCCAACCATACCGCGACGAACGGAGTCGATGACTGGATTGGGGGGGTGCATCTTCGCCAGGCGCACGGGTCTCCGTGGGTGCGGCGTGGCGACGAGTTGATTCACACCGTTGCCACATGACCCGTCTGGCTTCATAATCCGCCCGACCCTTTCCGGTTGGCACTCATGGCCGCACGATTGCTCGGGCTGCGCACCACGATCTACAAGGTTGCGGACCTCGCAACAGCAAAGGCCTGGTACTCGAGGGTATTCGGCATCGCTCCGTACTTCGACGAGCCGTTCTACGTAGGGTTCAACGTCGGAGGGTATGAGCTCGGGCTGGACCCCGACGTGTCGGACACGAAACCCGGGCCCGGTGGAACGGTGACCTATTGGGGCGTCACCGACATCGCCGCGGCACTCGCCGAACTCGCCGCGCAACACGTGTTGGTGGTCGCCCCAACGCAGGAAGTTGGCGAGGGAATCAAGGTCGCCCAGATCAGTGATCCGTTTGGGAACGTGGTCGGGTTGATCGAGAATCCTGGGTTCGGTTTCGCCAAGTAATCGTCAGATCATTTCTTGACTTGGGGTGCGCCGACCGTCGGCAGCGGTATATACGGCGGTGCCGGCAACTTCGTATCCGCGGCCACCGGCACCGCTCCATCGAACATTCCCGACCGTGACACCATCTGGGCGGCGAGCACTGTCTGGATCACCTGGGTGATGTTGTTGGTCGTGTTGTTCGCTGCGCCGCCGTTCTCGCCACCTGAGATCGTGACCATCTTCGAGTCCGCGAGCGCCTGGGCAATCATCGGAACGAGTTGCGGAAGCATTTCGATCTGGCGGTACTTGAAGTACGCCTCACCGCCTGACTGGATCGCGTGGTTGACCTTTTCAATGCTTTCGGCGGTGGCTTCGGCAACGCGCCGAATGCGGATCGCCTCCGCGTCGGCCGAAGCCTCGGCCGCAAGACGCACCATGGCCGCGTTGGCCTTCGCCTGAGCGATCTGCGTCGCCTCCAACTCGGCGACACGCATCAGTCCGGTGGCTTCCTGACGCTTTGCCTCGGCCTGAGCGACGAGCGCGGCGTTCGACGCCTTGGTCTGCTCGAGTTCACGCTGCTTGTCTGAAATCGCGCGTTCGGCGTCGAGCTGTGCTTCCTTGGCACGGCGTGACTGCATTGCGGCAACGATTTCGGCGTTGGCCATTGCCTCAGCCGCCGACTGACGGCGACGCGCCTCGGCGACTTCGGATTGCACCGCTTTGATGTTGAGCGAGTTGAAGATCAATCCAAGGTCGGTCAATTCGCGCGAGCATGCCTTGCGGATAACCACGGCGAGCGGATCGTCATCGTCCTCGATGGCCTGTGCATCGGTGCTCGTCAGCGACGACGGGATGTGACGCACCGGCGCAACTGCCACTGCCGGCGAGGCACCGGCAACCAGCGCCCGCGGCAGAGGTGCGGACTTGGCTGAAAAGAGCTGATCGTGGGTGAGCAAATTGATCGCTCGGCGCCCCGAGCTGGACAGCAGATCCGTCAACGTGCTCAGCTGATCCGCTTCGCCCTTGGAGAAAAAGCGGTTCGCCGCTGTCTTGACCAGCTGGTCGCTGTCCCCGATCGATACGATTGCGCTGGCCAGCACCCGCACCTTGATCGGCCGCGGCGTGCCGTTGTCATCGAGATCTGCCGTCTGATCCGTGATGTCGAGGTCGACGTTGATGACCTTGCTCGAGATCGTGGTGCCCGTCGTCAGCAATGGGATCTCCTTCGACTTGCCAGGCCCGCGGTACGTGATCGTGCCGCCATTGAGCCAACTGACAAGACGAATTGTGCCCGCATCGACGTTGCGCAGAAAGCTGGCGACGATCATCGGCATCACGACCAACACGAAGCCGACGACGATCGCGATCTGTACCCAACCCGAAAGACTCGACATGGCTGACTATCCTGTGTGAGAGTGTTCGATCCTAGAGTACGGCAACTGTGCAACTGCCCCGCGCGGAATTCACGTCCGCAATTCGGACGCGATCGCCGGCGCGCACTGCCGCCCCGATTGCGCGATCGTCCGGTTGGAGAGTGGCGAGCAACTGCACCACCTGTCCATCCAGATCGACCGCGATAAGTCCCTGGCCGTTCTTGTCAAATGAGGTGACCGCCGTTCCTTCGTCATCGATGCAGCTTTCGAGCATCAGCGCCGGCTTCGACGCAAAGCGGAACGACCAATTCCAGATCGAGCGAACAACCGTCCGTTCGAACACGATGCCGACGCCAATGGCCGCGATTCCCAGCAGGGCGCCGCTGCCCATGATTGGGCGGAGCAACGGGCCCGCGGCGCCGGCGCCAAGGCAGATGCTGAACAACACGCGTGGCGAGACGAAGGCGAGAAGCGCGTGCCCTACGCCACCGTGGTCGTGACTGAGATCCGCTCGGCCGGCGTGATCACCGTGGCTCGCGTGTCCCGCCGCGCCATTGTGCCCGCCATCTCCAGCATGGCTCGCGCCACTGTGTCCGTTGCCACCATGACCGCCGTGGCCATTGGCGTGGCCGTGGCCCGCATGGCCACCACCAAACCCCTGGAATGCCATCGCTGCCAGGCCAACAACTCCCAGGAACAATAAGTATGTGTACAGATCCATGTTTAGACTACAGCACCAATGTTGCGTGACAAGTCTGCTCGAACACTGAACAGTGCAGCACCAGCCGTTCGGACGCTACACCCGAAGAGTCTTTCCAATCTCCCCGGGCAACTTCGGACTCCGGCGGACGGCACGATCGAGGTAGAAGGACGGAAATGAATAGATATTTGTTGCAGCGTGCCCTGCGGCCCCTTCCAGCGTTGGCCTTACGGGTCCGCTTCGGTCGATTCTTCCCCCCTTGACGACCGCGATCGTGTCGCATGCAGCGGCTGCGAACTCGTGGTCGTGTGTAACGAGCACGACAGCACCGCCCGCCGCGACGTAGTTCCGCAATGCTGCGCCGAGCCGTGTACGCAAACGCTGGCCGAGGCGAAGCGTGGGCTCGTCGAGAATGACGAGGCGCCCCGGCACGGCAAGCGCCGACAAATTCGCGAACAACTTTCGCTGCCAGGGATCGAGGTCGTACGGGTGAGTGTCGAGCGACACATCCGCGCCCGAGTCCGCCAACAGCGACATCGTTCGCTCGCGCATCTCCCGCGGCTGAATCCCAAGCAACGATGCCTCCCAGTCCAGCTCCGCGCCAAGCGTTCGACGAAACAGCTCGTGCTCGGGTGTCTGGAACGAAACGCGCACGAGGCGAGCGCGCGTGGCTCCGCCCGTCGTCCGCAAATCCTTGCCTGCAACCTGGACCGTTCCCGACCTGGGTTGAAATACGCCGGCGGCAAGGCGCGCCAGCGTGGACTTCCCAGCCCCATTCGGTCCGAGGATGCCACACACCGTGTGAGGTGCCACGGATAGCGTGGCGTTGACGAGCACTTGCTGACTGGCGTCGTACCCAAAGCCGACGTCGCGCACTTCGAGCAGGTCGGTCATGACGCGCGCTGCACCGCGTCGCGAAAACGACGGACTCCATCCGGCGGCGCTCGATGCTCCGCCAGAAAGCGCATCACTGGCGAATCACCCAGCGATGCGATTCGTGCCGCTGCGGCATAGCTCGGCGACTCGATGACCGTCCAACGCCCGTTCTCGAACACGATCGCAGCATCGGCGATGTTGAGCGCGATATCGAGCGCTCCAGTCGCCACGAGGACGAGCCGGCCCGCGCGCGCGCGTCGCTTTGCGGCGCGGATGACCGCGGCGAGGTGGCTCACATCCAACTGCTCGAACGGCTCATCGAGTACGTAGGTGAGCGCGTCTGGCACGAGAGCGGCGGCGATGCCGACGAGCTTTTCCTCGCCGCCCGATAACTCGGTGACCTGCCGGTCGAGGAGGTGCTCGATGCCGAGCTCTCGAGCGACCGCGATCGCCCGCTCGTCGCGCGCAGCCCCGGTGACTCCCGACGCAAAGAGCGGCAGGCCGATCTCCTCGCGAACCGTCTCCACCGCGAGGGTGACCTGGACGTAGCCGTCGAAAAAGGCGGCACATGCTGCCGGACCCGACTGAATCGAGGTAACACCTGGCGCATCGGCGACTCCTCCGTTCTGCAGTGACCCACGCACCTCTCCCTGATAGATCTCGCCCAGCAAACCGGCGGCGGCGCGGAGGAGCGTCGTCTTGCCCGCACCCTGCGCGGCGATCACCGAGGTGATCCGGCCCGGGACCAGATCGAGATTGACATGATCGAGCGCCGGTGCGTCGCCGCTGGAATATGTGAAGCCGTAGTCGATGAACCGCAGCGCCGGATTCATCGCCAGATGAGTCGTGCGATGATCGCAATGACAACGACCGACCCGGCAAACACCAAGGCGAGCGCGTCGACCGCGGTGCGGGAGCGTACCGAGTCAGGAATCACTACGTCGACGTCAAGGCCGCGCAAATGAATGAGACCGGCACGCTCACCGATCGCGTTGAGCTCCGACTGCATCACAGGGAGGAGGATTCTCGCGCCGTGACTTACCCGTTGAATGATCGTTCGTGGTCGGTCGGCCCCACGTGCGACCTGCGCCTCGACGATCTGTTCGTAACGGCCGCGGAGCACGCGCGGGTACTGGACCAACATCATCACGAGGAGCCGCATCGATCGCGGGAGGCGCGTCGATTCGAGTTCCTCGACCACCGCTCGCGCCGGCGTCGTGGCGATTAGCGAGAGTGCGCCGACGAACAGGAGCGCGACGCGCGCTGCCTGCCGCGTCGCAAGCCAGAGCATCCCCGAATCACGCAGCGATCCGCCGCCGGCGAAGTCGAGGGCAAGGCGCATGACGAATACCCACCCGACGAAGAACGCCAACGCGCGCCAGCGAATCGCGGGAATCGTCGCCCCGCCGATTCTGACACTCGCGATAGCGACGCCGCCGAGCAGCAGCGCCGCAATGGTCGCCACCACGGGGTCGCGTATCAGGTACAGCCCGATCAGCGCGGCAAGGTACAGCGCGAGTTTCGACGACGGCGCGAGCGGGGGAACCGCTCGGAGCGACACCTACTTGGTCCCTCGGATTCGTCGTTCGGCGCCGGGAAACCATGCCAGGGTACGCCGCGACAAAGATCGGGCGAGGAACCACGCGGCCAACGAGGTGATGACTTTGTCGACCGGCTCAGAAGAAACACCCGACAGGAACACCGACTTCATCAGGGTGTTGCCGGCGCTCCGGAACAACAGAGTCAACGCGTCCACACCGCCGGCAGTCGCACCACCAAAGACGACTGCCGACACCGGCGCCGAGGTCGCGGCGGCAACGATCGCAATGATGAGTCCCGCGATGATGGCCTTCCACCACACCACATAGAAGCCGCGCTCGGCGAGCAGCGCGCTCGCCAGTCCGATCAGCGCGGCGGTGCCGCTGAACGCCCAGAGCACCGGACTGAACAACACCGTGCCGAGCAGGGTCGTCCCGACCCCGACAGCGATTGCGACCCACGGTCCGGCGAGTATCGCCGCAAGCGTGATGCCGATCGAGTCGAGGAAGATCGGCAGCTTGATCGCCGACGCGATCCATCCCATGACGATGTTGAGACCGACCAAAGTCGGGATGACAACGATCTTTGAGGGAGAAATGAGCAGTACTTGGTGAGTCGTGACTAATTATCGTTGAACAGTGATGAGGCGGACATTTGGTGCCTCGCGATGAGAGAAGGTCCGGAATATGAGCCGGTCAGTCAAGCGCTGTTCTATTGCTCTGGGCGAAGCCTTTTGCCACACACCACTGGCTACTGTAACCACTCACGACTCAGCACGCACAACTTCATGACTATCAACCACATCTCCGACACGGCCCGTTGGGTCGCGTACTACCGCGCGATGGAAACCGAACGGTCCGACTCGATCTTCAAGGACCCGTTCGCCAAGCGCCTCGCTGGGCCCGAAGGCGAGGCGATCGTTGGCACAATGAAACGAGGAAAGCAGATGGCGTGGGCGATGATCGTCCGCACGGCCGTCTTCGATGAGCTGATCCTCGACGCGATCCGCACGCAAAAAGTCGACCTCGTCGTGAATCTCGCTGCCGGCCTCGATGCACGGCCGTGGCGGATGGACCTGCCGCCGAATCTGCGCTGGGTGGACGTCGATCTGCCAGGGATTCTCGACTACAAGGTCGACATGCTCAAAGCCGAAACGCCGCGCTGCAAATACGAAGCACTCCGCGTCGACTTGACCGACGGCGCCAAGCGGAATGCGGCGCTGGCGCAGCTCGGTGCGAGCGCTACCCGGGCGCTCGTGGTGGCCGAAGGGCTCCTCATTTACCTGACGGCCGAACAGGTCGGTGCGCTGGCGACGGATCTGAACGCGGCGGGCAACTTTAAGTGGTGGATGTTCGACCTGGCCAACCCGCGACTGCTGAAGATGATGCAGCGGATGTGGGGAAAGACGGTGAACGCGGGGAACGCGCCGTTCCAGTTCGCTCCGGCCGATGGGACCAAATTCTTCGAGAAATTCGGGTGGAAGGAAGCGGCGTTCCGGTCGATGATGGACGAGGCGAGACGGCTGAACCGCGAGATGGGTGGGGCGTGGTTGTGGCGACCGATCATGAAGCTGTATCCGAAGCGGATGCAGGAGCAGTTTCGTCGGTTTTCAGGGGTAGCCTTGCTGGCGCGGCAGTAACCGTCCCCCGGGCCGAACACGAACTGGCACCGCGCAACACCCTGACCTAGCAGGTAAGGGGGGCAACGCGTATCCATAGTACGCTGAAGTAGCTCGTTTCCCTCGCCGTCCCCAAAAATGCATTCAGGAGGCAAGATGTCCACGGGATTCCGTCGCTGGTCGGCCCTCGCCGCCGTTGCGACCGCTGGTGTTCTGCTCGCGCCCGCATCCGCTATCGCTCAGGCAGCGGTCCCGCAAAAGCAGGACGCTGAGTACACCGCCAAGATCAAGGAACACCTCACCGATCCACGGATCACGACCGAGTTGGTCGACCATCTGCCGGCATCGACCAAAGTGCCGACCCCGCTCAAGTTCCTGGGCCGTATCGTCGGGACGCCGGGCGAGTTGACCCACGCCAAGGACATCCATCGTTATCTCAAGGCCATCGCCGACGCCGCGCCGCTGCGCGCGAAGTACATGGTGATCGGCAAGAGCGAAGAAGGTCGCGACATGATCGCGATGATCATCGCGAACGAGGAGACAATCCGGAATCTCAACACGTACAAGGGCTACCTCGCCGAGCTGACCGATCCGCGCAAGACCAGCGAAGCGCGGGCACGCGCGGTGATCGCCAAGGCAAAGCCGGTCTACTACATCACGAGCGGCATGCACTCGACCGAGACCGGCGGTCCCGAAATGCTGATGGAGCTTGCCTACCGGCTCGTCGTCGAAGAGACCCCATTCATACAGGACATCCGGAACAACGTGATCACGATGATCACGCCGGTCATCGAAGTGGACGGACGCGAGAAGATCGTCGACAACTGCTACATGCAGGCGGACCTCGGCTACGGCCCGGGACAGCCGTACTGGGGCAAGTATGTCCAGCACGACAACAACCGCGACGGGATGGGCCAGTTCCTCTCGCTGACACAGGCGGTCGAAAAGCTCGGCCTTGAGTGGCACCCCACGATTCTGCACGATCTGCACGAAGCGCAGACCTTGCTCTACGCATCGACGGGCACCGGCCCGTACAACGAACAGCTCGATCCGATCACGGTCAACGAGTGGTGGATGCTGGCAGAGAACGACGTCATGGAGATGACCAAGCGCGGCGTACCGGGCGTTTGGACCTACGGTTTCTACGACGGCTGGGTCCCGAACTACATGTTCTACGTTGTGCACGCGCACAACGCGACCGGTCGGTTCTACGAAGTGCAGAGCTACAGCACAGGGTGCGCGGGCTTGCCGGGAAGCCCGAGGCAGCTCGCGTCGGTGGCGACTGCGACCGCTCTTCGCACGCGCGATAGCGCAGCTGCAGCTGCTGCCGGTGTCGTGGCAGGGGCTGGCGCCGGTGGACGCGGCGGATTTGGTGGTGGCGGCGGCGGACGCGGTGGCCGCGGCGGCGCCAATCAGACGCCGGACAGCCTGCTCACGCGCGTCCTTGGCGGGAGCAACTACGGGCAAAGCCGTGAGTGGTTCCGTCCGAATCCGACTCCGGATGACATCAAGTGGGGTAATCGCGCCAACACGAACATTCAACAGTCCGCGATTCTGTTCGCCCTGAAGCACGTGGCGCACGATCGCGATCGCTACCTCGAGAACTACTGGATCAAGAACAACAACGCCGTCAACAAGGCGAAATACGGACCGATCAAGGCGTGGGTGATTCCGGCGACACAGCACTCGAAAGCGAACGCCGCCGAAGCCGTCAACGAGTTGATGGATCAGGGACTCGAGTTCCACGTGGCCGACAACGACTTCATGGCCGGCAGCGTCAGCGTCAAAAAGGGTGACTGGATCGTACGCGGCGATCAGCCGTTCCGTACCGTCGCCGACATCTACTTCTCGATTCAGAACTTCCCGATGACCAACCCGTCGCCGTACGACGACACGGGCTGGACGTACCAGATGATGCGCAACCTCATCATCAACGAAGTCGGCGACATGAGCATCCTCAAGCAGCCCATGACGCAGGCCAAGACCCACGTCACCGCGACGGGCGGGATCATTGGCCAGGCGGGATCGACGATCATCATCGATCACACCGGCGACAACAACATGATGGCGTTCCGTTTCCGGTTCGCCGCCGTGCCGATGACGGCGGCTGAAGCGGCGTTCGATGCCAGTGGCCACCACTTTGGCGCCGGTTCGTTCATCATCGCCAACGCCAACCGCGCGCAGTTGGAGCCGGCCCTCAAGGAGCTTTCATTGAGCGGCTACGTTGCCGACGCGCCGGCAAGCGTCAAGACACACGACCTCGACGTACCGCGGATCGGGTACATCCATAGCTGGTCACGCACGCAGGACGAGGGGTGGGTCCGCGCGGCGCTCGACTTCTACAAGATTCCGTACACCTATTTCGGCGAGAATTCCGTCCGCAAGATGGGGCGGCTTCGCGACAAGTTCGATGTCATTCTCTGGCCACATGGTGGTGCGGTTGGAACCGCTGCTCCGACAACGGGCCAGGCAGTTCCGTACAAGAGCACGAAGGAGTATCCGGCGCTCGGCTACCCGGATTCCACCGATGACACTCGCGGTGGTCTTGGCGAGGACGGGCTCAAGATGCTACTCGAGTTCGCGCAGCAGGGCGGGACGATCATTACCGAGGGTGGTACGGCGTCGATCTTTACGCAGGCAAACATGACGCCCGGAATCAAGATCGTGCCGGCGCCAGGGCTCGTCGATCGGGGGACGCTTCTGCGCAACGTCATCACTGACATGAACAGCCCGATCGTGTACGGGCTGACCGTGAACCAGCTGCCCGTGTATTTCAGCGGCGGCGCGATCCTCGATGTCGGCATTCCGGCAATGCTCGACGCTCCGGCGCAGGGTAAGGTCGATCAGCTCCGCCCGGGTAGCCGCGCCGCGGCTGCCGCGGCCGGCGGCGGAGGCGGCCTCGTTCCCGGCGGGCGCGGCGGTCCCGGTGGTGCGGGCGGTCCCGGCGGTGGCGGTGGCCGCGGCGGCGGCGCCAATGTGTACCAGAACACGCAGCCGATGGCGACATGGCTGCCGCACGCCGTGTGGGAACCGATGGCGATGTGGCCGGCGTCTCCGGCCATCACGACGCCCGTCGACGGCGGGCCGCGCGTGGTGATGGCTTTCCCATCGAGCGCCAAGGACATGCTGCTGTCGGGTGTGCTCTCGGGCGGTGAGAACTTGTCGAACCGCGGATCCGTGATCGATGAACCGCTCGGCCAGGGACACCTCGTGATGTTTGCGATCCGCCCGTTCTGGCGGTGGCAGACCCAGGGCACGTTCATCCTCGGGTTCAATTCAATTCTGAACTGGAATGACCTGAACGCCGGGAAGTAGTCCGGCGGTTGCGAAGCCAACAAAGCGGGGAGCCGAATGGCTCCCCGCTTTGTTTTGCGTCCGGCCCATGGCACGCCAATGATTGCCACTGCAATGAAATGGTTGCGGGGTTGGTCGGCCGGGGCCCCATCGTCCCCAGCATGACTACCATCGCTCCTACCCTTGCCCAAGGTAGCTTCCGGAAGCTACTTTATGGCATGCGCGCCATTGGCCTGAAGGTTCTCAAGAATCGCCTCAGTGAGTACGTGCGCCTTGCGGCCGGCGGGGAAACCGTGCTCGTCACCGATCGGGACCGAGTGGTCGCCGAGCTCATTCCGCCGCGCACCGGCCGTGCCGAGCTCGTGGCCGACGCACACCTCGCCGAGGCCGTTCGGCAAGGCTGGCTCACGCCCGCGTTGTCTGCGGGCACGACCCCGCTCCGTCGGCCGGTCATCACGCTCGCCGCTCTGCTTGCCGACCTCGGCGCCTCGCGCGACGACCGCTGAGGACTCGCGCAGCATGATTTATCTCGATACATCAGTGGCGCTCGCGCAGATGCTCGCTGAAGATCGCGTTCCGCCGCCGTCGCTATGGTCCGAGCCGCTGGTTTCGAGCCGTCTGCTGGAGTACGAACTCTGGGCGCGCATCAACGGCATGGGCCTGCGGAAATCGCACGGGGACGACGTGCGGTCGCTGGTCGCCCGCATATCGTTCGTGGAGCTGACGCGTGAGGCGACAGCGCGTTCGACCGAGCCGTTCCCAATCCCCGTTCGCACCCTCGACGCCCTGCATCTGGCGGCGATGGACTTCCTGCGCAGTCACGGTCAGGACGTCCAACTGGCCAGTTACGACAAGCGCCTTGTGGCCGCCGCGAAACGGATCGGAATCAAGGCCGTCCCGCGGATGTGATTCCGCGGTCGTGCGTTACGGCTTCTTTGGCGGAGCTCCCTTGGACGCCTTCTCGACCGCGGCCATCTCGGCTTTTGCCTCGGCCAAAACCCGCCGCTGCTGGCCGGTCGGCGCCGAAAGACTCCCCTGTTGCGCGCCGCCCCCGTTGAACGCGCCAGCGAGGCTGCTCAATTTGCCCCGCGGCGCGTCCCGGCCCGCGGTGAGCCGACGCTCCAGCGCCTGAATCCGCGTGGCTTCGTCGCCGTTCGCGGCCACACGACGTGTCCGCAATGCGGCCCCGATCGAATCGATCCGCAGCTGCAACGTCTGTACTTCGACCAGAAACGTTTCGCGCCCCTTCTGCTGCGCGACCGTGAGGTTGGCCATCGGATCACCACGCACCTCGAACGACCGCGACGTCGTGTCGCCGTCAACGTCGAGCGTCACTCGGTATGTACCCGGCGACACGTATGGCCCGCGGAGTCCGATATTATGCAACGGCACGGGTAGCAGATACTGCGGGTCGTTCCCGCCTCGGCCACCTCCGCCACCTCCGCCACCACCGCCTCCTCCACGGCCGCCCCTGCCACCACCAGCCGCGGTATCGGCCGGTGCTGCGACCGGCGGACCGCCGCCCTCTTCTCCGCCTCCGCCGCGACCGCCAGCTGAAGCCGGGGGAGGCACATGACGGAGATCCCACACCGCGC
>Ga0315281_10004165_pt1 | contig 21078 bp, 16 predicted proteins | sample YL17G07_0_MG_FD_204540 | JGI IMG/M metagenome (GOLD analysis project Ga0315281, IMG submission 204540) | Sediment microbial communities from Yellowstone Lake, YNP, Wyoming, USA - YL17G07_0 | ecosystem: Environmental > Aquatic > Freshwater > Lake > Sediment | place: USA: Wyoming | collected...
CCTTGGCTCTGACTCGGCCACCTTCGAGGCGGTCGCCCGCGGCGTCCGCAAGGCTCGCAGCCACATGCGCGGTCACCTGGAGCCCTTGACCCGCAGCCGCCTGCTCCTCGCCCGCGGCCGCTCTCTCGACGTCTTTACCCAGGCCGAGACCGTGCAGACCTACCGCGCCGTGCGTGAGGACCTGGAGCGCTCTGCCACGGCCATCTACTGCGCCGAACTGGTCGAGCGCTCGACTGTCGAGCATGCCGAGCACCCCGGGCTTTACGAGCTGTTCCTGGGCCTCCTCGACGCTCTCGAAGCAGGCGAGCCCCTGCACGTCGCCCGCTACTTCGAGCTGCACCTGCTCTCGCTGCTCGGCTACGACCTCCAGATCGACGCTTGCGCAGCCTGCGGCGCACGCCTCCCCGAAGCCGAAACGCTCTTTGTGTCCGCGTCCGGCGGGCTCATTTGTGCAGCCTGCCGCCCGGCTGCGGGCGCCGGCAGGCTCCTCTCGGTCCGCGCCATCAAGGCTCTTCGGTACGCACGCGCGACGGACATCCCGTCCTTCGCAGCCCTGCGTGTCGAGGCCCCGCTTGGCGCCGAGCTGGAGGCCCTCCTCGCCGAGGCCCTGCGCTATCACCTGGATCACGAGCCGCGTTCTCGCCGTTACGTGGAGGATGTCGCACACCTGGGGCGCGCTATCCCGGGCTAAACCCTCCAGCGTGTACAATACGGCTCACACTCACCAACAGGCCGGGACCCGAATGCCCCTCTACGAATACCTCTGCGAGCCATGCAACGGCATCTTCGAAGAACTCCGCCCGATGCGCGAAGCCACCGAGCCAGTGCCCTGCCCCGATTGCTTCAAAGATGCGAAGCGCATCATGCCCACGTCCTTCGCGGCTTTCACCTTCCGCGATGGCTACCCCCGACGCATCCCCGATGACGGCAAGTTCTACCACCTCGGCAAGAAAGTGTCGAAGCCTATCACCGGCGGCCGGCCAAACGAGCACCCGGAAGTCAACAAGCCCGAGCCCGCCCCGAGGCCCCTCAAGGGCGAAATAGCGGAGATCAACGACATGACAGAGCTCGCCCTCAAAGACGACCTGTCCGATATGTACGGCATCCGCATCGAGCCTTCAAAGGTGAAGGAATCCTACAAGGCCGGCAAAGTCATCAAGAAAGGCACGCCGAGCTGACGTCGCTGTCAGCTGCGACGATCGAGTACGTAGTCGCCCAGGTCCATCAGGCAACGGTGCGCCTCGCCGCCAGCAAGGGGCGCGATCGCCTCATTCGCGCGCCGCACGTACTCGCGCGCCATCTCCGTTGAGACGTCGAGCACTCCGCTCGACCGGATCGCCCCGATCGCCTCGCGCAGCCGCGCCTGCGACTCAGCACCCTTCCGCGCTGTGAAGAAGCGGTTGATCGGGTTCTCGCGGGGCTGACGCTCCAGCAGAAGAAGGCCGGGCAGCGTTACCGTTCCTTCGAGCAGGTCGCTTCCCACAGGTTTGCCCATCTCTGCTTCGTCGCCCGTGAAGTCGAGGATGTCGTCGATGATCTGGAACGCCATCCCCAGGCTGTATCCGTACGTTCGGAACGCCTCGACGGTCCCTTCCGGGCAGCCGGCAAGTATCGCCCCGCCCTCTGTCGCGGTCGCGAACAACGCCGCCGTCTTCCCGCCGATGCGCCAGAGGTAGTTCTGGATGTCTTTGCCGACGTCGAATGCCGCCGCGTCCTGGTCCAGCTCCCCGCTCGTCATCTTCATGAGCGCCAGGGCGAACAGGCGCGTCACCGGCAGGCTGCCGGTTCGCGTCACCATCTCCGCCGCGTTGGCGAACATGTAGTCGCCGAGCAGCACCGTCAGGGCGTTGTCGAAGACGGCGTTCGCTGTCGGCCGGCCCCGGCGGCTGTCCGCCCCGTCCACCACGTCGTCGTGTACGAGGCTCGCCGTGTGCAGCAGCTCAATGGCCGTGCCCAGCGGCACCAGGCGGTTGAGGTTGTAGTCGCCGAAGGAACCCGCCAACAGCACGAGCGCCGGGCGCATGCGTTTGCCCCGGGCCTGCAGCGCGTGGTCGAGCATGCGCTTGAGCGCGGGGATCTCTACCTGCTTCGCCGACTCCAGCAGGTCTTCGACAAGGATCAGGTCTTCGGCCACCGGCCCGTAAAGCGTCGCCAGTTGTGCCTGCATCAGGCGACCTCCGCCAGCAGCACAGGCCGCACGCCGAACACGCGGCAGGCGTTGGCGGTCGTCGCCTCGGCGACGGCCTCGACAGAAATACCACGGACCTTCGCCACGCCAGCGGCTGCCGCGGCCACGAAAGCCGGCTCGTTCCGCCCGCCACGACGCGTTTGCGGCGGCAGATAGGGCGAATCCGTCTCTACCACCATCCACTCCAGGGGAACACCGGTGGCGATACGACGGGCCTCGTCGTTTTTCGGATAAGTGATGGCGCAGCTCATCGAAATCAGGAACCCGAGGTCGACGAATCCCAGCGCCTGCTCCAGCGTGCCGCCGAAGCAGTGCATGACGCCCACGGGCCTGCCGGCGGCGCCAAGCGGCGACCGCCCGCTGTAGCGCGCGAGCTGCTCGAGGATCTCCCCTTCGGCCGCGCGCGAATGCACTGAAACCGGCTTCCCAACCGTGATCGCCAGCTCCAGTTGAGTGTCCAGCACCTGGCGCTGGACGTCGCGTGGCGAATGGTCCCGGAAGAAGTCCAGGCCGATTTCCCCCACCGCCACCACACGGTCGTCCGCTGCCTGGCGCGCGAGTGCGTCGAGCAACGCCGGGGTCACGTCCTTCGCTTCGTGCGGATGGAAGCCCACGGCGGCGAACACTGGTTCGTGCGCGTCCGCCAGCGCGAGGGCCTGCACGTTGGAGCGCTCGCCGTAGCCGCACACAAGCATCCCGCCCACGCCGGCCTTCACCGCGCGCAGGACCACCGCTTCCGCCTCTCGCGAGCCGAATGCTTCGTCCTGCAGGTGGCAATGCGTATCGAAAAGCGTCATGCGACGGTTGCTCCCGCCTTCTCAGGCTCGATCTTCGTGTAGAGAGGCCTTGCCGGGCGCAACTCGCGTCCCGCCGGGATAGGCCGGTAGGCCCAGCCGGCGTCCGCGAGTGTGTCCCGCCAGCCCAGGTCCTCGTGCAACTGGCTTGTCGAGAATGGCAGGATGGGGTGCAGCAGCGTCGCCAGTGCGTTGATCGCCTCCAGCGCCACCGAGAGCGTCTCACCCGCATGGTCGAGGTCGCTCTTCACGGCCTTCCAGGGCGCACGCTCGTCAAGATACTTGTTCGCTGACTGCGCCAGGCGCAGCGCTTCGTGGAGCCCCTCGCGGAACTGGCACACTCCGAAAGCTCCGCCGACCGCCGGGAACGCCGCCCGGACCTGCTCGAGGAGTGCCTCGCTCTCCGGTGCAGGCGCCGTACGGGCCGGCACAACGCCACCGAAGTTCCTGTGGATCATCGAAATCACCCGGTTTGCCAGGTTCCCCCAGGTCGCAATGAGGACGTCGTTGTTCGCCCGCACCAGGTCGTCCTCGCGGAACTCTGAGTCGTTCGCCTCCGGCATAATCTGCGTGAGATAGAAGCGCAGCACGTCCGGCGCGTACACGTCCAGCAGGTCCAGCACCCAGTTGCCGGTGCCTTTGGACTTGCTCTGCTTCTGCCCTGCCGAGAAGTTCACGTACTGGTTCGCCGGAACGTCGTAGGGCAGGTTCAAGCCCCCATACCCCATGAGCATCCCTGGCCAGATGATGGTGTGGAACGGGATGTTGTCCTTCCCGATGAAGTAGTACGAGCGCGTCCCCGGGTCTTCCCAGTAGGGCCGCCAGGCCTCCGGGTCGCCGCTCTTCTGCGCCCACTCCCGCGTGGCCGAAAGGTATCCGATGACCGCATCGAACCAGACATAAATGCGCTTGGACTCATAGCCCTCGACCGGCACCGGCACGCCCCAGCTGATGTCGCGCGTTATCGCGCGGTCCTTCAGCCCTTCGTTCAACCAGCCCAGCGTAAAATTCAGGACGTTCCGTCTCCAGTGCGCCTGCTTACTCACCCACGCCCGCAACGGCTCCTGCAGCGCCGTCAGCTTCAGGAAGAAATGCTCCGACTCCCGCACTTCAGGAGTCGCCCCGCCTGCCAGGCGGCTGCGGGGGTTCAGCAACTCGGTCGCGTCGAGCGTCGAGCCGCAGCTGTCGCACTGGTCGCCTCGCGCTTCCTCGAAGCCGCAGCGTGGGCAGGTCCCTTCCACATACCGGTCCGGCAGGAAGCGCCCGTGCAGCGGGTCATACAGCTGCTCGTGGGTCCCCGTGTAGAGCAGGCCCTTTTCGAGCAAACGCAGGAACACCTCCTGCGTGGTCGCGTAATGGTTCTCGGTCAGTGTCGTGGTGTACAGGTCGAAGCTGATCCCGAGCCGCTCCCAGGTCTCCACGATCTTCGGGTGGTAACGGTCCACGACCTCGCGCGGGGTGATGCCTTCGTTGTCCGCCCGCACCGTGATCGGCGTCCCGTGGCTGTCCGACCCGGAGACCATCAGGACCTCGTTGCCCGCCAGCCGCTGATAGCGGGCGAAAATATCCGCGGGCAAATACGCACCGGCCGCCTGCCCGACGTGCAGCAAGTAATTGGCGTACGGCCACGCGACGCAAACAAGGATCCGTTGAGGCAAGGCGCACTCGCGCTTCTGGGAGTTCATCCGAGTCTAGCACAGCCCCCTGTTCCGGGATCCGGTTTCGACTCAGGGGCGGACGCGCGGCTCCTCGCGGCGGTGGATGCTCAACCCCAGTTGCAGGTCCTCGATGACCGTCTCAGCGACGGCGCGGTCGCCCTCGAGCGGCAAGACCCCGCGCCACGTAGCGTCGCCGATCGCGGCCACACGCCCGGCGCCGAACTCCTTCTCGGCCTCGGCCACCTGCTCGCTGATCGCCACCTGGTGTTGGATGACGCGCTCCCGCGTGATTTCGCGGATCTTGGCGCGAGCCGCCGTAGCCGCCTCCTCGCCGCTCAGCGGAGGCAGCCGGCGCGACTCCAGCTCGCGGGCATGCATCGCGACAGGGTCGTCCGCGCCGCCGAGGGTCTCGGCCTTGGCCCAGCGCGCGAAGAGCTCACGGTCCAGCCCTCCCGTGAAGAGGCTAGCCGGCAGGTCGCGGAAACCGTGCCGAAGCTCGGGATGGCGGAGCAGCAGGGCGAGCAGCACCTCCTCGGGCGAGAGCGGCTGGCGCGCTTCGAGGGCCGGCCGTGGCCTCCCCCCGGCCACCGGCTGCCGGATCCGTTCCAGGACCGCAGCCTCGGCGACGCCCAGCCGCCGCGCGATCCGTTGCACGTACATGCCTCGTTCCAGCGGGTCGCGCACGCCGAGAAGCACCGGCCGCAGCCTGTCGACCACCCGGCGTGCGTCCACTGGCGAGTTGACTTGCGTGTCCCCCATCAGCCGGTTGATGAGGAACTCGGCGAACGGCGCGGCGTTTGCGATGGCGTTCGCCCAACTCTCCGGCGACTCACGGGCGACCTCGTCCGGGTCCTTCCCGGGAGGCAACGGGGCGACCGCAAGCTCGATCTCGGCCCCGGCGGTGAGCGCCTCTGCCGAGCGAATCGCGCGGGCCGCGCCTTCCGGCGAGTCGAAGCCGAGGAGCAACCCGCCTGCCCGCTCTGCTGCCGCAAGGCCTGCGGCGTCGGGGTCCATGGCCAGCACGACTCGCCGCGCAAAGCGCTTGAGCAGCACCACGTGGTCTTCCGTGAGCGACGTGCCCATCGTCGCGACCACGTTCTGGAACCCCGCCTGGTACGGCCCGATGACGTCCATATAGCCTTCGACGACAACCACGGTGCGGGCCTGCCGGATCGCGGCCGCCGCCAGGTGCAGCCCGAACAGCGTCCGTCCCTTGTCGAAGATCTCCGTCTGGGGAGAGTTGAGGTATTTTGGCTCTTCGCCCTGGAGCCCGCGGCCGCCCATCGCCACGTACTGCCCCCGCTCGTCGGCGATGGGGATGATCACCCGGCCGCGGAAACGATCGTACGGCTGCCCGCCGTGCTCGCTCTCTACCAGCAGCCCGGCAGCCACGCAGTCGCGTTCGTCGTAGCCGCGGCCGGTGAGGTAGTCGCGGAGCAGGCGCCACTCGTCCGGCGCCCATCCGATGCGAAAGGTTTCGACCGCGTCCGGCTTCAGCCCACGCTTCTCGAAGATGTACGCCCGCGCCGCCTCACCCCGTGGCTCCCGGAAGCATCGCTGGTAAAAGTCGACCGCGGCCGAAAGGATCGCCGAGAGGTGCTCGCCGCGGCTTCGGCGCGCGGTCGACTCGGGTGTGATTTCGACGCCAGCCTCGGCCGCCAGCTGGTGCAGGGCAGCCCGGAATTCGAGATTCTCCCGTTTCTGCACGAACGAGAGCAGGTCGCCCCCTTCGCCGCAAGACCCGAAACAGCGCCAACTCGCCCGGTCGGGGAAGACGTAGAACGACGGCGTCTTCTCGGTATGGAAGGGGCACAGGCCCCGGAAGTTGCGCCCCGACTTCTGCAGGCGCGTGACCCGCCCGATGTACTCGACGAGGTCGATGCGCCGCTTGACCTCTTCAACGGTGTCCATGCGGCCCGATTGTAGCGAGCGCTCGCGTCAATTCGTGTCGCGAAACGCCTTGGTTGCCATGTCTGAACGCAGCCCCGCGCTTACGTCTCGCCCTCAGAGCGAGGGGACGTCCTGCGAAGCGGTCTTCACGTCGTTGATGGACAGTTCCACCTTGCCGGGGCCGGTTCCCGGTTTCGCGATGGTGAAGGTAATCGTCTCGCCCTTCTTGAGGGCGGCGTCCTGGGACTGGGACGCGTCCGCTCCGCCCACCGTGACCGTTACGCGAAGTTTCGAGGACGGGAGGTCGCCCCCGTTGTTCTTGATCGTGACCTTGATGTTCGCGCCCTGGGAGTCAACCGACAGGATCACGAGGTCCGGCGGGTCGGCGGGCGCCGGGAGATTCTTGAACGTCGTCGTGTTGTTGTCCTCGCTCGCTTCCTTGATGGCGTTCGCCGGGTCGACCTTGACCGTCACGTCCGCCTTGTCCGTGAGGGTGCCGGTGACCTCGAAGTCGGCGGTCATCACCTTCCCCGTCCCGAGGTTGGCGTCGAAGACGAGCTGCGGGGACGTCAACCCCGTCGGTGACGTCGTGACGCCGATGACGACCGGCCCGTTGTAGGGTGCGGCGTCGTTCCGGATGCTCAGCCGCAGCGTCGTCTTCCCGCCTCCAGAGAACACGAATTTCGCGTCCACGGGCACGAAGTCCGGAGCGTTCGCCCCGGGGCTCGGCGAAGCGCTGGGCGACGGGGACGGTGTCGCGGTCGCTGTCGGCACAGGCGTTGGCGTCGCCTCGCGGATGGGCACGAGCGCGAGGGAGTCCTCCTCCTGGATCGCCGTGCGCTTCACCCAGCGCCCACCCTCGACGTCGACGTAGAGCCATTCGGAGTCCCGCGTCTTGCCCAGGATCTTGATTTGTGTGCCCTCGTCGAGCGTGCCCACCAGCTCGAACTGCTCGCCCGGGCCGGTGCGCAGGTTGACCTTCGCCAGCACCTTCCCGTTGATGCTCACCGGACGGTCGCCGACGCCTTCGTAAGCCGTGACCTGGATCTTGTCGCTGTCCTGGTGCGCTCCCGAGCTGGAAGTCACGCGCACGAACAGCGTGTAGTCGCCGCGGCGGTCGAACGACGTCTTGAGTGTGGCCCGGTAGATGCTCCCGCTCGCAGGCGCGACGGCGGCCACCACGTCCACGGACCCGTCGCCCACGAACAGCTCGAATCGAGCGATAGCCTCGGTCGACGTGGCAGAGACCTGCACGTCGAGGGACTTCCCGGTTTCGAAGCGGTCTCCGTTGCGCGGGGCGTCGATCGCCGTTTTGAACTTCGCGTCGCCGGCTGGCGTCGTCGCCGTCCCGCCCCCGCCGCTGTCCTTGGTCAGTGAATAGATGAGGAAGATGACCGCAGCGCCCACCAGCACCGCGAGCACGATGAAGAGGTAGAAGATGGGCTGCCGCGCCGGGGGTTCATCTGAATAGAAGGCTGCCCCCTGGTCGTCGTACCCGGAGTCGTCGTAGTCGTCCTCGTACTCCTCTTCCGGGTATGCGCCCTGGCGGTAGGGTGCACCACGGACCGGGAAGGCAGGCGCGCTGTCGCCCTCCTCCTCGTATGGCTCTTCGTCCCAGTCGTCGGAAGCGGGCGCGCCAGTGGTGCCGCCGATGTACGGCTCGCCGGTGGGGGGACGATGCGGTGGGCGAGGTGGGGAAGCGCCGATTACCGGCTCATCGGGCGGATACGACCCGTAACGTTCACTCATAGAGGTGGAATTCGCCGACCCTTGCCACCGATTATCAGCGTGGGCATGGGTAGCAGCAAGGAAAGATTGCCCCGTTCAACGGTCCGGTACAGCCACGGTTACGCCGGCCACGCGCTCGCTTCGGCACAGCCGAGCGACTGGGCCAGGCGAATCGCGTAGCGGTCGGTCATGCCACTTACGTAGTCGGCCGCTCTGCGTGCAGGCGGGTCGCCGGGCAGGCAGAACCCCGAGGCAATGGCCGCGGGCCGGTTCGCGAAGTGTTCGAACAGGAACATCACCACGCGCTTGCCGCGTTCCGCTTCACGGCGGGTCGTGTCATAGAGATACACGCGCTGGAACATGAACTCCCGCAGTTCGTTCGCCGCCGCGCCCACTTCCCCGCTGAAACGGATGACCGGCGTCTCTCCCACGGGTGCTTCCCCGGTTGCCGCCCAGCTCGCTTCCACGATGTCGCAGATGAGCGTGTTCAGACGCTGGCCATGCGATGTCCCGAGCCTGGTTCGCACCCGGTCCGGCAGCTCAGCCTCGCTCAGCAGCCCCGCGCGGATGGCGTCCAGGATGTCGTGGTTGATGTAGGCGATCGCGTCGGCCGTCTTCACTACCTGGCCCTCGAGCGTGGCCGGCACGCCCCACCCCTCCGCGAAGATGTCCTCTCGCGCCTTGCTCGACTTCTCGATTGCGTCCACGACCTCAAACGTGAGGTTGAGCCCGAGGCCGTCCCGTTCGAGCTCCTGGAGCACGCGCACCGACTGGTAGTTATGGCGGAAGCCCGCCGGCAAGCACTCGGCCAGCGCTTCCTCGCCGGCGTGCCCAAACGGTCCGTGACCGATGTCGTGCCCCAGCGAGGCGGCTTCGGCAAGGTCCTCGTTCAGGTTCAGGGCGCGCGCGATGGTGCGCGCCACCTGGGATACCTCCAGCGTGTGCGTCAGCCGCGTGACGTAGTGGTCCTCCTGCGGCGCGATGAACACCTGGGTCTTGTGCTTGAGGCGGCGAAACGCCTTGGTGTGCAGGATCCGGTCACGGTCGCGCTGATAGTTGGTCCGCACGGGAGAGGGCTCTTCGGCCACCCGGCGCCCCCTGCTGTCGGCCGAGCGCGCCGCGAACGGGCTCAGCCGCTCCTCGTTCGCTTCGAGCCGCCGCCGCACAACGTCCAGGTCCATGCCGCGATTCTACAGCGGCAACGCGTCAGTACCTGTCGCCTCGAGCGAGCCCGGCGACACGTCGAAGCACAGGGTCCCCTCGCCCGCCGCAGCGGGAGAGGGGTCGGGGGTGAGGGCCCTCAGCCCTTCGGCGCTCGCCCCAGCTTCGCCTCCGCGTTGGCGATGATCTCCCGCGTGCGGTCGATCATGTCGGGGCTGACGCTCACGCTCGTCATCCCCCACTCCACGAGCTTCTCCGTCACCTCCGGGTAGACGCTCGGCGCCTGCCCGCAAATGGAGACGGTGATGCCGCGCCGGCGCGCCGTCGTGACCGCCGTCTGTATCGCCGAGAGCACGGCCTCGTTCCGCTCGTCGAACGTGTCGGCCAGCAGTTCGCTGTCGCGGTCCACGCCGAGCACCAGCTGCGTCAGGTCGTTCGACCCGATGGAGATCCCGTCGATCCCCTCGTCCACGAACTTGTCGAGGATGATGACGTTCGAGGGCACCTCGACCATCATCCAGAGCTTGAAGTCGTCCCCGCGTATCAGGCCCTGCTGCGCGAGGAGTTGCTTGACTCCCCGCAACTCGGCCGGCGTGCGTACGAACGGGACCATCACGTACAGGTTCGTGTACTCGCTGCGGACCAGCTTGATGGCGTCGATCTCGAGCTGGAAGACTTCCGGCTCCTTGATGTAGCGGCTCGCACCCCGGAAGCCAATCATCGGGTTCTCTTCCTGGGCCTCGAACTTCGCCCCGCCCCGCAGGTTGGCGTACTCGTTGGTCTTGAAGTCAGTCAGCCGGTACACAACGGGCCGCGGCGCGAACGCCCGGCAGAACTCGCTAATCCCCGCGGCGAGCAGTTTCGTGTACTCGTTCCCGCGTCCTTCTTCGATGAACGTCCTCGGGTGCACCCCGATCTGCGCGACGATGAACTCGGCGCGCAGCAGACCCACCCCGTCGACGTTCCGCTGCGAAACTCGCTCCGCCAGCTCCGGCTCTGCCAGGTTCACGTAGAGACGCGTCGTCGTCTTCAGGGTCGCTGACTTCGCGTAGCGCTCCTTCTGCAACTCGGCCCACGCCAGGCGCGCTTCTGCCCGGCCTTCATGGACGTTTCCCTTGGTGCCGTCGACCGTTACCTCGGTGCCAACCGTCAGGCGCGTCGTCGCACCGTTGACGCCAACCACGCATGGGATGCCGAGCTCGCGGCTCACGATGGCAGCGTGGCACGTGCGCCCGCCGCGCTCGGTGATGATCGCAACAGCGCGCTTCATTGCCGGCACGAAGTCCGGCGTCGTCATCGCTGCTACGAGCACGTCGCCCTGCTTGACGATGTCGATGTCGTGCGGGTCCTGGACGACGCGCACGAAGCCGATCCCTACCCCCGGGCTCGCCGGCTGCCCCGATGCGATGATGGGCGCCGTCTCGATCTCCTCGTGGTCCCAGTGCTGCTCGCGCATAGTGGTGACAGGCCGTGCTTGGGTCAGGTAGAACCGTCCGCCTTCGTAGGCCCACTCGATGTCCTGCGGCCCGCCGTAATGCTCCTCGACGCCCCGCCCGATGCGGGCCAGCTCGCGGATCTGGTCCTCGGTCAGCTTCCGCGCCTTCACCAGCGGCTCCGGGACGGTCTGCCACGAGTTCGCCGTTTCGTGCGTGCCGTCCGCGCCGGCCGTGCGCGCGATCATCCTGTCCTGCGGCTCGACCGTCATGCTCACGATCCGCAGCGTCTCTTTCTCGACGATGTACAGGTCCGGCGAAATCTCGCCCGAGACGATGCCTTCGCCCAGCCCGTACACGGCTTCGATCGTGATCTTTGAGGCGTCGGACGTGACCGGCTCGACGGTGAACAGCACGCCTGACTTCTCCGACTGCACCATCCGCTGCACGGGCACCGCGAGCCCGACCTTCAGGTGGTCGTACCCCGCTTCCTCGCGATAGAAGATCGCACGGCCTTCGAACAGCGACGCCCAACACGCCTGCACCGCCCGCACGACGTTGTCGCCGCCCACCACGTTCAGGAACGTGCTCTGCTGGCCGGCGAAGCTCGCTTCCGGCAGGTCCTCGGCCGTGGCCGAGCTACGGACCGCCACAGCTCCCTCACCCAGTTCGACGTACGCTGCCCGGATTTCGTCTGCGATGTGCGCGGGCATGGGCGCTTCGATAATCCGTTGCCGGATGCGCGCGGCCCGGTCGTTGAGCTCGCGCGAATTGTGGACGTCGAGGTTGAACAACTCCTTCTTGATGACCGGCTCGAGGCTGTTGATCGCGATGAAATGGAAGTACGTGTCCGCCGTGACGACGAACCCTGGCGGCACCGGGATGGACGCGCGCGTCAGTTCCCCGAGATTCGCCCCTTTGCCTCCCACAAGCCCGAGATCCTCGCGTCCAACCTCGTGGAACCATACGACGGACTTGGTCAAGCTAGTCATCTAGGCTATACCTCCGACACGAGGACATAGAGTCCACCGATGGCCCGGCGGCATTATACCGCACCGCAGGCTTCCCTAGAAAACGCGCTCAGACTCCCAAAACGTGGGCCGTTCGGTCATTCCACGGTGACCGTTTTTGCGAGGTTGCGCGGCTGGTCCACGTCGCAGCCGCGGTGCACAGCCGTGTAGTAGGCGAGGCACTGGAGTGGGAGCGTCGCCAGTATCGGTTCCAGCAGCGGTGCGACCTCCGGAATGGGGAGCACTTCGTTCGCAAGGGCCGTGATTTCCGCGTCTCCCTCCGTGATCACCGCCACGACCTCTCCGCCGCGCGCCTGCACCTGCTCGATATTCGAGACGATCTTCGACCGCAGCGCGTGCTTCGTGGCGACCGCGACGGTGGGGAAGGCGTGGTCGATCAGAGCAATCGGTCCGTGTTTCATCTCGCCGGCAGCGTAGCCTTCGGCGTGGATGTACGAAATCTCCTTCATTTTCAGGGCGCCCTCCATCGCTACGGGGAAGTCGAGCCCGCGGCCGAGAAAAAGCAGGTGCTGGGCCTCCGCCAGGCGGGCGGCGAGCCGCCGGTAGGGCGCCATGTCCTGCAGGACCCGGGCAGCCGCGTCGGGCAGCCGGGTCAGGTCGGCGATCGCGCCGCGGAGCCGTTCGGTGCTGAGGTGTCCCCGCGCCTGGCCCAGGTGCAGCGCGAGGCCGTAGAGGGCTGCCATCGCCGTCACCATCGACTTCGTGCTCGCGACGCCCCGCTCCAGCCCCGCGCGCGTGTACACGGTCCCGTCAGCCACGCGCGTCGTCTGAGCCCCCTCCACATTGCATACCGTGATCTGCACGGCCCCGGCGGCGCGGGCTACGGCCATCGCCTCCAGCACGTCCACCGTTTCGCCCGACTGGCTGACCGAGACGACCAGCGTGTCCGGGCCAAGAATCGGGTTGCGGTAGCGGAACTCGCTCGCGTTGTCGACCTCCGCCGGCAGGCCCGCGAGCGCTTCGATATACGCGCGCCCGATCATCGCGGCATGCAGGCTCGTCCCCATTCCCACGAGGATGACGCGCCGCACGTCTTTGAGGCGCCCGGCTGCCGCTCCGAGGTCCTCGAGATGGACGTCCGGCGGCTCGAAGGTCACCAGGCTCCGGATGGTGTCCGAGAGCGCCTCCGGCTGCTCCATGATCTCCTTGAGCATGAAGTGCGCATACTCGCCCTTCTGCGCGCTCACCGGGTCGATGGGCACGCGCCGGCGGGTCGCCTGCGCGTGCGCGCCCTCGCGGCTCAAGAATGTTGCGCCGGTCGTGTCGATGCGCGCCAACTGGCCGTCGCCAAGGAACGTCACTTCCTGTGTGTGCGGCAGGATCGCCGCAAGGTCGCTGGCGACGAACATCTCGCCGGCGCCATAGCCCACCACAATCCCGCCAGCGTTGCCCAGCCGCGCGGCCACCAGGACTCCCGGCTCTGCCGGGCTCATCGCGAGGATCGCCTGCGAGCCCTCGAGCTGCGCGCACGTGCCCACCAGGGCGTCGATCAGCGACGCGCCCCCCGCGACCGCGTCCTCCATCAGGTGCGCGATCGTCTCCGTGTCGGTCTCGCTGGTGAAATGGTGCCCGCCTGCCTGCAGGCTGGTGCGCAGCGCCGCGTAGTTCTCGACGATGCCGTTGTGGATGACCACGACCTCGCCGCCGCAGCTCGTGTGAGGGTGCGCGTTGACGTCGCTGGGCTTGCCGTGGGTGGCCCAGCGCGTATGGCCGATACCCGTCGTCGCAAGCAGCGGACCCTCGTCGGCCAGCGCCGCTTCGAGGTTGGCAATCTTGCCCTCGCGTTTTCGCACCACCAGGCCGCCATCGGCGGCGTTCAGGACGGCGATCCCCGCGGAGTCGTAGCCCCGGTATTCGAGGTCGTGCAGGGCCCGAATCAGGATGGGGGCGGCGGGGTCTTCCCCGGCGTAGCCCACGATGCCACACATAAGGCGCAATTCTCCTTCACCTGGCTGCGCGCATGCGCGCAGAGGCACCACGCCCGTGGGTGCCTCCGTCGTTGCCTGTGTGGAGAGCGATCAGAGGGATGCGTTGTCCCTGGCACCTGGAGCGCCTTTGTCAGCTGGTTGCCCACGCTGGTTTGTACGCTGCCTGTCGGCCGTGCCTGCCGGGGGGCCATCCGCCGAGTCCTTCGATACTGCCCCCGCCTCGTCGCCCGCTAACAAGCGGGCCTGGCGCTATGCTGTGCTCTCCGCGTTCCTTCTGGCTGATTGTCTGCGCGGCCCACCCCCTGACGAAACTGCGATCAGTCTCGACCCTCGACGCGCCTGCGGTCAACGGGATGCGACGTGACCTGGTCGTGGACCAGCGCCGAGGCGGCAGCCGCCGCCGGGGGCATCCGGAACGACCGGCATGGGTGACCCTGGCTGGCGTAAGCTGGTCTCACGGGGCGCCGCCCTGGGAGGTGCCATCATGGTTGAGCAAGCCCGGCGCAAGGAGTTGAAGGCCACGTACCGGGAAGCCTCCCCCGACACCGGGGTCTACCGGATCGTCAACACCGGGAATGGCAGGTCCCTGGTGGGCCATTCCACCAACCTGGCAAGCATCTCCAACAGGCTTCAGTTCGCCAAGGCGACCGCCACCTCGAGCGCGCTCGACCAACGCCTTGCCGATGACGTCCGGCAGTTCGGCTTTGACGCATTCGATTTCGAAGTGCTCGATCGCCTCGAAGCCACGCCCGGGATGACGCGGCCTGAAATCTTGCAGGAGCTTCTGACGATGGAAGGCCTGTGGCGCGAGAAGCTCGGGTCCGCGTCGCTCTATTAGCAAAATCGACCCGCCCGTACTAGTGCTCTCCTCGCTGCGCACCGGGGAAGAGCCGGGGCTAAGGGCCGCAGCTCAGCTCTCCGCGCGCGAAATGGCAGCAAACCCCAGGAAGTCGTCCTCCCACTCCAGCACAGCGCGGATCAGCGGCGCCTCCAGCGCATAGGGGTTGCCCTTCACCCCGCGCAGCCGCAACTCGTCTTCGAGCCGGGAGGCGATGGTGCCCAGGTCCAGCGCCTGGATGCCGAGTTCCCGCTCGGCTTCGAGGATCAGTTCGATCAGTTCGCCCGCGAGTTGGTAGCCCTCTTCCTGGAGCTGCTCCCAGATCCAGCCGGCACATTCCGTGAAGAGCTCGCCCTGCAGCCGGCCCCGGAGGATTGACTCGCGTGCTTCCATCACGATGAGGCTACCGGGTATCCCCCCGCTCGCGCAAAGCGGCAGACCAGGGTGCTGGGACTGAGCGGCGTGCGTCGAGGTCTTGGCGACTGGTGCTTCGAAGCGGGGCCCGGCTCTGTGACGTGGTTCACATTCGTTCCGCCCGGCGATTGCGTAGGCTCTTCCGGTCGCGCAGGATCGTGCCGGTATCGACCGTCCCGAAGGAGACCACACAAGCATGACCGCCATCGAACCTGCCTCGCCCGCGGCGAGCGTCTTCCCGGACTACCCCACGCTCCTTGCAAAGCCGCTGACGGAACGCCAGGCACGGCTCCTCGAGCGCGCCCGCATGCACGCGAAAGACTTCGCCCAACGGGCGGACGAGCACGACCGCGAGAACACGTTCCCCTTCGAGAACTACGAGGCGATGAAGGCCAGCGGCTACTCCACCATGACGCTCGACCCGAAGTACGGCGGCGAGGGCGTCAACCTGCTCGAACTCTGTGCCTGCCAGGAACAACTCGGCCAGGGCTGCACGGGCACGACCGTGGCGATCAACATGCACATTTTCGTCCTCGGCTCGATGCAGTTCGACCTCGCCACCAGCGGCGTGATGGACCCCATGCGTGAGATGTTCCTCAACATGGCGGGACAGCAGAAGCTCATTATGAGCGGCTCCTTCAGCGAGACGGGCGCAGCCGGCGCCTACCTCCTGCCACTGACGAAAGCGACCAGGACGGAGGGCGGCTGGCTGATAAACGGCCGCAAGTCCTACAACTCGAACCTGCCCGCCGCGGAGCTTTGCGGCGCGCTCGTGCACCTCGTTGGCCACCCGAATGGCGACAACCTGGTCGCCATGGTGGCCGTCCCCAAGAACAGCCCGGGACTCACGACGCCCGGCGCCGGCAGCTGGGACGTGCTCGGCGTCCGCGCCAGCGGCAGCTACGACACGGTCTACGAGAACGTGTTCGTCCCCGACGCGATGATGCCCGCCCCGCAGGACGCGACCGCCACGTTCACCAACATGGCCGCGTTCGGATCCTGGTTCGCGCTCACGCTGGCGGCGGCCTACATGGGTGCCGCTCAGGCTGCCGTGAACTGGACCCGTGAGTACGTGCTGTCGCGCCGCCCGCAAAGCGAAGCGCGGCCCCTCAGCCACATGCCCGGCATCCAGTACGCCTACGCCGAAATGCTTGCCCTCCAGGAAGCATCCCGGGCCCTCATCCGCACCTCGGCCGAGGACTGGATGGCGAAACCGTGGACTGGTCTGGAGTCCAACTCCAGGGCCGGCATGGTGAAGTACGTCGTCGGCAACAACAACCAGCGCGTCGTGAGCCTTGCGATGGACATCGCGGGCGGCCCGGGCATCTACCGCGAATTCGGCCTGGAGCGCCTGTACCGCGACGTCCGCGTCCACAAGGCGCACCCCCCGAGTGACGTGGGCGCCCTCGAGTCCATCGCTAAGCACGACCTCGGGATCCCTCTCGATTTTCGCCCGCGCTGGGGGTAGGCTGCCCGCGGAGGCACACCATGGGACACCTGCAGGCTGCGACGGCCAGCGTTGAGGATGTGTGCGGCCGGCTCGAGTGTGACGGCTACGCCATCATCGAGGGCATGCTCGGCCGCGACGCTGTTGCGGCCAAGAAGGCTGAACTGGACGCGATCACCCGGTCCACGCCCGAGGGCCGGAACGACTTCGAAGGCTTTCGCACGCGGCGCATCTACGCCCCGTTCGCCAAGACGCGTGTCCTCGACGAAATGGCCCTCAATCCCCTGGTGCTGGCAACTCTCGACCGCGTGCTCGGTGACTATCAGCTCAGTCAGCCAGTTGTCATAACGATTGGCCCGCGCGAAACAGCGCAGACATTGCACACAGACGACGGCGTCTACCCCTTGCCCCGCCCGCACGCGGAGGTCGTGACCAACGTCATGTGGGCGATGGACGACTTCACCGAAGAGAACGGCGCGACCCACATCCTGGCCGCCAGCCACGGCGCGGCGCCGGTCCCCGCCGACCGCCAGGACTACAGCCGCACGCTGCGGGCCGTCATGCCTGCCGGGTCCGCCTGCGTGTTCGTCGGGTCCCTCTACCACGCTGGCGGCGCAAACCACACGGAACGCACCCGCACCGGGGTCGCTATGGAGTATTGCGCTACCTGGGTGCGTCCCCAGGAGAATCACTACCTCTCCTGCCCGCGGTCCGTCGTGCGCGAGCTCCCCTCGCGCCTCCAGGAGCTCCTCGGCTACAACGTGCGCGAAGGCCTCCTCGGCAACGCCGACGGCCGCCATCCGAAGAAGTACCTGGCCCGGGACGACTGACGCCGCTCAGCGATCGCGAGGCGGCTCCCGTGTCACCGAGACGACACGTCGCCCGTCTTCCTGCCCGTCAGCGAAGCCGCTCGCGCCGAGGTTCGCCGATGTTAAAGTGGCGTCGCTTCGACTCAGATCAACTCGCCCAGACCGGAGCGCAGTACGGCCAGGACGGCCGTCGCTATGTCTATTGCGGAGCGCGCTTCTCTTTGAGTTGCATCGGGCCAATCGCCCGGATATCGGGCCTCCACCAGCCACTCGGTGAGCTCGGCCAGGATCGGGTGAGTCTCGTGAATGCGCCAGTTCCGCGGCAACAGGTTGCGGAGATAGTCGAGGTCGTGACTGCGCGGATAGTCTGTTCCGCAGGCGAGCAGGCAGCCTTTGAACGCCTTCTCAGCTGCCTGCTGAGCGAAGTAACAGGCCTGGCGGGGCGGTACATCTTCGTCCGCCAGGCATGCGATAGCGGTGCGCAGGTCCTCTTCGGCGAAACGAAACCAGCGTGATGCCTCGCCGGTTCGGTCCTCGTTGTCCTCATCGCCGCTCATAGAGGACTTGGCCTTCCTTCAGAGCCGATCGAATGATGACCGGGCAGTGCGAAGAATCGGCTTCCACCTCTGCTGATTCTGCTACCAGGATGTCTTTGCCGGCCGGCAGGTCCGCCAGTTCGCTGCGGAGGTCCACCGCCAGGCGGCGACGGCTCGGGCAGGTCTTGAGGACGACGAGGAGGTCATAGTCGCTGTCCGGCCGGAAATCGCCGCGAGCGCGCGACCCGAACAGCAGGATCTTCTCGGGCTGAAACCGGTCGATGATGCGGCGGGTCATCTCATCGAGGACGGGGTCGTGAGAGGTCGGCATGTGGAGAGTCTACACGGGCCACCGAGGACGGGGCTGGCAACTTGGGTGGCATCAGGCCTCGAGTCGGAACTCGAACTCACACCGGACGGGGTCGTCAATTCGTCGTCCATCCGTCGATCGTACGGCACTCGCGGCTCAGGCTCCGCCCACCCGATCACACATTGGAACGGGCGCGGCTGATACACTCCACGTATGAAGCGAGCCGATTCCCGAACCGTCCGTGCAGGGTCCGTCAGCATCGGTGGCGGCCACCCCATCGTCGTCCAGTCCATGTGCGCCACCCGTACGCAGGACGTCGAAGCGACCGTCGCCCAGGCGAAGATGCTGCACGAAGCCGGCGCCGGCCTGGTGCGCATCGCCGTCGACTCCGCGAAAGATGTCGAATGCCTGGCCGAAGTGCGCGCCCGTGTCCCCGAGGCCAACCTCGTCGTCGATCTCCAGGAGAACTACCGCCTCGTCCAGCAGGTCGCCCCGCATGTCAACAAGGTGCGCTACAACCCCGGCCACCTCTACCACCACGAAAAGCACAAGCCCGTGCCCGACAAGGTCGCCTTCATCACCGAGCACGTCGTCAAGAACGACTGCGCCATGCGTGTGGGCGTCAACTGCGGGTCGGTGGACCCGGCGATGGCCGAGAAGTTCCAGGGCGTCGACGCCCCCGGCCTCGAAGGCGTCACCGCCATGGTCGAAAGCGCGCTCGACCACTGCCGCATCCTCGATGCGCTCGGGTTCACACGCTACGTGGTTTCCCTCAAGGACAGCGACCCGCGGAAGGTGATCGAGGGGAACATGCGCTTCGCAGCTGCCCGGCCGGACGTTCCCCTGCACCTCGGCGTCACCGAAGCGGGGATGCTTCCCGACGGCGCGCTCAAGACGCGCATCGCCTTCGAGCAGCTCCTCTCCCGTGGTATTGGCGACACCCTCCGCGTCTCCCTCACCCTCCCCTTTGCCGAAAAGTGGCGCGAGGTGGAGGTCGGCAAGCAGATCATCGCGGACATCGAAGCCGGCCGGTACCGCTCCGTGCCTGTGTTCCAGGACCATGGGCTCAACATCATCAGCTGCCCGAGCTGCAGCCGTGTGGAGAACGAAGCCTTCATCGACCTCGCCTTCAAGGTGAAAGAGATCAGCGCGTACGCGAAACCGTACGACATAACAATCGCCGTGATGGGCTGCCGTGTGAACGGCCCCGGCGAAACCGACGACGCCGACCTCGGCCTCTGGTGCGCTCCCAACTTCGTGAACCTCAAGAAGGGCGAGCATGAGCTTGGCGCGTTCCCGTACGACACCGTCCTCGACCGCCTGAAGGTCGAGCTCGACGCCATCATCGAACAGAAGCGCACAGCAGCCGACCCGGCCTGAGCATCACGAACCGGGACCCGGAAGAGTCCGCACCCGCGCCGGTACCGCTCAGGCGGGCTGCCAGCGCAGCTCCCACACCCGGACGGCGTCTTCCAGTCCCTTGAGCGCATGTTCCCCGGTGTCGTGGAACAGGAAGCCCTTGCCTGCCACGAGTTGCCGGACGACGTCGGAGACCAGTACCTGCCCGCCCGCCGCCCTCGCTGCGATGCGCGCCGCCGCAATCACGGAGGTCCCGAAGAGGTCGTCGTCTTCGGCGATGGGCTCCCCGGCGTTGATCCCGACGCGCACGCGCAGGTCAGGGCCCGACCCGGAGGCGAGGAGCGGTGATTCTGCGAACGCCCGCTGAAGCGCGATGGCACACTCCAGCGCGCGCTGCACGGAGGCGAACGACGCCATGAAGCCGTCGCCCATCGCCTTGACTTCGTTCCCGCCGTGCGCGGCAAGGGCCTGTCGCGTCAGGCGTTCGTGCTCGCGTAATCTGTCGCGGCCGGCCGCGTCCCCGAGCCGGGTCATCATCTCGGAGTGGCTGACCAGGTCCGTGAAAAGGATAGTGCGCAGGATGGGCTCGAAGGCCGGCCTGGGCGGCGCCGCCGCTGGCGTCACAGGCTCGTCGGGCCAGTCCTCCTCCAGGAATCTGCCGACGGCAAGGCGCATCTCGCGGGTGGCTCCCTCCACCGGATGCCCGCCGACGAGAGTCATGCTGGCGTTGGGCAGTGCCGCCGCAAACCGCCTTGCCGCGCCCTCGCTTGACATCCCCCGCTCGCGGGTCCGGATCACCAGCACGGGGCAGCGAACCCGCGGGAGCAGCGGAGCGAGATCGACGTCTATCAGAGCCTCGTATGTGCGGAACGCGGTCTCCGCGGAAACGCACTCCCGGAAGTAAGCACCGTAGGCTGGCCCTCGCTCGCTCCCCCAGCCGTAGAGCTCCGCTCCCAGGGCCTCGGTGAACATGCGGTAATCCGTGCCAAGTATGTGCGTCCAGAGGGTGAGTTGCTCGCGCGCCATGAAGTCGGCCCCGTGCGTGAACGGGTTGATCGCCACGAGTTGTGAGACCTGCTCCGGGTGTCGCGCCGCGTACGCGACGCTGAGTTGGTTGCCATGTCCGCCGCTCAACAGCACGAACCGCTCCGCGCCAACCTTCTCGATCACCGCCTCGAGGTCACGCAGACGCGTGTCCAGGTCGAACACGCTGACCTCTCGTTCGGACATGCCTGCGCCACGGGGGTCGAATCGCACGACCGATCGGAACCGGGACATCGCCTCCACGTTGTGACGCTGCTCCGCGTCGGCCCATTCCAGTTCGAGGTGGTTGTCCGGCGGCGACGGAACTGAGATGAGCCACGGTCCCGTCCCCGTCACGGCGTAGGCGATGGCGACTCCGTCGCTGGTGGTCGCGTACTGAATGCGCTGGTCCATACGTCGGATTGTAAGCGTTCCGAAGGCACTCTTGAACGCGAAGAGGGCCCCGTTGCCGGGGCCCTCTCGATTGGTGTGGTGGCGTTGTTGCTTAGCTGCGCCGCCGCGCGACGGCCA
>Ga0315281_10004166_pt1 | contig 21078 bp, 17 predicted proteins | sample YL17G07_0_MG_FD_204540 | JGI IMG/M metagenome (GOLD analysis project Ga0315281, IMG submission 204540) | Sediment microbial communities from Yellowstone Lake, YNP, Wyoming, USA - YL17G07_0 | ecosystem: Environmental > Aquatic > Freshwater > Lake > Sediment | place: USA: Wyoming | collected...
GTTCCGGGTAATCGCCCGCCGACACAGCGAGTCCTCTGGAGGCAAGCGTATCGGTGAGTTCGTCCAACGCCAGTTTGAGCGTCTTGCCGTCGCTGCCGTTGAAGGCGGCGCTGTCGCCGCTCGCATCGCTTGCGAGCGCTGTTACCGCGTCGCGGTGATGTCTGGCAAAATCCGCAAGCGCCGCCGCGCGTCCCGCCATTTTTTCAAGCGGACCGAGCGCCGCAGAAAATATTTCGACCAGTGCGGATGCGGCAGCGAGATCGACATCGCCGACCAGCTTGCGCGGGTCGCGGTCGTGGAGTTGATCGCGGTCCTTGCGATAGGTCGCGAGCGCATGAGAAAGCCCTGCGACACCGGACATTGGGCGGGGTCCGCGCAGCACCGCGCGCTCCAGCGCGGCGATGGCGCGGGCGTGTTCGCCGGCTTCGGCGCCCAGACGCAGCAGCGGATGTTTGAGCAAGGCCAGCAGCGGCACCGGCGCCAGTCCGCCGAGTGCGGCCTGCGCCACCAACTCGCCGAAAATGCCGGCCGGCGTGTCGCTGAGCGCATCGCCGCCGGAATCGTCGACCGCCACATTCCAGCGCGCCAGCGCCGCCAGCACGCGGCGGGCGAGCGCGCGGTCGGGCGTCACCAGGGCGGCGGTTTTTCCCGGCGTTTCCGCCGCTTCCCGCAACACCACGGCGATCGCCAGCGCCTCTTCCTCGGCATTGGCGGCTTCGATCACCGTGGTCGAAGCCAGCGCGGCGTCGGCCGCGGCGGCAAATGCCTTGTCGGTGCGCCGTTTCTGCCAATGCTGGGTGCTGGCCGCCGGCCGCAACGCCTCGGACAGCAACAATTCGCGGCCCTGCGCGGGAACTAGCGATTTGACGGCGCTGCGCGCGATCCCGATGCGGGCGAGCAGGGCCTGCATGGCGAATTGCGCATGGCCGACCGCCGGCATGCCGCCGTCGTGCAAAGCGGCACTGTCGTCGCCGGCGATCAATTGCCAGGAGGCGTCGTCGAGATACATATCGAGGCCGGGCAGCACCACGGCGCCGTTCGGCCGCCCGGCGATGGCGGCGATCAGCTTGGCGGTGGCCGGCATCGAACCGGTGGAGCCGGCGACGATCACCGGCGCATCGCTGGTTTCCAGCCGTGCCGTCTCCGCCGCGATCAGTTTGTCGCGGCGGTCGGCCGGTTCGATCACGCCGCGCTCGGCCAGGATTTTCGGCCAGTCATGCCGCGCCAATTGCAGAAATTTCAGCGACAGCTGCCAGAACCTGTCCAGCTCTTCCGGCACCAGATCGTCGAGCTTGTCCCACGCCACCTGCCGGGTGGTCATGTCGTCCATCAGGCGGGCGAGATCGTCGGCCAGGCCGAGTGCCGCGGCCGGCGTATTGGCGACCAGCGGGGTACCGGCGGCGCCATGCAAGGCGGGCGACTTCGCCCAGTTGACGATGAGTTCGGCCAGCAGCAGCCGCCGTTCCAGCGCGCCGAGCGTCGACGGCAGAGCGAGCGCGGCTTCGGCGAGCCCGCCGGTGGCGGCTTCGGCAAAAACGATTTCGTCCTCGTCGACGTCGCCGATGGCGACAATGCGCGGCAAAATGGCGGCGGTGCCGGCGACGCCGTCGAGGAAGAGGGCGCGCGCCAGCCGGCAGGCGCGCCGCGTCGGCAGATAGAGCGTGGCGTCGGCCAGCGCCAGCGGATCGCGCGAGGCCGGAAAGCCGGGGATCAGCTCGCTCTTGACCAGCGCGCCGATCAGCGTCGGCAAAAACGGCGCCGAGGCGGGAATGGTGAAGACGTTGGTGCGCAGGCGAGCCATGCCATCCCTGAATGTCATCGCCCGTACTCGGGTCCGGCTTTCAGCCGGCCCGAGCACAGGCTCCAGCGGGCGATCCAGTATCCGCCGTCGATTCGATTTGTTTCCGGCGCTTATACTAGCGGAAGCGAATACTGGATGCCCCGCTTTCGCGGGGCATGACAAGGAAACCGATGCATGGCTTGTGATTACGACGCGCTGGCGCCGATCGCGGCTTCGGCCGCGGCAATGGCGTCCGGGCTGCCGACATGCATCCACAGGCCTTGCAGCCGCAAGCCGTGCAGGCGGCCGGCGGCAGCGGCGCGCTCGAACAGCGTGGTGAGCGCGAATTCGCCCGTGGGCGCGCCGGCAAACAGCGCCGGCGCCAGCAATGCGGCACCGGCATAGACGAACGGCGCCAGCTCGCGTGCGTCGGTCCGCCGTAGCTTGCCGTCCGCCGCCATGGCGAAGTCGCCGCGGCCGGCATAACCGATGCTGCCGGCGGTGGGCGCCAGCAGCAGCAGCGCGTCCATCGTCTTGGCGTCGAAGGCTTCGGCCAGCCGGTCGAAATTCGGCTGCGCGCCGTCGATCCAGATGGTGTCGGCATTGACATGGAAAAACGGCCGATCGCCCAGTTCGGCGAGCGCCTTGACCACCGCGCCGCCGGTGCCGAGCAATTGCCCGCGTTCGTCGGAAATCACCACGCGCGGCTGTTTGCGGGCCGCGAGATGGCGCTCCATCTGGTCGGCGAAATGATGGACATTGACCACCGCGGTTTCCACTTTCGCCGCCGCCAGCCGGTCGAGCACATGATCGAGCAGCGCCTTGCCGGCGACTTCCACCAGCGGTTTTGGCTTGTGGTCGGTGAGCGGGCGCATGCGGGTGCCGAAGCCGGCGGCCAGCACCATGGCCCGGCGCGGCGCGCTTCTGCTCGGTGGATGAGCCATCGCGGTCTGCCCGTTGGTTGCGCTCAGATCGTCATCAGCGCCGGAACATTGGCGCCGTACCAGTCGCGCAACGGCGTCAGCGCCGGATGCGCCAGCGAACGCTGCAAATAGCCCGATACCCGCGGGATGTGACGCAAATATTGCGGTTTGCCGTCGCGGCGGTCGAGCCGGGCGAATATGCCGAGGATTTTCGAGGCGCGCTGGGCCGCCAGGGTGGCATAAAGCCGGGCGAAGTCGGGGGCGTCGAAGTTCTCCGCAGCCTCCCGCCGGGCGCGGGTGTAGCGGCTCAGCAGGGCGATTTCCATCATTTCCGGCACATCGACGCGGGCATCCTGCAGCAGCGAGGCCAGATCATAGGCGGCCGGCCCCATCAGCGCGTCCTGGAAGTCGAGCAGGCCGAGCCGCGCCAGGCCCTGGCGGTCGGCGAGCCACAGCAGATTGGGCGAGTGGAAATCGCGCAGCACCCAGGTCGGCCGGCTCTCTACCGCCGTCAGCAGCGCGTCGCGCCAGAGCGCCAGATAGACCTCGCGCTTCGGCGTGGAAATGCCGGCGCCGAGCAGCGGCAGATACCAGTCGATCAGCAATTCCACCTCGATCAGGAAGGCATCCATGTCGTAGCGCGGCAGCGTGTAGTCGACGCCGGGTTCCACCGGCAGCGTGCCGGGCAAAGTCTGCCGGTGCAGTTCAACCAGCAGGTCGACCGCAACTTCGTAGCGCCCTTCGATCGGCGCCGGCGGTTCGCCATCGACCACACCGACGTTGCCGAGATCCTCGATGATCAACAAGCCCTGGGCGCGGTCGGCTTGGAGGATTGTCGGCGTGGAGTAGCCGCGCGCGCGCAAGCCGGCCGCTAGCGCGATGAACGGCGTCACGTCCTCGGCCAGATGCGCGATGGCGCTATAGGGTTTCCCGCCGCGCACCGGCGGGCCGTCCGGCCGCCGTGGCGAATTCATCAACAGATAAGTTTTCCCGGCCAGCGCAAGCCGTTCATAGGCACGGGTCGAAGCATCCCCCGGCAGCAGTGCCCGTTCGGCCTCGGCGAAGCCCGCGGCGTCGATAAAACGGCGGATGGCGGATATGCGTTCGGCGCGCGGCGCGAACGCGCCGTACCCGGTCACCCGGGCGTTGCGGTAGCTGACGCCGTGCTGCGGCGACAGCGTGAACGCCACGTCGAGCCGGTTGGCCGGCAAAAATCCGGCCGCCCGGTCCGGCCATTCCAGCAGCACCAGGGCGTTTTCAGCGATGTCCTCAAAGCCGAGTTCGGCCAGCTCCGACGGCCCGGACAGGCGGTAAAGATCGGCATGCACCACCGGGAACCGCGGCAGCTCATAGGCCTGCATCAGGGTGAAAGACGGACTCGGCACCTCGATTTCTTCGTCGCCCGCCAAATGGCGAATGAGCGCGCGGGCGAAAGTGGTCTTGCCGGCGCCGAGGTCGCCGGACAGCGTGACCAGATCGCCGGGCGCCAGCACGGCGGCGATATCCACCATCAGCCGGCGCGTGGCCTCCTCGTCGGCCAGCGCCACCGTGAAACTCGAACCGCCGGCGGTGGTGGGGAACATCGAATCATCCGTTGCTGGCCGTGCCGTTATAAACGGCGCCGGCGCGACTTTGCCAGATTCGGCGGCCGGTGCGGGGGATAAGCGGGTTTATTTCAGTGCGCGCGGCATGGCGCTGCAGTGGCGCCGTCAGAACCCTTCGGATGGATTGGAATGGGATTTGAGGGCGGGGCGGGCCCGTCGTTGGCGCTGGATAGCCGAGGCAATCTTGTTCTAGAGCGGCGGCTTGCGCGAGATGTGATAGGACATCACGCCGGTAAGAAAGCTCCGGCTTTCGATGCCGACAAAACCGATTCCCTTGAGCAGCTCGCCCAATTCGCGTGGCGTATAGAAGTGCCGGATGGCATCCGCGAAGTAGCCGACACACTTCATGCTTTCGGCCGAACTGCCGAAAAGTTTTGCGGTAAACCATACCGAGAAGCGCAAATAAGCCAGATAGGGCTCTTCGATCACCCGCGACGCCGGGCGCAGCATATCGTTGTGGCAAAACAGGCCGCCCGGCTTGAGAACCCGATTGATCTCCTTGAACGCCTTAATGATCTCGAGATGGCGGGACGCGAATTGCAGCGTCACGGCGTCGAAGGAATTGTCGGCAAACGGCAGCGCATGGGCGTCGCAGACGCGGGCATCGATCGTCAGATTGCGCTCGCGGGCGCGGCGCTGACCCTCGGCCGTCATGTGCGGGCTGCCGTCGACGGTGTGGATTTTGAGCGCCGGATCAATCGCAAGCAGCCTGAGCGGAATGTCGTGGGTGCCCGAACAGACGTCGAGCACGGTCGCTCCGGGCGGCAGATGGCGGTGGATTGCGGCGGCGAACTTGGCGCTCCAGCGCGAGCAATTGCCGAGCGAGGCGACCGCATTGCCTTTATCGTAATAGGTCGGCACGTCCCGGAAGACTTCCGGAATTAAGTCCCGCCACGTCTCGCCAAAAAGACGCGAGCGAAGATCTTCTTTTTTCAATAAGTCTTCTGAGATGCTCATCCGGGTTCTCTTCAAGGCGCCAGTGGGCATTATACATACCTGAATCTCGAAACCTACCAATCATGTCCGGTTCGCCGGCGGCCAGCGCCGCGGGCGGCCGGGCGCTGAGAAAAAGCTGTTCGGATACTCATCCTGGGCTTGAACGAAGACCGGATTTTCCAAAACAATGCCGCGTGAGCGCAGCCGGCATGCCTGCCTTGTGCCGGGGGAATGGCGGGTTGGCGCCTCTGCGGCCGCGGCGCCAGGGGTTGGTTGCTGGCCGCGCGGCCGACGGCAATCAGGCCGCGCTCAGCTTGGCCGTCTGTTCGAGCGGGAAAGTACAGGTGACAGTGGTGCCGCGGCCGATGGCGGAATCCAGCGTCACGCTGCCGCCGTGCAGTTCGACGAAGGAGCGCACCAGCGACAGGCCCAATCCGGTGCCGCGGTGCTGCGAGCCCATCGAATCGGTTTCGAACCAGTCGAATACCTTGTCCTTCGCCTCGGGCGGGATGCCGGGTCCGCGGTCGGTGACCGAGAAAATCACCGCGTCGGGATGCCGCACGGCCGACATCGTGACGGTCTCGTTCGGCGGCGAGAAACCCACCGCGTTGGACAGCAGGTTGAACAAGATTTGTCTTAGCCGGCGCTCGTCGGCGGTGAAGCTGCCGATGCCGGGCTCGACCTGGATATCGAGCGTGAGATTGTTTTTGACCAAGCGGTCCTGAATGCCCTCGGCCGCCGCCGCCATGGTGGCGCGCACGTCCACCGCGCCGAGATTGAGCGCCATGGCGCCGGCGTCGATGGTGGCGAGATCGAGAATATTGTTGATGATGGCGAGCAGCGCGTTGGTCGAAGCCGTGATGTAGGAAAGATATTCGCGCTGCTTGTCGGTGAGCGGGCCGAACGCCGGATCGCTGAGGAAATGCGCGAAGCCGATGATGTTGGTGAGCGGCGCCCGCAGCTCGTAGGAAACGTGGTGGACGAAATCGATTTTGATTTCGTCGGTGGCGATCAGCGCCTCGTTGCGTTCGCGCAACGCGCGCTCGACATTGACGGTGTCGGTCACGTCCTGGAACGTCACCAGGGTGGCGCCGTCCGGCAGCGGCATGGTGGCGCAATCGATCACCACGCCGTCGCGGCGTTCGATCCGCACCGCGACCGACTCGCGGTTGTCGATCGAAGTTACCGCCGTGCGTAAGCTGCGCCAGAGCGCGCTGTCGTCATACAGCGCCTGGCACCAGGCGGTCACCGCCTCCACATGCGGGCGCTCCGCCAGCGCATCGGGCATCAGTTTCCACATGCGGGCGAAGGCGGGGTTGTGCAGCCGCACGCGGCCGTCGCTGGCGAACACCGCCACCGCTTCGGCGAGATGGTCGAGCGTCTCGCTCTGCACTTTGATCAGCGCGTCGTAGCGCCGGACCATGTCGAGCCGCTCGGTCACGTCGTGGAACAGATAGGTGACCCCGCCTTCCGGATTGGGCACGATGACCACGCGCAAGGTCCGCCCGTCCGGCAGATGCCACATCTGCTCCTTCGGCTCGACCGCGCGATAGGCCTCGTGCAGCTGGTTTTTCCACTGCCGGAAGTCGTGCTCTTCCGGCAGTTTGCGCGCCACGCGCAAGCGGTCGAGCACGGCGCCGTCGCTTGGCGTCTGGTCGAGAAAACCGGCGTCGAGCTCCCACAGCGAACGGTAGGCGGCGTTGTAGAAGATCAGTTTCTGATCGGCGGCGAAGATGGCGACGCCGGCCGCCAATTGGTCGAGAATGCGCCGGTGGGCCTCGATCATGCGCGCGAGTTCGGCGCGCATGGTCTCGACTTCGGTGGCGTCGATGGCGATGCCGGCGCTGCCGTGGCCGTTGAACGTATCGACCACATCGAACGTGCGGCGGGCGCCGGCGACGATCGCCGGCAAGCGGCCGGCATAGGTCCGTCCGGTCGCGCGCGCGCGGGCGAGTTCGCCGCGGGCGGCGCGGTCGAATATTTCGATGCCGTTTTCGACCGCCTCGCTGGCGTCCTTGGCTTCGACCGCGCGCGCATAGGCGGCATTGACGAAGATCAGCAACCCGGTCTCGTCGCGCGCCCAGATTGGCGTCGGCAACGAATCGATCAGCTTGCGCAAGGTCTCGGCGGTTCCGAACAGGTTTTCATGGCGGACGGTGAGATCGGCGAGATCGCGCTTGATGCCGCTGACGTCGCGCAGCCGCAAAATGGCGCGACCGGCGATGGCGCGGCCTTCGGCCTCGATCGGCCGGTCGGCCGTGGTGGTCAATGTCATGACGAAGCCGTGGCCTTGCGAGCGAAGCCGCTCGACCGCCTGCTCCATCTCCTGCGCCGCCCGCGCTTCCAGCCAAGTGCCGAAGGCGAGCACGCGCTGCGGCGCACCGCCCGGCGCGACCAAACCGGTGTCGCCGATGATTTCCGGTTCTTCGTCGGCCGCCGCCCAGGTGACCAGCACCTGCGGTTCCGACAACAGCAGCGTTTTCATGCGATCGATGTCGGCCCGCAGCGCGGCGGCTTCATCGCGCGCAGCGGCTTCGATCTGCATCGCGTGCTTGCGCGTGCGCAACAGGATGATGGCGGTGAGGACCGCGAAGCAGAGCAAGCCGAGCGTGAGCGTGAGAGCGGCGATTTCCTGCCGGCTGAGACTGGCGAAGGCGGCAAGATACGCCTCGACCAGGCCGAGCGGCGGCAAGCCATCGGCGCGCGCCAGCGCCGCCGTGGCAATCAACAGCGCAACGGCAACCAGGGAGGCGAGGAATCCTCCCCGCCTCGGACGCGAACGCAGTCTCTCGTTCGTCGTCCGGATTGTCTCCGGCATTCAGGTTTGCCCCAGAAGCCGAGTGGTGTCCGCCGCACCGCCCGCGAATCGCCGGACTTTACTCCTAAGGGGAATCGCGCCGAAAGAGTCCAGATCGTGAACGGGACCGCTTGGTGCCGTGTAAAATCGGGCTACTTCAGCTTTTCGGCGCGGCGCGTCAGCTCTTCGAGGCTGATGCGGCCGAGCGCCGCCGCGAAGCCGCGTTCGGCTTCTACCAGCGCCGGCTGTACCACCGCCTTGATCAGAGCCGAATCGGGCAAATGCGAGCCAGTGTCCTCGTCCGCCTTGCCGGCGGCGCGCAAGATATCCGCGGCGGTAATGTGCCGGCGCTCGCGGCCCAGTTCATAGCCGCCGCGCTGACCGCGGATGCCTTTGAGGATGCCCTCGCGCACCAGCGCCTGCAGCACCGGCTCCAGATGGCGCGTCGGCAGCTTGTGGCGCGCCGCCAGCGCCTTCGCCGGAACCGGGCGGCCGCGGGTATTGACCGCAATGTCGATCACGGCGGCAATGGCGAGAACGCCCTTGCGGGACAACAACGGCATAATGGATACCCGTGGCAACCAGCTTTACCGGTAATAGGCTACAGTCGGCGGGCCGTCCAGCGGGCTGCCTAAAGTTTCAGCTTTGGCTGCCGGTTGAGCCAAATCCGCCGCTGCCACGCGGGGTTTCGGGGAGGGCGGCGACCTCGCGCAACTGCGCCTGGGCTACCGCCGCGATCACCAATTGCGCGATCCGCATGCCGCGGGTAATGGCGACCGGTTCGTTCCCGAGATTGACCAGCAGAACCTGAATTTCACCGCGATAGTCGGCATCGATGGTGCCGGGCGCATTGAGCACGGTGATCCCATGGTGGACGGCCAGCCCGGAGCGTGGCCGCACCTGGCCCTCGGTTCCCGGCGGCAGCGCAATCGCTATGCCGGTCGGAATCAGCGCGCGGGCGCCGGCCGCGATGGTGAGCGGCGCATCGGCGGCAACCGCGGCGATCAGGTCGAGGCCGGCGGCGTGCGCGCTCTGATAGGACGGTAACGGCAAGTCCTTGCCATGCGGCAATCGCGTCACCTGCACTTCGATGTTCATGGGCGGATCTTTGTTTGGGTCATGCCGGGGCGCGCGCAGTTTGCGAAACCGGAATGACGCGTTGAAAGCTTGCTGCTCATTTGCGTGCGAGCGCATCGGCCACGCGCGCGATCAGCATGGTTGCCACATCCGCTTTCGATTGCGGCGGCCAAGCTTCGATGCCGGCGGCGGTGACCAGCGCGATGGTGTTGCGGTCGCCGCCCATGATGCCGGTTTGCGGCGAGACGTCATTCGCCAGAATCCAGTCGCAGCCTTTGGCGGCCAGTTTGGCTTTGGCATTGGCGGCGACATTTTGTGTCTCGGCGGCGAATCCGATCACCAGTTTTGGCCGATTTTTCGTCCGCCGCGCGATGGTGGCGAGAATGTCGGGATTTTCAATGAGCGCGAGTTCCGGCGTGCGCGCGCCCGGCGTTTTTTTCATTTTTTGACTGCTTGGTTCGGCCGTCCGCCAGTCGGCGACCGCGGCGGCGAAAATCGCCACCTCCGCCGGCAAAGCTTTTTCCACCGCCGCCAGCATTTGGCGCGCGGTCTCCACTTTGATCACCCGCACGGCGGCCGGATCCGGCAGATTGACCGGCCCGCTGATCAGCGTGACCTCGGCGCCGGCTGCCGCCGCCGCCGCCGCGATGGCGTGGCCCTGCTTGCCGGAGGAACGGTTGGCGATATAGCGCACCGGGTCGATCGGCTCATAAGTCGGCCCGGAGGTGACCAGCACGCGCTTGCCGGCGAGCGCGCGGGTGATCGGTGCACCGAGCAAGGTTTCGATTGCGGCGGCGATTTCCGTCGGCTCGGCCATGCGGCCGACACCGCGTTCGCCGGCTTCCGCCATCTCGCCTGCATTCGGGCCGACGGTCGCAAAACCGTCGGCGATCAGCTGGGCGAGATTGCGTTGCGTCGCTTTGTTCGCCCACATCTGCGGATTCATCGCCGGCGCCAGCAGCACCTTGGCGCCGGTCGCCAGCAGCACGGCGGTGGCGAGATCGTCGGCGTGGCCGCCGGCGAGTTTCGCCATCAGGCCGGCGGTCGCCGGCGCCACCACGATCAGATCGGTCTCGCGCGCCAGCCGGATGTGGCCGACGTCGAATTCGCCGGCCGGATCGAACAAATCGGTAAAGGCGCGCTCGCCGGATATGGCGCCGGCCGACAGCGGGGTGATGAACTCCTGCGCCGCCTTGGTGAGGATGCAGCGCACAGCGATGCCGCGCTCTTTCAGCCGCCGGATCAGATCGAGCGATTTGTAGGCGGCGATGCCGCCGCCGATGACCAGCAGGATGCGGCTGACGCCGGGCGCCGCGACCGCGCTCTTGCCGCGCGCGGGTTGCGCATCGGGCTTTGCCGCGCGGGCGGCAGCCTCCGGCGCGGCATCGGCGGCCGCGCGCAATATCATGCGCGCCTCGTCCTCCATCGAGCGGCCATGGCGGACGGCGCGCAACCGCAGCCGCTGTTTCAGGGCGTCGTCGAGTTTGCGGACGGTGAGCGAGGCCATGGCGGCAGCCTAGCAAATGATTGCATTGCAATCAATGCAATCATAGCGCGGTAATGAGCAACCACGCCAGCAGGCCGGCGATCACCCACAAAGCCGCGGTTTTCCAGCGTTCCCGGCGGGTTTCCGCCGCCGCGATCGCCGCCACCGTCTCCGGCGCCAGCACCAGCCCGTTGCGGGTGATGGCATCGAGCTGGTCGGCCAGATTGACCGCCCGGGTCAGCAAGGCCGGCACCTGGCCGAGGAAGCGGCCGAGTTCGCCGGCGCCTTCGACCGCGCCTTGCAGCCGGCCGGCCGGGCCGAGATGGCGTTCTATCCATTCGCGCACCACCGGCTCGGCGGTAGTCCACATGTCGAGTTTGGGGTCGAGCGAACGGGCGACGCCTTCCACCACCACCATGGTCTTTTGCAGCAGCAACAGTTCCGGCCGCGTCCGCATGTCGAACAGGCCGGTGACCTCGAACAGCAGCATCAGCAGCTTGGCCATCGAAATGTCTTCGGCGGTGCGGTTGTGGATCGGCTCGCCGATGGCGCGGATCGCCTGCGCGAAATTTTCCACCGAATGGTGGCGCGGCACATAGCCGGCGTCGAAATGCACTTCCGCCGCGCGGTGATAATCGCGGGTGATGAAGCCGAAAAGAATTTCCGCCAGGAAGCGCCGCTCCTTCGGCCCCAGCCGCCCCATGATGCCGAAATCGACCGCCACCAGTTTGCCGTCGTCGTCGACGAACAGATTGCCCGGATGCATGTCGGCGTGGAAGAAGCCATCGCGCAGCGCATGACGCAGGAAGGTCTGGATCACCTTGCGGCCGAGTTGCGGCAGATCGTGGCCCTTGGCGACGATTTGATCGCGGTCGGTGAGTGGCGTCGCCTCGATCCATTCCAGCGTCAGCACCTCGCGCGCGGTGCGGTTCCAGTCCACCGTCGGCACGCGGAAGTCGGCATCGGCGCGGGTGTTGTCCGCCATTTCCGACAGCGCCGCCGCCTCTAGCCGGAAATCCATTTCGATCGCGACCGAGCGGGCCAGCGTCGAGACCACCTCGATCATCCGTAGCCGCTGCGCCTCCAGCGACCAGGCCTCGGCGGTGCGGGCGGCGAAGAAAAACGCGTCGAGATCGGCCTTGAAACGCCGGTCGATGCCGGGGCGCAGCACTTTGACCGCGGCCGGTTGGCGGCCATCCTCGCTGTCGATTTCGGCCCGGTGCACCTGCGCGATCGAGGCCGCCGCCACCGCCGGCCCGAACGAGGCATAGAGTTCGCCGAGCGGCCGGCCCAACGCCGCCGCCACCATGGCTTCCGCTTCGGCCTGCGGAAACGGCGCCATCTTGTCCTGCAGGCTTTCGAGGTCGCGGGCGATCACGCTGCCGACCACGTCCGGCCGGGTGGCCAGGAACTGGCCGAGTTTGACGTAAGTCGGCCCCAGCCGGGTCAGCGCGGCGGCCAGCCGGCTGGTGCCGGTCTTGGCGCCAGATTTTGTATTTTTGCGCTCGAACAGCCGCGCCAGTGCGATAGCGGCGCGCACCGGCAGCGGCAGCGGCGCCGGGTCGACCAGCGCGAACACGCCTTCGCGTGCGAACACAAAACCGACGCGGCTCAACCGCATGAGATGGGACAAAGCGGAACTCACAAGCGCCAGCCTGAATGCAAGGCCACCACGCCGCCGGTCATCGGCGTGAACGCGGCGCGGCGGAAGCCGGCGTCGGTCATCATCTGCGCGAACGCTTTCGGCTTGGGGAATTTGCGGATCGATTCGACCAGATAGCGATAAGCCTCGCGATCGCCGGTCACCGCGTCGCCGATCGCCGGAATGACGTTGAAGGAATAAAGCTCATACAGCGCGTCGAGCCCCGGCACGTCGACGGCGGAAAATTCCAGGCACAGGAAGCGGCCGCCGATCTTCAGCACGCGAAAGGCTTCCGTCAGCGCCAGCGCGATCCGCGGCACGTTGCGGATGCCGAAGGCGATGGTGACGCAGTCGAAGCTGTTGTCCGCAAACGGCAGCGCCTCGGCATTGCCTTGCATGAAGGTGATGACGTCGTCGCGTGCAAGATCGGCGATGCGCTCACGGCCGACCGCCAGCATCTCCTCGTTGATGTCGCAGACAATGGCGCGCACGCCCGGGCCGCCGGCCTCGACCACCCGCAGCGAGATATCGCCGGTGCCGCCGGCGACGTCGAGCAGGGCGAAATCCCGCTCATTTCTGGGCGGATTGACCGCCGTCACCAGCGCGTCCTTCCAGGCCCGGTGCAAGCCGCCCGACATCAGGTCGTTCATCAGGTCGTAGCGGCGCGCCACCGAATGGAACACGTCGTCGACCCGCGCCTGCTTGTCGGAGAGCGGCATGGTCTCGAAGCCGAAATGGGTCTGTTCACCGGTCTTGGCCATGGCCAATAGTCCTTTGCGGGCAGGACCATAGCGCGGGTGGGGCGGGGGCGCTATGTCTGACAGCAGGAGCGGTTAACCATGCCCGAACTCCCCGAAGTCGAAACCGTCCGCCGCGGCCTGGCGCCGGCGATGGAAGGCGCGCGCTTCGCCCGGGTCGAGGCCCGGCGCAAGGATCTGCGCTGGCCGCTGCCGAAGGATTTCGCCCGCCGGCTCACCGGCCTGACCGTCACCGGGCTCGGCCGCCGCGGCAAATATCTGCTGGCCGACCTGTCGTCCGGCGAGGTGCTGCTGATGCATCTCGGCATGTCCGGCGCGTTCCGGGTATCGCGCGGCGACGACGATGGCGGCGGCAAACTGGCGGCGCACGATCATGTCGTCTTTCACATGTCGAACGGCGCCACCGTCACCTTCAACGATCCGCGCCGTTTCGGCTCGATGAAACTGGTGGCGCGCGCCAAACTGGAAAACGAGCCGCTGCTGCGCGCGCTCGGGCCGGAACCGCTCGGCAATGAATTCGACGCCGCGATGCTGGCGCAAGCCTGTGCGGCCAAAAAGACTTCGCTGAAGGCCGCGCTCAGCGACCAGACCATCGTCGCCGGCCTCGGCAATATCTATGTCTGCGAGGCGCTGTTCGGCGCGCACCTGTCGCCCAAGCGCGCCGCTTCCAGCATCGCCAGCAAGGGCAAACCGAACGCGCGCGCCGTCGCGCTGGTGGAGGCCATCAAATCGGTGCTGCAGGCGGCGATCGCGGCCGGCGGTTCCTCGCTGCGCGATCATCGCCAGACCGACGGCGAACTCGGCTATTTCCAGCACAATTTCCGCGTCTATGACCGCGCCGGCAAAGCTTGCCCGACGCGCGGCTGCCAGGGCAAGATCAAGCGCATGGTGCAAACCGGCCGCTCGACCTTCTATTGTCCGGTGTGCCAGAAGTAATTTTCCTGTCATGCCCCGCGAAAGCGGGGCAGCCAGTAATCGCGGGCCTCAGTGAGTACTGGATCGCCCGGTCAAGCCGGGCGATGACAAGCTGAGGTAGACTGTGCGACGAATAGTCAATTAACCGCCGGGATTACAACCATGTCCTACCAGCACATCCTCGTCGAAACCAAAGGCCGCGTCGGCATCATCCGGCTCAACCGGCCGGCCGCGCTTAATGCGCTCAACATGGCGCTGATGGCGGAACTGAGCGCCGCCATCGACGGTTTCGAGGCCGACGCCAATATCGGCTGCATGATCATCACCGGCTCCGACAAGGCCTTCGCCGCCGGCGCCGACATCAAGGAAATGGCCGACAAGTCCTACATGGACGTGCTGCTCGGCGATTTCGCCGGCAATTGGGACCGCGCCTCGCGCGCCCGCAAGCCGATCGTCGCCGCGGTCGCCGGCTTCGCGCTCGGCGGCGGCTGCGAACTGGCGATGCAATGCGACATCATCATCGCCGCCGACAACGCCAAATTCGGCCAGCCGGAAATCAAGCTCGGCGTCATTCCCGGCATCGGCGGCACCCAGCGCCTCACCCACGCGGTCGGCAAGGCCAAGGCGATGGAAATGACGCTGACCGGCCGCATGATGGACGCCGCGGAAGCCGAACGCGCCAATCTGGTGGCGCGGGTGGTGCCGCTCGCCAGCCTGATGGAGGAGGCGATGAAGCTGGCCGAGACCATCGCGTCGATGTCGCTGCCGTCGGTGCTGATCGCCAAGGAGGCGATCAACCGCGCCTTCGAGGTGTCGCTGGCGGAAGGCGTGCGGTTCGAGCGCCGGGTGTTCCACTCGCTGTTCGCCACCGCGGATCAGAAGGAAGGCATGCAGGCCTTTATCGAGAAGCGCAAACCGGAGTGGAAGAACAAGTAGAGCCGTCATTCTGAGGTGCCCGAGCGTAGCGAGGGCCTCGAAGAATGGCGGCCATCACCCTTCGAAGCTCACTTCATTCTCACCTCAGGGTGACGGATTATACCAGCGGCACAAAATAATGACCCATCGATTGTCATCATCCGCGAAAGCGGATGATCCAGTAATCCGTGATATTTATGTCCGGCACTGCGGTGCAAAGTCGCGAGTTCAGTGTTTACTGGATGCCCGCCTTCGCGGGCATGACGAGTCGAAAATCGGCGCCGTTGGTATTAAGGTTTGCGGATTCTGTTATTTATCTCGGCATTCCGGCCCGCGTGCGCGACCGGAATGACCGATGTGATGTGAGCGTCTGACGACGCGCTCACATATTGAGCTGATAACCCGCCGGTATCCAGCGATAGCCGACCTGCATCTTCTCGACATAGCCGACGCTGGGGAACGGCATGTGGTAACCGATGGCGAACATCCGTTCGGCCGCCACCATCGCCAGGATGCGCTGGCGGCTGGCGACGGCTTTTTCCTTTTCGTCGTCGACGTCGATCTGCCAGTCCGGCCGCTGCACGGCCATCACGTAATGGATGCAGGTGTCGGACCAGATCAGCAGCTGCCGGCCTTCGCTTTCGATCCGGTAGGCCATCAGCCCGGGCGAATGGCCGGCGGCGTCGACGGCGCGAATGCCGGGCACCACCTCCTCGCCCGGCTTGATGAAGCTGGACTTGTCCGCCAGCGGCACGCACAATTTCACGAACAATTCGCGGTTGCCCTTGCGGAATTCGCGCACGTTCTCGCCGCGCTTCCAGAAATCGAATTCCGCCGCGCCGAACACATAGCGCGCATTGGGGAACACCAATTTGCCGGCATCGTACAGCCCGCCGATGTGGTCGGGATGGCCGTGGGTGAGGACGACGATATCGATGTCGGCGGGCTGATAGCCGGCGCTGCCCAGCAGTTGCACCAGATTGCCGTCCGGCAGGCGGGCGCGCATCGCCGGGATGTCGCGCCCGAGCGTGCCGTTGCCGGTGTCGAATAGAATCAACTGCTTGCCGGTATTGACCAGCACCTGCACGAACGGATGCTCGTATTTGTCCGGGCTGATGTTGTTGGCGATGGCGAGGTTTCTCACCTCATCGGGGGTGGCGCCGCCGCCGAAGGTGGCGTGCATGTTCTCGCGCATCGCCACGCTGTCGAGCACGGTCATCACTTCGAACGCGCCGAGCTTGAAACGGTAAAGCGTGGGCCGCAGCGGGCCCTGCAGGGGACTGGTCATGGCTATCCTTTGAGAATGGTCGCTGGCGTGGATTTCATCGCGACGTGGGGTCGTTGCGGCGCGGTCATTGGCGCACGCATATCACCCGCACCACCGCGGCCTTGGCGTCGCCGCCATCCGGCGGCGCGTTGACATGGTGGCTGGCAAGGAAATCGCGGATGGTGGCGGCCGCAACCAGCCGCACTGGCGGAATCGCCGGCTCGGCGCTGGCGAGCACGCTATTGCGCGTCTCCATCATGCCGAGCACGCGACCTTGGCCGTCGAGGGCGGCGGCGCCGGAAAAGCCGGCGACCGGCACCGGCTGGCGCAGTTCGATCGCGTTGCCATCGCTCAGCCGCGCCTTGATTTCGGTCAGTGTCTTGCCGCCGCCCTGAATGTGCGGGTCGGCAATGCCGATCAGGGTCAGGTCACCGGTTTTCGGCGCGTCGGGGGCGAGCCGCACATGCGGCAGATTGCGCTTGCCGTACACCCGCAGCAGCGCCAGCCCATGCTGCTCATCGACGGCGATGGGTTCGGCATTGCCGAGACCGGAAGCGACGATCACCTGACAGCCGTCGGCCATCTTGCGGTCGGTGACGATGTAGCCGCTGCCGCTGACGATCAGGCCGGTGCCGTAGTCGACGGTTTTGGTCAGGGTGGCGAACGGCGCGCTGCGCTCGGGGAACGGCGCGAAGGCGCTCGCCATCGCCACCATCACCGGCGCCACGATGCCTTCCATCGCCTGGTCGAACAGCATGGTGAAACCGCGCACCTCGCCGTTGCGCAGGTAGGCGCGGACGGCGAATTTTTTCAGGCCCTGCAGGCCGCTGACCATGAAATTGTCGGCGCGCATCACGCTGTATTCGGTTTGCCGCGCGGCCGGCTCCTTCTTCTGCCGCTCGAACAGCGCGCTCAAACTGTCGGCGGTCTTGATGCGGAAGGTCTCGACCTGGATATCGCCGTGGCGCGACGACCAGCGGGTGCCGTTCGGCGCCTCGCGCGCATGCGGCACCATTTTGGTCGGCAGCCCGATGCGGATGCCGGTGGCGGGATCGACCACCACGTTCCAGCCGAACTCTTCCGCGTGGGTCTTGGCGGCGGTGAGCAGCGCCTCCCGCTCGGACGCCGTCAGCACGCCGGTCACTGGCGCCTTGGTGCGCTTTTGGTAGGCCTTGATCGCGGCCAGCATCGCGCCCTCGCCATTGGCGGCGGCGGAATCCTCGCCGGACCACAACAGCGCCGCGCGGATCGCCGCGCGTTCGGCCGCCGGCACGGCGGCGAGCGCGTCGCGCTCCGGTTCGCGCTTGGTTGCTTCCGGGGTGGCCGAGGCCAGTTTGGGCGCGGCCGGCGCGGCCGGTTTTTGCCGGTGGAGGGCGGCGGTTTTCGGCTTGGCCTTGGCGCTGGCGGAATCCTGCGCCCACGCCGGAACAAGGCCGACCAGCAGAGTGAGCACCACGCAGAACAGCCCCGAACGCATCGATTAACGCCTGCTTAACTATGATGATCGGCACCATAGCTGATGGAAAATGCGGCGCAACCGCCGGCTGGGGACGATCGGGCCGTGGTTTCAGCGTCCGATGGCTGGCCAAAAATCGTGCGGTACCATAGGCTTAACGCAATGCTCAGCACCGACGAACTGCAACGTTACGCCCGCCACATCGTGTTGCGCGAAGTCGGCGGGCCGGGCCAGGCCGCGCTCCAGCGCGCCCGCGTCCTGGTGGTCGGCGCCGGCGGCCTCGGCGCGCCGCTGCTGTTGTATCTGGCCGCCGCTGGCGTCGGCACCATCGGGATCGTCGACGACGATGTGGTTTCGCTTTCGAATTTGCAGCGGCAGGTGATTTTCACCAGCGCCGATATCGGAAAATCCAAGGCCGAATGCGCGGCCGCCGCGGTCGCCCGGCTCAATCCGCACGTCGCCATCGATTGCCATAACAAGCGCTTGGCGGCCGACAACGCGCTGGCTCTGTGCGAGCGCTACGACGTGATCGCGGACGGCACCGATAATTTTGCCAGCCGATATTTGATTTCCGACGCCTGCTATTTTGCCAAGAAGCCGCTGGTCACCGCCGCGGTCGGCAGCTTCGACGGTTCGCTCACCACCATCCGCGCGCATGAGCGGCGCACCGACGGCAAACCCAATCCGAGCTATCGCTGTCTGTTTCCCGAACCGCCGCCGGCCGGCACGATTCCGGCCTGCGCCGAGGCGGGAATTCTCGGTGCGCTGCCGGGCATCCTCGGCTCCATGATGGCGCTGGAAGTAATCCGCGAAATCGTCGGCTTCGGCGACAATCTGGTCGGCCGGCTGCTGATGATCGACGCGCGGTCGATGCGGTTCGAGACCGTCACTTATGAATGGGATCCGGCTAATCCGCTCAGCGGCGAACGGCCGACGATCAGGGATTTAAGCGGGCACGCATGACTCGTGTCCCGGATGCGGCGCAGCGCGAAGCGGTGCGACGCTGATCCGGGACCGTCACGGCCTCAAACGGTCCCGGTTCTGCAGCGCGTCACTTCGTGCCGCGCTGCGCCCGGGACACGAGGCCATCACAACATCGACGGCAATACCCGGTCGGGCGGCCGGTGGCCGTCCATGAAGGTGCGGATATTGATAATGACCTTCTCGCCCATGTCGACGCGGCCTTCGACGGTGGCGGAGCCCATGTGCGGCAGCAGCACGACCTTGCCGGCGCGGGCGAGCTTGACCAGCTTGGGATTGACCGCCGGCTCGTGCTCGAACACGTCGAGGCCGGCGCCGGCGATCTCCTCGGACTCGATCAGCCGCGCCAGCGCGTTCTCGTCGATCACCTCGCCGCGCGCGGTGTTGACGATATAGGCCTCCGGCCGGATCAGCTTGAGCCGGCGCGCCGACAGCAGGTGGTAGGTGCCGGGCGTGTGCGGGCAATTGACCGAAATAATGTCCATGCGGGCGAGCATCTGGTCGAGGCTCTCCCAATAATTGGCGTCGAGTTCCGCCTCGATCTGGCGGCCGACGCGGCGGCGGTTGTGATAGTGGATCTGCAGCCCGAAGGCGCGGGCGCGGCGCGCCACCGCCTGGCCGATGCGGCCCATGCCGATGATGCCAAGCCGCTTGCCCCAGATCCGATGACCGAGCATCCAGGTCGGCGTCCAGCCGGTCCAGTCCTTATCGGAGGTCAGCACGGCCGCGCCCTCGACCAGTCGGCGCGGCACCGCCAGGATCAGCGCCATCGTCATGTCGGCGGTGTCTTCGGTCAGCACGCCCGGCGTATTGGTGACGGTGATGCCGCGCGCCACGGCGGTAGCGACGTCGATATTGTCTACGCCATTGCCGAAATTGGCGATCAGTTTGAGCTGATCGCCGGCCTTGCTGAGCACCGGGGCGTCGATGCGGTCGGTCACGGTCGGCACCAGCACATCGGCGGTTTTGACCGCCTCGGCGAGTTGAGCCTGGGTCATCGGCTTGTCGTCGGGATTGAGCCGCGCGTCGAACAACTCGCGCATGCGCAACTCGACGCCGTCGGGCAATTTACGGGTGACAATGACCAGCGGTTTCTTTGTCTTCGGCATGGATCCCCGCGGCGCGCCATTCCGCCTCGCCGCCCATTCAGCCCTCTTTAACCCTACTCGCCCAAACTGCGCCGCATGAGTTCCGCCACGCACAATGAGCCACAACCGCGCTCTTCCTATCAGATGACCGTGCCAAGACAAAGCATCCGGGCGGTAACGGCTTGTCTCCTATCCGGCCTGATCCTGGCCGGCGCGGCGGCTCCGCTCGCCCAGGCGGCCAGCGAGATTGCGACCGGCATGGCCAGCGGCCTGCCGGTCCCGCGCTTCGTCAGCCTCAAATCCGACCGGGTCAATGTGCGCGGCGGGCCGAACAAGGACCAGGATGTGCGTTGGATCTATACCCGCGCCGGCATGCCGGTGGAGATCACCGCCGAGTTCGAGAACTGGCGGCGCATCCGCGACTGGGAAGGGGCGGAGGGCTGGGTCTATCACTCGCTGTTGTCGGGCAAGCGCACCGCGGTGGTGATGCCGAAATCGAAAGACGAGCTGGTGCCGCTGTACGACAGCGCCGACGGCGAAGCGGCGGTCGTTGCCCGCTTGCAGTCCGGGGTGCTGGGCGCGCTGAAGTCCTGCAGCGGAAGCTGGTGCCGCATTAGCGGCAAGGACTTCGACGGCTGGATCCGGCAGGAGCGGCTGTGGGGCGCCTATCCGAATGAGAAGGTCGAGTAGGGCATAGCGCGCCTTTAGAATTTTTTGGCGTCATGCCCGGCACTCGGGTCCGGCTTCGCCGGCCCGAGCACATGCCTTGTGCCGGGCATCCACGCCTTAATATCGATCACTGGTGGCCAAGACGTAGATGGCCGGGACAAGCCCGGCCATGACGGCATCGGATGATGCAGGGATTATTCGTTGCCACCCTTGCGGCGCAGGCGGACGACCACATCGATGCGGGCGATTTCAAAGCCTTCCGGCGCGTCCGGCATCTTGCCCACAATGACGTCGGCATTAGGGATATCGAACAGTTCGTTGGCCCCCTCCACGAAGAAGTGGTGATGCTCGGAGGCGTTGGTGTCGAAATAGGCTTTCGAGCCATCGACCCCGACCTGACGCAGCAGTCCAACCTGGGTGAATTGGTGCAGCGTGTTGTAGATGGTCGCCAGCGACACCGGCACCTTGGCGCGGCTGGCTTCCTCATAAAGCAATTCGGCGGTGAGGTGGCGGTCGCCTTTGCCGAACAGGATCCAGCCGAGCGCCATGCGCTGGCGGGTTGGACGTAACCCAACCTGCCGCAGCATGGCTTTCACGTCGTGCCAGGGACAGCCGGTGAGTTCGCCCCGGTCGGCCACCGGCGGCTGCCGAACCGCTGGCTCGGGCCGGCTGAAAACCATGGTGCGAGTCTGGCTCATTATAGAATCACTCAAAAGACCAAAACTAAGCGGCCCCGGCGCGATACCGTTGCATTTGCAACATATACGCAATCCGCCGCTTGATG
>Ga0315281_10004167_pt1 | contig 21075 bp, 19 predicted proteins | sample YL17G07_0_MG_FD_204540 | JGI IMG/M metagenome (GOLD analysis project Ga0315281, IMG submission 204540) | Sediment microbial communities from Yellowstone Lake, YNP, Wyoming, USA - YL17G07_0 | ecosystem: Environmental > Aquatic > Freshwater > Lake > Sediment | place: USA: Wyoming | collected...
AGCCGAACTTCTGCGTCGTCAATACAATATCCAGCGCGTCCTCGTCGTATGCCCCGCATCCCTGAAAGGAGAATGGGAGGAACAGATTGCCAAATTCACCTCTCTGCCCACCAAAATTATCCAAGGTACGCGCCTTGACCGGGTCGCGGCTTACCGCCAGCCTTCATTTTTTTATATCGCCAACTACGAACAAATCCGCTCGGATCTCGACGAAATCCAGCAAATCCTGGCTCCAGATCTTCTCATTTTGGACGAAGCTCAACGGATCAAGAATTGGCAGACAAAAACAGCCTCTTCTGTGAAAAAACTGCAAATTCCCTCCGTTTTTGTCCTCACAGGAACTCCGATTGAGAATAGAATCGATGACATTTACTCCATCATGCAAGTCGTTGATCCTCAAATTTTCGGCCCTCTATTCAAGTTCAATCGAGAATTCTACAAGCTGGACGAGAAGGGGAAACCGCTTGGTTATAAAAATCTCGAAGAATTGCATCGCCGCCTTCACCCTGTCCTGCTTCGCAGGCTCAAGAAAGACGTCGAAGAGCAGCTGCCCGAACGCACAATCAATAATTTCTTCGTCACGATGACAGATGAGCAAAGAAAGCGCTACGACGAATACAGCGATCGCGTCGCGAGAATCACCTCTATTTTAAAAAGGCGTCCTCTGACTGCCGATGAGAGCAAGCAGCTCCAACGATTTCTGGCCTGCATGCGGATGATTGCCGATACTCCATACATTCTCGATCCTGAATGTCGAGATTGCCCCAAACTCGAAGAATTGGAGGAAATCCTCTCTGAGATCTGTCAAAACCCAGATAATAAGATCATCATTTTTTCCGAATGGGAGAGAATGCTCGTCCTCATCAAAGAACATATTGAAAAAATGGGAATTGCCTTTGCCTGGCATACGGGGAGCGTGCGCCAAGATAAACGGCGCGAAGAGATCAATCGTTTTAAAGGAGATCCCACCTGCCGGTTCTTTTTAACCACCGACGCTGGCAGCACGGGCCTAAATCTTCAGGTAGCCAACACAGTGATCAATATCGATCTTCCCTGGAACCCAGCGAAACTCGAGCAACGGATCGCAAGAGCTTGGCGCAAGCACCAGACACGCGCTGTGCAAGTCATCAATCTCATCTGCGAAGACAGCATCGAACACCGCATGCTCACAACGCTTGCTCAGAAACAACAACTTGCCACCAGTGTGTTAGATGGAAATCTTGAATCCGATGAAATGGATATGCCTTCCGGTAGAGCCGCTTTCGTAGAGCGCCTGGAAACCCTTCTGTCTGACCAGGTCCTCCCCCAGCAGTCTATCGAACCTCCGTTGCCATCTTCTCACAACCCCACTGAAACCATAAAAGATGATATTCTCTCCCGCTTCACCGACCGTGTGCAACTCCTTCATCTCTACGCAGAGCCAGGGCACCCCCAAAAAACACTTCTTGCCGTTGTAGATCGGCACACACCAGAAACTGAATCTCATATGCAAGAAGTTCTGCGGCAGAACTTTCCAACATCTCAACCGGCCCTCGTCCTTTTTGACCAAGCGACTTTTGCGGCCATCCAAACTTTGGGCAAATCAGGGGTTCTTACCTTCCGCGAGGACATGGGCCAACTTCTCTATCGATCGCCCCATTATGGCGAACTGCATGCCACTGAACGAGAGCAACAAAGGCAAGAAGCCCAGAAATATCTCTCAGTAGCGACTCGAAAAATGGCGATGGCGACTCTACTCGCTTCCGGTCAATTTCTCATGGAAGCGTTGTCTCCTGCTCAAGAAGCCCTGACTCTTGGAATGAAAGTTTTGAGTACACTCAAGATGACGCCCGCGTCTGATTTGATCGACCTTCAGTCACATCTCGCTTCTGAACCATCTCCGGGAAAAGCGGAGGCTCTTCTCCAATCCGCAAGAGAAGGCTTGGAAGAAATTTCTCAGAAGATGACTCAATACACGCTGGGTTGAAGAGCAAAACAGTTGTTTTTGATGGATATGAAACTCATAGAATTCTAAAATCGCTTTCTTACTTTACCAAAGGAAACAACATGGCCTTGAAATCGACTCGAGCAAAGCGTTCAAAAACCGAAGTGGAACAAGAATTTTCTTTGATTGCGGAGCAAACGGCGAGCGAAAAAAGCGCCTCTTCGTTGAAAAATAACATGCTCTCGCAGATGCAAGAAGCTGAGGTGCGTGTAGCGGTCAGTGAAATTACTGTGGAGGTTATTGCTAAAAAACTCTCCGATCTCAATGTGGAGATATCCCGCACCCTTTCAGGGCTTGGCGAAAAAATGAATGCTGAGGTAGGGATTCTCCGATCGCTAAAAGAGGCCGTGGCTTTAGAATCGAAAGACCTGGACCGTTTACACGGCATTGACATTGCCGCAACCAGTATTGATCAACTTGTGGCCGATTATCAGGAGAGGAAGACATCGTTTGAAGCTGATCTTTTGAATGTACGGCAAGAATGGGCGCAAGAAGCGGAAGAAAAAAAGCAGCAAGAGGCCGAATATACTGAAGCGCTGAAAAAAAGCCGCGCCCGAGAAATAGAAGATTATGAATACAAAAAATCCCTTGAGAGAAAAAAGCTGCAAGATCGATTTGAAGAAGAGTGCAGGCTCAAAGAAAAGCAGAATCGTGAAACACAAGAGAACTTAGAGAAAAGTTGGAAAGAGCGAGAAGACACTCTTAAAGGCCGAGAAGAAGAATTAGCAGCGCTGAAAAAAGAGGTAGAACAGTTTCAAGGGCGCCTCATTGCAGAATGTGCAAAGGCCTCTAAAGAAGCCACCAGGGAAGCCGAGGCGAAATACAATCAAGAGATGGAGAGGCTCAAACGAGACCTTCTAGTTGAGAAGCAAATTGGGGAGCTTAAACTCAGACAGCAGCAGGAGTCTCTTGCCAATCAACAGGCGCAGATGAGTTCTCTTCAAACGCAACTCGACGAGGCCAAACGGCAAGTGCAAGACATTGCTGTTAAAGCGATTGAAGGGGCCTCTGGTGCCAAAGCGCTTTCTCAGATCAATCAAATCGCGATTGAACAGGCCAAAAACCGCATGCCGAATTGAGAAAAATATCTTGAAGAATTGACAGAATCTGAGGGATCTCCTACGCTATTCCATTATGAAAAAATACCTCCTATTCCCCCTCGTCTGCGTACTGCCCCTCTTGGCTCTCGAAGAAGGGGAACTGAATTGGGACGAACAAGGCCCCTCCGTACAAGAGTATAATAGTTATCTCCAACAGGCGCTCCGCGACCAGAATTGGTGGGCCGTCATCGACTACGCCGATATTATTTCCTACAATTTCCCCACCAGCCCGTTTGCGCAGGATATGGCCTTTATGATGGGAGAAGCCTATTTCAATCTCGGCCAACTGGAGCTCTCCAACGAGTGCTTTTCCTCTTATCTCAACCACAACACCTCCCCGCGCCATTTTGAAAAAGCCATCGAATACAAATTCAATATCGCAGAACAATTCAAAAGCGGCGTCAAAAAGCCATTGTTCGGCTCCCACAAACTGCCGAAGATCGTCCCCGCGAAAGAGGACGCTGTGCAAATTTACGACGAGGTCATCACGACTTTGCCGCACAGCGAATTCGCCGCTCAGTCCCTCATTGGAAAAGCGAAGATCCAGGCCGAACTCGAAGACTACAAACCGAGTTTAGAAACGCTCGACCTGCTGATCCGCCGCTTCCCCAAACACGATTTGGCCGCTGCCGCCTATCTCGAGAAAATCCTCGTTTATTTAATGCAATCCCAAGGACAGAACCTCGATCCCGACCTCCTCGACCTCGCTGAGGTGAACCTGCGAAAATTCCGCATCGCTTTTCCGCGCGAGCCGAGGATTGCCGCAGCAGAGAAATCCATCTCTGAAATGCAGGAGATTTTTGCGCAAAATCTTTTAGACACCGGCCGCTTCTTCGAAAAGACAAAAAAAATCCCCGCATCGATCATCTATTACAATAAGGTCATCGTAAAATATCCAAATACCGAAGCCGCCGCTGCCGCGCGCAGTAAGCTCGAAGGTTTTCAGGCCTCCGGCAAATATTGATGAGATTTCTAGTTTATTTATTTCTTTTATCCGGGTGTGGCTATCGTTGGCATCCCGATTTCCCGACTGTTTCGAAACCCACAATTACCATTCCCTATGTCGCTGGAGACGGGGATGGGACCTTGACGAGCGAAATCATTCGGGCCGTCACCTCGTCCGGGATGGCCGAAGTGCGCCACGGGCAAGGGGACTATCGGATGCAAATCGCCATCGTCGATTCACAATCCCAAACCGTCGGCTACCGGCGCGACCGGCAGAAAGTCACTGGGGAGATCAAGAAAAATATCGTTTCCTCTGAAGGCCGCAATACCCTCACCATCGAAGCCGCTCTTTATGAAGGCAGCTCAGACAGAATCGCCTACGGCCCTTACAGAATCACCGCAGAGGCCGATTATGATTACATCGATGGTGATTCGCTCCAGGATTTGACGTTTGTCACCGCCTCCGGCGTCCCCACGACCGTGCTGGCCTTTTCTTTGGGCCAGCTCGAATCGGTCGAAGCCGCTAGGGAAGCAGCAAACCACCCCCTCAATGAAAAACTCTCACAAAAAATCGTCGACGTCATTTTTTCGGAGTGGTAGAAGAGGGGCATGACGCTACATGAGTATGCCCAATTCTCCGCTGCCGTAGACGAGCTGTCCCGCATGCTCCTTTGGATACGCAAACACTTGACCCATGCGAAGATGGATCATCGGGCGAGTCAAAAAGTCGAGCTCGCCGCAGAAGAGGCAATTCTCAATGTGATCCGTTACGCCTATCAGGAAAAAGGGGGGAAGATCGAGCTGACATTTAGGGAGTTGACCCAGGGAATAGAGATTACCATATTAGACCATGGCCCACCCTTTGACCCATTGACCGAAGCTCCAAGTCCCGATCGATCAAGCCCTTTGGAAAAAAGAAAAGAGGGAGGACTGGGGGTTTTCCTCATGCGCGCTTGCGTCGATGATCTTCGCTACAAACGAGAGGGGCAAGCGAATATTCTCACTCTATCTAAGCATTTTTCTCAAAAGAAGTGAGGGTTTCCTCCGTCTCGAGCATGTCGATCAGGAAATGCTGTAAGACTCTCAGGACGTAGCGCGGTGTATTATAGACCCCGTTGGTCGTGAAGACGATCTCAAGATGGGCCTTTTCGGTCTGGTTCAGGGCGATTAAGACAAACGTCATCGGCTGCTCCCCCTCAATTTTGGGGATGATCCAGACAATGAATTGGTCGTTGAAAAGAGTGACCTTCTCAACGCTCTCGATCACATGGAAGTACTGGGTGAGATCATCTGGATCCCCCATGTCCTCTTGCAGAGCATTTAAGAGCCCCTGGTCATGCAAGAAGTTGAGGTTGATTTGGATAACACCATCGTGGGCCCAGTCGGGAAGGTTCAACATGAATTCTTTATAGGCTACTTCGATCTGCATTGGATTGAGCATACTCCCTCCTCTATCGAGCTAAGACACCGTCAACTCATAGTAGTTCTTTTAGATTACCTTGTCAAGGGGTCGTTTTTTGTTTTTTTGTTCGCAAAGTGCCGGCATTTGCTTAAATCGTGCGATTCTCGTACGATCCTCCTTTCTTTGAGGATTTTCTATGCGCTGGCTGTTCCTCTTGGGTTGCAGTGTTCATCTCATGGCAGGTTCGTTCGATGACGTCGAACCTTCCACACCAGATGAGATCTTTTCTCTCACCAGCGATCTATTGGTTGAAGGATTTGTCTCTGCCGCATCTGGCCAGATTGCACTTTCTGAAACGGATCTCCACGTTAGAGGAGCCCAAGATCTCCTTCTGAACAGGACCTATGTGCCCCCGCAGATTCTGGGACGGTATGATGACAAAGACAAAGTCGATCGTCTTGCTCTCGGAAAGGCCCTCCGACGACTGGAAACGATGGGGTGGGTAGTCCACCCGCATCTCTGGGCCGGATACAATGGACATTCAAAATATTTCCAAGTCCGTGATCCTAAGGGTTTTGTATTGGAATTCGCAATCCTAGGAAACAAGGGAGTGTTAATCACCTCGTCGTATGGTTGCAGCAATCTTCGCGCGGGAGAGCCCAGCAGCTCCGCCGATATTCGCAACATCGAACTTTGGGCAGATGGCGATAGGGCAGAAGTCGTTTGGCCCGATGGCATGCAACGCCACTATTCCAAATGGCGTTTCGGAATTTATCTCCTTGAAAGAGAGGTCCTCCCCAATGGAAAAGTCATCCGCTATGAGTACGAGGCTCAGCGACTACGCAAAATCTCTTCAACCGATCCAACGGGAAGATCCACCTACGCGTCCATCACTAAGACGGGCGACTCTCATTATCTTGGCTCAGACGGAAGGGAAGTCGACCTTGTTTACGAAACACGAGAAATCAGTGGCGAGTTCAAAAAAGATGGATATCGCGAAAAGGCCACCTACAGATTTCCCGTCTTGACGAGAGCCTCTAATCCCGTCTATGCAAACACAGTCGGATATGATGAGAGGACCCTTCTTGCCTCGTACGACGCGAAGGCCTATCCCATTTCCTGTGGCTATTTTAAGATCAAAGGCATCCCCGCCCGCATTCAAACATTTTCCACTCCTTCAGGATCTACCACCTTCTCGTATGATCCACCTGTCGCGGGCCAAAAAGGAGGGTCTACGACTGTCAATCATCCAGATGGAGCGCAGACGGTCTACCGCTTCAACAAGATTCTTCTCCTTGACGCGATCGAGAACTGGTTTGAAGGGAAACTGGTGAATCAAAAGACTTTTGACTACGACCACAAACAGCACATCAAAACCATCGAGACGCGGGATGGAGAGGGGAACCTTCTCATTGCTAGACGTTTTGAGTGCGACGGCGCTGGAAATTCCATTTCAGAAAAGACAGAAGGGGATTTTGGAGTCTTTTCGGTACGGCGCAAATTCGATAAGAACCGCCTCGTTTATGAAGAGAGGGATGATGGGTTGCAATATGCATTCACCTATCTGGGGGATACCTGGTTGGTCACTTCGAGAACAACGTTTGAGTTTGGTCAACAACTCCGCAAAACGATGTATCGTTATGATGATGCCAACAACTTAATCGAAGAAGTGGAGGACGGGAAAACAAGAGTACATTTTACTCTCTATCAAACGCCCCCACATCTTCACCGGGTGGAATGGGAAGAAAAAACTGATTGGGACGGTCGACTCGTCCACAAGACGCATTACAGTTATGATCGATGGGGCAATACGGCGGAGGAGCGGCATTACGACGCTGATGGTCAATACGCCTATACCATCGCGCGGGCGTATAATGCCAAGGGGGAATTGCTCCATGAGACCAACCCCCTCGGTGAGACGGCTGTATACAAGTGGGATGAACGGGGCCGGTGTTTTTATGAAGAACCCTTCTCCAACGGCCTTGTCATCGGGCGGACGTTCGATACGAAGGGGCGCCTTAGAATCCTCAATGAAAATGACCATAAGACAGTGTTCGATTATAACAGTTCGGATGAGGTGATTGAACACACTGATTATCTCGGACATACAACGAAATATCACTACCACCCCGTGCATGGCAAACCCGACCGGATTGAAGAACCGTCCGCGATCACCACAGTTGTCTTTGATGCATTCGGGAGGGAAAAGGAGAGGATCGACCCATATGGCGCGAAAACTATAAAGAGATATAACAGTTATGGCGACATCGTCAAAACAGTCCATCCTGATGAGGGCGTAGAAACATTTTCCTATTTTCCCAACGGACTCTTAAAAAGCCACACAGACCCGGACGGATTGAGAACTACTTACACCCGCGATGCCCTGGGGCGTGTAAAAGAAACAACGGTTGGCAACCACACCACAACTTGGCTTTATGATGGGTACAATCTCTATGAGATGATCGACGCCGCAGGCTTCATCACAAAGTACAATCACGACCTTTTGGGACGCAAGACAGAAGAAAAACGGGACACCCGAGTCACTCGCTTCGGGTATGATCCATTGGGGTTTTTAGCCTGGGAAGAGAGAGGGCAACGCCGCATCGAGTATATACACGACCCCCTGGGTCGATTGTGCAAAAAATCGATCGATAGCGTCTTGGACACATTGTGGACCTATGATGCCGGCGGCAACATCGCTTCGATGGAGCAAGGCGGAGTTACCACATTTGATTACGATTCTCACAATCGATTGATCGAAAAGGTTGACCCCGAGGGACACAGAACGAGTGTACTCTATGAAAAGGGTCCTCTAATTCTCTTAAAGAAGACGACAGACCCGATGGGGATCGAGACGATTGAAACATACAACCCCCACGGACAGTTATTAAAAAGGGAAGTTGAGGGACAGGTCGTCGAAGAATTTGAATACGACAAACTCTTTCGTTTGAAGAAACAGGATCACCTCACTTTTGGGTACACATTCAATGGGAATAGGGCGTGGATCACAGAGGCCAACACGCGGACGACACAATGGACCTACACTCCAGGCGATCGGATCCTGTCCCGGCAGAAGCCGGATGGGACGGTACTACTCCATGAGTATGATCCACAATGGCGTCTTCAGAAAGCGGGGACCCGAGAGTTCCGATATGATGGGTTAGGTCGGATCGTGGGAGGAACGGGCTTTGCCAGAACACTCGACCCGTTTGGAAATATTCTACGCGAGGAATGGTCCAACGGCCTCTGGATCGAAAGCGACTACGACGACTGGGATCGTCCCATTGAGAGAAGGCTGCCCGATCAGAGTCGGATCAGGTACTATTATGAGGGTCCTTTCCTCAAAAGAGTCACCCGAGTTTCTAAAGATGGGACGGAGGTCTATTCTCACGTCTACGACAACTACGATGCGAGGGGTAATCCCCAGTTGGAAACGGGACTGTTTGGAACAACGTACGAGTACGACCAATCTGGGCGAAGAATCAGACAGCAAAGTCCATATTTTCAAGAAACTGTCGACTACGATTCGTCGGGGAATCTGGTCCGGAAAGGGAATACAATCTACACCTACGATGCTCTCTCTCAGATGACCTCCGAATCGGGACAATTTACAGCCCAGTACGACGTCCACTACAACCTCAAAGAACTGAATGGCGCGCCCCTCGAAATAGAGCACGACCTTAACGGCAACCTCCTCAGACCCGGATTTGTATATAACGACTTTGATCAATTGATCGAGGCTGGCGGGGAGAGGTATGTCTACGACTCTTTAGGGAGGAGACTACAGAGAGGGACCACTTCCTTCCTGTACATCGGCGATGAAGAAATTGGGGCATTCGAGGGGGTCAAGCCCAAAGAACTCAAAATCCCGGGTTTCGCAGCGCCCATCGCCATCGAAATTGGGGGCAAGTCGTACTTTCCTGTCACGGATGTCCAAGGAACCATCCGTTTTCTCGTCGATGGAACACAGATCGCAAAACGAAACGATTGCGATTCCTTTGGCGCCGGACTCTCTGACACGATCCCATACGCATATGCAGGAAAGAGGTATGACCCGAAAACGGGACTCCTCTATTTCGGGAAGCGTTACTATGACCCCTCTCTTCACAGATGGCTGACGCCCGACCCGCTGGGGCCTGTGGATCATTCCAATCTCTACCAGTACGTTTTCAATAATCCGTTTTGTTACTACGACCCGACTGGAGAGTTTGCATTTGCAGTTCCTCTTCTGATCTGGGGAGCGGAACTGGCTCTACCCTTTCTTACGGCTTGTGTTGCTCCAATTGTTTATGGAGCAATCACTGGAGCAGTTGCCTATGGTGGCTATCAGCTTGTGAAAGCTTTCAACGAACAGGGAACGCCCTGTATGGGAGACTACTATTCAGGAGATTTGACTCCTTGCCCTACTCCGTTGAATTGGGTCATGAAAGGAGATATTAAGCCTTCTTATGATGGACGGGAATTAGGGGTTGACCCTCAAGCCTCACCTGGCAAAGCATTTGAATGGAAGGGAAAGGGAAAGCCGGGAAGCAAACAAGGTAGCTGGTATAACCCAGTAACAGGAGAAAGTCTACATCCAGATCTTGATCATTCTCCGCCTATCAAACCCCACTGGGATTATGAAGGTCCGAATGGAGAAAAAGCAAGATTGAATATCGATGGAACCTGGGAGTGGAAATGACGTCAAGAAAGATAATAAAGCACAAGTTGGATTCACGAAAGACGCTTCCGTATTTTCTTGATCATATTAAGTGTGGAAAAACGTTATCTGAAAGAATTGTCGAAAAGGTCGATTTCGCAAAAGGAACTTTTTCCACGATTTTGCCTTGTAATGCTGAATTAGAAAGACTGTTAGATTTTAGTCATGGGGGGATAATTCCTCCCATAAATTATGTGCAAGATAGTTATTCTGTCAAGGGTTGGTCTGAAGAGTTTTATCCAAAAAAAGTGATCACCATGGATCGTGAGTGCAGTGAGTTAATCGCTGATTTCTTAAAGAGAAATAATGAAAATTGGGCTGTTGTAGAGAATTATATGTTAGATCCGGACAGCCATTATATAGGGATTAAAAATGTACGAATGGTTCCGTTCGATTCCGAAGTGTATTATTTTTTAAATCAAAATAATTCAACACAAGAAATTTACGAAACCATCAGAAAGTCTAGTCAAGTTTGGCATTTTCTGGCCGTTATAACGCGTTTGCGTGATGCGCTTCCACCCATTTTAACAGATGAAATCATGAATCAAATTTGTGAGAACGTTAAGTTGGTCATAGCGGGTGCATATGATGGCGAGGGATATATTTTTTGGAAGCAATGAACTCGTCCTTGAGGTCCGATGGGGAGCGGATCAATGCTTCCGGAATGGATTTGAGATTAGAATTTGAAGGGGGGGGGATATTTTAGAAATATTTACTCATGCTCAGATGGATCAGTGAAAGATTTGTCAGAATGGGGACATACTTCTGTGTGCGAACGAAGGGTCTTAAGTTGAAAGGAATATTTCTATGAGCTTTTTTGATTTTTTTTCTTATTTTGGTTTGATTCCATTATTTGTTCTCGTTGTCGCTATTCAATCTGTTGTTTTCTGGATTGTTTGTAAGTCCAAAAATGAAAAGCAATGGAATAAGAGGTTTTATCAATGCGTAGAAGTTTTTGAAGATTCTCGCGTGGATTCGTCTGTTGTTTGGTCTTTTTTGAACGGGAAATCAAGCGAGAGTATTCATCCAGATTTAAACCACCCAGAGCATGGACCACACTGGGATTATTTGGGACCAAATTTTCCAAAGGGTGCAAGGATTTATCCCGATGGAACCTGGGAGCCGAAATGAGAAAACTATACAACCATCCCCTGAATTTCGAACTAGCTTTAGCTTTTTTTAAAGATTCGCTAGAAGAAACCAATACATTATCCATAGAAATAATAAAGTTTATTTGCTGTCAAAATGGGAGATTCTTTACTTTGCTACCTGATAACGCGGATTTAGCAAAATTGCATCAGTTCACACAAGGCATTTTACCAGAAATGCCCATGCAAAGAGGGCCTGTGGGGAATTTGCCAGGAATATACACATATTCCAAGATCTCGTCATTAGAAGAAGAGTTGTGTAACTATCTAATAAACAAAATAAAAAAACATAACTTTTCCTGTATTTTCGATCATTATAATGCAACATACAATAATGGGAATGGTTGCGAGTTGTTTGAATCATATGGCAGGCATTACGAAAGGGAGGTTTACTATTTCATTGACCGAAAAAATGTCTCAGAACAGTCTGTCATAGAATGTCTATATGCCTCTAAGACTTTTTGGCATTCATTATGTATATTAACAGAGGCTGATTTTCATGATCCTATTGACCGCGCGTTAAGCACGAAAATGATTCAAGAAATCTGCCTAAAATCACGCTTAGCGATAGTTGGCGCTTATGATGGTGAGGGATACATTTTTTGGGAGAAGAACGAGTAGGATCTCTAAAAAAGTACGTTTTCAACGACCCGTTTCTATTCGAGATCCGCATCGAAAGCGACTACGACGACTGGGACCGCCCTCTCGAGAGAAGACTACCCGATCGCAGTCGGATCACGTATAAGTATGAGGGGACCGATTGGGAAACGGAACGACTGCGATTCCTTTGGCGCCGGACTCTCTGACACGATTCCCTACGCATATGTCTGTTGCCAATGACAAGGTCGATCGAGAATATGATGAGCAAGCATTAGAGAACGATTGAACTAAGCCTCCTGCGAGTGGGTCCACTATAGTTTTATGAACAAACTGATTCTCTGTTTCCTCTTCCTGACTTTCTCGTTGCGGAGTAAGCCGCTCGACGTGAAGGTGACGGCGCAGTCTGCAATCGTCATGAATGCAGATACGGGGGCGATTTTGTATGAAAAGCATCCCCACATCCCTCGTTATCCCGCGAGCATAACGAAGGTTGCGACGGCTCTCTTTGTGTTAGAGCAAAAAAAACCCAACTTGGGTCAATTGGTTATCGTTCCTGCCGAAGCATTGAAGATCAAGCCTGCAGGTCAGAATGTAGATTGCCCCGCATATTGGGGAGCGGTGGATGGGACGAAGATGGGGTTGGTCAAGGGAGAAACACTCTCATTTGAATCGCTGTTGCATGGCCTCATGATGGTTTCTGGGAACGACGCGGCCAATACGATCGCGGCCTCTCTATCGGATTCTATTCCCCATTTCATGGGGGAGTTGAACGAATATCTCCGATCCATCGGCTGCGTCAATACCCAATTCCGCAATCCTCATGGTCTGCATCACGACGAGCATTTTACGACGGCGTACGACATGTGTCTGATCACGAAACGGGCTCTTCAAATGCCTAAATTTCGAGAGATCGTTTCGAAAATTGTTTATCAGAAACCGAAGACAAATAAACATCCCGCCGAGGAGATCCGTCATACCAACCCCCTTCTCAAGCCGGGCAAGCATTATTATTCGAAAGCGATCGGTGTGAAAACCGGTACAGGATATAACTCCCAGTCGGTGGCAAACACGATCGTCGCTGCAGCAGAGCATGAGGGGCGTACTCTGATTGCCGTCCTTTTAGGCTGTCCGAAGGGTGGCGATCGGTATAAGGATGCGATCCGCCTCTTCGAGGCCGCCTTCGCGGAGGAAAAAGCAACCCGATGTCTGTTGGGTTCTGAGGAGCCATTTTCTCGGGAAATCACCGGAGCGAAGGGACCTCTTCGAGCAAGTCTCGGGACGCCGCTCGAGATTTCGTTCTATCCTGCCGAGGAGCCGTCATGTAAAGCGGCTTTACATTGGGATCCCGTCCGCCTCCCCATCCGCAAAGGGCAAAAGGTGGGCGAAGTGCGAGTTCACACAGAGGAGGGCAAGCTTCTTCAAAAAGGGGATCTCTTCGCTGCAGCGCCGGTAGAGGGGACGTTCTTCTTTGTCCTGAAAGAAAAGTTCAGCAACATTTTTCGTTAGAGAGTTTCTGAAACAAGAGTAGCCACTCATCGAGCCCTAGCATTTCTGGGCGGGCGTCGCTGCGCAAGCCGAGGCGAGCGAGCGTCTCTTTCATTTGTTGGGTGGGATAGATTTCCTGAAGCGACGTACTGAGCATTTTGCGGCGCTGTTGGAAGGCGCGCCTCACGAGTTTGAAAAAAGGCTCGGGGGAATGGAGTGGCGGCGTGCGGAGGTCGAGCCGGATCACTGAAGAGTCGACTGAGGGCTTGGGGTAAAAGCAATGGGAAGAGACGGGAAAGGAGCTCTTAGGCGTGGTGTAAAATTGGCCAAATAGGGTGAGCGAGCTGAAGATTTTGGAGCCGGGTTTTGCGAGGAGGCGTTGGCCGAATTCTTTTTGCACCATGAGGGTGAGGGAGGAGAAGTTGTGAAGGAAGAATCTTTCGAGGAGGGGGGTCGTGATGTGGTAGGGGAGGTTGGCGACTACTTTGGTTGCTGGGATGGCGGCGAGGGGATGGTCGAGGGCGTCAGCGAGAAAAACGTGGAGGCGATGATCGGGGGTTTGGAGACGGGAGAGGGCGCTAGCGAAAAGAGGGTCCTTTTCGATGGCATAGACGGTGGCTCCCGCCTCTAGCAGTGCGGTGGTGAGGGCACCCGGCCCGGGTCCGATTTCCAAGACAGAGTCTCCGGGCACAATCTCAGCGGTCCGGATGATTTTATTCACGATATTCCGATCGATGAGAAAGTTCTGAGAGAGCGATTTTCTAGGGGAGGCCCCGAGCTCTTCTAGGAAAGGGATGAGTTCCGAAACGATCATTCTAAAGAGAAGGGATGTAGATCGTCGGGGATTCTCTCCTTGAGATGAGAGGTGTCGAAGCCATAGTGTCTGCGGAGTTTTTCAATGTAGACAGTGGACTCCTGAGCCACGGCTTTTTGAATGAGATCGTTGCGCAAGTTGTGAGACAGCTCATCGAATTGCGGGGCAGGATGGTCAATTTTTTGGCTGAGGTAAAAGATTCTGGCCACTGTCTTGTTGTCGACTCTGCTCTTTTGGAGTTTGGGAGCGCTGTATTGCCCGGCAATGAGGAGAGAGAGAGCCTCTTTATGCGCATCCGAGAGATCTTTGTCGGCAAGGGCAAATTCAGAGGAGACTTGAATCGACGGATCTATCGCCTTGAGCTGCTCGGTCAACGACTCAGGGCTGAGACCGCTAATGGAGAGAAATCCTTGAACTCTTTCGGCGATCTCGTCGGAACGCTCGCCCCGGATCGAAATCACCCGATATTTCCATTCCTGATAAGCGGGGTTTTCCTTGAGATGCATGCGGAATGCTTGCCGAATGTCATGAGGCGTGACTAGGTGCATCGCCTTGGAGTGGATGAACCACCAAGTCATCCGCCGCACAAGCAGCTCTTCTCTCACCATTTTCCAGGTTTCATCATAGGTAAGGCCGATTTTATCGAGGGTGAACATGATGTTCGGGCCAAAACGGGTCTCCATTTCCTCGCGGATCTCTCCATCGGTTAGCTTGACTTCCTTCTCCACTGCATCGGCCAGTATCAACTGATGATCGATCGTCTCCATGAGAAGGTGGCGCCAGCTTCCGTCGTAGAACTGATAACGCGCTTGGGTAGACTGGGCCAAGTGAGGATAATTTTGGTGAAAGAGAAGGTCCATTTTCTTTTTCACGTCGATCATCGAAATCGTCGTCCCATTCACTTTGGCGAGAATGGAATTTTGGACGGCAATCTTAGAGTTGTCATTGTATTCGATCGGAGGGATCTCGGCTGAGAGTGAGGCGACGCAGAGAAGGGTGAAGAAACACTTATACATAATACCCATTGAGTGAAGGTGCCTGTGATTCTAGCATACAGTTTTTTTTCTGAACACCGCGGCGAAAAAACCATCCATGCCTTGAGGCTCCGGCATGATGGAGAGGGGCTCATTTTCCAGGGAGAGGGGATGCTGGCTGAGGAGAAAATCGACTTGGGCTTGGTTCTCCTCGGGCAGAAGGCTGCAGGTCGCGTAAACGAGCCTGCCACCCGTCTTCAGATAGGGGATGGCATCCCGGGCGATCTCTCTTTGCTGTGTGATCAGCCGCCCGATCATGGGAGCGTCGACTTTCCATTTTTGCTCGGGATTGCGCCGAAAAGTCCCGGTGCCGCTGCAGGGGACGTCGATGAGGACCCAGTCACATTTTTCTTTGAGGCGAAGGAGCTGTGGATGCTCGAGAGGGAGGCATTGAGCGTTCTCCACTCCGGCCCGTCTCAGCCGGCGGCGCGCTTCAAGAAGCGCGTTCGGGCGGATATCGGTCAAAAAAATCTGCCCCTTTTTCTGCATGGACGGAGCGAAGGCAAGGGTTTTTCCGCCTGAACCGCTGCAATAATCGAGGACGAGGTCCCCAGGCTTGGCCTGTACGAGGAGGGCAACGAGTTGGCTCCCCTCGTCTTGGACCTCGAAAAGCCCTTCTTTGAACTCGGGGAGAGAGAATAGGGGTTCTCGCTTATTGAATTGGATCCCCGCTGGGGCGCGAGAGCTAGGAGAGAAAGAAAATTTTTCACTGAGTTTGCCCATAAGTTCCTCTCGAGTCGTCTTGAGAAGATTTGCCCGGATCGAAACAGGGGCGGTGGTGTTAAGGAGGCGACAAAGAGCTTGGGCCTGTTCTGTTCCAAAAATCGATATAAAGCGGCCGTACATGAATTCGCTCATTCCAAATCGGGCAAATTCAGGAATCGAGAGAGCGTTTTCAAGCGATTCCCAAGAAATTCCCCGATAGGCGGAGAGCCGCTTTGCATTGTCCGACGATGGACATAGATGATCGAGAAGACCCCTCCAGCGGAAGATGCCGAAGATGGTGTCTCCGATGATTCTCCTGTCTCTGGCCCCTAAGTTTTTATGGAATCGGAAATAATGGCTCAAAGAAAGATCGATCGGTTTGTTCGACCCGGCAAGAGAGTCGAGAAAAGAGAGGATATGCTTGTCGCAAAAAAGGGTATTCTCCATCGGTAGTCTATTGTATCTCTTCGCTGGAAAAATATCACATGATTTGCGATTCTTGAGATTATGAGAATTATCCGGATCTGTACAGCGGCTGTCGCCCGCTTCTTCATCAGCGCGATTTTCCTGGCCAGCGCTGTCAAGACAATATTGAATTGGCACGAGACAGAAAAAAATTTAATTGCCAGCATGTGCGATTGGCAATCCTACGTCAGTTTTTCTGATCCAGCTCAGGATTGCTTCACCTTTCTTACCCCCTGGAGCCCTCTGTTGCTGGTGGTGGCAACGCTACTCATGCTCATTGGAGGGCTTTCCGTTCTTCTCGGGGTTAAAGAGAAATGGGGGGCATTCCTTCTCATTCTTTTTTTAATTCCCGACACGGTACTGAATCATGCATTTTGGTTTTTTGAAAGCTCGGATCGAGAAATGCAAACGATTCTGTTTTTGAAAAACCTCGCGATTTTAGGCTGTCTGCTGTTGATGATTTTACATGGTGGCCAAGCGAAGTCGGGATCGGGAGGCAAAGCCAGTTTTCCTCCCTTTAAAGTATGAGGCCAATGTTTTTCTGGGGATGTCTCCTCGGTAGTTTCGCGCTTGTCTCTCTAGGGCAGAGTGCATGGATTCCGGGGTTTGGCATCTTTGCTGCCGCTTTTGGCTACACTCTTTTTTGGCGCGCGATGCTCAGGTTGCCCGATAAGAGAGACCAGTTTTGGCTCTCATTAGGGTGGTTCGCCGCCGTCCAGGCCGTTCAACTCTCATGGATGACCGCCACCCAATACATGGGGCCTTTAATCCTTATCATCTACCTATTGTTACTTCTGGCTATCGGTGCCCAGTTTGGCTTTCTTACCCTCTTTTTCTCCCAAAAAGGAATTTCCTTTCTCGGCTGTCTTGCAGGGGCAGGTTGTTGGGTCCTCATGGAATGGACCCGTCTGTTTCTCTTTTCCGGTTTTACCTGGAATCCCGTGGGCCTCGCGTTGGCCGATTCTTCTCTCTCCATCCAGTTCGCAAGTCTTTTCGGCGTCTACGGACTCTCTTTTTGGGTGATCTTCGTCAATTTGTTTGCAGTTTTTGCCTGGACAACCTGGAAGACAAGAACTGTTTGGGCCATGTTGGCCATTTTCCCCTATCTATTCGGATGGGGCCATCAGTGGTGGGTCGAGAAACACGTTCCAATCGAGAAAATGATTTCCGCTGCCTTGGTCCAAACGGCGATTCTCCCCGAACAAAAAGATCGGTTCGCTCATCGATCCGAGGCGTTCATTCCTCTCTTAAATCAGTGGGAGAGAATTTGCCAAGAATTGCAACAAGACCGCCCCGTCGATTTGATCATCCTCCCCGAAGCCGCTGTATCCATGGGGGCTCATCGCCCTCTCTATCCCATGAATCTTCTCACCGAATTTTGGATCGAGCAGTTTGGGAAAAACTCCCTCTCCGACCTGCCTCCTTGGGTCAGAGGAAAAGCGACGAATGCCTACATCGCTCAAGGGTTGGCGAATCATTTCAATTCTCATGTGATTGTCGGCTTCGATGACCAGGATGGGCGGAAGAAATACAACGCAGCTTTTCATTTTCAGCCGAACAACGGGCCTTCTCAGAGGTATGAAAAAAGAATCCTTGTCCCTATTGGAGAATATGTCCCTTTCCCTAACTTACCCGGACTCACCCGATTTTTGGTTGAGCAGTTTGGCATCGGGGACTCGTTCGATATCGGCACAGAAGCGAAACTCTTTTTTTCACCTTTGCCGATCGGCGTCTCGATTTGTCTTGAAGAGACATATGGCGAACTCGTACGCGATCTCAGGCTCAAAGGGGCTCGCCTCCTGGTCAACGTTAGCAACGATGTCTGGTTTCCCGGATCCTCTTTACCCCAGCAACATTTTCAGCACGGCCGGATCCGCGCCGCCGAAAACGGGGTTTATGTTCTTCGCTCCTGCAACACGGGGGTCACTGGAGGGGTCGACTGTTTTGGAGACGTCATCGCCGCTCTCCCCCCATCCGAGAGCGAAATAAGCACTCTTTATCTTAACTTTCCTTTGCGCTCCTTTCAGACGCTTTACACTTGGTGGGGGGATGGGGTGATCCTGATCCTCAGCGCCTGTTTCACATTTCTCTGGTTCTGGAAGAAAAAGTTGCCCCTAAATGGTTCGCTGAGCTAACTTTCTGTATGAAATCGCAATTTCCCCCATTGTAGAGGTACTAATTGACCGGTTGCGCTTCGGCCGAAATTCAGAAAACCCTTCAGAAGGAAGCACTTGCTTCCGGCATCGGCCTTTTTACCGGTGAGAAGGTCTCCGTCAGGATTTGTCCTGCCGCTCCCAATACCGGTTTGGTTTTTCAACGGGTTGACCTATCCGAAAAGCCCCTCATTCCCGCCAAATTGAGCTTCGTTCGGGATGCGCCTCGCTGTACCCGCCTTGCCACTGAGAAAGGGAGCATCATCATGGTGGAGCACCTATTGTCCGCTCTCTATGCATATGGAGTCGATAATGCACGGATCGAAGTAGAAGGACCTGAACTTCCCGCAGGCGACGGCAGTGCGCAGATGTTCGTCGACCTCCTGGAAAAAACCGGTTTGAAGGCGCAAAAAGAAACCCGGAGCGTCATGACCGTTTCACAACCTATCTATTGGTCGGAGGGAGATGTTCATCTCATCGCTCTGCCCTCCCTTGAATTCCGCCTCAGCTACACCATGCACTATCCCCATTCTCCTCTCCTCAAGTCGCAATATTATTCTTTTTCATTAAATCCCTCCCGCTATAAAGAGGAGATTGCCTCTTGCCGCACTTTTTCTCTTTATGAAGAAATCCTTCCCTTCATCGAGAAAGGAATGATCAAAGGGGGAGGTCTCGAAAATGCTCTGGTGATCCGCGGAGATAAGATTCTCAATCCCGAAGGAGCCCGCTTTCCCGACGAAATGGTCCGGCATAAAATTTTAGATCTCATCGGCGACCTATCTCTGATTGGATCTCCCCTACTCGCTCATATCATCGCCGTTCGTTCGGGCCATTTGAGCAATGTCGCTTTTGCTAAGGTGCTGGCGAAAACTCTGCATCTCGAGCAGCATGAAGGGGGGCGATAATGGACCGTCCATTTGTATTCGGCGCAAAGCAGATCGAGAGTATTCTTCCGCACCGATATCCCTTTCTCCTTGTCGATAAAGTCCTGTATATCAATTTGGAGGAAAACGAAATCATCGGTCTGAAAAACGTCACCGTGAACGAGCCTTTTTTCCAAGGCCATTTTCCCGGAGTACCAATCATGCCCGGAGTTTTGATTCTCGAAGCCCTTGCTCAAACAGGAGGGATCCTCGTCCATCAGAAAGGGTACGATAAAAAAATCGCTGTTCTGTTGAATGTCGCCAACGCCAAATTCCGCAAGCCCGTTTTACCCGGCGATGTCTTGCATCTGCACGCAAAAGGGCTCCACATCAGCGGTACCGGCGGGAAAATTGCAGCGAAAGCAATGATAGGAGAGATACTGGCGGTCGAGGCAGAACTCACTTTTGCTTTAGTAGACAAAGAAAAGCTTTAATTGAAATGGAACTCCATGACTATACACAAACTACCTCAAGAATTGGGAATTTCGCAAGGAGGCTCCCCAGATTTTTTGTCTGGAGCGAGCAACCATTGTTCAAGCAGCAAGTTGCGAGTGAAGACAACAAATATGGGGCAAAGCCGACGCAAGCCGGGGCCCCCGAGCAACGCTTCGTTGTTCGGGGTAAGGCGTCGCGAAAAACCGATTCTTGAGGTAGTTTGTGTATAACATTCATCCTCAAGCCATCGTAGAGCCCGGCGCCAAGATCGGCAAAAATGTCACGATTGAGCCTTTTGCCGTTGTCAAAGGGACCGTCACTCTCCATGATCATGTGGTCATCAAATCACACGCGTATATCGACGGAAATACGACGATCGGCGAGGGGACCGTTATCTGGCCCAGTGCAAGTGTTGGGACGAAAACGCAAGACCTCAAATACCGGGGCGAAAAAACCTTTGTTGTGATCGGCAAGCATTGCGAGATCAGGGAATTCGTCACCATCAATTCCTCCTGCCAGGAGAATTCGACTGTCAAGATCGGAGATCACTGCCTGATCATGGCCTATTGCCATGTTGCTCACAACTGCGAAATCGGAAATCGGGTGGTCATGGCGAATAGCGCCATGCTCGCCGGACACGTCATCATCGAGGATTACGCCATCATCGGAGGGATGACCCCCGTCCACCAATTTTCCCGCATCGGCTGCTACGCCATGGTCGGCGGCTTTAGCCGTGTTCCTCGCGACGTTCCCCCCTACACCGTAGGAGGAGGATTTCCCTATAGATTCGGCGGCATCAATATCATCGGTCTCAAACGGCATAAATTCCCCCTCGAAACGCGGGTCGCTCTGAGTAAGGCATTTAAGATCACCTACAGATCCGGCCTCCATCTAGAAGACGCCATCGCCAAGATGGAGAAGGAAGTCGAACCCCACAGTGAAGTGAAGCATTGGATCGAGTTTTGCAAATCCTCCAAGCGCGGCCTGATCGGCCTAGAAGGGATCACCAAAACCCCTCCTGCCGAAGGGACGGGAGAAGACCAGTTCTTTGAAGAATAATATTATCTTCTTCGGCACCCCAGCCTTTGCAGCCGAAATCCTTCGCTATCTCCTCTCTCATCATGTTTCGGTTGTCGGCGTCGTTACCCAGCCCGATCGCCCGCGGGGCAGAACTCTGCAGATC
>Ga0315281_10004168_pt1 | contig 21068 bp, 19 predicted proteins | sample YL17G07_0_MG_FD_204540 | JGI IMG/M metagenome (GOLD analysis project Ga0315281, IMG submission 204540) | Sediment microbial communities from Yellowstone Lake, YNP, Wyoming, USA - YL17G07_0 | ecosystem: Environmental > Aquatic > Freshwater > Lake > Sediment | place: USA: Wyoming | collected...
CGTTCGTTCCGGAGAAGGGGCAGAGCCTGCACGATACGCTGCCGGCGGAGATGCGCGACGCGCAGGTGGCCGAGGCGCGGAAGGTGGGAGAAGGGTGGATGGTGCCGCCGATTCCCGCCGAGGTTTTCCATGTGAATGAGCGGGACCGCGATTGGGTGAACCGGCAATGCACGGTGCAGCCGCTGGCGACGTTTCAGCAGAAGCTGGAGCTGAGCGGAGGAATGGAGGAGATCAAGAACATTACGTACATTCTGGCGAGCGGGTGGGCGCCCTCGCCGTTTCCGCAGTTTTACGAGAAGGCCAGGGCGCGGGGATGGAAGACGCGGGAGCTGGCCTGCGGGCATGACGTGATGCTGGATATGCCGGAGGAGTTGAGCCGGGAGCTGTTGAAAGCGGCGGAGTGAGGGATGAATTTGGACTATTTGCTGAAGACCGAGCCTTCGGAATATTCCTTTGCGGATCTGTTGCGTGACGGCGTGACGGAGTGGGAGGGCGTGAGCAATCCGGCGGCGGTGAAGAATTTGCGGGAGATGGTGCCCGGGGCGCGGCTGGTGATTTACGAGACGGGTGCGCGGAAGAGCGCGGTGGGGACTGCGGTGGTGGTGTCGGTGGATGTTTCCGATGCGAAGAGGCCGGTGGTGAGGATCAAGGCGGGGAAGGCGATTGCGGCTGTTTCGCTGGAGAAGATCAAGAGCGAGAAGATTTTCCGGGATTCGCCGCTGGTGCGCCAGGGGCGGTTGTCGGTGGTTGGGCTGAGCAGGGAACAATATAAATTTCTGACCGGGGAGTGAGCCTGGGTGGATGGAGGAGGCCGAGGGAGGGCCGGGGTGTGCCTGGGCAGGGAGGGAGGGGAGTTCCATTTTGGGAAGAGATGGGGTACACCCCGGCTGTTTTCGTAAGAGTGGCAAATAAAGGGGGTTACAGGGGGAGAAGTTTGTATGAGTGGCAAATAAAGGAGTTAGGAAAAGAGGAAGTAAGGAGGTAGAGAGGTAAGGAGGTAATGAGAAGAGGGGAGAATGGAGCGGCGACGTCATGGGGAATGGTAGCAGGGAATGTTTTAAAAGTCAATAGATAACTGTGTGGTACTATTTTCGAAACTGGTACGAGCGGCGGGGGGGGGGCGAAGGCGAAGGCAAAGGCAAAACCCGCACCCTTTGCTGCGCAAACGGTGCGGCACCCGGCGCAAGAACGTAACGCCGTGTCATTCCGGCTTGGCTTTCAGCTCGGCCAGGCGGGCATCGAGGCGGTCTTCGGGGATTCCCTGGCCGCGGTCGAGTTGGGCGATGCCGCGGCGAATTTTAGCGTTGATGGTTTCGCGGTTTTCCGAAAGCCAGCGGTCCTGTTCTTCCTGCGTTTCGAGCAGGCGAAGCAGCACTTCCTCGATGGTGGCGGAGCCGGTGGCCTGGAGCTGCTTTTGGATTCTGGCTTGCAGAGCGGCATCGCGGATTTCGATGTTCATGGCCGGCTCGTTAAAAGCGGGAGAAGAAAGAGTGTTTCCGAAGGCTGCTAGAGTTGGACGATGGACAGGCCCGGCACTCGCCGAAAGTCACGGACATTTAAAGTGGCTACGTTGTAGCCGAGATGCAACGCCGTGACGCCGATCAACAGGTCTTCGAAGGCAAGTTGGATGCCTTTGGCCTCTTCCTGGCCTTCGATGCGGCCGGCCAGCCGCGCGATTTCGAGCGTTACCGGATGCACCGGAACATCGCTTGCCAGCCGTTCGATGAACTGCAACCGCCGGTCCCGCTGCTCTTGCGTCTTGGCGCGATAGGCACCGTGCACCAGCTCGGCGATGGTTACCACCGACACGCCGATCTCGATTTCGCCCTGAGCCGCGCGCACCTGTTCCAGGATTTGCCGGACGGTGCGCCCTCTGCGTTCGGCGGCGATGAAGATACTGGAGTCGAGGATTATTCCCATGCGGGCGGATTCCACGGCTTGCGGTTGCCGAGGATTTCTTCCACGTCTTCGGCGAAGTCCGCGTCGAGCACCGGAGCCGTGCCGGTTTCTTCTTCGTGTGATTTGGCGAGAGCGATGCACTCGGAGATGGTGCGGCGCAGGGAGTCGGCGGCATGAAGGACGGCCACGGGCCGAGCGCCGTTTTCGATGACGACTTCCGCGCCCGCGCGCACGTGGGCCAGCAGCGTCGCGACGCTGGTCGCGGAAGCTTCTTTTTCCGAGATGTGGATCACGTGCCTGGCCATGGGCCGATTATACACCGCGATGCGGCGGCCGGAATAGGAATGGGTTGAAGCGGTACCCCCGGGGAAGATCGTGGCGGCCGCCGGAAGAGTTCAGACAAAAACAGGCGGTGCGCGGCAGCCGGGAGGGGTCGTGAAGCGGTCGCAACGGGCAAAGGCAAAACCCGCACCCTTTGCTGCGCAAACGGTGCGGCACCCGGCCGGAGTTAGCGGGAGTGGGGTTCGGGGCGTGGAGAGGAGAAGAGCCAGGAGAGGAGCATGGCGAAGAGGAGAGCGGCGAAGAGGAATTTGAGGGGGGCGGGGATGCCGGAGGGGGAAAGGAAGCCTTCGATGAGGCCGGCGACGATGAGCATGGGGATGACGCCGAGGAGGAGTTGAGAGGCGCGGGCGCCGGCTTGGGCGAGGGAATCGCGGCGGGGGAGGAGTGCGGGGAAGAGGAGGCCGCGGGCGATTTCCAGGCCGGCGCCGCCGGCGATGAAGATGGCGGGGAGTTCGAGGACGCCGTGAGGGGCGACGAAGCTCCAGAGCTGGAGGGCCATGCCGGACTGGAAGGTGGCGGCGCCGATGACGCCGATGAGGGCGCCGTTGAAGAGCATCATCCAGATAGTGCCGAGGCCGGCGGTGATGCCGAGGGCGAAGGTGGAGAAGGTGACGGCGAGGTTGTTGGTCATGATGCCGGAGGCGGCCATGGGTTTGATGGCCAGGATGGAATCGGTCCACATTTCGCGGTGCTCGATTTTGGCCATCATTTGCGGGCCGAGGATGCGGTGGGCGAAGGTAGGGTCGCGGAGGGTGAGGGCGCAGGAGGCGATGGCGGCGAGGAGGAAGACGGCGAGGGCCAGAAGGATTTGGGGGAGGGTTTCGCGGAAGATGCGGGGGTAGGTGTGGGTGAAGAAACGGAGGAGGCTATTGAAGCGCGGGCGATGGCCCATATAGATAAGATTATGGGCGCGGCCGAGGAGCTGGTTCAGATAGAATGCGGCGTGACGGCTGGTGGGGTCTTCACGGACGACGGCGAGGTCGGAAGCGGTCTGGCGGTAGAGAAGGCCGAGTTCCTGAAGCTCGTGGTGGGAGAGGGAAGCAGGGCCGCCGCGAGCGGAGCGGTTGACGAACTGTTCGAGTTGCGACCAATAGGGCTTGCGCTTTTCGAGCCAGCGGGTGGAGATCATGTCCGAGAATACTCCCGGTGCGGAGACGCTGCACGGCGTTACCGCCGACAAGCATACCATCGACACGCCGGAACAGACGGTGCTGGAGTTCGCGGTTGCTGGAATCGGCAGCCGGTTCCTGGCGCTGGCGCTGGATACGCTGATTCAGATGGCGGCGGGGATGGCGCTGCTATTTGTGAGCCTATTTATCGGGGCGGGGCTGGCGAGGTTTTTTCCGAAGTCGGCGGTGTGGTACTTCGCGCTGGCGGGGCTGATGTTTTTTGCGCTGTATTTCGGGTACTTCGCGATTTTCGAGGCGCTGTGGAACGGGCAGACGCCGGGAAAGAAGATTATCCGGCTGCGGGTGATTCATGAGTCGGGACGGCCGATCACGGCGGCGGAAGCGGTGGGGAGGAACCTGCTGCGGATCGTGGACCAGTTGCCGGGATTTTATGCGGTGGGGATTGTGAGCGTGCTGCTGAGCGGGCAGAACAAGAGGCTGGGAGATTACGTGGCGGGGAGTATCGTGGTGCAGGAGAGGACGCTGGAGGAGGTGCGGCCAGCGTGGCAGGCGGCGGCGCAGGTTGGGGAGGCGGGGACGTCGTATGGGGGAGCAGGACTGAGCGCGGAGGAGTTTGCGCTGATCGAGACGTTTATGAACCGGCGGGAGGCGCTGGAGTGGGATGTGCGGGAGAGGATGGCGCGGGAGATTGTGAGGAGGATCAAGGGGAAGCTGACGATGGCGGGGGGAGAGCAGGTGGGTGCGGAGAAACTGCTTGAGCACGTAGCGGCGGAGTGCCGGGCTAAGGCGAGGTTTTCCTGAGGGTTGCGGAGGTGCGCCGGACAGGGGGGCGAGGGGGAAAAACGACTGTTTGTTCTTTAATGAGAAGTGCTTGACTGTGATTTGCGGTGAGGTATGCTCTTTGAATCGAAACGCCTGTTTCAGAATGAAAGGGACGGGCAAGGGGTGAGGAATCAGATGAAATTCACGAAACTGGCAATTTTTGTGGGGATGATGGCGCTGCTGCTGTGCGTGAGCGGCGCGATGAATAGCGCGCGTGGGCAGGCGGTAACGGCGACGCTGGACGGGCGGGTGCTGGATGCGAGCGGCGGAAGCATCGCCGGCGCGACAGTAACGGCGACGAACACGGCGACGGGGCTGTCGCGGAGCGCGCAGACCTCGGCGGCGGGCGAGTACGTGATCCCGGCGCTGCCCGCGGGGGAATATAACGTTGCGGTGACATTCACCGGGTTCGGCAAGCAGACCAAGGTGATCACTTTGCAGGTGGGGCAGTCGGCGGAACTGGTGTTCAACCTGACGCCGGGATCGGTGGAGCAGAAGGTGGAAGTGTCGGCGACGACGGAAGTGGCGGAGCCGACGAGGACGCAGGTATCCACGGTGATCACGGAGCGGCAGATCACGAATCTGCCGGTGAACGGGCGCGAGTTCATCAGCTTTGCGCTGCTCTCGCCGGCGGTGACGATCGGCGATACGACGTCGGGAAGCACGGACGTGATCGTGGAGCCGGTGACCAAGCTGTCGTTCGCGGGGCAGAACATTCACTACAACTTCATCGCGGTGGACGGAGCGGACGATATTTCGACGGCTTCGGGGATTCAGCGCGGGACGCCGCCGCAGGAGTCGGTGCAGGAGTTTCGGGTTATCAACTCGGACTACTCGACGGAATTCGGGCGCGCGGTGGGCGGGATTGTGAACATCATCACGCGCAGCGGGACCAACGAATGGCACGGGACGGCGTATGAGTATTACCGCAACGACGCGCTGGACGCGGTGAGCATCCTGCAGGCCAACGGGGTGCACCAACTGCACCAGAGTCAGTTTGGCGTGGCGCTGGGCGGGCCGATCAAGAAGGACAAGACGTTTCTGTTCGCCAACTACGAGGCCCAGCGGCGCAACGAATCGCCGTTTTATAACCAGGCGGTGCTGCAGAATATCGGGGCGATCAATAACGTGAAGACGCTGGTGTTCGGGCTGCCCGCCGAGCCGGTGCTCTCCGCGGTGATCCGGGACAACAACAACGACAACGGGTTTATCCGGCTGGACCACAGCTTCAACGACAAACAGAATTTGTATGTGCGGTATTTCATCAATGACGGGCGGCTGACGAACCAGTCGCCGCTGAACGATGGGTTCGACCTGCCGTCGGCGTTCAAGCACACGCAGTACCGGGACCAGTCGATTGTGGGGAACCTGGCGTCGGTGTTTACGCCGAAGCTGGTGAACGAGGTGCGCGTGCAGTTCGCGCGGCGGTTCTTCAATTTCCCGACGGCGACGACGCAGCCGCATTTGGAAGTGACCAACCTGTTCACGGTGGGAGTGAACCGCGGGAATCCGGATTATTACAAGGAGTCGCGGTTCGAGGTGGTGGACAGCGTGACGCGGTCGATGGACAAGCACACGCTATCGTTTGGCGGGAACATGAACTGGGTGAGCACGACGGAATCGTTTCCGCTGTTCTATCCCTTCGAGGCGGACTTCCCGAGCCTGGGAGCGTTTTTGGGAACGGACACAGCCGTGGGCGGGGGATGCGTGGCGGATCCGCTGACCGGGGTCGGGCCGGTGGGCTGCCAGCATCCGAACGTGATTTTCGCGGAGCGGTTTGATGCGGCGTCGAACTTTACGGAGCCGACGATCAATACGGCGGTGTACCAGGGGACGGCGTTCACACCGGCGATTCGGGATCAGGCCACGGGCAAGCTGAACCACACGTACAACGGCGTGTATCTGCAGGATAAGTGGAGGGCGACCAATAAGCTGACGCTGAACGGGGGGATCCGCTGGGAATGGGAGACCTGGCCTTCGGGAGTGCTGGATACGCAATGGAAGAACTTCGACCCGCGGGTGGGCATGGCCTACAACGTGGGCGGGAAGCATAACGTGGTGGTGCGCGGAGGATTCGGGTTGTTTCACGGGATGATTCCGTCGCCGCTGCTGGCGTGCCAGCGGCCCTCGTGCGGAGGGACGCTGGGAGCGTATCCGACGGGACCGGGGACGAATGGACTGGCGAGCTTGAACGAGAACTCGCTGAACGCGACGACGCGGCTGTTCGCGTTTGCCAGTTCGCCGGCAATTACGGCGTACGGATTGAACCAGCTTCTGACCACAGGGACATATCCGGACGCGGTGCCGTTCCCGAATGTGTGCTTCCCGGGCGAGACGGTGCTTTCGCAGTGCGCGTTCTGGGGCGATGCGACGGTGGTGAGGTTTGCCAAGGACCACAAGAATCCGTACGGGATTCAGGCGAGCCTGGCGATCGAGTTCGAGCCGATGAAGGACACGACGGTGAGCGCGAGTGTGATGCATGTTCGCGGAGTGCACTTGGGGAGTTTTTATAACGTGAACCAGCCGCCTGGCACGCCATCCTCGCTTCCTATGTACGATTCGCAGGGCCGTTCGGGAAGCAAGATGCTCTATTGCTCGTTCCAGCCGGCTTGCCCATATACGCCGGGGATGGCCGATGGGCGGTGGGGAATTTACTTCGAGGCGAATTCGCTGTGGGATTCGACGTATGACGGATTCCTGCTGAGCGTGAACAAGAGGTTGTCGCACAACTTCGCTTACGGAATCGGCTACACGCTGGGGAAGAGTCTGGACGACGGGCCGAACCCGAGCTTCGTGCTGGTGCCGCAGGACAGCCGGAACTTCCGTGCGGAGCGGGCGCTGTCGAGCGACGACGTGAGGCAGCGGCTGGTGATGAACGGGTCGGTGACGACGCCGAAGAGCTGGGGGAAGATCGGGCAGGACTTCATGCTCAGCAGCATCATCACCATCCAGTCGCCGATGCGCTTCACGAAGTTCGCGGGATTTGACGCCAACGGAGACGTGTTCGGGAACAATGACCGGGTGGGAATCGAGCCGCGCAATACGTTCGTGGGAGATAATTTCCGGACGGTGGACCTGCGGCTTTCGCGGACGATCAATCTGAAGGAGAAGAAGAGCCTGGAACTGATGTTCGAGGCGTTCAACTTCTCCAACACGCTCAACGTGAAGTATTTCAATACGGTGTACGGAGCGGCGGATTTCTGCACGCCGGACCCGGGAGCGTTCGGGTGCGCCGGGCCGACGAGCAATCCGGAAAGTTCGCCGAATCCGTTCTACGGGACGCCGCGTGCGGTGAACAATCCGCGGCAGCTGCAGCTGGCGGTGAAGTTTAACTTCTAACCCCTGGCCGGGAGGAAACCGGAGAGGGATGAGTGAATAGGAAAACGGGCCCGGTTGCAGGGATACTGCGGCCGGGCCCGTTGGTTTTTTGGGTTGGGAGTGGCGAGGGAGAGAGACGGCTGAACGGGATGCAGACACATTCCGTTGAGATCCTTCGGCCCCGATAAAAAGCATCGGGGCCTCAGGATGACTGCGTATTGTTATTGGTTTTTTGAGAATGCTTTTGCGAGGTGAGGGTATGGCGACGGAGAAAGTGGTTGCGGGGCAGGCGGGAGCGGGGGAATTTGGGGAGATGGGTGCGCGGAGGTTGCTGGTGCTGGGGGGGATTGGGTTGATTGTGGCGGGGATGATCTTTGGGGATTTGTTTGCGGTTTTTGTTTTGCACCAGAATGCGGCGCGGGTGGGCGGAGCTTTGGCGGGGGCGGCGCAGGCGGCGCTGGCGGGGGATGCGGGGACGGTGCTGAAGGAGTTTGGTGCGGTGGGCGGGTTCCTGGAGAACCGCGGGACGAAGGTGGACACGCATGTGCACATGATCGGGTTCGGGTATCTGGCGCTGCTGCTGGCGGTGATGCAGCCGTGGGTGGCGCTGAGCGAAGGGCTGAAGAAAAAACTGGCGCTGATGTTGCTGGCGGGGGCGGTGGCGCTGCCGCTGGGCGTGTTTCTGATTCACTATGTGGGGCTGGCGTACAGTCCGCTGGCGGCGATTGGGTGGGCGAGCATTTTCGCGGATGCGGGCGGAGGGCTGGTGATTTTTGCGGCGGCGGGGAGTTTGTGGGGGTTGTGGAAGCATTTTGGGGGCGGGGCGCGCGAGGCGGTTGCGGATGGGTTGCTGGCGTCGCGGGATGGAGCGGGGCGGGTGTTGATGGCCGGAGGAGTGTTGCTGATATTGATGGGGTTCGCGCATGGGGCGTGGTACGCGGCGGTGGATTTGTACCGGCATGAGGCGGCGGACTCGGCGATTCTGACGGGGATGGCGGCGGGTGCGGCGGCGCGGGATGGGGCGGCGGTGCAGCGTGCGCTGGGGGAGTACGGGCAACTGCAAGGGGAGAAGGCGGTGAACATTGCGGCGCATGCGCACAGCATCGAGTTTGGGTTGCTGGCGATTTTGCTGGCGTTTTTTCAGCCGTATGTGAGGTTGCGGGAGATTTGGCGGCGGAGATGGGCTTGGGTGCTGCTTACGGGGTCGCTGATGCTGCCGGTGTGCGTGCTGATGGAATTGAAGTACGGATTGCTGGCGGGGGGAATGGCGGATACGGGCGGGTTGCTGGTGATCGTGGCGCTGATGGCCATGTGGGCGGGGATCTTGCGGTATACGGGCGAGCTGGATGCGGCGGGGGGTGCACGATGACGGCGCGCAAGATTTTGATTGTGGGAGGATTGGCGCTGCTGATTTGGGGGATGGGGTACGGATTCTGGTACGCGGTGTTTGCGGAGCATCAGGCGCTCGAGGGGATGGGGGTGTCGCTGGCGACGGGGTTTGCGGCGGCGGCGCAGAGGGACGCGGCGGGAATGCACGCGGCGATGGAGCGGTACAGGGAGACGAAGTACGTCTATGACCGGCAGGTGGATATTCATGGGCATTGGATTGGGCTGGCGATGGTGCTGCTGATCTTGGGGCTGGCGATGGGGAGGGTGGGGTATTCGGAGCGGGTGAAGACGCTGCTGGCGGCGGGGTTGCTGGCGGGGGCGGTGGCGTTTCCGGCGGGCGTGTGGTGGCAGATGGTGGAGCATGGGGCGGGGCCGAGGGTGGTGGCGGGAGTGGCGGCGGGGTTGGTGATTGCGGCGATGGGGGCGATGGCGATGGGGATGTTAAGGGAGAGCGCGGAATAGGGGAAAGATCACCCGCGGCGGGAGAGGAATTTATTCAGGCAGGAGAGGTAGGAGTCGGGGGTGGAGAAGTCGGTGAAGATGGAAGTGGTGGGGACGGGGAGCTGGAGGATGCGGCGTTTGTTTTTGTAGATGACGTGGCGGGCGGTGGGAGCGGATTGGAATTCGGAGCGGAGGGCGGCGGAGACGAGGATGGGGTGGCCGGTTTCGCGGCCGTGGCGGGGAAGGACGATTTGCTGATGGGGCTGGCGGGTGAGGAAGGCGCGGACGAGGGTTTGGATGGTGTGGGGCTGGAGGAGAGGCAGGTCGATGGGGTAGAGGAGAAAGGCGGAGGATGATGGGACGTGGCGGAGGGCGGCGAGGAGGGAGCTGAGCTGGCCGCCGGAGCGCCAGCGGCGGTTGAGGACGATGCGGACGCCGCGAGGGACGCGGGGACGGATGATGGAAGCGTCGCAGCCGAGGACGAGGATGGGGCGGGCGAGGCCGCGGCAATTGGCCAGGGCGATTTGCAGGGCGGAACGGCGGCCGAAGCGGGCGAGAGGGCGGGGCGCGCCGAGGAGATGGGAGCTGCCGGCGGCGAGAAGGATGGGGACGATGTCGCGAGGTTTCATGGAAGCAGAGAAGGAAACTATAGACGAGAGCGCGGGGAATGGCAAAAAAGGCCGCGCGGGCTGGGGCGCACGACAGAAAGGTGAGAAACCTCGCTGGTTTTGCGAAAAAAGCAGATCCCTCGCTGCGCTCGGGATGACAAGAGGCACTTTTTTGCGGAGAGTGAAGACGCGCAGTGCGAAGACCCTGCTGAATTTCACTATTTTGTCGTGCGCCGCGCGGGCTGAGCAGAGAAACAATCGTTTCCCAGGTTTCCGCCTTGCGTTGGAGGCGGGGTTGGCACTAAAATTCTGAATCACGTTGCGGCGTTCCCGCGGCTGTTGCGGAGGGCGCGCGCGACATCAATCGTCCCCTGCGGGGACCTCAGGAACTATCGTGTATCCTCACTCCTTCGAATACCACCGGGCGGATTCACTCAAGAAAGCCATTGAATTGATGAAGGACCTCGGGGAAGAGGCGCGGCTGATTGCCGGCGGGCAGAGCCTGATTCCCCTGATGAAGATGAGGCTGGCGCGGCCCGTGGCGCTGGTGGACATCAATCACATTCCCGGGATTGCGGGGATCGAGCGGCGCGGCGGGGAGCTGCGGATGGGGGCGCTGGCGCGGCATGCGGAGATTGAAGCGTCGGCCGCGGCGGCGGCGATACCGATCGTGCATGACTGCGCGGCGGGGATTGCGGACGTGCAGGTTCGCAACATGGGAACGATTGGCGGATCGGTGGCGGAGGCGGACCCCAGCGGGGATTGGGGAGTGACGCTGCTGACGCTGGAGACGCGGGTGGTGTGCGAAGGGCCCAACGGGGAGCGCACGGTGGCGCTCGAGGAGTTCGTGAAGGACGCGTACACGACGGTGCTGGGGCATGAGGAGCTGGTAAAGGAGATTATCGTGAAGATTCCTCCGGCGCGAAGCGGAGGGGCGTGCGTGGCGTTCAAGAGGAGCGCGCCGGTGTATGCGACGGCGAGCGTGGCGGCGCAACTGACGCTGGGGGATAAGGACACGGTGGCGGATGCGCGAATCGTGCTGGGCTGCGTGGGGTTGATGGCCATCCGGGCGAAGGAAGCGGAAGCGGAACTGAGGGGAAAGCCGCTGACGGAGAAGACGCTGAAGGCCGCGGCGGAAGCGGCGCGGGCGGCGGCGGAGCCGCAGAGCGATATGCGGGGATCGGCGGAGTACAAGAGGATTTTGGTGGCGGCGCTGGTGAAGAGGGCCATCGGGATCGCGGCGCGGCGGGCGCGCGGAGAACAAGTGGAAGGCGGACACGAATATGCCGCACGGTGAGCAGGGCGGAAAAATGAAGGTGCGCGTGAAGGTGAACGGGGAGATGCGCGAGGCGATGGTGGAGCCGCGGACGCTGCTGGTGGAGTTCATCCGCGAGGCGCTGAGCCTGAGCGGGACGCACATCGGATGCGACACGACGTATTGCGGGGCGTGCACGGTGATTTATAACGGCAAGACCGTGAAGTCCTGCACGATGTTCGCGGCGATGGCCGACGGGGGGGAGATCCTGACAGTGGAGGGGCTGGCGAGCGGGGAGACGCTGCATCCGATTCAGGAGGCGTTTGCCAGCAACCACGGATTGCAGTGCGGATATTGCACGCCGGGGCTGATGCTTTCGACGCTGCACCTGCTGAAGAAGAATCCGCATCCGGACGACCAGCAGATACGCAAGGGGATCGCGGGGAACACCTGCCGGTGCACGGGCTATCAGAATGTTTTGAAGGCAATCAAGGCCGCGGCCGCGGCTATGGAAAAGAGCTAACCCATGGAGATCAAGTTCGGAGGCGAGTTTACGGTGAAGAAGTCCGCGGAGGAAGTCTATGACTTCCTGGTGGATCCGGGACGATTTTGTCCGCTGCTGCCGGATTACCAGAGCAAAGAGATCGTGGACGAGAAGAATTTTCTGGTGAAGCTGAGCGTGGGGATTTCGCACATCCGGGGAATCGCCACGGTGAAGCTGACGCTGGCGGAAGCGGAGAAGCCCAGGCACGCGGTGTACGAGGGAACCGGGGACGTGCCGGGCGGGTCGGCGAAGCTGCGGGCGGGATTCGACCTGGTGGCCGCGCCGGAGGGAACCAAGGTGGTGTGGGCGGGGCAGGCCAACATCATGGGACGGATTGCGTCGCTGGCGGGGGGCATGCTGGAGCCGCTGGCGAAGAAGAACATTCAGAAGATGATTGACGAATTGCAGAAGGCGCTGGCGTAGGCAGAGGAAGAGGACCATGGCCAGGAAACAGGCAAAAGCGACGAAGAAGAAACCCGCGGGGAAGAAGACCGTGGCGAAGAAGAGCGCTGCGAAAAAAGGCGGCGCCGTGGTGTTCGCGCCGGGAAAGTGGGTGGGGCAGCCGATCCGGCGGAAGGAAGAGGACCGGCTGGTGCGCGGCAAGGGCATTTTCGTGGACGACCACCGGGACGAGGGGATGCTGCACATCCGCTTCGTGCGCTCGCCGTATGCGCACGCGAATATCCGCAAGGTGGACGTGAGCGCTGCGGCGGCGATGCCGGGAGTGGTGTGCACGCTGACGGGCGAGGAAGTGGCCGGACTGGTGCAGCCGTTTATCGAGATCGGGCCGGACGTGGGACAGAAGGTGGCCGATTATCCGATGGCGTCGAAGAAAGTGATTTACCAGGGCGAGCCGGTGGCGGCGGTGGTGGCGGAGACGCGCATGGGCGCGGAGGACGCGGCGGAACTGGTGGAAGTGGACTACGAGCCGCTGCCGGTGGTGATCCTGGCCGAGGACGCGCTGAAGGACGAGACGCTGATCCACCCGGCGATGGGCACGAACAAGAACTGGCACGGAATGTTCGAATACGGGAACGTGGAGAAGGCGTTTAAGAATGCGGCGCATGTGGTGAAGATCGGGCGGATGCACTTTCACCGGTTTTCGTCCACGCCGCTGGAAAACAACGCGATGATCGCGGAATGGGATTCGAAAGCGGACCGCATCGAGTTCCGGTCGAACAATACGTTTCCGTCGTTCGCGGCGCAGTTTTTGTCGCCGGCGCTGGGCGTGCGCATTGACCAGATTCTGATGAAGAGTTTCGATATCGGCGGCGGGTTCGGAATCAAGATCACCAACTATCCTTATATGGCGCTGTGCGCGCTGGCTTCGCGCAAGGCGGGCGGGAGGCCGGTGAAATGGGCGGAGACGCGCACGGAGCACATGCAGGCGAGCGCGCACGGGAACGAGCGAACGTATCTGGACACCAAGGTGGCGCTGGACAAAAACGGAGTGATCACGGCGATCGAGTCGCGGCACGTGGACGATTGCGGGGCGTATCCGAGGTACGAGCCGCTGGGATGCGTGATCTGGGCGCAGGTGCTGCCGGGGTCGTACCGCCTGCGCAACGTGAAGATTGACATGAATCAGGTGGTGACCAACAAGTGCCCGGTGGGACCGAACCGCGGATATTCGCGCATGCAGCAGCTGTGGTTCATGGAGCGGGTGCTGGACATTTGCGGGCACACGCTGGGAATTCCCACGGACGAAATGCGCTACCGGAATTACATTCGCAAGGATGAGATGCCCTACGAGACGCCCAACGGGTGCCTGTACGATTCCGGCGACTACGCGGGAATGCTGGACATGGCCAAGAAGTTGGTTGGGTGGGACGAATGGAAGAAGAAGCAGGCGGAGGCGCGCAAGCAGGGGCGGTGGATCGGGCTGGGGATTGGTTCGACGCTCGATTCCGGGACGAACAATTTCGGGCAGGCGCGGATCATCAATGCCGGAGCGCCGTTTTCCGGGCAGTCCAAAGCGGCCATCGCCAAGCTGGATATTTACGGCGAAGTGGTGATCAGCATGGGTTCGGTGCCGCAGGGACAGGGGCACGAGACGACGGCGGCGCAGACGGTGTCGGAAGTGCTGAACATTCCTCCGGACATGGTGAAGGTGAAGCCGGGATTCGATACGGAGCACAACGCGTACACCGGGCACACGGGAACGTACGCCAGCCAGTTCGCGGTGACGGGGCTTTCGGCGATCAACGGAGCGGCGGAAAAGCTGAAGAAGGAGATGCTGCGGCTGGCGGCGTGGGCGTTGAAGGCGAAAGAGAAGGATTTGGAACTGGGCGTGGGCGAGCAGGGTCCGGAAGTGCGGGTGAAAGGGAAGAAGGGGAAGTCCATCAACTACTGGGGACTCGCGAACATCGTGAACGTGAACAACGCGGGGATGCCGGAAGAGTTGTGGGACGTGACGCTGAACTGCCGGTACGTGTATCACGCGCCGTTCGAGGTGCCGGACCTGAAGAGGAAATTCGGGAACTTGACGCTGACCTACGCGGCGCAGATTCACGTGGCGGTGGTGGAAGTGGACCGCGAGACGTTCCAGCCGAAGATTCTGGCGTATGCCTGCGTGGACGATTGCGGGCGGGCCATCAATCCGATGATCGTGAAGGGGCAGGTGCACGGATGCGCGGCGCAGGGAATTGGCGCGGCGCTGATGGAGAATTGCGCGTATGACGCGGACGGAAATTTACTGGCGTCCACGTTCAGCGATTACACGCCGATTACCTCGATGAACATGCCGGAGTTGCTCTATGGGCACATGGAATCGCCCTCGCCGTTTTCGTTCAACGGAGCGAAGGGCATGGGCGAGGGCGGAGCGGCGCCGGTGCACACGATTTGCGCGGCGCTGCAGGACGCGCTGTATGCCGAGGGCGTGGTCATCGAGGATTCGCACAATACCGGCGATTCGATCTTCCAGTCGGTGGCCAAGGCGCATGCGGGCGGCTACGCGGAGATGGTGAAGGTGGAGCACGGCAAGAGTGCGCGTGCGCGATAGCATTCGAAAGCGTTCGATTGTGATTTTCCCATGAAACGAATCTGCATCATTGGTGTGGGCTCGATTGGGAGCCTGTACGCGGCGCATCTGGCGCGGGCCGCGGAGGTGTGGGCATTCGTGCGCCGGCCGGAGCACGCCAGGGCCATCAACGAGCAGGGAATTCGCGTGACGGGAACGCATGAGTTTCATGCGCGGCCGCGGGCTTCGTGCATTCCGGCGGAGATGCCGCAGTTCGATCTGGGGATTGTGTGCTGCAAAGCCACGCAGACGGAAGAGGCGGTGCGGCCGGTGGCGCATCTCTTTGCGCAGGGCGCGGTGCTTTCGCTGCAGAACGGGCTGGGGTCGGAGGAAGTGATCCACGCGGTGACGGGCGGTCAGGTGCTGCGCGGGACGACGTTCGTGAGCGGAACGCGGCACAGCGATACGCACGTGCAACTGGAACTGGATACGGAAGCGTGGATGGGGCCGTACGAGCCTTCGGGGACGCCGTTTTCGAAAGTGAAAGAGGCGGCGGAGCTGATCATCGCCGGAGGACTGAAGGCGGTGGCGCTCGAGGATGCGCGCTCGGCGCAATGGACCAAGCTGATTTTCAACGCTTCGGTGAATTCGGTTTCGGCGCTGACGGAGCTGGTGCACAGCGAGCATTATGCGCGGGAGGAAAAGTTCGACGACCTGGGGCATCTGCTGCACGACCTGATCCAGGAAGGGCGGAGCGTGGCGGAGGGGCTGGGAATCAAGCTGGGCGACGACCCGTGGGAGATGAACAAGATTGGCTCCAAGACGGACCATCCGCCTTCGATGCTGTACGACATTCGCAACAGGCTGAAGACGGAAGTGGATTACCTGGGCGGAGCGATTGCGCGGGAGGCGCACCGCGCGGGGCTGCCGGCGCCGCTGCATACGGCGCTGTACCGGCTGATCCGCGGCAAGGAATCGTCGTGGACGTATGCGGGAAAGAAGCACGAGGTGGCGCGATGAGCGTGGCGCGGACGCCGTATATGCTGGACGCGGAGAAGTGGCGGCGTTTGCGCGAGCGGATGGAGCGCGAGAATCTGGATGCGATTGTGGCGCGGGCGCCGGACAACGTGCTGTACCTGACGAATTACTGGACGATGAAGGGCTACGATCTGGTGATTTTTCCGCGCGAGGGCGAGCCGACGCTGCTGGTGATCGAGCCGCAGTTCCGCGAGGCGCAGCGAACGGCGTGGAACAAGGATGTGCGGTTTTTCAAGTCGTATCATCCTACGGACCCGCGGCCGCCCATGATTCGTTCGCTGGAGATGGCCATCGAGGTTTTGCTCGAGCGGAAACTCACGGGGCGCGTGGGAATCGAGCTGTCGCAGAATTCGCAGATTTGCGACCGCATGGTGGGCGAGCCCACGGTGTATTGGAAGGGGTATTACGACGCGTTTTACGCGGCGTGCCGGGAGGTGGTGGACGCGACAGGCATCCTGGCGGAATTGCGCATGATCAAGACGGGGCAGGAGATCGAGCGCATGCGCCTGGCGAACGAACTGGCGGCGCTGGGGATGGAGCACGCCAAGAAAAATATCCGGCCGGGGATGAAGGAAAGCGAAGTGGCGGCGATGATCGAGGGCCACATCCACGCGGCGGGAATTGGGTACAAGGGAAAAGTGGAGATGGCGCGGGCGTTCACGCTGGTGTGGTCGGGCAAGGGGATTGCGACGTTCACGGCGACGAGCGACCGTCCGGTCGTCGAGAACGAGCCGACGCTGGTGGAGATCTGGGTGTGCGCGGACGGGTATTGGACGGACTTGACGAAGAATTTGTGTCCGGGGCGGTTGACGGCGGAGTACGACAAGCTGCTGGATCAACTGCTGGCGGTGTATCAGAAGGCGATTGGGAGCGTGCGCGACGGGGCGGCGCTGGGAGAGATTGACCGGATTATCCGCAAGGGAATTGCGGAGGCGGGGTATGCTGGGCAGCCGTCGCATCCGGTGGCGCACGGAGTGGGAGCGCGGGCACATGAGCCGCCGTATGCGCACCAGGCCGCGCCGGGAGTGATGCGCGCGGGGATGGTGCTGGCGATCGAGCCGGGGATTTATTGGGAAGGCGGAGGCGGGCTGCGCCTCGAGGATAATTTTTTGGTGACGGCGGACGGGTGCGAGAAATTGTGCAGTACTCCGGACGATTTTAGAAATTAGAGGGAGAGGCACGTGGCAATCAACCAGGACCTGGCAAAGACGATCCTTGCGCAAATCCGCGAGGAAGAGATCGTGGCGATGTCGTGCGACGTGGTGAACATTCAAAGCCCGACGGGGGAAGAGGGCGAGATGGCGCGGTACATGCGCCGGACGTTTGAAGAGGCGGGGTTGCAGGTGGCCTGGCAGGAAGTGGAAGAGGGCCGCGCCAACGTGGTGGGCCTGTGGGAAGGAACGGCCAACGGCAAGAGCGTGATGTTCAACGGGCACATGGACACCTCGAACACGGGGCGGGAGACGTATCTGACCGGGCGCGGGTACAAGGCCAAGGCCATCATCGAGAAGGGGCTGATTTACGGGCTGGGAATTTACAACATGAAGGGCGCGCTGGTGTGCTACACGCAGGCGGTGAAGGCGCTGATGCGCGCGGGAGTGAAGCTGGAAGGGGACGTGAGCATCGCGGCGGTGGCCGGAGAGATCGAGAAGACGCAGTGGAGCGACGAGTTCGTGGGCAAGGAGTATCGCGGCTACGGAGTGGGGACGCATCATCTGGTGAATCACGGAGTGACGCCGGACATGTGCATCCTGGGCGAGCCGACGGATTTGCAGCTGGTGCTGGGGCACTACGGAACGATGTGGGCGCGGATTTCGACGCGCGGGCACTACGTGCATACGGGGTTCACGCGGGGCAAGCAGGATCTCAGCTCGATTTTCCGCATGAAGGAGATTCTGCCGGCGGTGTACGCGTGGATCGCGGAGTGGGAAAAGCGCGCGGTGTATGACGGGCAGCCGGGCGTGGTGAACGTGGGCTGCATTCGCGGGGGGTATCCGTGGCGGGTGAGCCGCACGCCGGACCGCACGGACGTGTTCCTGGATGTGCGCGTGCCGCCGACGATGGCGCTGAAGGAAGCGCGGAAGGCGCTCAAGCAACTGGTGCTGGATTTGCGCAAGGCGCATCCGGAGTACGGCGTCGAGCACGAGATTTTCGTGTCGGTGCCGGGGGCGGAGATCAGCAAGGAGCACGAGCTGGTGAAGACCATCGAGGCGTGCCACCAGAAGGTGCTGGGCGTGGCGCCCAAGCACGCGACGGTGCTGTGGGATTCGGACGCGTCGGTGATGACGCGCTTCGGGATCGAGACGCTGAATTACGGGCCTTCAAGCGGACCGCGGGATGCGGAAGGCGAGAAGGTGGCCATCGAAACGCTGGTGAATACGACGAAGGTGTACGCATTGGCCGTCGCGGAACTCTGCGGCGCACACTAAACAGGGAGCGACTGGACACTATGCCGAGCCAGCAGGAAATCGAACGACGCTATACGAACATCCGCAACGCGATGGCCGCGGAGAAACTGGACGCGCTGATTGTGTGCGGAAACCAGTACGCGGGATTCGAAGGGGCGGTGCGCTACACCTCGGATTTCGAAATCGTGCACCGCTACGTGTACGTGCTGATTCCGCTCGATGGCGATCCCACGCTGGTGTTTCCGCGCGAGGCGCGCTGGATCGGGGACAAGAAGAAGACGTTCGTGCGCGAGCATGTGTGGGCGGAAGTTCCCGGAAAATGGCTGCGGGAGAAGATCGAGGAGAAGAACTGGCAGCGGATCGGCGTGCACGGGCTGGACTTCGTGATGGCCGTGCGGGATTACCGGGAACTCGAGACGGGCTCGTTCGACATCGTGAAGTTCGATACGCAGTTCGACATGGCGCGCGCGGTGAAGAGCGAGGAAGAGCTGGTTGGCGTGCGCGACAGCATGGACATTATATTGGATGGATTTCGCGCGCTGCTGAAGGGCTACCGGCAGGGGACCAACGAGGCGGAGATCATGGCGCCGGCGGTGGAGCGGTTTTTCGCGCGGGGCGCCGGGCCGCGGATGATGAACATTGTGCTGAGCGGAACGGGCGGAGAGGCGGAGGCGCATTTCAAGGTGCCGTCGCTGCGCACGGTGGGCGCGGACGATTTGTTGCTCTATTCGCTGGAGATTACCGGCGTGGCGGGATACTGGGTGGAGTTTTCGCGGGCGCTGATTCGCGGAAAGATCAGCGCGCGGACGAAAGCCATGAGCGACGTCTACCCGGACGCGATGGAAGCGGCGCGGAAGCTGATGCGCGACGGGGAGATGGCCTGCAATGTGCACGAGGCCGCGGCGGACATTTTCGCCAAGGCGGGATTCGCGCTGGGGCATCTGACGGGGCATTCCATCGGCCTGACCATGCTGGAGTATCCCTCCATCGGGGCCAACACGAAGGTCGAGCTGAAGGAAAACATGGTGGTGAGTTTCCATCCGCAGGTGGTGGACCAGGACGGGAAAGTCTGTCTGTACACGCAGGACACGTTCCGGGTGGGCAAGAGCGAAGGCGAGTGCCTGGTGAACATTCCGTGGAAGTTTTACGACGGTTCGGAAACGGTGGGCAACGCATGAGCACGAAGATCTGCATTGTCGGCTGCGGAGCGATTGGCAGCCTGTTCGGGGCGCATCTGGCGAAGCTTCCCGATGTGGAAGTGCACGCTTACGATGTTTCGAAAGAGCATACACGGGCTATCAACGAGCGCGGGCTGCGCATCAGCGGAGCGGCGGATTTTACGGCCAAGCTGCACGCGACCTCCGATGCCAAGGAGATTCCGCCGTGCGAGTTCGGAATTATTGCCACGAAGAGCACGCACACGCGCGGGGCCATCGAGCAGACGGCGCATATTTTCGGGGAGTCCAGCGCGGTGTGCTCGGTGCAGAACGGGCTGGGCAACGAGGAGATCATCGCCGAGCACGTGAAGTACGTGATTCGCGGAACGACGTTTCCCGCCGGGCACGTGATCGAGCCGGGGCACGTGGGCTTCGACATCAACGGGGACACCTGGATCGGGCCGTACGAGCCGACCAGGACGCCGTACGCGATGGTGGAGAAGCTGGCGGAGCTGGTCACGCGCGGCGGGATGAAGGTGATTCCACTGGAAGATGTGCGCGGGGCGCAATGGACCAAGCTGATCTTCAACGCTTCGACGAATCCGGTGGGGGCGCTGACGCTGCTGCATCACGGGGCGGCGACGCGGCTGGCTCCGACGGGCGCTCTGTTCAACGCACTGATCGCGGAGGGCGAAGCGGTGGCCAAGGCGCTGGGGATTACGCTGCATGGCGATCCGCGGGCCATGGTGCAGAAAGGCGCCAACGCGCCGGGGAAGCACAAGGCCAGCATGCTGCAGGACGTCCTGGCCAAGCGGCAGACGGAAGTGGATTTCATGAACGGGGCGATTGCGGACTGGGGCGAGAAGTGCGGAGTGCCCACGCCGCTGAATCGCGCGGTGTGGCAGTTGATCAAGGGGCTGGAACATTCCTGGACGGACCCGTCCTAAAGGTTTTGAATTTTTATTCTTGAAAGGGAAGGAACAACGAAATGAGCATGCCATTCAAAGTGGGCGTATTGCAGTTGAGCATGGAGCCGCTGGACGAAACGGTGGAAATGGCGCAAGCCTGCGACGCGGCGGGGTTTGACGTGTTCTGGCTGGCGGAGGCCTATCCGTGGTGGCGCAAGCACTCGTATGAGGCGCGGTCTTCGACGGCGGAGACGGCCATCATCGCGCGGGAGACGAAGCGGATCGCGATTGGCTGGGGAATTATTTCGCCCTACACGCGGCATCCAGTGCAGATTGCCATGGAAGCGCGCGTGTTGCAGGAGGCCGCGGGCAAGGGGCGGTTTTTGCTGGGGCTGGGAGCGTCGAAGATTTTCATGAAGGAGATCGGCGAAGGCGAGAAGGGGAAGGAAGTGGGTCCGGCGACGGTGATGCGCGAGAGCATCGAGATCATTCAGGCGCTGCTGGCGGGCAACGAAGTGAAGTACGAAGGCAAGGCGTTCCAGACCTACGCGCCGCCGATCAAGCCGGACGCGCACGTGCCGCGCTGGACGGTGCCGATTTACGTGGCGGGCACGGGGCCGGTGATGCAGAGGCTGGCGGGATCGCATTCGGCGGGGCTGCTGACGGCGAGCATCACGACGCCGAAGTTCGCGGCGTATTCGAAAAGCGCGATGGTCGAGGGAGCGCTGGCGGCGGGGAAGGACCCCAATAAGCTGGACCTGGGCTGCGTGGTGGTGGGCAGCATCGGAGAAAACGCCAAGACGGCGCGCGAAGGGGCGCGGGAGATGGCCGCGATGTATCTGGCCAACAA
>Ga0315281_10004169_pt1 | contig 21068 bp, 19 predicted proteins | sample YL17G07_0_MG_FD_204540 | JGI IMG/M metagenome (GOLD analysis project Ga0315281, IMG submission 204540) | Sediment microbial communities from Yellowstone Lake, YNP, Wyoming, USA - YL17G07_0 | ecosystem: Environmental > Aquatic > Freshwater > Lake > Sediment | place: USA: Wyoming | collected...
GCATACTTGCGATGACCTGTTTTGGGAATGCTATAAACCAATCGTACGGATTCTTCCTTGACCGTGACAATGGAATCTTCTATGAATTTCTGACTTATCCGATGTCGCGTTCGCAGTTCTTGCTTGGCAAGATCGTCTTCCAAAGTCTCATGTCGTGTGTGCAATGTGCAATCATTTTAACAGGTGCGACAACTTTTCTCGCCATCCCCGTCCATCCTGAAATGTTTCCGTTGATTCTTCTTGGCATGGTAGTCGGAACGGCGGCGTGGTTCTTCTTCCTCTCATCGTTTGCATTCCTTATTCGTCGGAACGATGTGTTCAACACAATCCTCAACGTAGCCTATTTCGTGCTGATGTTCGTCAGCAGTATTTTTTATCCGCTGGATCACGTGCCGGATTGGCTGCGCGTTTCGTCGCTCTTAAATCCACTCACGTGGCACACCGACGTGATGCGGTTCCTTACAATCGGCGTCGGCGACCTGACGATGGTTTTGGGTGAATCCATTGCGTTCGTCGGATTCCTTACGGCAGCATTTATCCTCGCTATCAAATCAATGCAGAAGGCAGTATGATTGTGCGGTTCTTCTTCGCCGCGCTGACTGTTCTCTCTGCAGCAGGGTTCGCCTTGTCTCTTTACTTTGCGTTAGTCTATCATAGAATAGTCGGTCCAGGCTCAAATTTACTTCCACGGTTTTGCCGGATGGATGAACAGTCCTGCGGCACTTTATTGAACACGAAAGAAGCGTCCCTCTTTGGCCTTCCGAATTTCTATCTTGGCCTGGTCTATTACAGCGTACTGCTAGTTGTGCCGCTTATTTTTGAGCGCCAGTTTTGGAATTGGTGGCATTACTTTGCTGCGGCCTCGGTGCTCGCTGTCGGAATGGGAATCTATCTCTCCTACTCATTGATTGTTCGGCTGAAGATCAACTGTGTTCTCTGCTTCGCAGGACACGCAATCAATCTCCTCATTGCTGGACTGATGTTCGCCGTCGTATGAATCCTGTCGGCTTCGTCTACCATCCTGATTTCCTGAGACACGAAACCGGTGCAGGACATCCCGAGCGTCCAGAACGATTACAGGCCATTTCCGACCACCTGCGGTCGAACGGTATGTGGGATCAGATGAACCATATCGAGCCCAAGTGCGCAGAACGAGCCTGGATCGAACTTTGTCACCCGCCGGAATATGTCGATTTGATACAAACAAAATGTGAGTCCGGTATTCAGCTTCTTGACGGTGGAGACACAGTCGTTGGAAAAGACTCATTCCGTATCGCAACTCTCGCCGCGGGGGCCGCGATGCGTGCCGTGGATGAGGTGTGTGCAAACACGCAAAACGCTAATCGTGCCTTCAGTGCAGTCCGTCCGCCGGGGCACCATGCAGAAACATCCAAGGCGATGGGATTCTGCTTACTCAATAATGTGGCTATCGCTGCTCGGTATGCACAGAGACAATACGGCATCGAACGGGTTGCGATTGTTGATTGGGATGTTCACCACGGCAACGGCACGCAGGAGATTTTCTGGTCAGACCCGAGCGTGTTGTACGTTAGTCTCCATCAGTATCCACTGTGGCCTGGCTCAGGCGCTGCGGGCGAGCGGGGAGAAGGAGCGGGCGAAGGGTATACTCTCAACAGCCCGATGCCGCCCGGAAGCGGAGAGAAAGAATACTTGGCAGAGTTCCGTTCAAAAATTCTTCCCTCACTGAAAAACTTCGCTCCAGAATTGCTTCTCATCTCAGCTGGCTTCGATGCGCACAAGGATGATCCTCTTGCGAACATCCGATTGACAGAACAATCTTTCGCAAAACTCACCGAGATGGTTCGAGAAGTTGCGGAGCTACATTGTGCTGGGAGAATAGTCTCCGTGCTGGAGGGTGGATACAATCTGCAGGCACTGGCTCTGAGCGTGGAAACGCACTTGAGGATGTTGATGCAGTAAGGAACATTTTGTTTGTTGGCCGCTCCTTTCAGCTGCTGAGCCATCAAATATCAGCCACGCACCGGAAATCTGTTTCCCCCAAAGACCATTGCCAGTAAATTGATGCAGCATTATCATTTCAAAATCAGATCTTCCACACATGAGGCCTAATGGCATGGTTAGAATTCTAAAAATATTCTGGTTCTGTTCTTCGCTATGGATTTCGACCGCATACCTGCATGCGCAAGGTCAAACGTCGATTATCCTAGACCGAGCATTGCGGGCAGTTGGTGCGCAGGGTGCACAACGCGAGATTCGGAGTATTCACGCGCTGGCTGAGTGCGTTGGGCCGAACGGGAAATACACCACTGAGGTCATCTCCGCGACCAATTCCCGTCTTATGTTTAAACAGGTCAATTCCAAGGCCGTCGTCTATCAAGGCTTTATCAATGGGCAGTTAAGTTGGAAGAAGGATCACTCGACGGGAGAACTCTCGTTGGCGGACGAGAGCAGCGCCGCCGTGTGGCGCGGTCACAGTTTTCAACAAATGGTTCTAGAGTATTCTGAGTTCTTCCGTGATTTAGTCTTTCGTGGCAACGAACGATTTGCAGGAAAGGAAGCTTTGAAGCTAAATGGAAAAGACTTCGCAGGGACACCGGTTGATCTGTTCTTCGATGAGCAAACCGATTTGTTCCTCGGATTCAGCTACAACAATCCGTCGAACACCGAGGTCGAGCCAATCCGAATCGTCGTAAACGAGTGGAAGCAAATTGGCAATCGAAAACTTCCATCAAAGGTTACCGCATCTGACAAGAAAGGGGACTTTGTCCTGAACTTCTGGAAGATCACACTGAACGAGGTGGATGAAACAATCTTTTCTGTCCCACCGAAGATCTCCGCAGAGAGGGAGCTCCTGGAGGCTCACAAACAAGCTCGGGCAGCGCATTTCGCTCGAGATGCGAAACTACTTGTCGCGGGATTCGCAGACGATTTTTCGGAGGTCAGAAACGGCAATATCCGAAAACCTACCCGGGATGAAAGCCTCACACGATTTCAAAGATACTTAAGTCAATCGACTTTTCTGGAATGGGAAGACATTTCGCCTCCCGTGATCAAGGTTTCCGACGATGCGACGATGGCGTATAGTCTCGTTCACAAGAAAGTTCGATTGCTCTCACCTGATGAAAACGGTAAACAAGTGGAGGAGACAGAAGTGTTTGCTTGGATGGCAACATACCGAAAACTGAAGGGCGAGTGGAAGCTAACCGCCATGGCGTCAACCAACACACCTGAAAAAGAGTAAGCTCATCAACGGACGAAATGAGGAGCCAAGTCAATCTGGCTTTGGGCGGCCGAGTAGGTTTAACCGATACAAGGAAACGTGTCTGAAAGTCTTCTCAAAATAGAGAAGAGGATATTGCATTTTAGGTTTGGGTGTGGTAGTTTCTCTCGTTCATGAATCGCGCAACAATTCCTTCTAACAACCGCTCGGTTGCTATTGCTGCCAGGTCGATCTCCAAGACCTATTCTCCCAGTTCCAAATCTCCCGTCCAGGCGTTGCAAAACATAAACTTCGAAATGCTCGGAGGCGAGATTGTCGGGCTCATCGGTCCGAACGGCGCCGGAAAATCTACACTGATGCGTATTTTGCTCGGACTGCTTCCGCCTGATGGGGGTAGCGACGTCAGAATCTTCGGCCACCATCCTGAATCCATTGAATCGCGGGCACTCATCGGCTACCAGGCAGATTCGCAGTTTCGTAGCAAAACGGTACGTGTGCGAAATTTTCTTCAACTCCGTTGCGATCTGGCCGGGAGCGACCGCAGAGAAACGATTGATGAGTTTCTGAATTCCTTTACGCTTACCGACGCTGCCTCTCGCCCGCTCAGCGCACTCTCCAAAGGAATGCGTCAGAAAGTGGAACTTATCTTCGCGTTTCTCACATTCCCTAAATTGGTTTTTCTCGATGAGCCAACCGCATCACTCGACCCACCTTCGGTGTTTGAGTTGCGTGAATTTCTTGCGAGGCGCAAAAAGGAAGGCATCTCTGTTTTTTTCAGCTCGCATAACCTGACTGAAGTAGAGCAAGTATGCGACCGTGTCCTGTTCATCAATCACGGAAGACTTCTCGCCGATCACTCCATGCAAGCGATGAAGCTCGGCTCGCTTGAGAAGCTTTTCAAAAAATATCTCCTGGAGACTGGCAAATGAAATCTCCTGTTTGGATATTATTCAAGGCAGAATTCAAGCGACGCTGGGGTTTGATTCCCATCATCGGAATTTTCGTGATTGGTGCGATGGCAGCAATTTCGTTCATCTTAATGTCGATAATCCCGCGGGGACCAATCGACATCGTTAAAAGTCTCCAGTTTCTTCTCTTTGTCTTCTCCGTCCCGCTCATTGTAATATTTTTTGGGACTGACTTGATTGCGGCTGATATTTATGATGGATGGTTGCGTTCAATTCTGCTGCAACCTGTCAAGCGGCATCACTACCTTTCAGCGAGATTGTTTTCTTCGCTGGGCTTCACTGCCGTTGGTATAACGATTGCGGTGCTTTCCGTGCTCGCGACGATTCCGTTTCAACATAAGTTGTATGCTCCTTTCGATACGGAGGAATTCGTGGTGGTCTGTATCGGTGCGCTCGGGCAAGCGTATGTATACCTCTCCATTCTCGCGACACTCTCGTGCTGGCTGAAAGGGTTCATGAATGTTGCGGTGCTCGTTGGATGGTGGATCGGCGGTGGCCTATTGTACCAGTACGTGTCGAGCAAGTACTGGGATTCCGCTGTGCTGACGATAGCGAAGGAGTTCATTTTCCCGAGCGGTTTCGTCGATGCAGTTAGTGCATTCTCGGTAGATTATTTTCCCGTTTCAGAATTTCTGTGGGGAATTGCGAACGCAACGGGTTGGCTTGCAGTCGCCTACTGGTCGATGAACAAAATTCAGATCGACCGAAGTTTCGAATGAACCAACGAGAAACGATATTCTTGAAACCGCTCCTTGCGGTTACACTCGTTTGTGCAATTGTTGCGAGTGTGTTGGAGTACTGGCCTCAGACATCATCGTTGGAATGGAAAAGCTTCGATGAGGCACAGCGCGTTGCCCGTGCGTTGAACAAGCCGGTGTTTCTGGATGTCTATGCCAACTGGTGTGGCCCCTGCCGGATGATGGACCGAACAGTGTTTACCGACGATTCTGTTCGCCGGATCATGAACGAAAAATATGTGCTGGCCAAGATCAACATCGACGATCCGGCGTGGCGGGAGAGGGCAACATCAAACCTTAGAGTGAATGCTTTACCGACCTACTTGATTTTCTCTCCGAAGGGAAAAGAATGGAGTCGAAAGGTTGGGGTAGACTTTGGTAATCCGGTAGTCTCCGGGTTCAAAGCGTGGATTGCAGATTCGTCCTACAATCTTCTGCGCAAGTGGCAGCGATATCACGAAGCGATGGTTGTCGTGCGGTCGCATCGTTGGAGCTTGATGGTCGTGGTCGTTCCGGAGTCAACGGATTTGGAGCCTGCCAGCCTAGCGTTTGAGAGCGATTCGCTGTGGAAATTCTTGGAGGGCAAAATTACCCCGACTTTGGTGACTGATAGTCCGGCCGACAGTGCACTGTATCGCAGTTTGCCGTTGCTTCCAGGTCGCATGCCGCAGGTGCTCATCCTTGACCGCAACGAGCGATTGCTCGGGAGGTTCTACATCGACGAACAAATGCGATCCAATGAAATAATGCTTGTGGATGCACTCAGGCAATACTTGCCAAAAGAAGAACCTCTCCCGGCGTTGGGCGAGTTGGATCACTCTCCACGTTAATCTCTTCTGTGCTCATTCATCGCTGTTGCTTTCCGCATTCTTGTTGATCAAAACGCTCAGTTTGCGATCACTCTAAAATATTTACAGGCGCTTCTGCCATCGATGGCGCACGATGCTCGTTAAGATCATTTCATCCCCTCTGCACCGCATTTGTGACCGAGAACATTTCGACAAGTGCACAGAGTTGTTTATCTTGTTGGTAGATCCACCAACCACACCAACCCAAGGAGGAAGTAGAATGAATAAAACCGTCATCGCAGTCGTAGGGATCGTCATCGCCATCGTGGCGGGCTGCTCAAAATCTACAGACCCCGCAAGTGGCACCACGGGAACACTGCAAGTGACGATGGTCGATTCACCCGCAGGCTACGACCAGGTCAACATTGTGATCGACAGCGTATTGGTTCACGTATCGACGAGCGACACTACAAGCGGCTGGACAACGTTGAGCAAAGGCTCTGCGACGTACGACCTGCTCAAGTTAGTCAATGGCGCCAATGCTGTTATTGGCAACGCAAAGTTGCCCGTGGGAGACTATTCTCAAATCCGTCTCTACGTTGGCAGTGGCAGCAACATTGTGGTCGGTGGCGTACCGAAATCGCTCACGACACCCGGCGGAAGCCAGAGCGGCATTAAGCTGAACGTGAACGCAACGATTCAAGCAGATGTTACATACACGCTGACAATTGATTTCGACGCTAACAAGTCTATCGTTAAGTCAGGACCTCCAAACAATCCGAACTACAGTCTCAAGCCGGTTATACGTGCCGTTGCGACGGCGACCACAGGAAATATTGCAGGAGCGGTCTTGCCGAAATCGACGATGCCGACAGTCTGGGCCTACGCGGGTCTCGACACTTTTTCAACCGTGGCAGATACAAGCGGAGGGTTTAAGCTGCTTTATCTCAGCCCAGCAACTTACAGTGTGGTCATAGCGTCCAAAGACACGCTCTACCGAGATACAACGCGGACGAACATTGCGGTGACTGCAGGAAACACAACAAACATCGGAACGATCACGCTCACGCACAAGTAGATCGCAGTAGATTTGAAGGTCTCAAAGGAGACAGGAGAAAAGGCCGGGCGTAATGTCCGGCCTTTTTTTTTGGCAAGGGTTGATGCCAATCCAAAAATCATCGTCGTTCAATCCCCAGTGACAGTGGATGCCTATCAGGTCATCCCTATCTTCTTTGTCCACTTCATTAGTGCTGAACACCGAACAATGAAGTCATCACCGGCAAAGTATCGACTCCCCAATGCAAGGCAATGAGCGTCAGGAGATTTCGGTGTCGATCCCACAGAAGGCCAAAGATCAATCCGAAAATCAGAACGGGGATTCCAGTGCCGGTCAAGACCGAAACTAACTCGCCTCCTTTGCCCTCAATCCGTTGGGATAACAAATACCGAGTAGGCAAATGCCACGCGGTGAATAGCACAACCGAGATAGTGATTGCCGGTATTCGACCGATTACTCGTTCAAGTCGTGTTTGAAGAATCCCCCTGAAAACAAACTCTTCAGGAATAGCCGCCATGAACAATGGCAACACTACGCTTGTTACAGAGCGCTTATTGCCTCAGGGGGCTCTCTGTTGGGATGCACGAGTACATGATAGCGGTTTCAGCAGGGAACAAATCATCTCCGTATCACATCGAGAGTTTCAAATGCGCCGCGACCTTGTGAGCGATTTCCACGGGGTCATCCACCAACTCAACACCTATCGAGAGGTGTCCCTCTTCATAAGGCATAAGTAATTGGTACTGTGTGCCGTACCGGATGACCACGTAACGGATTCCGTTCATATCGATATTGCCACGTCGTTTTGTAATCTCCAGAACAGTTGGGTTGACGATCAACTCTTCCATTCGGTCGGTCTCGTGCGGGTTGTAGGTGGGGTGTTGCGCACTTTGCTCCATTTCCATTATCTCACCATTTTGATTGACAGCGATGTAACGGATCTTCGGTTCAAGTTTGAATAGTCGTTCGCTAAGCTTCTCGGTCATAAGGGATTCCCTTTCTTTGAACACTCTGGTTTGGGATTGATTTCTGAAGCCAGTATCGTTGAATATTGGATCGTTTAGATTACTAGGAGCCTAACGCCGTGCACGGCAACCCCGCCGAGCATGATTACGACAAACATCACGACGAGTCTGTGCAGCCATTGGGTTCTCTCGCCGACGCCTTTCGACGCAAAGTGGAACGTTGAGCCTTCACTGTCTTTGCTCTTGATTTCCGCACGACTCTGCCCGCCAGCCCTCAGAGCCCGCGGAACGACGACAAATTGGTTCATGAGCCCAGCTGCAAGTGCGATGCCCGCGGCGAGTGTTGTCGCGGAATCGAGGGAGCTGTGCAACGTAGATGCGGCGAACATCACCAAGAGCACAACAACGAGAGTCTTAAACAGGACGATAGTCAGCTTCATTTGAATCGGAACGAATTGCTCGCGGCCTAATTTCTTGAGCAACACCGGGGACTGCACAAAAAAGAACCACACGTTGGCTCCAAACACAAAAGCCGAAGCGGAGAGGTCAACAACGATCGCGATCTGCAAACTGTTCATGCGCGGCTCCAATGAGATGAGATTATTTCGCGTATTCGAAGAGTATGCGGACGGCTTGAGTGGGTTAGAAAGTGAATTGAGGATTTCTGAACAGGTTTCTAAGCAGATTTTTCCTGCTGCGCCGAATGTTCAATTGGAACGCGCATCGCCGCATGTTTGGTGATCAACTCGCGTGCGAGGTCCATATACGCGAGCGTTCCTTTGCTCGTCGCATTAAACAGAATGGAGGGCTTGCCGTAAAACGAAGCTTCGGTTAGATGAGTGTTTTTGGGTATGATAGTTCTCAACAAATGCTTTCTGAAACGCATTTGTAGTTCACGGTCCGTAATCTCGGTGACTTTCGTGTGGGGCTCATACATCGTTTGCAAAATACCTTCGATGCGCAAATTGCGGTTCGCAGCATCATGAATCCACTCAAGATGGCCAAAGAGTTTGTCGATCCCTTCGAGAGAAAAATGGCCTGACTTGATCGGGATGAGCGCCGAGTCTGCGCACGTGAGGGCATTCGTGGTAAGTCCACGCAAAAACGGCGGCGTGTCAATGATGATGTAGTCATATTGGTGCACCAGTGTGCGAAGAACATTCTTGAGTAGGGTGCGATTCTCCGAGAGCCGCATGAGTCGCTCTTCGTGCTGCGTGGATTTCACATTGCCAGGGACAAAATCGAGGAATGACAATTCCGTTCGGTGGATCACCTGAGACATCGAATTGATAAAGTTAAAAACCTCGTACAATCCGCCGCGGGTGTTTTGCGGAGTAAACCCGAGCGACATGCTGCAGGCGCCAAACGGATCAGCGTCGATGAGCAGCGTACGCTTTTCGAGGACGGCAAAACTTGCGGCGAGGTTGACCGCTGTTGTTGTTTTGCCGACTCCGCCTTTCGGCAGCGTTATGGAGATGATCAAGCCCAACGGTTAAAGTGAAATGCGGTAATGTTCAATTTGAGAGAGTGTTATTTGGCAATGTTGGTGTTGATTGGTTCCAATCGCAAATATCTTCAAAGGATCTTTCCCAAAATATAGCCAATCGTTATCCCGACTAATAATGAAAACGTAATGAGTTGGTAGTTGATGACATCTTTGGAGTAGCCCCGCTTGATTGCAATGATGGAGGCGAGGTAGCCAATCCCGTTGATAAGCCAAATAAAGGGCAGTGCCAGCACTTTGGCGAGGACGGGACCGACGAACGGAACAAACCCGATCCACACTATCAGTGCCGTAAACGCTTGTCCAAGAAACCCAACCAAGATCACCACCGCGCCGATAATGTGCTCATCAAGCCCAAACCGTAAACCAATGACAATGAGCAGGAAGATTACAACCCACGCGGCAAGGGCAAACTCGTAGTTACGGAAAAACCCTTTGAGCTTCTGCCACATGCCTTATCGGACTCCTACGGCGATGGACGCGAGGGTTGACCCGTCGTTGGAAAGTAATCTTGCCTCAAGTTTGTCCCCGGAAAATACTTGTGCGACTCCTTCAGGCGTACCAGTGAAAACAATATCTCCCTCCTCGAGCGTGATGAATTGTGAGAGATATACGATCACATCCTCCACACGGAAAAGAAAATTACTCGTCGACGAGGATTGCCGCGCACTACCGTTCACCTTCAATTCAACCCGCACATCGTTAGGGTTTGTGATGGAACGCGCCGGAACAAAATCAGAAATCGGGGCTGATGTGTCGAATCCTTTTGCGAGCGTCCACGGCAGTCCTTGCTTTTTTGCTTCGGCTTGGATGTCACGAAGGGTCATGTCGAGTCCTATACCGTACCCGGCAACATAGTCGAGAGCCTTGTCGCGCGAAATATTCTTGCCCCCACTCCCAATCAACACCGTCATCTCCACTTCGTGGTGCACGTCCGTCGAAATGCTTGGAATGATGATTGATTCGCCGCTGTGAATAATTGCGCTAGGCGGCTTCAGAAAGAAAACGGGCGCAGTAGGGATTGCTGCCTTCATTTCTTTTGCGTGCTCGGCGTAGTTGCGTCCGATGCAAAGAATTTTCGGAACGGTAAAGACGCGCTTTGATTCTTGTAGGTGGGCGATAGGCATTTGGAATGTGAGTGAACGAGCTCAATGTAGTTAAGCAACAGAAGAAGCACAATCTTCAACCTGCTGCAATGCGGAGACTATTTTTGCACACGTAGAAGATTGACTATTCCGCTTATCCCAAATAGGAGGTTTGCCATCCACGCTGTAAGGATCGGATTTAAGTCGCCATTGTAACCGAACACCTGGCTGCCTTTAAAGAACCCGATGTAGATGAAGGTTACGGAAATGGCGATGCCAAACCCAACGGCCGTTCCGGTGCGTGGTCGGGCACAGGCAAACGGCACGCCGAATAACACCATGATGACGCAGGCAAAGGGAAACGAAATCTTGGCGTGGTAATCCACCATCCATCGAGCAACATTTTGCCCCGCAGCCTGTTGATTGCGAATAAAATCGTGCAGCTCGCTCAGAATCATCTCGTCCGGCGACCGTTGTTTTTTTTCGATGTCTTCGGGAGAGATCGACAGTCTGCCGATTGGCAACTCGCGAAATTGTTGGATCGCCGATCCCAAGTCGGCCGTGTTCCGTTTTGCACCGTTCAGTGCCCTCCACGTTCCTCCAGCTGAATCGACCCAGCGCATCTGTGTCGCATCGATGCGTTGGACCATCAATGTGAGGTTCGTATCTGCAAAATCCTGTACGCTCACGCGGTTTGCCGTTTTGGATGGCGTATCGAAATAATTGATCGAGACGATGCGTGTCTTTCCATCTTGGAAAAAAATATTGAATCGATTGGAAGGGTCAATGCCACGCTGCAGATGCGCACGCTCGATGGCGATTTTTTTCTGATTTGCAAGTGGAACCACCCATCCGTTCAGGTACACCAAGAGGAGGCTCACACTGAGTGCGACGCCGAGGAAGGGAACTAGAAGCCGATAGAGGCTCACGCCGCTTGATTTCATGGCCGCAAGTTCACCCTGACTCGAGAGTCTGCCAACAACGAATAGCGAGCCGAGCAATAGGGCGACGGGCGTCATAAGCTTCAGAATCTCAGGGAGGAAAACGATGTAGTATTGAAGCACCACGGATGCGGGTGCGCCGGCATCGATGAAGTCATCCAGCTTCTCCATCATGTCAATAATGACGAAGATAAACAGGAATGCCACAAGCCCGAAGAGGAACGAAGCGAGGAATTGTTTTACGATGTAGCGGTCGAAAATCTTCATTCGGCGGTTTGAACAGGTGGAGCGTCTGATCGAAATCGTTTAGGCACGAACCGCGCCAGCGCGTTCCATTCGATTGAAACATTCTCTTTGGCCACCCGGATGGTCAGGTAGATGCCGAGCGCTCCGAGAAGTATGTTTGCTATCCACATACCGACCCACGGTTGCAGCAATCCGCGGTCGGCGAGCTTCTCGCCGCCGATCAGGCACGACCAATAGATCAGGAAAAATCCTAAACTCAAGCTGCCGCTCACGCCAAATGTTCCGCGGCGCGCCATGATCCCCAGCGGTGCGCCAATCAGCACAAACACAATGCAAGCGACGGGTATTGCGTACTTCTTGTGAATCTCCACCAGATATCTTCGCGCCTCGGTCTCAAAGTAACGAATTTGCATCTGCTCGTTCTCCACAGCATTCTGAACAAAGCTGGCAGATGATGATGGCTGAGACGTTGAGGACCCGCCCAACGGCAAGCGGCCAGAACCATCCGGAGGTTGTTGAGCCGATCGAATCGATGCAATGCGCTCAGTTGCTTTTTGTTGCAAGCCCCGAAGACTATCGACGACAGCCATCATCGAAACTGCGCTCATCTCGCGGTCTCCGCGGCTGGAGTTGGATTCGTTCGTTCGGGTGAACTCAAAGCCTTCAGCTGCGAGAGCAATCCGATGTGTTTGAAAGCGAATTCTTCTGTATTGCTTGTTCTCTCGCAGTCCTTGCTCGTGAATTTCTCCGTCAGTCAAATCCAAGATCAACTTCTGGAAATCCTGTGAGAATGAAATAGTTCCCCGCATCGCCGTAATTGTGCTGTTTACGAGTGGTTTCGAATAGTCAAAGATCGTCACTCCCTCCAAATCGTTTGTGGATTCGAAAGAATTCCGGACCAGCATTGTTCTGCCAGTCATCAGCTGTTGGAACAAGCCTGGAACGATTTTGAGCGTCGGTTTCTTATGCGATATATCGGTTGTTAGGTTTTTCAATTGATGGTTCGAATCTGGAAGCACATCATTATTGAAAACAAACAATCCGTAACAGAGACCAATGGAGGCCAGAACGACAGGGGCCATCATCCGATAGACACTTACCCCCGCGGATCGCATCGCAGTCACCTGATTGGTCGAAGCAAGATTGCCAAACGCCATCAGCGTAGCGATGAGCACGCCCATCGGCACGGCAAGCACCACCATCCAGGCGAGGCTCAACGCGATCAATTCCGCGATGACCGTGTAGTTCAGACCTTTGCCCGCGAGCTGGTCGAGCGACTTCATGAGGAATTGCAACAGGAACACGCCCATCACCAGCAAGAATGAACCCACGAACGGAGCTACGTGTACGCGCAGAATATGCCGCCAGAGGATGAACATTGCAGCAAAATGTACCGAGAATGTGCAACGAATCCAACTCACCTCGGGTTGCCTTTCGCACGGAAGGAAACTATATTGCACTCGCATCGCGAACAAGACGAATGACAGCAGTACGCCATACGGAACTTCTTACGCTCTTCACAAAGCAGTACACTACGTCATCTGTGATGTTCGAGAAACTTCAACCCTCCCTTCAATTTGCGGTTTCCGCTTCGGATCCAACGATACAGGATCGGATGCACGATTTCGATTCATTGCGCCCGAATGCTGGAGCACATTCGAAAACCGTGAGCTCTGCACCGATTGAAATAGGAGACCGTGATGTCAATGCGTTCGAAAGTGGGGTGAAGCAAACAATTAGCCAGCTCTACACCAAGAAAAGGCTTCAGAGAGGCACGGGTCCAGACCTCTCCATCGTGCACGATGCGCTTCACGGCTCCCAGGGTTTTCTTGAATTCAGATCTGATGAGCTGCTAGGAATGATGGTTTGGGATTCTGGCACTCTTCAGAGCGGCTGTCCGAACAAACAAAAGTGACAACATCTGATTCGGCGGGCTTCGTGGGAAAGGGTGAAACAGTTCTATTGGTCGAGGATGAAGCAAGTCTTCTGGAACTCTTGCAATTGCTCCTAGAATCCAATGGCTACTCTGTCTTGACAGCGGTCGATGGGATGGAAGCGCTTGAGCTATACAAACGCGAGCAGAAGAATATTCATTTAGTCCTGAGCGATATGGGACTCCCGAAGCTGGGCGGATGGGAGTTGTTCCAAGAAATGAAGAAAATAAACCCTGGAGTAAAATCTATATTAGCGAGCGGTTTTTTTGATGCATCATTGCGGGAAGAACTGCTGCGCTCTGGGGCGATGGATTTTTTCAAGAAACCGTACGTACCGAATACGATTCTTCGTAGAATCCGCGAAGTTATCGACGAGAAAAGCTAAACCGAAAATGTCGAATGGCGCAATCCCTTGAATCCATCCGCCGAGAGTACACTGCAAGTTCCCTCGATGAGGAAGACATTCTGCCCAATCCGAACGAGCAGTTTCAACAATGGCTCGATGCCGCATTCCGAGCTCAGATTCTGGAACCGACTGCAATGACGTTGGCCACAACAACAAAAGAGGCAATCCCCAACGCGCGAATCGTCCTCCTGAAAGGTTTTGACGAACGCGGATTTGTATTCTTCACAAACTACGAGAGCAAAAAAGGCACAGAGTTGGCCGAAATTCCTCGCGCGACGTTACTCTTTTACTGGAAAGAACTCGAACGCCAAGTTCGAATCAGCGGAACAGTGACGCAGACGACAACTGAAGAATCAGAGGTCTATTTTTCGACCCGACCTCGCGCGAGCCAGCTTGCTGCCTGGGCTTCTCGACAAAGCGACACCATCGCCAATCGACTTGCTCTCGTTCGAGAGTATGAGCGTGTGCGAGAAAGATTCTCCACCGGTGGAGTTCCGGTTCCACCGCACTGGGGAGGATATCGATTGTTGCCGACTTGGTTTGAATTTTGGCAAGGGCGCGAGAACCGTCTGCACGACCGCATCGCTTACAAAAAGACTATCGAGGGATGGAATGTCCTTCGTCTAGCGCCTTAACTTGCTATTCATCCTGAAAATCCATAATTTTTTCACAGCAGATAAGGATTTCTGACAAACATTCATTGCAGAGAATCATGCAAAGTATGATAATGACAAGAGCACACGTTGCAGGTTCATTCCTCTCAAGAATGAACGATTCTCACCAGCCTCAACAGGAGTAAACACACCTCGCTTGATTCGGTTTGTTGTGCGGTTGATTTGAATTCCTCGATGTATCAAACAGAAGTTTGAATACAAAACTAACTCCGAAACCGAACAGGCACGTGCCATCATTACGCGCTAATTCATTGCTCAATCCGGCCAGCATCGTAGCCGGTCTCCTCTTGTCTGCAGTGGCAACAGCCTCGACTCTACCCGTTCGACTCGAACCAGTTCAAGACAAGGCGCCGCTCGCAAAGCCAGATTCGGTGGAAGCGAAGGTCCAAGAGCCCGCGCAAGCCAACAATCGAAGAATGCGAGCAGCGCTCCTTCGTCGAAGCGCGGAAGCCACTCAAAGTGTCGACCAAGCCAGACCCGAACTAACGCTGGAAATGATTCGAACCCTGCCTCGCGATTCAGCGGCGCGGTTGGAGAATTTTCAGTATCAGCGTCGAGACCCTGTGAATGTGGAAATCGAACGGCGTACGCCAAGCCCAATGTATTTACCAGAGCCAAGCATCGTCGTGTTCAGGGATGAGCTTGACTCACTCCGGTGGCAGTACCGCCTACGCCGACTTGTTGCAGGCATGGACTCTCGGATCCCTGTCGTCATTCCACTTGCCGAGTACTCACAAATACGTTTGCAGCGAGCTCTCCGTTCAACTTGGGAAGCAATGACTTGGATCTACACCGGCGGCCCACAACGACCGCTTGGCCTTGGAGACGTATTCGGAAAAGTGACGAACATTGAAATCCCTATTCCAAAGAATCCTTTGTTCAGCATTTTTGGTCCGAATATCATCAAGGTCCAAATCAATGGTGGAATCGATATCCACGCTGCATTTCGCAACACCACGTCGGACTTGGTCACGAATAGCGTTCTTGGCCAGTCGAGGAACGAGCCGGATTTCAAGCAGGAAGTACAAGTGAGCGTCAAGGGTGAGATCGGAGATAAATTAAAAATCGATGCCGATTGGAATACGCAACGGACGTTCGAATACGAAAATCAGCTGCACGTCCGGTACCAAGGCTATGAAGACGAAGTAGTGCAGAGTGTTGAAGCAGGAAACGTATCGCTATCGACACCTGCATCGTTCATTTCCAGTTCTCAGGCGCTGTTTGGGATTAAGGCGGGGTTTCTGCTGGGCCCCATGAAATTGACCACTGTGGCCTCACAAAAAAAAGGGCAGGTAAAAGAGCTGACCGTGAGCAGTGGAGGCAACAGAACTCCTTTTGAACGAAGGCTGACGGATTACTCTCAAGACCATTATTTCGTCGACTCAAGCTACATCGGACTCTATGAAGATATCTACAACACCCTACCGGCAATCATCGACCCGAATAAACAAATAAAAGAGATCGAAGTCTGGTTCTCACGACTAGGAGAACCCAAACCTGGGGATCGCTCCGTTGTCGCTTTTGTGAACTCTGATGCTATTAACACGCAGGCAAAGAGGGAGGCTGCACGCACTCAGGAAGGGTATTTACCTGATCCCGGAGTGATTGAGTTGGGTAGCTACTACAAAGCAGATCTCAACGTCGACTACACGCTGAATGCGAATGCAGGGATCCTCACACTGGCGCGCTCGCTGCAGAAGGGTCAATCCGTTGCGGTTGCGTACGAAACGGCGCGTGAAATAGCACCGCAAAACCCTGAGCCGGAAATCGTCGGTACGTTCGGATCGCGAGATACTACAAAGAACACGAAGCTCGCATTGAAACTGGTGCGGGCGAAGGATCTCGATCCTGGCATGCGCGCTGCGTGGAGGCTTCAACTCAAGAATCGCTATCCGCTTGGAGGTCGCGGGGTAACAAAAGATGGTGTGGAATTCAACATCGAGTACGAACCGGTGCTTGGGCAAACGCCAATCTCGAACCTGACCGACCAGCAGGTGCATATTCTCCGCTTCTTCGGGCTGGATAAGTATATCGGGGAGAGTGGCGGCAACGACCAGAAGTTCGACTACATTCGGGGCATCACGATCGACGAATCGAGAGCGGAAGTGATCTTTCCGACTGTCGAACCGTTTAGCCGCTCAAGCATGAGAAAATTTCTGGAACCAATACTTGGACAATCGCTCGCCATTGCCGCCGCCGACTCGTTCGGGTTCGACAAACTCTACGACACGACCACTACCGGAGCCGCTGGCAACCCGAAAAATAAATTCTTTTTTCGCGGGAACATCACGCCGGCGTTCACCTCAACGTACAACCTCGGCTTCAACATTGTTCCTGGAAGCGTGAGAGTTCTGGTCGACGGAATAGCTGCCAAACCGAACGAGGATTACACGGTCGATGAAATCAGTGGTCAGGTGCAGATCCGAAACACAAACTTCTTGCTTCCGGGCAAGCGGCTGGAGATAAAATACGAGGCCAATGACTTGTTTCAAATTGCATCGAAATCATTATTGGCCGCCCGGGGAGATATCGATGTTGGCAAGAACTCCTCGCTGGGGTTTACCATCATGAGCCTCAATCAACAATCGCTGAGCGATAAGGTACGGTTGGGAGAAGAACCGACAAATAATACGATTATGGGGATTGATGGGGGAACATCACTAACAATGGATTGGCTGACTCGAGCTCTCAATTGGATCCCGGGCTTGAAGAGCACCATCAGCTCAACGCTTCAGTTTCGAGGTGAGGCGGCGTGGATGCTCCCCGACCCCAACACACGCAAGAGCCCCATCAATCAAGATGGTGGTGCTGGTGTGGCCTACATTGACGATTTCGAAGGAGCGCGCAGGACGCTTCCGTTGGGAGAAAACTTCGCTCAATGGCGTGATGCAAGCCCTCCGTTTTACGTGAAAGGACTCGACCCCCTATTGATTCAGGATACCAGCATCGCGATCAACACACCCGGATTGATAAGTGACGCACAAAAGATAAATTTCAAATCGCGGGCTGCTTGGTTTAATATTCCCAATGAAGTTGCCGAGACAGAAATTTGGCCAAAGAAAAGCGTCGACCGGAATTCCCCCTTTGTAACAGTTATGGATATTCATCTGAAACCGACCAAGCGGGGCGCTTACAATTATTCACCCAACCTGGATTCAACCGTAATCAGCCACCCAACAAAAACGTGGGCAGGCTTTCAGCGTGTGCTTGCGACGCAAACTACGAACCTGGTAGACGAGAATTATAACTTTGTAGAGTTATGGGTCAATGTGCTTGCATCGGGGAACCCCAGCGGGAGCCCGCAGAAAACGATGCTCAACGTCGACCTTGGGTTCATCAGCGAAGACATCATTCCGAACGGTGCATACAATACGGAATCCGGTTCGCAGGGAGGGATTCGAACAACGACCTTACGACAAGGAGAAGACCGCGGCCTTGATAGCCTCACGAATGAGCAGGAGCGTCGTCGCTTTGCCAACTTCATCGCCCAACCTGGCCTCTCGCCCGAAGTCCGGACGGAATTGGAGGCAGATCCCTCCGGCGATGATTTTGCACGACAGCCCACCAACATCGGATACGCGGACCCAAATAATGTTGAAGGGTTTGACAAGGTGAATGGCACGGACGGCAACGCGGTGAATGAAGCGTTCATCACGCCCGACACCGAGGACAAAAATGGAAACGATGTACTGGATCGAATAAATTCATACTTCGAGTACGAGATTCCACTCGACACCACAGACGCTCGCTTCAAGAGATACGTTGTCGGTGGGCAAAACGGTTGGTACCAACTCCGGCTACCGTTGAACGAATACACGCGAACGATTGGAACGCCGTCGCTGACATCCGTGGAGGGAATAAGAATCTGGATGACGGGGGCAACAACCGACGCGCTGCTTCAACTTGCCGAGATGAATCTTGTGGGTAACCAATGGGAGGAGGTCGTTCGCAACGACCCAAACTTCAAGGTTTCCGTCGTCAACTTTGAAGACAATCCACAATACACTATCCCCCCCGGTGTGAACCGACAACTAGATCGTACGCGACCGGACCAACAAATCTACGGGAACGAGCAATCGCTGAACCTCATCTTGAAAGACCTTGCGGACGGGCAAAGCAAGCAGGCGATCAAACGGTTTACAATCGCCCCTCTCAACCTCTTCAATTACCGTGCATTGAAAATGTTTGTCCACGGCGAAACGGGTGAACAAATTCAGCACGATCGGATGAACTTCACCGATATCAATAACTACGATGCGGAAGTATTCTTGCGCTTTGGCGCGGATTCGACGAACTACTACGAATATCGCGCGCCGATACATCCCGGATGGGATCTCAACGACATTACAATCCGCTTTCAAGACTTGACAGCCGTCAAACTGTTGCGAGATAGCTCAACCGCACCGGTTGTTCGAATCCCCATCGCAGATGGTCCCCCAGGTGCCACCTATTCAGTTCGTGGGGAACCCTCGCTCCGGTCAATCCGGCAAATCGTGGTCGGAATCGAAAATCCGGTTGGAACGGGAGTCGCGACTATCCCTAGCGCAGAGGTTTGGGCCAATGAACTCCGTCTCACCGACGTCGACAATACAAAAGGGTCGGCTTACCGGTTTGACGCATCGCTCAAGCTGGCCGATTTTGCATCGCTCTCAGTTACACTCTCGAACCGCGATCCCTACTTTCACAGCTTGGAAGAACGGTTTGGCTCTTTGACAAATGGGCGAGCCTGGTCTGCCGCGGCAAATATTGCTGTCGAAAAGCTCTTTCCGGCGAGTTGGCAGGGAACGAGTTTAGGCTTAGCGTACTCGCACAGTGAAACGATGCAAGATCCTCGCTATCTCCCTGGTACGGATATTCTCGTCGATGAAGCGGTACGCAGAGTCGAAGCCGATACGTCAACAACCCGTGTGCGAAGAAACCCCGAATCAATCCGCACCGCATCTCAGGATCTCACAGTGAACGAGTCTTATGGAATGCCAAGCATTAAGCTGGTCCTTCCAATCAATTTCTGGCTAATCTCGGAAACAATAAATCGAATGACTTTTGGATACACCTATAGCGAGGCAAGGTCAAGGAATCCTGCCACCGAGTTTGCAAACTCATGGTCGTGGAATGCATCGTGGGGATATTCGCTGCCGCTTTCCCCAAAAATGTTTCTTCAGCCATTCGGAATATTTCCGGATCTCTTTCCGTTCTCACTTGTTCAAGACTTAAAATTGTTTTTTGCCCCACGGCAACTATCATTTGGGATGACACTTGCTCGGAGTCAGTCACAAAGCAAGTCGAGAACGCAGCCCGTTCCGAACGCCGTCGTCCGCGACTTGACTGGTTCGAGATCGTTCAGTTTCAATTGGCAGATTGTCGAGAATGGTCTGCTCAATTTGGGGACCGATTATCAAGTGTCCGTCCAAAGTTCCTTGCGCCATTTGGAAACGGATCAATTCGGGAATCAACGGTCGATGCAGGACATCTTATCGGATATCTTCTTCAGCGATCGAATTGTCAGCTACGGAAAAGACTTATCTTATAACCAGACGCTGAGTTTCTCCACGCGTCCAGTGGTTCCAAAACTCCTCTCGCTTGACAAGATCTTAACGCCAACCCTTCGTTATTCCTCGGGCTACACGTGGCAGAACAATCCGCAAGCGGGTGATCTGGGGAAATCAGCCGGTTGGAACAGTAATTTGAACTTTTCTTTGGATGTAAATCTAAAGAGCGCTTCAGATGCAATCTGGTCATCCAACCGTCTAGTCCCGGTAATAACTGATACCGCGATGATCCAGAAATCTTCTCTCACTCTAGACAATATTTCGAGGCTCTTCATCAAGACGCCTATCTTTGATTTTGACCGAGTTACGATTTCGTTTTCGCAAACAAACACTTCGCAGAACAACGGGGTGTTGGGTGGCAATGGGTTTGCAAATATTTTTGCGCGAGTGCCCTTTCTTCAATCCTCGCTGGTTGAGAACGGTCCTTCATTGTTCTACCAACTCGGGTTATCGTCCGATCCCCACGGAGAAGTTGAGCTGAGAACAAAGGACACCTTTCCGTTCATATCCGGTTACACAATTCCGGGTCCACGGGCCGTAGGGCAATTGGCAGACGTTTATTCGCAAAGGAACGAAGCCAAACTCTCAACACGACGGCCTCTTTGGGAGGGAGCCTCGTTGGACTTGAATTGGAGTGTCGGCTGGCAGTATAACGAGAATACTGCATTTCAGTTTGATACCCTTGGCAATCGAAAAATCAACTCACGCGCAGTTGCCGGCAGTACTGAGCGCTCGTTCTTCACGATGCCCTCGGTGTTCATTTTCAAGTTCTTGAAGACCGGAATTGATGAAGTGGGTAAGCGCTTCGAACGTCTCAAGGCAGATCGGGACGGAAGAACGGACGATACAAAGCTCTCGCAGGCATTCGTTGAAGGGCTCGAAGGCTTGCCGATCCTTTCAAAATTGCTTGGTGAGTTGGCTCCGCGAGCGAATTGGTCGATTCGATGGGACGGTCTTGAAAAATTTGTTCTCTTCCGGTCGTTTGCTTCCCACGTGACGCTCGATCACGCAT
>Ga0315281_10004171_pt1 | contig 21064 bp, 21 predicted proteins | sample YL17G07_0_MG_FD_204540 | JGI IMG/M metagenome (GOLD analysis project Ga0315281, IMG submission 204540) | Sediment microbial communities from Yellowstone Lake, YNP, Wyoming, USA - YL17G07_0 | ecosystem: Environmental > Aquatic > Freshwater > Lake > Sediment | place: USA: Wyoming | collected...
TGGAAGCGAGTGAGTTGAGTGAAATATGGATTACAAAGACTATTACAAAATCCTCGGCGTGAGCAAAACCGCCACCGCGAAAGAAATCAAAAGCGCCTACCGCAAACTGGCCCAGCAATATCACCCGGATAAAAACCCCGGCAACAAAAAAGCCGAGGACAAGTTCAAGGAGATCAACGAAGCCTACGAAGTGCTCGGCGATTCCCAAAAGCGGGCCAAGTACGACCGGCTCGGCGCCAGCTACTCGCAATGGGAGCGCGCCGGGCGGCCCGGTGGCGGTTTCGACTTCGGGCAGTGGTCTACGCCCGGCGGGACGCGGGTGGACCTCAACGATTTGTTCGGTGGCGAGGGCGGCTTCTCGGATTTCTTCACCAGCCTGTTTGGCAATCTCGGCGGCGCGGGGCCGGCTTACCGCCCGCCCGCGCGCGCGCGCGGCGAAGATATTGATCAGCCCGTCGAGATTTCGCTGGAAGAAGCCTTCACCGGCGCCAAGCGGACTCTGCAAATGGACTCGCGCCGCATCGAGGTTGTCATCCCTGCCGGGGCCCGCACCGGCACCAAAGTCCGCATCAGCCGCGAGGGCGGCGCGGGGCAAGCGCGGGGCGATCTCTACCTCGTCGTCAGCGTCGCGCCGCACCCGCAGTTCCGCCGCGAGGACAACGACTTGCACGGCGATTTCACCATAGACCTGTACACCGCGCTCTTCGGCGGCGAAGCCCGCATACCAACCCTGAGCGGCGAAGTCGTCCTCACCATCCCTGCCGAGACGCAGACGGGCAAAGTCTTCCGCCTGACCGGGCAAGGGATGCCCAAACTGCGTTCACCCAAAGACCGCGGCGACCTCTACGCCCGCGCGCTCGTCCACCTCCCCACGAACCTGACCGAGAAAGAGCGGATGTTGTTCGCCGAACTCGCGGCGCTTCGCAAAAAAAAGTAATCCGTCAGCCGTGAACAGTCAGCCGTAGTCGCAAGTGACTGTTGACTGTTCACCACCTCATCCCTTACTTTACTGAAAGTTGGATAACCCTATGCTTCGTCGTACCCCAATCTTTGTTGTCCTTGTCACGCTTCTCGCCGCCAGCCTCGCCTGTAATCTGGGCACATCGCGTTCCAGCCCGCCCACTCCGGCCCCGCTGAATCCGCCGGTGCAAGTCATCGCCACTCCCGGGCCGGCCAATGCTTCACCGCAAACGCCAACCATCATCACCGCGACCGATGAGCAAGCGCTGATTGATTTGTATAAGAACGTCAGTCAGGGCGTGGTGGAGATCCGCGTGGTAGATGCAACCGGGGGCGGCCTTGGCTCCGGTTTCGTCATTGACACCGAGGGCCACATCATCACCAACTACCACGTCGTCAATGGCGCGACAGATATTGAAGTGGACTTCCCCTCTGGGTTTAAGGCCCGCGCACAAGTTCTGGGGACCGACGCCGACAGCGACCTCGCGGTGATTAAAGTGGAGGCGCCCGCCGACCAACTCCACCCTCTCCCATTAGGCGACTCTGACGCCGTGCAGGTGGGCCAGCGGGTCATCGCCATTGGCAACCCCTTTGGGTTGGCCGGGACGCTGACGTTAGGCATCATCTCTGCCAAGGGCCGCACGCTCGATAGTTTACGCGACGCGCAAGGCGTGGGCCGCTTTTCCGCCCCCGACATTATCCAGACTGACGCGGCCATCAATCCCGGCAACTCTGGCGGGCCGCTCCTCAACATGAACGGCGAAGTGATCGGCGTGAATAAAGCCATCGAGTCCGCCAATACCACCACCCCCTCCAATTCCGGGGTAGGCTTCGCCGTCGCCTCCAATACCGTCCGGCAGATTGCGCCGTACCTGATCAAGGACGGCAAATTTGTGTATCCCTATCTGGGCGTATCCAGCCCGCAGGAAATCTCCCTGCAGATGCAAGAGCTCTTGCATCTGCCGACGGCCAGTGGCGCGTACGTCACCACCGTGGTGGCTGACGGCCCCGCGGCCAAAGGCGGCCTGCGCGCCGACACGGCTGGCCCGAACGCCACCCAACTCAACGGCGATGGTGATCTCGTCACCGCCATTGATGGCCGCCCGATTGTCGTGTTTGCAGATTTACTCAGCTATCTCGTCAATCACACTCGCCCAGGGCAAGTGGTGACTTTGTCGGTTTTGCGGGCGGGGAAACAAATGGAGGTGCAGGTAACGTTGGGGGAGAGGCCGTAAGACAATCCCAAACTCAAACGACACGCCCCGCCTCAACCCGCCAGACGTGAGACTGTCCTTGAAATTCGGCGGGAAACAAATTTAAATCCGTCGTCGTCAGCACGCACTGCTCGGCGCGGGTCAGGCGGTTGAGCAAATCGCGGCGGCGCGTCACATCCAGTTCTGCCAGCACTTCATCTAAAAGCAGGATGGGCCACTCGCCCGTCCTGTTTTTCATCCATGCCATCTCGGCCAGTTTTAAAGCCAGCACCGCCGTGCGCGCCTGCCCGCGTGAGCCGTACGTGCCGAGATCCATGCCTCCGGCGATGAAGCGAATCTCGTCGCGGTGTGGCCCGAAGAGGGTCGCGCCCCGGGCGATTTCCTCCGCCCGCGCGGCCTTGAGTTTCCCCCGCAGGCCGGCCCGGATTTCCTCAGCCGGAATCCCCACCCGGTGCACCGGCACGTCGAGCGGCAGACCCATTTGCCCGTTGCCCGGCGCGGCGGGGTCAAAGGCCGGATGATACGCCAGCCTTAGACTCTCCGCCCCGCCCGTCAGATCGCGGTGAAGGGCCGACGCCAGCGCCTCCAGATCGAAGAGCGCGGCGGCGCGCTTCTCCAAAATCAACGCGCCCTGCTCGCACAACTTCTCGTCCCAGAACTCCATTTGCGCCTCGGCCCCGCTGTGCCCCGGATTCTCCTGCAGTAATTTGAGCAACGCATTCCGTTGCGTCAGCACTTTGGCATATTCGCCCAGCGCGAAATTATACGCCGCGTCGGTCTGGCACAGGGCGATGTCCACGTAGCGGCGGCGGTCGGCGGGCGCGCCTTCCACAATCGCCAGGTCGTGCGGCAGGAACAGCACCACGTTCACCACGCCGGCCAGCTCGCCCACCTTCTTTTTTGCGCCGTTGATGAACACTTCTTTCCTGAGGCGCGCCTCGCCATTGCTGATCGTCTCCTGAATCAATCGGATCTCAATGCGTTTGATCTCGTCGCGCTTCACCACCTCCGCCACGATCTTGGCGAAGGGCAGGGCTTCGTGCAAAGCGAGGAAGTGAATCAACTGCCGGTCGGAAGTGGCGTGATGCGATTGCGCGGTGGCGAGATAGTAGAGCGCTTCGAGCAGGCTGGTCTTGCCCTGCGCGTTAGCGCCCACGAGCAGGAGCGGCCCGGCGGGCAATTCCAATTCCAAACGGGCGTACAGGCGGAAGTTGGTGAGGGAGAGCTGGCGGACGTGCATGATGGAGGGATTGTAGCATAGGGGTCAAACAAAAAAGCCGGATTCCCGTTCTCCTCTGGGAATCCGGCGCAAGTTGTCTGGCCGTCGGTCATCACGTCCTGCCCCTCGCCGTCGCCCCAGTCCACCACCATCGCCCCGTCCCGCATGATAACATATTGCTCTTGCCGACTTGTACGCCGCCATGTGTCATGTGGGTTGCCTCCTGCGTTTACTCTAAGATATTTTACCGCCCAGTGATATAGCCCGATGGATGGAAAATAGGTGGAAATTGTTGACGAAACTCAGTTACAATCAACTCATGCGTATCTCCCCTGAACGCTTTGAAGAATTGGCTTTTGAGATCGCCGAAAAGATTTTGGACGACTTGCCAGCCGACCTGCGCGCCGAGGCTGAGACGGTTATTCTCGAAGTGGCCGACCGCCCCACGCGGGAGGAGACTGAGGGCGAGGGGACTCTGCTAGGGCTGTATCAGGGCGTCCCCCGCGTGGAGCGCCACGCCGATAGCACTCTGCTCCAACCTGATCGGATCACCCTCTTCCGCGAGCCATTGCAATCCCTGGCTCGCACCGAGACCCAATTGCGCCGCGAAATCCGCTTCACTCTCATCCACGAACTCGGCCACTTCTTCGGCTTCAACGAGGCCGAGCTGGAGGAGTTGGGCTGGGGCTGAGCCCGATTCTCAACCCCTGACTTAAAATCTCGGCTCTTCCGGCTTTGGCGGGAAAACCTCATCACGAATAACACAAATGAGCGAATAGCTCGAATAAATCCGGGCATTCGTGGCATTCGCCAATTCGTGACATTCGTGATTTAGCCTGTTTCCCGTTAAACCCAGTAGAGCCAAAATCTCAAATAGCCGCTGTGGTATCATCCCTACATCTAGTTACAGGAGATCCGAAGCTCTATGAAAAATATCTGCATGGTTGGCGTGGGCTACGTAGGCCTGGTGAGCGGCACCTGCTTCGCCGATTTGGGCAACAAAGTAACCGCGCTCGACGTGAACGCCGAGCGGGTCGCCAATCTCAAGCAAGGCATCCTGCCCATCTATGAGCCGGGGTTGGAAGAACTCGTGCGGCGCAACGTGACCGCCGGACGGCTCACTTTCACTACCGATTATCGCGAGGCCCTGCGGGAGGCGGAGTTCGCCTTCATTGCCGTCGGCACGCCCGAAGGGGTGGACGGCGAAGCCGATTTGCAATACGTCCGCGCCGCCGCCGAATCCATCGCGCTCCACATGACGGCGCCGCTCGTCATCGTCAACAAATCCACCGTCCCGGTCGGCACCGGCGACTGGATTGCCGATATTATCCGCTCCAAACAGCCCAAACCTATTGCCTTTAGCGTGGTTTCGTGCCCGGAGTTTTTGGCGGAGGGCTCGGCGATCACTGATTTTATGAATCCCGGTCGCACCGTCCTCGGCTCGCTCGACCGCGAGGCGGCCAACAAAGTGGCGGATCTGCATCTGCCGCTCCGCGCGCCGATTGTCATCACCGATTTGCGCACCGCCGAGATGATCAAGTATGCCTCCAACGCCTTCCTCGCCACGAAAATTTCATTCATCAACGAAATTGCCAACATCTGCGAAGCCCTCGGCGCGGACGTGAAAGAAGTGGCGGCAGGCATGGGCTATGATCCGCGGATCGGCAAATACTTTTTGAATGCCGGCCTCGGTTGGGGAGGCAGTTGCTTCCCCAAAGACGTGAAGGCTCTTGCTCACATGGCTAACGTGCAAGGCAAGCATCCCCAACTCTTGCAAGCGGTGATTGACATTAACTACGACCAACGGCGCCTGCTCGTGAGCAAAGTGCGCGACCTGCTCGGCGACTTGAACGGCAAGACCATCGGCCTGCTGGGTCTGGCTTTCAAGCCCAACACCGACGATATGCGCGACGCGCCCGCCGTGGAGCTGGCCCAAACTCTGCAAGCCGACGGCGCGAAAGTGAAAGGTTACGACCCCGTCTCGATGGGCGTGGCCGGGCGGCTGATGCCCAACGTGAAACTGTGCGAGGATGCTTACGAAACCGCCAGTGGCGCGGACGCGCTCGTCGTCTGCACCGAGTGGAACGAGTTCAAGCAACTCGACCTCGCGCGCGTGAAGAGTCTCATGCGCCAACCCGTCGTGGTGGACGGGCGCAACATCTACGACCCGGCGCAGATGAGCAAGCATGGCTTCCATTATCGCGGCGTCGGGCGGGGCTACAACCACAAATGAGGGCTGACCGCCGACTGCCGATGATCACTTCCGTCGTCCGTCCGGCGTCTTCCGTCTTCAACCTCTTATGAAGAAAAACGGCGTCTACAAAACCAGGCTCCAGAACGGCCTGACCGTCCTGCTCAAAGAAGTCCACACCACGCCCGTCATCTCGTGGTGGGTGTGGTATCGCGTGGGGTCGCGGCACGAGCGCCCCGGCCATACCGGCATCAGCCATTGGGTTGAACACATGATGTTCAAGGGGACGAAGAAATATCCGGGCGACGAAGCCTGGCGGCTCATCGCGCGCGACGGCGGAATGCGCAATGCCTTCACCTACATTGACTGGACGACCTACTTCGAGACGATGCCCGCCGACAAAATTGACTTTGCACTCCGCCTCGAAGCCGATCGCATGGGCCGCGCGCTCTTCCCGCCCAAAGAAGTCGAGTCCGAGCGCACCGTCATCATCTCCGAGCGGCAAGGGCACGAGAACAGCCCCGCCTTCCGTCTCACCGAAGAAGTGCAAGCCGCCGCCTTCCGCGTCCATCCCTATCATCACGAAATCATCGGCGACATGGCCGACTTGCACAGCCTGACGCGCGCCGATCTCTACGGCCATTACCGGCGCTTCTACGCGCCGAACAACGCCATTGCGGTAGCCGTAGGCGATTTCAAAACGAAGGCTATGCTCGCGCGGATTGAGGAACTTTTCGGGGGATACAAACCCCAGACGTTGCCCGTGCTCTCGCCGCGTCCCGAACCCGAACAGAAAGGCGAACGCCGCGTGACCCTGCGCGGCGAGGGCGAGACCGCCTACCTCGAGGCCGCCTACCACGCCCCGAGCGCCACCGATCCCGATTTCTACCCGCTCGTCGCGCTCGACTCCATCCTCGCGGGCGCGAGTTCCTTCAATCTCTTCGGCGGCGGCACGAGCAACAAATCCTCGCGGCTCTACAAAGCCCTCGTCGAGACCGGCCTCGCGGCGGGCGTGGGCGGCGGCTTCGGCCCCACGGTGGATCCGTACCTCTACTCCATTTTCGCCACCGTGCGGCAAGGCCAAACCCCCGCCGCCGTGGAACAAGCTCTCGACGCCGAGATGGACCGCGTGCTCACCGAACCCGTCACCGCCGCCGAATTGGCGAAAGCCCTCAAGCAAGCCAAAGCCATGTTTGCCTTCGGCGCGGAGACAGTCAGCAATCAGGGCTTTTGGCTCGGCTTCACCGAAATCCTGGACAACTATAAGTGGTTCGAGAACTATCTCGCCAAACTCGCCGCCGTCACCGTCGCCGACGTTCAGCGCGTGACGCAGAAGTATCTGGCCAAGACCAATCGCACGCTCGGCCACTTTATTCCGGAAGGCTGAAGGATAAAGGATGAGGGATGAAATTCATCCTTCATCCTTCCGCCTTCAGCCTTTGCCTCATGCCTAAGAAAAATTCCATCTCCAAACCTAATCTCGACCTCAACTCTTTGCCGGGACCAAACAACATCACCCGCCGCGTGTTGAGCAACGGCATTGTCGTCCTCGTGCGCGAGAATCACACCAGCCCGGCCGTCGTCGTGGATAGCGACCTGCGCGTGGGCGCGTTGTGGGAGACTAAAGAGAAAGCCGGCCTCGCGCACTTCACCACCGCCGCCCTCATGCGCGGCACCGAGCGCCGCGCGTTTGCCGAAATCTACGAGCAAATCGAATCCGTCGGCGCGAGCCTGGGCGTCTCCGGCGGCACGCACACCTCCGGCTTTGGCGGCAAAGCCCTCGCCGAAGATTTGCCCCTCCTGCTCGATCTCGCCGCCGAGGCGGTGCGCCGCCCGGTCTTTCCGCCCGAACAAGTCGAGCGCCTGCGCGGCGAGATGCTTACCCGCCTGGCGATGCGGAACAACGACACCTCTTCGCGCGCCGCCGACGCTTTTCACGAACTCGCTTACCCCAATCATCCCTACAGCATTGATTCCGATGGCTACCCCGAAACGGTGAAGGCCATCACCCGCGACGAACTCAGCGCTTTCTATCGCCGCCACTTCGGCCCGCGCGGGATGATCGTGACGATTGTGGGCGCGGTGAAAACCGAAGAAGCGATTGCGCTCGTCGAAAAATACTTTGGCGATTGGGCGAACCCCGACCAACCGCCTGAACCCGACCTGCCGCCGGTTGCGGCCCCGGCGGGCGGAGTGACCCGCCGCGTTGCCTTGCCCGGAAAAACACAAAGCGACCTCGTCCTCGGCGTGCCCGGCCCGGCGCGCAAACACCCGCGCTTCCTTACGGCGCGCCTGGCCAACAACATCCTCGGCGTGTTCGGCCTCGGCGGGCGCGTGGGCCATCACGTGCGCGAGAAGGGCGGCATGGCTTACTATGCAGGCACATCGCTCGACGGCGGCCTCGGCCCCGGCCCGTGGCACGCCTACGCGGGCGTGAACCCCAAGAACGTGGAGCGCGCCATCGAACTCATCCTGCGCGAGTTCAAGAAATTCACCGCCAAAAAAGTCACCGCCGAAGAGCTCGCCGACAACCAGGCACAATTTATCGGACGCCTGCCGCTGAGCCTCGAAACCAATGAAGGCGTGGCCGGCTCCATTGGTTCGCTCGAACTCTACGATCTCGGCCTGGATTTCCTGCAACGCTACCCGGCGCTCATCCAAGCCATCACCCGCGACGACGTGCTGGAAGTGGCGCGCGAATTTCTCAGCGCCGAGAACTATGCGATGGCGGTGGCGGGGCCGGAATAGCGGATAGCGGATAGCTGATGGCTGATGGCAAATGCTATCTGCCATTTGCCATTCGCTATCGGCCATAAGCCATGCTTCGCACCGGCGTTGACATCATCGAAGTCTCGCGCATAGACGAGGCCATCCTCCGGCACGGCGACCGGTTCTTCAACCGTTTCTTCACGCCGCGCGAACTCATCGAGGCCGAGGGGCGCACGCCCGCGCTCGCGGCGCGCTTCGCCGCCAAAGAAGCCGTCGCCAAAGCCCTCGGCAGCGGCATCGGCGACGTGGGCTGGAAAGAGATCGAGATTGTGCGCGGCCCCAACCGCGAACCGCAACTCCTCCTGCACGGCGCGGCCCAAACCCTCGCCGCCGAACTCGGCCTCACCGCCTGGGCCATCAGCCTCAGCCACACGCACGAACACGCGATTGCAATAGCAGTTGCCAATGATTGAATCCCACCGGAGAAAACCCAATGGTTATCCTCGCCGAAATTAAAACTGCCGACGGCCAACTGCTCGGTATGCTCACCCTCCCGCCTAAAGATTTCAAGACCGGCTCCAAAGGCTTTTACGCCAACGGCAAGATTGAAATTGACGGCAAGCGCTATCAAGCGCAGATTCAATTGGTAGAGATTGGGAGCAAGAAGGCCGACGCACAGCCCGGAGTCGAAAGCCCGAAGTCCTAAGTCAGCCACGCCCTAAGGAACTTTTAGCGGATACCGTCCGGCGTTGGTTAACGCCATTCGCTCTTCCACGCGCTCGGGGAGATTGAGTCGGAGGAGATCTACAGTAACACGGCCAGTAGCGGTGAGGGGGTGAATGAAACCTTCTCGCACCGTGAAGTGTTCCCGCCATGGATCGGTGCGCGGGTTGAAAAGCGGAATCAGGCGGCCGGTTTCGTTATCATATCTGGCAATGTCCGTGCCTTTGTGGCGATTGCACCGGAAACAGGCATACGCCAGGTTATCGAGCGTGGAGGGGCCGTGGTGCTTGAGAGGCCGAATATGGTCGGCTTCGTGCGGGGCGAGGGCATCTTCGTCGTGTAACAAACAATACTCGCATTGGTGATTGGCGCGGGTCGCCGCTTGTTCGCGCAAAGTGTCGGAGAGCGTCATGCGGTGGGATGAAGGTTTTGGCGGGCGCGGGCTTTGAGCATAATCATCAGGTGTTCAAGCCGCTCGTAGAGATCCAATTCGGCTTCGTCGCGTTCCGCCAGAGTCCCCGCCGAATTTTTCTCCAACAAAGCGCGGAGCCGCGCCTGTTGGATCTCCGAAGGCCGAAAGGCAATGAGTTGTTCCGGCGTAGTGCCCCGGCTCAAAAAATCCAGCACCTCGCCAAAGACACGCGACTCCAGCGGCGTCAGTTCGCGCAAGCCGAGTTCGAGAATTTCGGGCAACCGCTCCTGAGCGGCTTGTACTCGTTTTGCTAAGTCATCCGGCAAGCGGACTTGAAGAGTAAGTTCGACCATAGTTTTCTCCATCACTCACATTCTAGCACCAAGCCTAGCCATTGGTAATCCGCCCATGCCCACCCTCGCCCAAGCCCGCGCTTATTATCAAGACGCCGACCCCGTCCACGACTTCGCGCACATCCTGCGGGTGCTGGCTTTGGCGGAGCGCATTGGCAAGGCGGAAGGCGCGGATATGGAAATTTTGCGCGCGGCGGTGTTTTTGCACGACGCGCACGGCTCGGAATCGGGCTACGCGAGCCGGGCCACGCACCACCACGCGAGCGCCGACTTCGCGCGCGAGGTATTGAGCGGCGAGGGCTGGCCCGCCGAGCGCCTCGAGGCCGTCCTCCATTGCATCCGCGCTCACCGCTTCCGCGACCAGAGCGAGCCGCCGCAATCCATCGAGGCCAAGATTCTGTTTGACTGTGACAAACTCGACGTGCTCGGCGCGATTGGCGTGGCCCGCACCTTCGCCTACGCCGCCCTCGCGGGGGAGCCGCTCACCGGCCCGCCATCGGAAAAATTTTTGCAAACGCGCGAGAAAGAGCCGGGCGAGCCCCACACGCCGTATCACGAATTTCTCTTCAAACTGTCTCACGTCAAAGAGCGGATGCACACGGCCACCGCGCGCGCCCTCGCCACAGAGCGCCATCGCTACCTCGCCGAGTATTTCGAGCGGCTGGCGCGCGAAGAGCAGGGCGAGGCGTGAGCGAAGCCGCCCCCCCTGAGCGTTCGGGGGGCCACTGGTTGCGCCGCGTCAATTTCCGAAAAGTCGGCATCTTCTTCGTCTCGCTGTTCCTCTTCATCCTTGCCATTCAACTGCTCAAAAGCGGCGCGAAAATTCTCGTGCCCTTCATCCGTCACGGCCTCGCCGTTAACAATGCTTGGAACGCGCTCGGCTTCGGGTGGCTGTTTGCGTATCTGGTGCTGTCCGGCTCGCCGGTGGCGGCCACCGCGCTCACTTTTTTCGACGCCGGCGCAATTGACCGCCTCGGCACGTTCGCCATGATTGCCGGGAGTCGCTTCGGCGCCTCGTTCATCGTCCTGGCCCTCGGCTTCGTCTACACCCTGCGCGGCCACGAACGCAAAGTGAGCCTCGCTATGGGCCTGCTCTCTCTGCTCGTCACCTACACCATTTACATCCCCGCGCTCTTCGTCGGCTATGGGCTGCTACAAGTTGACGCCTTCAATCGCCTGCATCCGGCGGCGGCGCAGAGCGGCCTGAATTCCATAATGGACTTGATTCTCAATCCGTCGGTGGTGTTCATCAATAACCTCTTCGCCGCGCTCCTGCCCAAAACCGGCGCGCAACTGGGCGTGTTCCTGCTTGGCTTCGGCGTGTTGTGGTATAGCCTCAACTTGATTGACGAATCCCTGCCCGACATGAAACTCAAAGAAAGCGCGTTCAGCGGCATGGCGCGGATGCTCTACCGCCCTATCGTCACCTTTGCGCTAGGCGCGGGCATCACCAGCCTCACCATGTCGGTGTCGGTTTCGCTCTCTCTGCTGGTGCCGCTCTCGGCGCGCGGCTACATCCGGCGCGAGAACGTCATCCCGTATATCATGGGCGCGAACATCACCACGTTTGTGGACACGCTCGTGGCGTCATTGCTCATCTCCAATCCCGGCGCGTTCACCGTGGTGCTCGCCGAAATGCTCAGCGTGGCGGCGGTGTCGTTGCTGATCCTCGCGCTGGCTTATCGCCCGTACGAGCGGGCCGTGTTGCGCGCCGCCGAAGTCATCGGCGAATCACGGCGTAATCTGATCATCTTTCTGCTGGTGATTGTGGCCGTGCCAGTGACGTTGATGTTAGTGAGGTAAATTGACGAGGACGCTATGCGGATTTTGATTTGCACCGATGGTTCCCCGCTCGCCGAGGCCGCGCTGAACTTTGCCGCGCCGCTGGCGCAGGCCGCCGGGGCGGCGGTGACTCTGTTAGGGGTGGCGCCCGCGCGCAGGGACACGGCGTCCCTGCGCGCCGCGCTAACCCGCGCGTGGACGCGGTTCCCCGCCGAAGTTGAGGAAAAAGTGCGGGCGGGCAAGCCTGCCGGGGAAATCCTCGCCGAAGAGCAGAGCGGCCATTACGATTTGCTGGTGTTCGGTTCGCGCGGGCGGCGCGGGTTGGCGCGGCTCATCTACGGCTCGGTGGCCTCGCGCCTCGCGCGGTATGCGCGCACGCCGCTGCTCATCGTTAAGGATGAGGGTCGCCCCATCCGGCGCATTCTGGCTTGCACGGGCGGCGACCGGCCCGGGGAACAAGTGGCCCGCTGGGCCGGGCAAGTCGCGCGCTGGCAAAAAGCCGAGGCCACCATCTTGCACGTCATGTCGCAGTTGGCGCTCTCGTCTGATTCTAAAGTGGACGAACTCAACGAGACCGCCGAGCAAGCCATCGCCCGCGCGACGCGCGAGGGCCAGCATCTGGCGCGGGTGCTGGAGATTATGCGCGAGCAAGGGGCAACTCGCGTTCAGCCGAAACTGCGCCATGGATTGGTGCTGGAAGAAATTGTGGCGGAGGCCAACGCGGGGGATTACGATTTGGTCGCCATCGGCGCGCACGCCGCGCCCGAACTCCCCGCCGGGTGGAGTTGGCTGAGAGATTACGTCTTCGACGACGTGGCCGACCAGATTATTTCGGCGGTGCGGAGGCCGGTGCTGGTGGTGCGAGGCAAGTAAGAGCAACTTCAAATTCCAAATTTCAAACTCCCAATTGAGAGTTTGAATTTTGAAGTTTGGAGTTTTTTCTCAGCCTTTCAAAATCCCCAGCTGTTTCCGCAACCAATCAATCAGCGCCAACTCTAAATTCGGATTGCTAAACATGGCCGTGCCGTGTCCGGCGTTGGCGAGGTAATACGTCTCACCGGCGGGCGCGAGGGTGACCATCTTCTGGGCGCTGGTGTAGGAATACGCGTCGTCCTGACTGGCGACGAACAGCACGGGCCGCCCGTTGAAGTTGGGGAGCAGGGGCGAGGGCGTGAGGCCGTGATAATCCTCCCCTGGCGAGAGCGCGATGACGGTGACCACCTCGGCGTTGTTCGCGCCGACGATGAGCGCCAGGTTCGCCCCGATGCTTGCCCCAACGAGGGCGGAGGCTTTGGCGTCCACTTCCTTCCGCGCGACCATGGCATCCCACGCGGTGCGCGCGTCACCCGGCGCTTTGCTCCAATCTGCGGGCTGCGCGCTTTCCCCATAGCCGCGCAAATCCAGCGCCAGCGCGGCCAGCCCCTGTCTCTGTAAATCGCGCGCAAAGGCATCCCAATCGCTTTTGCTCCCACCCAGCATAGGCAGGAGCAGTACGCTCGGCGCGGGGGCGGTCAGCGGCGGATAAAACAAGCCGACCAGATTCGCGCCATCACTGGCGGTGATGGTCAGCTTGACCGGCTCGGCGGGTTTGGGCAAAGGCGTGACGGGCTGAGGCAGGCTCGCGCCTGTGGTGACGGTGAGCGGGACAAAAGGTGGCGCGGTGACAGTAACGACCGAGACGAGCGGCGGGGGAAGCGCAGTCGGCGTGGGCGTGACCACGCTATTGCAAGCCACGAGAGCAATGACGAAAATCCAGAGCCATTTCTGCATAGCCGTCTTTCCTTGTCCACGAAGTTACCCGCAAAGACCCGCAGAAAACCTGCGTGTGTCTGCGTGGACTCTACACTGCCTCCGCCACCACAATCATCCTGGGTAAACCATCCGCCAACGGCGAGTGGTCGTAATCGCCATACAGGTGCGCGAGCGTGAAACCGCATTTCTCCAACAATAAATTCATCTCGCCCGGAAAAGTGTAGCGCAGAGTGAGCGGCACCGTCGTGCGCTTCGGTGTGCCATCCGGCGCGATGGAATCATACAGCCACAGGATGCGCGCCAACTGCGCCGCGCGGTCAAGCGTCACCGACGAGAATTGTTGCACGGTGTTTTCGCCGTCCGCGAAGGTGCGCTCCAGCGTGAGGCCTTGCTCCTGCGCGGCATACGCCTCGCCGGGGTTGGGCATATCCAACACCAGCGCCCCGCCCGCCTTCAACTGCCGGTGAACGTTTTGGAGCGTCGCCACTTGCGCCTCGGGGGTGAGCAGGTGCATGAAAGTGTTGAACGGCATGAGGGCGAGGGCGTGTTTTTGCTCGACGGTGAAATCGCTCATATCGGCGCGGAGGAGCGTGGGCGGCGCCGGGATATGCTGTTTGGATGACACGCGCAACTTCGCCTCCAGCCGCGCCAGCATCTCCGGCGAATTATCAACGCCTGTCACCGTATGCCCGCGCCGCGCGAGATTTAGCAACACCCGCCCGGTGCCACAGCCGAGTTCGAGAATGGGATCGCCGTATTCACCCGCGAGGTCGAGCCAAAACTCCAAGTCTTCGGTGAAGTCGGCGTTTTCGAGGTCATAGTAGCGGGCGAGTAAGTCGTAAGTCATGGCGCGGATTGTAATGCGCGGGCGGGATTTGGCAAAACGCTTGACGCGCTCTCCCCGCGCGATTACAATCGCAGTCACAGTGCGGGTGTAGTTCAGTGGTAGAACGCTTGCCTTCCAAGCAAGATATCACGGGTCCGAATCCCGTCACCCGCTCCATAGAAAGATGAAGGTGGAAGGAGGCTGACTGAATAAGCCAAGCCTCCTTCCACCTTTTTTTATTTCTGCGACCTTGAGTTTAACCGCGCTTGCTGAGGGCCTCGGCCACCGTCTCGGCTCCAGCGTGCTCGACGAGGTAATAGGCGATGGGCGCTTTTTGGCGCGCGCCAGTGATCCCTTGCGTGGGCGCGGCGGCCTGCTTTACCCATTCGGCGCCGTCGTGGCCTTTGAGCAAACCTTGGGCAAGGGCGGTGAGGTCTTCGAGAGGCAAGTCCACCAGTTGCTTGACGAGCACATCGGTGGAGACGGCTTTGCGCTGAGGCGCGGGGGAGGCGGCGTCAAAGGAAACCGGGGCCGCGCCTTCCGCGCCGCCCGCGTAAGGGGTGGGAGCTGAATCGCGGGCGCGCACGAGCAAGTCCACGTAGGCCACGCCGCCCAGTTCCAGAATCAGCAGGCCCAATTCCATGCGCGCCACTTCCGGCGGCACTTTGGGGTCAATGATTTTTTCGAGTTCGGTCAACTTCGTCATCTCTTCGTCGGGGGTGAGCGTAGCGCGGGCTTTGATGGTGTAGAGCGCGGTCTGATACAACTCTTGCACGGTGGAGTAGCGCGCCAGCAGACGGTCTACCTGCGTGCGACGGTACGTCATCAGTTCGAGGTCAATCTGTTTTTTGCACAGCGATTGAAACTGGTCGTAGAGCCAGCCGAGATTTAGGCTCAGATCTTCCTGGCCTTCGCCGCCGAACTGCTTGGCGAGGGTGAACTTGGTGCGGATGAGGGCCTGAAAGCCGACGCCCACGGTGAGGATAAGAATGAAGATGTTGACTTCGGCCGGGGCGTATTGCCTGGCGATGAAGAACGCGCCGGCCGCCGCGATGGCGTTGAGCCACATGAGATATTGCCCCCACTGGGTAGCGATCGCTTCGCGCGGATACTCGCTAAAAGTGGAAGAGAGTTCGGCCAGCCCCACGCCCGCGCCGAGCGCGCCGACGAGCAAATAGGGCGAGAGCAAAACGAGCGCCGCCTTCAAATCTTTGTGAAACGCGAGGATAACCGGGTGCAGATTCGTCTGGTCGAGCGGCGAGGCTAGAAAGAGCGCCAACAGGGCCGCGAGGGCCACCCAGACCGCCAGCCCGAAGTTGAAACGGCGACGGAGGTCGGTCCCGGCGGGAGATAAAGAAGCAGGCATGGTCATGGGCTTATTTCTTGATACGGCGCTGAAATGTGTGAATCAGACTTCCGAAATCCTGGAAACTGCGGAAGTCTGCCCCATCTATTTCTTGACTTGCTGAGTTTGCTGTTGGGACATGGCGATGAAGACCAGCACGCCGTCGGCGCTATCGGGGTCTTCGCGCATGACGACGCGGCCAAGCTTCGCCAATTCTTCCAGTATCTTCCACAGGTCTTGCGGCAGGGTCTTGGTCTGCGCCGCGAGTTGACCGGGGCTGACGGCTCCGGCGCGCTCGATCCACACCAGCATTTGTTTTTGCTCGTCGTTGAGTTCGATAGGCGGTGTTTCCATGATGAGCCTCCCGGCAGGGCGACGCGAGTTTGCAATTCGCGCTACGGCTTGACTGAGAGGATTATACAGCGCAAAGGGGAGCGGGCAAAACAAAACCGGGCGCAGACTGCCCGGTTGCGATTAGCCTTTTAGTTTTTTTTCGTGTTCACCCGGGTGAATCCATGCTCTGATTTCACCCACCGTGTAGCCGCGCGATCGCCCACTCGTACAACTGCTGGTACCCGTTGGCCGAGCGCGTCCACGAGAAGTTGGTGGTCATGCCGTTGCGCTGGATTTTGCGCCAACTCTCCCGGTCGGCGTTGTAGATGAAAATCGCGCGCTGGAGGGCGTGCCAGAACGCGTCCACGCTGAAATCGTAGAAGGTGAAGCCGGTCACCATATCTTGCACGGTGTCGGCCAGGCCGCCGGTTTCACGCACCACCGGCACGCACCCCATGTGCATGGCAATCAATTGCCCCAGGCCGCACGGCTCGAAGCGCGAGGGCATGAGAAAGAGATCGCTCCCGCCGTAGATGAGCGGGGCCAGGTCGTTGGAGAAGGCCAGCACCGCGCGCATTTTGTCGGTGTGATAAGCCGCCATCTGGCGGAACATAGCCTCGTAGTTGTCCGCGCCCGTGCCCAGCACCACGAATTGCGCGTCGCCGCACCCGCCGTTCATTAATTGGTGAACGACGTGCCCCACAATCTCCAGGCCTTTCTGATAATCCAGCCGCGAGACCATCGCCACCAACGGCACGTTGTCTTTTTGCGGCAGGCCGAGCCGGGCTTGCAGAGCGCGTTTGTTGGCGAGCCGGTCATCTAACTGGTCGGCGTCGAAAGGCGCGGCGAGACTCTTGTTCGTCAGCGGGTTCCAACTGTCGTAATCCAGGCCGTTCAGAATCCCATGCACGTCGAAACTGCGGTAATGCAATAAACCCTCCAGCCGCGCGCCGCCGTCGGGCGTCATGATTTCGCGCGCGTAGGTCGGGCTGACGGTGTTAATCATCGTCGCGTGATAGATGCCGCGCGCCATGAAGTTCGTCGTGCCATACGGCTCTTCGTTGAGGCCATGCGTGGCTACGCCGAGATAGTTGAGCACGTCCCACTTGGCTTGCCCCTGATGGGCGAGATTGTGAATCGTGTAGAGGGTGGGGATACCGCGAAATCGCTCGTCGGCCTGACCGGCGGTGGCGAGCCACATGACCGCGGGGGCTGAGTGCCAGTCGTGAGCGTGAACGATGTCTGGTTTCCAGTCTAAGGCGAGGGTCAAGTCCAGCGCGGCGCGGCTGAAGAACGCGAAGCGATAGGCGTCGTCACCGTAGCCGTAGATTTCGGGCCGGTCAAAGAGATTGCGCTCGGCGATGAAGTAAACGGGGACATCGCTCCCGGGGAGTTTGTTTTCGAAGACGCCCGCCGGGAGACGCCCGATGCCCAGAGGGACGGTGAGCGCTCCGGGGAGGGTGGTGAACCCGCCGCCCGCGCGGACTTGCTGTTCAATGCGCTGATACGCGGGCATGATGACGCGCACGTCGTGGCCCATGGCGCGCAAGGTTTTGGGCAGGGTCCCGGCCACGTCGCCCAGCCCGCCGGTTTTGGCGAAGGGCGCGACTTCGGCGCTGAGGAATAGGATTTTGAGCGGGGCGGACATGGGGGAAAGTGTAGTCGGATAGGGGGAGTTGTCAATGCTGGGCTTGACTAACAACTTTTGTGGTATAAGTCCTCCCATGAATGCCTCAAACTCTCGCCGCGCTCTGTGGCTCCTGGCTGTGATGCTCGTCGCCTGCACGCGCACTTCCACGGCCACGCCGACGAGCGCAGTCACCGCGCCCCTACCTACGCTCACCCCCGCGCCCCTACCCACGCTTACGCCCGCGCCCACACCGGAAGGCACGGCGCAAGCGTATCTCGCGGCTTGGAGTCGCAACGATTATGCGGCGATGTATTCCTTACTAGCGGCCGAGAGTCAAGCGGCCTTCACGCCAGCCGATTTCGAGAAACAATACCGCACGGTTCTGCAATCATTGACCGGGATCACGGTCACGGCCCAAATCAAGGGCATCGAGGCGGGCGGCGATTCCGCGCGGGCGCAGGTGCATCTGTCTTTCGCCACCGCCATCCTCGGGAACCTCGAAACCGAGGTCTCCCTCGAAATGAAAAAACAAGGGCTGGAGTGGCGCGTCGTCTTTGCGCCCAACAGCATCTGGCCCGATCTGGTGAACGGGCAAACGCTGTACATCGCGCCGATTGCACCCGACCGGGGGAGCATCTTCGACCGGAATGGCGCGCCGATGGTGAAGCCCGCTGAGGCTTACGCGGTGGGCGTGGTGCCGGCCTCGATGGTTGACCCGAATACGACCGCCAACGCGCTCGGGCGCCTCTTCGGTGTGCCCGGGGAGGCGATGGCCGCGCGCTACGAGTTCGCGCCGCCCGACGAGTATTTTCCGATCGGCGAGATTTCAGTGGAAGAAGTGCAAGCACGCAAAGTGGACTGGGCCTTGGGGGTCAGCGGCATTCAAGTCTCGCCGTATCAAGCGCGTTACTATTACGGCGGCGGCGCGGCGGCGCACGTCACCGGCTATACCGTTTTCATTCCGCCGGACCAACTGGCAGCGTACCAACTTCAGGGGTATTTCTCCGATCAACGCATCGGCGCGGCGGGCCTGGAACTGTGGGGCGAAACGCAACTCGCCGGGCGCAATGGCGGGCAGTTGATTTTGCTCGACGCGAATAATCAAGTGGTGAGCCGCCTCACTGCTAACGTTCAGCCGGTGGACTCGCAAGATATTTATTCCACGGTGGATTTTGAATTGCAGAAGGCGGTGCAGTTCGCGCTCGGCGGTTACACGGGCGCGGCCGTAGTGATTGACGTTCACACGGGCGCCATCCTCGCGCTGGCCTCCGGCCCGCCGCTCGATCCTAATTTATTCGACTCGGCCAATATCAATACGCGCTTCACCGACAATAGCGCGCTCTCGGCCGGCCTGCTTAATCACGCCACGCAAGGCACCTACCCGGCTGGCTCGGTGTTCAAAGTGGTGACGTTCTCCGCCGGATTGGCTTCGGGACTTTTCACGCCCGATAGCATTTACACTTGCACCGGGACCTGGAACGAACTGAATTTGCCGCAACCGCTCAGTGACTGGAAAGAAGGCGGGCACGGGACGATTACGCTGGCCGAGGGCCTCGCCGGCTCGTGCAACCCATACTTTTATCACGTGGGCTACGCGCTCTACAACTTCGACCCGACGTTTCTCTCGCAGACCGCGCGGGGTTTCGGCCTCGGGGATAAGACCGGCCTCCCGCAGTTGGACGAACTCCCCGGCGTTATCCCCGACCCAGCCTGGACGCTGAAGAATGAAGGCCGCCCATGGGAGCCGCTCGATAGCATCAACTTGTCCATCGGTCAGGGCAACGTGCTCGTCACGCCTCTGCAAATCGCGCGGATGATGGCGGCGATTGGCAACGGCGGCACGCTCTATCAACCGCAACTCGTATTGAAGGTGCAACCCACCGACGGCAGTACACCTACTTACGAGTTTCAACCCGTCGTCATCGGGCAGTTGCCGCTCAAACCCGAGCAACTCACGGCGCTGCAAAACGCCATGTTCGAGGTCACGCGCGATTGCGCGGGCTGTCTGGGCACGGCCCGCAACCGTTTTCGCGGCTTGCCTTCGTGGTTGAAAGTTGCGGGGAAGACCGGCACCGCCGAAGACCCCGGCGAGTTCGGCCTCAACGAGCCGGATGCGTGGTTCGCGGGCTTCACCTACGACACGCGCACTAACGCGCCGGATATTGCAATTGCGGTGGTGGTGCAAAATCAGGGACAAGGCTCGGCGTTTGCCGCGCCCATTTTCCGGCGCATCGTCGAGGCGCGCTATGGCCTCAATTATGCGCGCTATCCGTGGGAATCGGCGGTGGGGGTAGTGGCCCAGCCAACGCCCACGCCGACCGCGGGCGTGCCCGCGGAGGCGACGCCGACTCCGTAAGGCGGAAGGCTAAAGGCTGAAGGCTGAAGGTTGTTTTCAGCGTTCAGCCTTTAAAAATTCCCACCGCCGCCATGAACATCATCGGCGGCAGGGCAAGGATGCTTGCCACGAGAAACAAAATCAGCAAGTCCACTACGCTCACGACGTTGGACAATTGGTAATACAACAACGTCGTCCACATGATTACGAACCAGAACATATACCCCCGCGCGACGCGCTGAAACGAGACCTCCTGCCGCGTCAGCATTTGATTCTGCTCATGGCTGAAATCGCGCATGGCTTGCCGCATCTCGGCGTAGGCCCACGCCACCCGGCGGTCTTCTTCAATCAGGCGTTGCTGTTGTTGCTCAAATTCCACGCGGCGACGGCGTTTCTCTTCGGCCCGTTCCAACTCGGCGGTCGTGGGCTTGCGCGCGGCCCGCGCGCGTTGCTGGCTCTCGAATTCCGCTCGCTGGCGGGCTAGTTCAATTTGCTCTTGGCGGCGGCGCTCGGCTTCGGCCTGTTCGCGCGCGCGCCGCTCGCCCGCCTCGCGCTGGCGGCGTTCCGCCTCGGCTTGCTTCTTCCATTCGTCCGAATGCTGGCGGTCGTAAATGGAGCGGCGGAACGGATCGCCGAGGGTTTCGTACGCCTGATTGATTTGCTTCATCCGCTCTTCAGCTTGCGCCTTTTGCGCGGGATTGGAAAACTTGTCGGGGTGCCAGGCCTGGATGAGTAAACGGTATTGCTCGCGGATGCGCGTCTGCGGCGCGGCGGGGGACAGTTCGAGGATGGCGTATAAATCTTTCATGGCCGGCTGGTCATTATCTTACAACAAACCGGGCGGGAGAGGCAAAGGTTAAGGATGAAGGCTAAAGGCTGAGGGATGAAAAAAAGGCGGAAGAAGGTTTGGCCTTTCAGCCGCCATCCTTCCGCCTTCGTCCTTCTGCGCTCACGCAATGTTATTTGGGGCTCAAGCTTTTTCCCAACTCGGCTTCACGCCCGACCGTTCAAATTTCTCTGTTTCCACGTTGTAGCGCAGAAGGGGTTGGATGACGTAGCGGTCATCCTCCAAACCGAGGAGTTCAACAATGTCCATCACCTTGCGCGAGCCATTCGGGAGGCGTTCGAGATAAGCGATGACATTGACATTGGCCGTGATGGTGCGCCGGATTTCGACCAAGCCGAGACCGAGATTGGCCGTGAGATACATCGCCTCCATGCGCTCCAGCGCATCTTGCGGGCTGGTGGCGTGCATGGTCATGAACGAGCCGTCGTAGCCG
>Ga0315281_10004172_pt1 | contig 21061 bp, 20 predicted proteins | sample YL17G07_0_MG_FD_204540 | JGI IMG/M metagenome (GOLD analysis project Ga0315281, IMG submission 204540) | Sediment microbial communities from Yellowstone Lake, YNP, Wyoming, USA - YL17G07_0 | ecosystem: Environmental > Aquatic > Freshwater > Lake > Sediment | place: USA: Wyoming | collected...
CATAGGTGCCCTGGCTGTCGAGCGGATCGAAACCCCTCGCTTTGCGACGCTTGTGCTCCGCGGCTAGAGATCGAACAGCGCGTCGACCTTGGCGGCGCAGATAAAGTCGTTCTCGGACAATCCGCCGATGGCATGGGTCCAGTACTCGACCCGGGCCGTGTTGTAGCCGACGATCACATTGGGGTGATGGTCTTCGCGATGGGACACCCATGCCACGGCGTTGGCGAAGGCCTGCGTCTGGTAGTGGTCCTTGAACTGGAACTCCTTGAAGATCTTGATGCCCTCGCGCGCCCAACCGGGAAGGCCGCGCAGCAGAGGGCCGACTTGCGCGTCGGAAAGCGGCGCCACGCCGCCTTCACAAGGCGCGCATTTCCTGCGGACGAGATCCTGAGCGACATCGGACATGTTTATTCCCCTGTTTGTCCTCGCTGGCGGCGACGCGCCAGCTCCGGCATTCCTGACCTGAGCAATCCCGTTCTTCAGCCCTGCGGCGAGTCGGAAGGACGCCTGCTAGCGTATACTTGCAATTCTAATATCGAATTCACTCAAGAAACATCCTGCCATGAACGATGCCTTCATCTGCGACGCAGTGCGCACGCCTTTCGGACGCTACGGCGGCGCGCTTTCCAGTATCCGTACCGACGACCTCGCGGCGCTGCCGATCAAGGCGCTCATGGAGCGCAACGCCCGGGTCGACTGGAGTGCGCTCGACGATGTCATTTACGGGTGCGTCAACCAGGCGGGAGAGGACAACCGCAATGTGGCGCGCATGGCGCTGCTGCTGGCCGGGTTGCCGATGGAAGTGCCCGGCGCAACGGTGAACCGGCTGTGCGGTTCCAGCCTGGATGCGGTGGGAACCGCTGCGCGCGCGATCCGGTGCGGTGAAACGCAGTTCATGATTGCAGGCGGCGTGGAATCCATGACGCGGGCGCCGTTCGTGCTCGCCAAGGCCGACGGCGCCTTTTCTCGTGCGGCGAAGATCGAGGACACGACCATCGGCTGGCGCTTCGTCAATCCTCTGATGAAGGCGAAGTACGGCATCGATTCGATGCCCGAGACTGCCGAGAACCTCGCGGAGGAGCGCAAGATTTCCCGCGCCGATCAGGACGCCTTCGCGCTGCGCAGCCAGCAGCGCTGGGCGAAGGCGCAGGCGGCCGGCTACTTCAGCAACGAGATCGTGCCGGTTTCGATTGCCGGCAAGAAAGGTGCCGTGACCGTCGTGGATAAGGACGAGCATCCGCGCCCCGACACCACCGCGGAATCGCTCGCGAAGCTGAAGGGCGTCGTCAAGGAGGGAGGTACCGTGACTGCGGGGAACGCATCGGGCGTGAACGACGGTGCGTGTGCCATCATCCTGGCCTCGGCATCCGCAGCGAAAGCGCACGGCCTGGAACCGAGGGGGCGGGTACTGGGTATGGCGACGGCCGGTGTTGCGCCGCGCATCATGGGTATCGGGCCGGCGCCGGCGACGCGAAAAGTTCTGCAGCAGACCGGCCTGACACTCTCGCAGATGGACGTGATCGAATTGAACGAGGCTTTTGCCGCACAGGGGCTCGCGGTGACGCGGGAACTGGGCCTGCCGGACGACGCCGCGCAGGTCAATCCCAACGGCGGTGCGATCGCCATCGGTCATCCGCTGGGCGCTTCGGGCGCGCGGCTGGTGACGACGGCGCTGAGCCAGCTGCGGGCGACCGGCGGACGCTACGCGCTGTGCACGATGTGCATCGGCGTCGGGCAGGGGATCGCGTTGATCATAGAGCGCGTATGAGAAGCGGAGCCGCGCTCCTAGGCAAGCGAGGGCAAGGCATCGGTACGGAGTCCGCCATCGCGGCGTGGTCGTGCCAACAGCATCGAGGGAATTGACATGCATACCGAAGTCCATATTCACGGCACCGTGATGATCCGCCCCGGCGTGACGCAGAACGAGCTCGAACAGGCGCTTGCGCCCTGGCTCAGCTACGTCGACATCGAGAGCTTGGTGGAGGCGAAGAGCGCGCACCAGGACGAACCGGGCGTCGTGTTCGACAAACGGCGACGCGTGCTCGAGATCTGCTGGACCGGTTGGGTTGGTCGGAACTTTCAGCGCGCGCTCGAGGCGGCGTTCGAGGCGCTGTCGCCTTATTCCGAAGAGGCGGCCGGCGTCGAGGTGACGTATTACCAAGAGGACGGCCGCGACGAGCACGGAATGGTGTTCGTGGGACCGACTTCCGAGGCGATACAGGAGACGCAGCGGCGCTACATGCTCGAGGATCTCAAGGTGCTGTTAGGGCGCCATTTCGGCGAGGCGGAAATCAGCGAAGTGGCCGGGCTGGTCAACCAGCTCTTTGACCGACGCTGGGCCGAAGGCGCACCGCCCCGCGAGGCGGGCGTTGCGGAGCGTCCCTCGCGGCCTGCCGCAGGAAAGAAACACCTCCACTGAACTCGCGTCGGATCGTGCGCGCGGACCGGCTCATAGCGAAGCGGCCCGACCCGGCTTTCACCGTCTCGCCGCGCCGTTTCCGCAGCTGGCGCACCTCGCCAGCCTGCTGTCAGCGCTTGCTTTCATATCGAAACGGGCGGCAATGCCTTGTGGGAGGCCTATCCATACGTCAAATGCTGATAGTTCACTTTCGCTTTGAAAGCTATCTCTTTTATTTTTCAAGGCTATTTGTATCAACACTCTTGCTGAAAAAGTTGATTTAAGTGTTTGTCCCAGCATGACTTTTTTGAAATCATCCCTTGACCGCCCCATTTTCTTCCCCTAAAGTGGCGATAAGTAGAATTTGGTGGGAATTTATGGAAATTTCCACCTCAAAAAGGGGGCGCTTTTGTTTCAGGGGGCGACAGAAGTCAGTCTCGACGCCAAGGGGAGGCTTGCGGTGCCGACTCGGCATCGCGATGCGCTCGCTTCGGGTGGCGGCGCGATAGTTCTGACCGCGCATCCGGACGGATGCGTGCTGCTCTACCCCCGCCTTGCCTGGGAACCGATCGGTTCCCGCATGCAGACCCTCTCCAGCTTCAACGAACAGGCGCGTTGGTGGCAGCGGCTGCTGGTCGGCCACGCCGAAGAACTCGAACTCGATGCGCAGGGCCGCATTCTTGTGTCGCCCGCGCTGCGCAAATTCGCCGGATTGAAAAAAGACGTGATGCTGGTCGGCCAAGGAAGCCACTTCGAGCTCTGGGACGTCGAGAGCTGGGAGACGAAGCTTTCGCAAGCGCTCAACCAGGTGGGTTCCGCTCCGCCGCCGGGCACCGAAAACTTTTCGCTGTGAACGCCGATGCGCATCAACCCGTCCTCCTACATGAAGCCGTCGAAGCACTGGCCATCGACGGAGAAGCGGGCGTCGACGCGAGATCCGACGGTGTCTATGTGGATGCGACGTTCGGGCGCGGTGGACACGCGAGGCTGATTCTCGAACGCTTGGGTACGCACGGTCGGCTGATCGCGCTGGATCGAGACGCCGACGCGGTCGCGGCAGGAAGACGAATCGCCGATCCGCGCTTTTCGATCGTGCAGGCGCGTTTTGGCGAGTTGGAGAAGACGGTCCGGATGCAGGGGGTCGAGGCCGTCGACGGTGTGTTGCTTGACCTCGGGGTGTCGTCGCCGCAGCTCGACGATGCCGCCCGGGGGTTCAGCTTCCGCTTTGATGCGCCGCTGGACATGCGCATGGACCAGACAAGGGGCGCCACGGTTGCAGAGTGGTTGGCGCAAGCGAGTGAGGCGGAGATCAGGGAGGTGGTGAGGCGCCATGGGGAAGAACGGTTTGCTAAACAGATTGCAGCGGCGATTGTTGCTGCTCGCCAAAGAGGGGCTATCACCCGAACACGGCAACTTGCCGATCTCGTGGGTACGGCCGTCCGCACGCGTGAGCCCGGCCAGGATCCGGCGACGCGCACGTTTCAAGCTCTACGGATTCACATCAATCAGGAGCTTGAGGAGTTGTCGCTAGTGCTGCCACAGGCGGTTTCCATCCTGGCGCCGGGAGGAAGACTGGCAGTAATCAGCTTTCATTCGCTGGAGGACCGGATCGTAAAGAATTTCATTCGCACCAATGCGCAGCGGGGCAAGGCACCGGAACGCCTGCCGTTGCGCGAGCGCGAACTGCCGCCGCCGCGGCTGCACGCGGTGGGCAAGCACATTCGGCCGGGTGCCGACGAAGTGCATGCGAATCCGCGTGCCCGCAGCGCCGTGCTGCGCGTGGCGGAAAAAGTGGAATGAGAAAAGGCGCGGTATGGTGCGGCTGAATCTACTTTTGCTCGCGGTGCTCACCGTCTGTGCGCTCGGCCTGGTGGCCGCGCAGCACAAGGCGAGAAAGCTGTTTGTCGAGATCGAGGAGGGACAGGAACGCGCCCGCAACCTGGAGGTGGAATACGGGCAGTTGCAACTCGAGGCGAGCACCTGGGCGATGCATACGCGAGTGCAGCGCATCGCAAGCCAGACGCTGCACATGCGCGTTCCCGAGTCCGGTCGCATCCAGGTCGTGCCGCGCAGCAGCGCCACCGGTACGGTCAAGCCATGAACTTCGCCACCAGTCCGGTGCTTGAGTTGAATCTCCCCGTGTGGCGCTCGCGCCTGCTGCTGCTCGCGTTGTTTTCCGGTTTTGCGGTGCTCGCCGGACGCGCCGTCTATCTCCAGGGTCTGCACAACGATTTTCTGCAGGCCAAGGGCGAATCACGCTACGGGCGCGTGATCGAGATTTCCGCCAACCGCGGCCGCATCACCGACAGAAACGGCGAAATGCTCGCCGTGTCCACGCCGGTGAAATCGATCTGGGCCATTCCGGACGAAGTGCAGCTCACGCAAGCGCAGCTCGACAAGCTTGCCGCGCTGCTCGAGATGCCGCCGAAGGAGATCAGCAAGCGCCTTGGTGATTCGAGCCGAGATTTCGTATTCATCAAACGCCAGGTTTCACCCGAGGTCGCCGACCGCGTGACGGAAATGCACCTGCGGGGGCTGTTTCAAAACCGTGAATATCGGCGCTATTACCCCGGCGGCGAGGTCATGGCTCACATGCTCGGATTCACCGGGGCGGAGGACGCCGGGCAGGAAGGCATCGAGCTGGCGTTCCAGAACCATCTGGCCGGCAAGCCGGGCAGCCGCCGCGTGATTCGCGACCGGTTGGGGCAGATCGTCGAGGACGTCGAGAGCATCCGTGCCGCGCAGGAGGGCAAGGATCTCGCGCTCGCGCTCGACGCGAGGATACAGAGCCTGGCATTTTCTCAGCTCAAAAACGCCATCCTGCAGCATCGAGCCAAGGCCGGCGGCATCGTGGTGCTCGACGTTGCCAGCGGCGAGGTGCTGGCGCTCGCGAACTATCCCACCTACAACCCGAACAACCGGGCGCGCCTCTCCGGAGAGCAGCTGAGGAACCGCGCGGTCACCGACACCTTCGAGCCGGGCTCGACGCTCAAGCCCTTCACCGTCGCCGCGGCGCTCGAATCCGGCCGCGTTACGCCGCAGACGGCGATTCAGACTGCGCCGGGCAGCCTCACGATAGGGCGCGCGACGATACGCGATGCGCATGCCGAAGGGCAGCTTTCGGTCGAACAGGTGATCCAGAAATCCTCCAACGTCGGCGCCGCCAAGATCGCGCTCTCGCTGCCGGCGGAATCGATGTGGAACATGTTCCAGTCGGTCGGGTTCGGTACTGTGCCGCACCTGGGTTACCCCGGTGAGGCGAGCGGCCGCGTGCGTCCGTACAAGAGCTGGCGGCCGATCGAGCAGGCCACCATGTCCTATGGGCACGGCATCTCCGTGTCGCTGATACAACTCGCCCGCGCCTACGGCATATTCGCCCGCGACGGCGAACTCCTGCCATTGTCGTTCCGGCGCACGGATGCGCCGTCTGTGCCGCAGGCGGTTATTTCGCCAGCGACCGCGCGCATGGTGCGTCACATGCTCGAACTCGCAGTGCAGAACGACGGCACGGCGCCGCGGGCGCGGATCATGGGTTACCGCGTCGCCGGCAAGACCGGTACCGCCCATAAGGAAGAGCACGGCGTCTACGCGGCGCACAAGTACATCTCGTCGTTCGCCGGCTTTGCGCCGGCCTCGAATCCCCGCCTGGTGATCGCCGTGATGATCGATGAGCCGTCGAACGGCCAGTACTACGGCGGCGTTGTCGCGGCACCGGTGTTCGCGCGTGTGATGGAAGGCGCGCTGCGGCTGCTTTCCGTTGCGCCCGATGCGCCGATGAAGCCGATCGAATTGCCGCCCGAGGGGAAGGAAGTGAAGGAAAGCGTTTGAGCAGGGAAGCGTGGGGCGCGATGAGAGAGACAAGAGGAATGCGGCTGGGACTGACGGGCTGATGAGAGCGTGGAAAAAGAAGCGATCGATATTCTTCGAAGACTGCGCGAACAGGGCGTCGACGTGAGCAACCTCAACGCCGACAGCCGGGGAGTGCAGCGCGGCGACGTGTTCCTCGCCTATCCGGGCGAGCAGCGCGACGGGCGCGACTTCATCGCCGGCGCGATCGCCGCCGGCGCTCAGGCCGTGTTGTGGGAGCGCTCGGGCTTCGACTGGAACCAGGGCTGGAACCTTCCGAACCTGCCGGTGGAAGATCTGCGCTCGCTCGCCGGCCATCTCGCGCATCAGGTGTACGGCCGGCCGTCGGAGAAGCTCTGGGTGATCGGCATCACCGGCACCAACGGCAAGACGTCCTGCAGCCAATGGCTCGCGCAGGCCTGCGGCGCCTGTGGTGCGCGCACCGCGGTCATCGGAACGCTGGGCATCGGGTTTCCCGGAGCGCTGGACGCCAGTGTCAATACGACGCCGGATGCGGTGGTGCTGCACCGTTCGCTCAAGGCGCTGCTGGATGCGGGTGCGCAGGGCGCCGCGATAGAGGTTTCGTCGATCGGGCTGGATCAGGGGCGCGTCAACGGTGTTGTTTTCGGCGCCGCCCTGTTCACCAACCTGTCTCGCGACCATCTTGACTACCACGGCGACATGGAAAGCTATGGCAAGGCGAAGCAGCAGCTGTTCCTGTCGCCGGGCCTCAAACACGCCGTGCTCAACCTCGACGACGTGCAGGGGGTGAGCATCGCCCGCATGCTCGCCGGGAGCGGCGTGATACGCACCGGCTACAGTTGCTTCGAGGGCCTCGCCGCGCGCTCCGGCCTGGAGTATTTCGTCGAAGCGCTCGACATCGACGTATCGGCGCAGGGTATCGCCTTCACGGCGAAGAGTTCCTGGGGTGAGGCGCGCATAGAGTCCGCGCTGCTGGCGCGCTTCAACGTCGCCAATCTGATCGGACTGTTGGCGACGCTGCTGGTGTCCGGCATTCCGTTTGCGCAGGCGACCGCCGCGCTCGCGGAGCTCGCGCCGGTTCCGGGCCGATTGGAGCGTATCGGCGGGGGCATTCGTCCGTTGGTCGTCATCGATTATGCGCACTCGCCGGACGCGCTGGAGAAGGTGCTGCAGGCGCTCAAGGACGTCGCGGCGGTGGGCGGTGGGCGGCTGTGGGTGGTGTTCGGCTGCGGAGGCGAGCGCGATCATGGAAAGCGTTCGCTGATGGGGGCGGTCGCATCGCGCAACGCGGACCATATCGTGATCACGAGCGATAACCCGCGCGGCGAAGATCCGCTGGCCATCGTCGCCGATATCACCGCCGGGGTCACCGACAGCCACGAAGTCATCGTCGATCGGCGCGCGGCGATTGCGCAGGCGGTGGCGCAGGCACGGGCGGGGGATGTGGTCGTCGTCGCAGGCAAGGGCCACGAGACCTACCAGGAGATCGGCGGACAGAAGCTGCCGTTTTCCGATGCGACCGAAGTGCAACTCGCCTTGGAGCGATGGGAGCCGTGATGAGCCTGGACGAAGCGGCGCAAGCGAGCGGCGGCAGGGTGCACGGGGAACCGGTGCGCTTTTCCTCGGTGTCGACGGACAGCCGTGCGATCGAGGCGGGCGCGTTGTTCATCGCGCTGCGCGGCGAGCGCTTCGACGGACACGATTTCATCGATGCCGCGCGCGGGCGCGGTGCGGCCGCAGCTATGGTGGCCGAGGACGCGGCATCCGGGATCACGGATCCGGGTCTGCCGCTGCTTTTTGTCGATGACACGAAGCTCGGCCTGGGCCGGCTCGCGGCTCGCTGGCGATCCGGATTCAGCCTGCCGCTCATCGCCGTTGCGGGGAGCAATGGCAAGACCACGGTCAAGGAGATGATCGCGGCGGTCCTGCGGGCCCATTACGGCGCCGAGGCCACGCTGGCCACGCAAGGGAATCTGAACAACGACATCGGTCTGCCGCTCACGCTGCTGCGCCTGCGCGGTACGCACCGTGCCGCGGTGATCGAGGTCGGCATGAATCATCCCGGCGAGACGGACTACCTTGCGGGGATCGCGCAGCCGACCGTAGCGCTCGTGAACAATGCCCAGCGCGAGCACCAGGAGTTCATGACCGATGTCGAGGAGGTCGCTCGCGAGCATGGCGCATTGTTCACCGCACTCGGCGAGGGCGGCATCGCAGTGATCAACGCCGATGACGCGCATGCGGACTACTGGCGCGGGCTGGTCCGGCCGCAGCAGGTGCGGGACTTCGGGATCGGGTCCGGAGCCGCAGTGACCGGCCGCTATGCGCTGTCGGGTTTCGGCAGCGATATCGTGTTGTCGGCGCCCGAGGGCAGCGTAACGCTCAGGCTGCAGGTGGCGGGACTGCACAACGTGCGCAACGCAGTGGCCGCCGCCGCTGCGGCCACCGCCGCGGGAGCAAGCCTCGCTGCGGTTGTGCAGGGCCTGTCGCACTTCACCGCGGTCAAGGGACGACTGCAGATCAAGCAGGGCCGCAACGGCGCCGTGATCATCGACGATACCTACAACGCCAATCCCGACTCGGTGCGGGCTGCGATCGAAGTGCTCAGAGAAATTCCGGGCCGGCGCATTCTGGTGCTCGGCGACATGGGCGAGGTGGGAGAGCAGGGTGCTGCGTTTCACAGAGAAATCGGTCGCTATGCGGCGGAGTCCGGGATCGACGAGTTGCTCGCGATCGGCGATCTCGCCGCCCACGCTTTCGCGGAGTTCGCCGAAGGCGGTATCTGGTACGCGCAGCTCGATGGGCTGATCGAGGACCTGAAGCAAAAAGCGCTCGCCGGAACAACCATCCTGGTGAAAGGCTCGCGCTTCATGCGTATGGAGCGGGTGGTGGCGGCGCTCGTCGAGGAGAAGGCGGCATGAGCAGGGAGCAGGGGCCACGCGCAGCGGGGATGCGACCGACCGCGATTGACGCCGGACACCGACAGTGTGGCGTTTGTATTCGTGCGTTGGTGATGGAGGTGGCGGCATGAGCAGGGAGCAGGGGCCACATGACATGGGGATGCGACCGACCGCGATTGCCGCCGGCCGCCGACAACTCGGCATTCAATGTACGCATGCTCGTGCGGAGGCGAGCGACTGATGCTGCTCACGCTCTCGCAGTGGATCGCGCAGGACATACGCGCTTTCAACGTATTTTCCTACATCACGTTGCGCGCGGTGCTCGCCTGCCTCACCGCGCTCGCGATTTCTCTGCTGGCCGGGCCGCTGATGATACGCAAGCTGGCCGCCTACAAGATCGGGCAGTCGGTGCGTGACGACGGGCCGAAGTCGCATCTCACCAAGGCCGGCACGCCGACCATGGGCGGCGCGCTGGTGCTGATTTCCATTCTTATCACCACGCTGCTCTGGGCCGACTTGTCCAACCGTTTTGTCTGGGTGGTGCTGCTGGTCACGTTCGGATTCGGCGCCATCGGCTGGGTCGACGATTACCGCAAGGTGGTGCACCGCAATCCCAAGGGGCTTTCAGCACGCACCAAGCTCTTCTGGTCGGCGCTGATCGGCCTGACCGCCGCAGTCTATCTGGCGTTCGCCGTTTCGGTGCCGTCGAACCCGAAAATCCTGAGCCTGTTCATGGCCTGGGTGCAGAGCGGCTTCGAAATGGACTTGCCGCCGAAGGCCGACCTGATCCTGCCGTTTTTCAAGAACATCGCCTATCCGCTCGGCGTGTGGGGCTTCATCACCCTGACTTTTTTCGTCATCGTCGGCACCAGTCACGCGGTCAATCTTACCGACGGGCTCGATGGCCTGGCGATCATGCCTTCGGTGATGGTCGGCGGCGCGCTCGGCATATTCGCCTACGTCGCCGGCAATGCCGTGTATTCGAAGTACCTCTTTTTGCCTTACATCCCGGGGGCCGGCGAGCTCGCCGTGATCTGCGGGGCGCTCGCCGGAGCAGGGCTGGGTTTTCTGTGGTTCAACGCCTATCCGGCCGAGGTGTTCATGGGCGACGTCGGCGCGCTCGCGCTGGGGGCGGCGCTCGGCACGGTGGCGGTGATCGTGCGCCAGGAGATCGTGCTTTTCATCATGGGCGGCGTGTTCGTCGCCGAGACGCTGTCGGTGATGATACAGGTGCTGTACTTCAAGTGGAGCGGCGGCAAGCGCATCTTCCGTATGGCGCCGTTGCACCACCACTATGAGTTGAGCGGCTGGAAAGAATCCCAGGTCGTGGTTCGGTTCTGGATCATCAGCATGATGCTGGTGTTGTTCGGGCTTTCGACCTTGAAGCTCAGGTAATGGATCTCGCGGGGAAAAAGGCATTGGTGCTCGGACTGGGTGAGACAGGGCTGTCGATGGCGCGCTGGCTGGTGCGCGAGGGCGCGGAAGTCAGCGTCGCCGATACGCGCGCCGCGCCGCCCGGTCTGGCGCAGCTGCGTCAGGTTTTGCCCGCTGTCGGGGTTCACTGCGGCGGCTTTGCCGACGCGTGCTTCGACGGCATCGACCTGATCGCGATCAGCCCGGGCGTGCCGCTCGCGGAGCCCGCGGTCGCGCAGGCCCGAGCGCGCGGCGTGACGGTGGTCGGCGATATTGAACTGTTCGCGCAGGCATTGTTGCGCGATCGCAAAAGCGGTGCGCAGGCGCTGCCGCAAGAGGCGGACACTCGCCTGCTTGCCATCACGGGCACCAACGGTAAGAGCACAGTCACGGCGCTCGCCGGTGCCATGTGCAAAGCGGCGGGACTGGACTGCGAGGTCGCCGGCAATATCAGTCCGGCGGCGCTCGACGTGCTGCTGCGCCGGCGCGATGCCGGGCGCGACCCCGACACCTGGGTGCTCGAGCTCTCGAGCTTCCAACTCGAGACCACCGCCTCGCTCGATGCTTCGGCTGCGACGATGCTGAATCTCTCGGAGGATCATCTCGACCGCTACGCCTCGATGCAGGACTACGCCGCGGCCAAGGCGCGCGTTTTTCTGGGCAGCGGCGTGCAGATCCTGAATCGGGACGATCCCTGGAGTTCTTCGATGGCACTGCCGGGGCGCAGCACCATCACCTTCGGTCTCGGCGCGCCGGCTGCGCCCGGAGACTTCGGCCTCATCGAGCACCGCGGAGCCCTGTGGCTCGCGCAGGGATCGACGCCGTTGCTCGCCATGGCAAAGCTGAGACTCGCCGGCCTGCACAACGTCGCCAACGCGCTCGCGGCGCTGGCGCTGTGCCGTGCGATCGAATTGCCTTTTGCACCGCTGCTTTCCGCGTTGCTGGAGTTCCGCGGCTTGCCGCACCGGGTCGAACTGGTGGGCGAGAGGCGGGGCGTGCGTTTCTATGACGATTCCAAGGGCACCAACGTCGGTTCCACGGTCGCGGCGCTGGCCGGGCTCGCGGGAGGGGCGCTCGCGCCAGGCGCCAAGGTGGTGCTGATTGCCGGCGGCGACGGCAAGTCGCAGGACTTCACGCCACTGAAATCCGCGGTGGCGAAGGCAGCGCGCGAAGTCGTGCTGATCGGCCGCGATGCGCCGCTCATCGAGCGGGCGCTCGACGGTTCGGGTGTGCCCGTGCGCCGTGCCGCAAGCATGGACGAGGCCGTGGCGGTCGCGGGCGCTCTCGCGCAGCCCGGCGACGCGGTGCTGCTCTCGCCGGCCTGCGCGAGCTACGACATGTTCCGCAACTATGTGCATCGCGGCGAAGTGTTCCGCGCCGCGGTGGAGGGCTGGGTCGATGCGACGGCGCATTAACCCCGGCCGCGCGCCCATGCGCGAATACGACGCGAGCCTGCTGTGGACCGCGCTCGGCCTGCTCATGCTGGGTTTGGTGATGGTCTACTCGTCCTCCATCGCGCTGGCCGAGGCGAGCAAGTTCACCGGCGGCCGCTCGACCTATTTCCTGCTGCGCCATACCGTGTTCCTCACCGTGGGCATCGTGGCTGCAATGGCCGTGTTCCAGATCCCGATGCACCTGTGGCAGCGGCTCGCGCCGTGGCTGTTCGCCGCGGGCGTCGTGTTGCTCGTGCTGGTGCTCGTCCCGGGATTTGGCCGGGAGGTGAACGGCGCGCGGCGATGGCTGTCACTCGGCCTCGTCAACCTGCAACCCTCGGAGCTGATGAAACTGTTCGCGGTGCTGTATGCCGCCGATTACACGGTGCGCAAGTCGGCGCTCATGCACAGTTTCAAGCGCGGCCTGCTGCCGATGTTCTCGGTCATGCTGGTGGTGGGGTGGCTGTTGTTGCGCGAACCGGATTTCGGCGCCTTCGTCGTCATCACTGCGATCGCCATGGCTATCCTTTTTCTCGGCGGCATGAACGGCCGCTGGTTCGCCGCGCTCCTGGTGCTGCTCGCGATCGGGTTCGCCGTCCTGGTGCTGTTCTCGCCCTACCGGATGCAGCGCATCTTCGGTTTCATGGACCCGTGGGCCGATCCGTTCGGCAAGGGCTACCAGCTCTCGCATGCGTTGATCGCATTCGGGCGCGGCGAATGGACGGGCGTGGGCTTGGGGGCCAGCGTCGAGAAGCTGCTCTATCTGCCCGAGGCGCACACCGATTTCCTGCTCGCGGTGATCGGAGAGGAACTGGGGTTCGTCGGCGTTGCTCTTGTGATCGCGCTGTTCGCGTGGCTGGTCGTGCGGGCATTCGCGATCGGCCGCCAGGCGACCAAGCTGGAGCGGCCGTATTCCGCTCTGGCTGCGCAGGGCATCGCCGTGTGGCTGGGCGTGCAGGCGCTCATCAACATGGGCGTCAACATGGGCGTGTTGCCGACCAAGGGACTGACCCTGCCGCTGATGAGTTTCGGCGGTAGCGGCATTCTCGCCAATTGCGTGGCGCTTGCGATTCTGCTCCGGATCGACTGGGAAAGCCGCCAACTTATGCGTGGAGTACCCGCATGAGGCGCGCGCAAGGGCCAACGCACGGCAACGGCGTAATGGAAACATGGCAAAGACCATCATGATCATGGCCGGCGGCACTGGGGGGCACGTCTTTCCCGGACTGGCAGTAGCCGACGAGTTGCGAGGCCGCGGCTGGCGCATCGTCTGGCTGGGTGCGCGCGCAGGCATGGAAGCGGCGCTCGTCCCCAGGCACGGCCATGAGATGGCCTGGATGAGCTTCGCAGGGCTGCGCGGCAAGGGCCCGGTCGCGCTGGCGCTGCTGCCGCTGCGACTGCTCATCGCCTTCTGGCAGGCGGCGCGGGCGATTTTCGCGCATCGTCCCGACGTGGTGCTGGGCATGGGCGGTTACCAGTCCTTCCCCGGCGGCATGATGGCTGTGCTCCTTGCCCGGCCGCTGGTCATACACGAGCAGAACTCGATCGCGGGGCTCGCGAACCGCGTGCTCGCAGTCGTGGCCGACCGGGTGCTGTGCGGCTTTCCTGGCGTGCTGAAAGGCGCCACCGCGATTGGCAATCCGGTGCGGCCGGAAATTGCGGCACTGCCGCTGCCGGAGGAGAGCTACGGCGCGCGCAGCGGGCGCCTGCGCCTGCTCGTCGTCGGCGGCAGCCTGGGTGCGAAGGCGTTGAACGAGACGGTACCGCAGGCGCTCGCGCTCATGCCGCCCGAGCGCCGGCCGGAGGTAATGCACCAGTCGGGCGCGCAGCACATCGATGCGCTCGCGCAGCGCTATAGCGCTGCCGGGGTGCAAGCGCAGACAACCGCGTTCATCGACGACATGGCTGCCGCTTACGGCGCTGCCGACGTGGTGCTCTGCCGCGCCGGCGCGCTCACTGTCGCCGAACTCGCCGCCGCGGGCGTAGCGAGCGTTCTCGTACCTTATCCCCATGCGGTGGACGATCACCAGCGGGGCAACGCGCGCTACCTCGCCGAGACGGGCGCAGCGGTGCTGCTGCCGCAGGCGGAACTCACGGCAGAGCGGCTGGCGGCGCTGCTGTCCGGATTCACGCGCGATGGGCTTTGCGCGATGGCGGCCAAGGCGCGTGCGTTGGCCAAACCCGATGCGACGCGTGCGGTCGCCAAGGTCTGCGAGGAGGCCGTGCGATGAAGCACAAGGTCAACCGGATTCATTTCGTCGGCATCGGCGGCAGCGGCATGAGCGGCATCGCCGAGGTGCTGGCGAACCTCGGCTATCAGGTGAGCGGTTCGGATCTCGCTGCGAATGCGGCTACCGAGCGCCTGGTTTCGCTCGGCGCACGCGTGACGCTCGGGCACGCGGCGGAAAACATCGCCAGCGCCGATGTGGTCGTGGTCTCGACGGCGGTCCGCTCGGACAATCCGGAGGTATTGGCGGCGCGCGCGCGGCGCATCCCCGTGGTGCCGCGCGCGCTGATGCTCGCCGAACTCATGCGGCTCAAGCAGGGCGTGGCGGTGGCGGGCACGCACGGCAAGACGACGACGACGAGCCTGGTGGCGAGCGTGCTTGCCGAGGCGGGGCTCGACCCCACTTTCGTCATCGGCGGGCGCCTGACCAGCAGTGCCTCGAATGCGCGCCTGGGGACAGGCGAGTTCATCGTCGTCGAAGCCGACGAGTCCGACGCCTCGTTTCTGCACCTGCAGCCGGTGGTTGCAGTCGTGACCAACATCGACGCCGATCACATGGAGACCTATCAGCACGATTTCGCGCGCTTGAAACAGGCCTTCGTCGGATTCCTGCAAAACCTGCCTTTCTACGGCAGCGCCATCCTCTGCAGCGACGACGCGAACGTGCGCGAAATCATGCCGTTCGTCTCCAAGCCTATCATTACCTACGGCCTGCGCGAGGACGCGATGGTCCGCGCCGTGGACGTCGTTGCCGGCGAGCACATGCGCTTTCGCTGCCTGCGCGAAGGCGCTGCGCCACTTGATGTGTCGCTCAACCTGCCGGGCCGCCACAACGTTCAGAACGCGCTTGCAGCGATCGCAGTCGCTGGTGAACTGGGTGTGACCGATGCCGCAATCCAGAAGGCGCTCGCCGAGTTTCACGGCGTCGGACGGCGCTTCCAGCGTTGCGGCGAGATCGCGCTGCCAGGCAAGTCCGGCGGCACGTTCACGCTGGTGGACGACTACGGCCACCACCCCGCCGAGATGCAGGCAACCCTTGAGGCGGCGCGCGGCGCATTTCCCGGCCGGCGCATCGTGCTCGCGTTCCAACCGCACCGCTACACCCGGACCCGCGACTTGTTCGAGGATTTCGTCCGGGTGCTCTCCGGCGTAGATGCAGTGCTGCTGGCCGAGGTGTATCCGGCGGGAGAAGCGCCCATCGTTGCCGCCGACGGCCGCTCGCTTGCACGGGCCGTGCGCGTAGGCGGCAAGGTGGAACCGATTTTCGTCGAAAACATCGCCGACATGCCCGCAGCGATCCTGCAGGCGGTGCGCCCCGGCGACGTCGTGGTGACCATGGGCGCGGGCTCGATCGGTGGCGTGCCGGGGCAGCTCGCCAAGGGAACAAAAGGCGGGGCGAAATGATCATGAGCGAGCCCATTCAGCGTCCCGCCGTGACATTGCGAGGCAAGCTGTTGTTCAACGAGCCGATGGCCAGGCACGTCAGCTGGCGGGCGGGCGGATTCGCCGCGCGCGCCTATGTGCCCGCCGATGTTGCCGACCTCGCAGCCTTCCTCAAGGGCCTTCCGGCGGACGAGCCGGTGTGCATGGCGGGGCTGGGCAGCAATCTGCTGGTGCGCGACGGCGGCTATCTAGGCACGGTGGTGCTCGCTCACAGCACCCGTGCCTCGATCCGCATGGATAGCGGGCGCGTCTATGCCGACGCGGGTGCGGCGAGCCCCAAGGTGGCGCGCTTTGCAGCGAACCATGCGTTGGAGGGCGCGGAGTTTCTTGCCGGCATTCCCGGAACGGTCGGCGGAGCGCTCGCCATGAATGCCGGCTGCTATGGATCGGAGACCTGGGACGTGGTCGCGCAGGTTCTTATGGTCGATCGTCGCGGCGAGTTGCGCCAACGCTCACCCGCCGACTTCGAGCTCGGCTATCGCCACTGCGCCCTCAAGACCGGCCGGCTGGGCGTAGACGTCTGGTTTGCGGGAGCGTGGTTTGCATTCCGTGCCGGCGATTGCGCAAAGGCGCGCGCGCGCATCACCGAACTGCTCGCGCAACGCATCGCGTCGCAGCCGCTCAACCTGCCCAATGCGGGATCGGTGTTCCGCAACCCGGAAGGCGATCACGCGGCGCGGCTGATCGAGGCTTGCGGGCTGAAGGGCTTCGGCATCGGCGGTGCGCGCATCTCGGAAAAACACGCCAACTTCATCGTCAACCCAGAACGCCGCGCGCGCGCCGCCGACATCGAGGCGCTGATCGAGCATGCGCGCAGGACGGTCAGGGAACGCTTCGGCGTCGATCTCCAGCCCGAAGTTCGCATCATTGGGGAGGCGGCGGCATGAGCAGGGAGCAGGCGGCGCCGAAGCGTCGCGCCACGGAACGAGCGCAGCGTAGGCGCCGCAATGCGCCGGTTTCGCTGTGCTGCTTCGCTGGCACGGCCGCTCCGCCGGCGCCCCATGAAATGGGGATGCGACCGACCGCGATTGCCGCCGGTCGCCGACAGTGGCGCATGTGCGGTGGCGCGATGGTCATGGAGGCGGCCGTATGAGTCAGTTTGGAAAAGTTGCAGTGTTGATGGGCGGCAAGTCGGCCGAGCGCGCGGTGTCGCTCAAAAGCGGTTCGATGGTACTGGCAGCGCTTAAGAAAAAAGGCGTTGACGCGCACGCCTTCGATCCGGCGGAGCGCAGCCTGGATGCATTGATCTCCGAGCGCTTTGCGCGTGTGTTCATCGCGCTGCATGGCCGCTACGGCGAGGACGGTACGGTGCAGGGGGCACTCGAACTGCTCAATATCCCCTACACGGGATCAGGCGTGCTCGGGAGCGCGCTCGCCATGGATAAATGGCGCGCCAAGTTGCTGTGGCAGGCGGCGGGGGTGCCGACGCCGCGCCACGAACTGCTCTCGCACAACACTGATCTGCGCGCGGTGGCGGCCCGGCTCGGACTGCCGCTGATGGTGAAACCGGCCAACGAGGGTTCTTCGATCGGCATGTCCAAGGTGCGCGATGCCGCCAGGTTCGACGAAGCGTATGCGCTTGCGGCGAACTACGATAACCTGGTCATCGCCGAGCAATTCATCGATGGACCCGAACTCACCGCGGGTGTCCTGGGCGGCGAGGCGCTGCCGTTGATTCGCCTTGAGACGCCGCGGGACTTCTACGATTACGACGCGAAGTACCTCGCGCAGGACACGCGCTATCTGATTCCCTGCGGCCTGCCGCCGGAGGCGGAACTCGCCATCCAGCGCGAGGCGCTGCGGGCCTTTTCCGTGCTGGGCTGCCGGGGATGGGGCCGCGTCGACCTCATGCTCGACCGCGCGGGGAAGCCGCAGTTTCTCGAGGTCAATACCTCCCCGGGCATGACCGACCATTCGCTGGTGCCGATGGCCGCGCGCCACACGGGCCTGTCATTCGAGGACCTGTGCCTGCGCATTCTGGAATTGGCAACGCTGGCGGAGCCGGGAGGCGCTCATGTGGGGTGACCCGCGGCTGCTGAACGCGATTGCGAACGCGCTGTTCGCTATGGCACTGGCGCTCGTTGTCTACGCAGCGGGAACGGCGCTCGCCCATTCTCAGGTGTTTTCCCTGCGGGCCATCCGCGTGCAGGGCGAACTCAGCCACGTGAACCGCGGACAAATCGTCGAGGCGCTGCAGGGAAGGGTGAGCGGCACGTTCTTCACCGTCGACCTCGATGCGATTCGTTCCATGTTCGAGGGCATTCCCTGGGTCCGGCGCGCCGAGGTCCGCAGACACTGGCCCGACGGGCTGGAGGTCAAGCTCGAAGAGCAGGTGGCGCTCGCGCGCTGGGGGCAGGAGGGCCGACTGGTCAACGTGCATGGGGAACTGTTCGCGGGTCAAACCGAACTCGATCTCCCGCTGCTGGGGGGGCCGGCCGGCAGCGAGCGCGAAGTGACGCGCCGCTATGCCCAGTTTCACGATCTGCTGGCGCCCTTGGCGCTGGATCTGCGCACGGTGACGCTGTCGCAGCGCCGGAGCTGGCAACTCAAACTCTCCAACGGGCTCACGGTCCAGCTCGGACGCGACAACGACAAGGATCCGACGCAGGAGCGCCTCGCGCGCTTTATCGATGTTTACCCGCGGACCATCGGCCGGCTCGGGCGGCGGCTCGATTATGCCGACCTGCGCTACCCCAACGGATTCGCGCTGCGCGTGCCGGAGTTCGCGCTCCCCGAAGTCCGGACAGCAAAGAAGGTCTGAACAAACGATGAGCAAGGAAAACAAGAACCTGATCGTCGGCCTGGACATCGGCACCTCGAAGGTAGTCGCTGTCGTTGCGGAATTGTTCCCGGACGGCAGGCTGGAGGTGATCGGCATGGGCAGCCACGAATCCAAGGGTCTGAAAAAAGGCGTCGTGGTCAACATCGAGGCCACCGTCAACGCCATCCAGCGCGCGCTGGAGGAAGCCGAGCTGATGGCCGACTGCAAGATCCAGCGCGTCTACACGGGGATCGCGGGCAGCCATATCCGCAGCTTCAATTCCACCGGCATGGTGCCGATCCGCGACCGGGAAGTGACGTCGATGGATGTGGACCGCGTGATCGAAACCGCGCGTGCAATGCCGATCCCGACCGACCAGCAGGTGCTGCACATCCTGACGCAGGAATTCATCATCGACGGCCAGGACGGGGTGCGCGAGCCGCTCGGCATGAGCGGCGTGCGCCTGGAGGTAAAAGTCCACATCGTTACCGGCGCGGTGTCGGCGGCGCAGAACATCGTCAAATGCGTGCGCCGCTGCGGCTTGGAGGTGAGCGACCTCATCCTGCAGCCGCTCGCATCGAGTCTCGCGGTGCTTACCGAAGACGAGAAGGAACTCGGCGTATGCCTGGTCGACATCGGCGGTGGCACCACCGACGTGGCGATCTTCCGTGAGGGCGCGATCAGGCACACCGCTGTCATCCCCATCGCCGGCGATCAGATCACCAACGACATCGCCATGGCGCTCAGGACACCGACCCAGGAGGCCGAGGAGCTGAAGATCCGCAACGGCTGCGCGCTGCGCCAGCTCGCCGATGCTAACCAGATGATCGAGGTGCCGGGCGTCGGCGACCGGCCGCCGCGGGAGCTCTCGCGCCAGACGCTTGCCGAAGTGATCGAGCCGCGCGTCGAGGAGTTGTATTCGCTGGTGCAGCAGGTGCTGCGTGAGTCCGGCTACGAGGAACTGCTGTCCTCGGGGATCGTTCTCACCGGCGGATCGGCCGTCATGCAGGGCATGGTCGAACTGGGAGAAGAGATTTTCCACATGCCGGTGCGCCTGGGCGTGCCGCGTTACGCGGGCGGGCTCTCGGATGTCATCCGCAGCCCCCGCTACTCGACGGCGGTTGGCCTGCTGCTCGACGGGAAGACGCGGACCGAGCGCGGCATTCTTGCCCGCCAGGGCGGATCGTACAAACAGGTGCTCTCGAGGATGAGGGAATGGTTTCAGCGCAACTTCTAGGGGAATTCCGACGGAAATTTTCCGGCAGAGGGGGCGGGTTTTTTGTTCCAAGGGTGGCAGTCTTTCAATTTGTTGCACAAGGAGGCAGGCATGTTTGAAATCGTAGAATCACAACACAACGGTACAGTGATCAAAGTGATCGGGGTTGGCGGCGCGGGCGGCAACGCAGTCGACCACATGATCAGGAACGGCGTTTCCGGCGTCGAGTTTGTCGCCGCCAACACCGATGCGCAGGCGCTGTCGCGAGGTCAGGCGAAGACGCAGATTCAGCTCGGCGCGATCGGCCTGGGCGCAGGCGCCAAGCCCGAGGCCGGGCGAGCCGCTGCCCTCGAGGCCCGCGACCAGATCGCCGAGGCGCTGCGCGGCGCGCACATGGTTTTCATCACCGGCGGCATGGGCGGCGGCACCGGCACCGGCGCGGCGCCGGTGATCGCCGAGGTCGCCAAGGAGCTGGGTGTGCTCACCGTGGCCGTGGTGACAAAACCATTCTCTTTCGAGGGCGTGAAGCGCCTGCGGGCGGCCGAAGCCGGAATCGAGGATCTGTCGCAGCACGTCGATTCGGTGATCGTCATCCTGAACGAGAGGCTCGAAGAAGTGCTGGGCGAAGACGTGACCATGGAGGAGGCTTTTGCCTCCGCCGACAGCGTGCTCAAGAACGCCGTCGCGGGAATCTCCGAGATCATCAACGTGCCGGGGCTGATCAACGTCGACTTCCAGGACGTGCGCACCGTGATGGCCGAGCAAGGCATGGCGATGATGGGATCGGCATCGGCTTCCGGGATCGATCGCGCGCGCATTGCCGCAGAACAGGCCGTCGCGAGCCCGTTGCTCGAGGGCGTGAACCTCTCCGGCGCGCGCGGTGTGCTGGTGAACATCACCGCCAACCGGTCCAGCCTGAAAATGCGCGAGACGCGCGAGATCATGACTACCATCCGCAGTTTCGCCGCCGACGATGCGACGGTCATACTCGGCGCGGTCTACGACGATGCGATGTCCGACGAGTTGCGCGTCACGGTAGTCGCGACCGGCCTGGGACAGCCGCTCTCGACGCGCCAGCCCAAGCCGTTGCAGGTGGTTCCGATGAAGACCGGCACCGATAACATGCCGATCGGGCAGTCGGTTGACCTGGGCCAGCTCGATAGCTTGCCGGCGGTCATCCGCCGCCGCAATCAGACGGTCGAAGCGCTCACCAACAGCGGGATGGACAAACTCGACATTCCGGCTTTCCTTAGAAAGCAGGCAGATTGAGCAAGGCTCAACGGATGTCGATTTTGCGGCGGAGACTAACAGGCGCGAAGCGCCTGTTATGTCGGAGCCACAATTCCTGCAAGCCTGCTTTCCTCAGAAAGCAGGCGGATTGAGCGGGGCTCAAATGGCGGGCTATTCGGTGAAACCCGCGGGCGGCCTGCCTCCGCCGGCAG
>Ga0315281_10004173_pt1 | contig 21059 bp, 25 predicted proteins | sample YL17G07_0_MG_FD_204540 | JGI IMG/M metagenome (GOLD analysis project Ga0315281, IMG submission 204540) | Sediment microbial communities from Yellowstone Lake, YNP, Wyoming, USA - YL17G07_0 | ecosystem: Environmental > Aquatic > Freshwater > Lake > Sediment | place: USA: Wyoming | collected...
GCTCCACGATCTTCATCGTTGACCAGGATGGGATTTCAGCCGTCCAACGTGCAGCGGGATCCTTGCTCTGGCGGCACAACGTCAAGGGCTATTTCCCCCCCAATGTCACGAACTGCCCCGCTGTTCAGGGGCAAGGGGTCTACTACGCCACAGGATCCTTGCTTCTCTGTCTTGACGTCGGTGGTTCCCCGACCGGGTCAGGATTGGTCAGATGGCACCGGGTTCTCTCGATCCCGCAACTCTCAGCCGCAGATCTCAGGGCTCGCCAGGCAACCCCCGTTGGCCCGACGGTCGCGGGAGGAGTTGTGTACGTTGCATGTTGGGGTAAGGCGTATGGTTTTGACGCGCAGACCGGTGACATGTTGTGGTCGATAGTGCTTCCCGGAGTTGGGGCCAAGGAGTTGATCCTGCCCCCCGTAGTCGATGGTGAGCGTGTCTTCATCCTGTCGGAGTCCGGAGTCCTGAATGTTATTGGGACGGGCGATTATGACACCATCACGCAAACTCCCCACAAGGTGGCCACCAACACTCGCCGCTGGTGGAGGAACGCCGGCGCACCGCCCTTGCGGTGCGCCGGCGGCTTTATGGGTCCGGTATAATCATGAGCCGGAGGAAACGTGACTAGAATGCTGGTGGCGGTACTGGTCGTGGCATTGGGCGGGCCGGCATGGGCCGGCGAGGCCCCTCTTTCGGCGACGGAGCTGGTGGAAAGCGGCAACGCCCGGTTGAAGAGCGGCGATTACCCGGGAGCGACAGCGGACTACGCCGAGGCGATCCGGCTGGATCCCGGGAACGCGGAAGCCTGGTGCAACCGGGGCGTCGCCGGCGCGAACTCCGGCGACCTGGCCCGCGGGATAGCGGACTTCACCGAGGCCATCCGGCTCAAGCCCAGGTACGCCGACGCCTATTTCGGCCGCGGTGCCGCCTGCGCGAAGGCCCTCGACTTCGCCCGCGCGATCGCCGATTTCAGCAAGGTCATCCGGCTCAAGCCCGACAGCGCGGAGGCCTTCTGCGGCCGGGCCGCCGCCCGGGACGGCTCCAGCGACTATGCGGGGGCGATAGCGGACTTTACCGAAGCCATCCGGCTCAAGCCCGCCTACGCCGCGACCTACGGGGCCGCCGGCGGCGTTTCGTACGGCAATGCCGACGCCTACTGCGGCCGCGGTTCCGCCCACGCGAAATCCGGCGACCTGGACCAGGCGATAGCGGACTTCACCGATGCGATCCGGCTCAAGCCGGACTTCGCCGAAGCCTTCTACAACCGGGGCGTCGCCCGCGGCCGCTCGGGCGACACGGCCGGGGCGATAGCGGACTTCACGGACGCGATCCGGCTCAAGCCCGACATGGTCCGGGCCTACAACAACCGCGGCGCCGCGTACACGAACACCGGCGACTATGCCAAAGCGATCCCGGACTACACCGAGGCCATCCGGCTCAAGCCCGACTACATGCAGGCCTACGTGAACCGCAGCATCGCCTACGCGAAGTCCGGTGACCGGGCCCGCGCGGACGCGGACCGCGAACAAGCCGACCGGCTGGCGAAGGGCGGCAAGCCCGTGGCGGCGGCCGCGCCGGCGGCCGGCGCGCCGGGAGACCGGAATCCGCCGGTCATAACCGTGACTTCCCCCGCGCCGGGCGAGCCGGTGGCGGGCGAGGAGATCGTCGTCAAGGGCGAAGTCCGGGACGACGGGACGGTATCCTGGGTCGAGGTCATGGGCCGCCGGGTCGCGGCCCGGCGCGGGATCTCGGTCGAGAAGAAGACCGGCTGGAGCTTCTCCGAGACGGTGAAACTGCCCCCGGGCGAGACCCGGATCGTGGTGCGGGCCGCGGACGAGTCCGGGAACGTCGCCGACTACGCGGTTCCGGTCGTGCGCGGCGCGGCCGCGGCGGCGGCCGCCGCGAAGCCGGCCGTCCCCGGCGCGCCCCCGGGATCCAAGCCCGACCTCTACGTCCTCGCGATCGGGGTCTCGAAGTACGCCTCCGGCCGGCTGAGCCTCCAGTTCGCCGACCACGATGCGGAGAGCGTGATCGAGGCCCTGAAGGGCCAGCAGGGCAAGCTCTACGGCAACGTCTTCACCCAGCTTCTCGTCAACGAACGCGTGACGAGGGACACGATCCTGGGGGCGACGGACGAGTTCCTGGGGCAGGCGTCCAACTTCGACGTCGCCATGATATTCGTCGCGGGACACGGCGTGCAGAACAAGAAGACCAGCAGCTACTACTTCCTTCCGTACGACGCCCAGCCGGACAACCTCATGTCCCGGGGCCTGCGGTGGAGCGACTTCGACGAGGCCGTCACGTCCCTGCGCACGCACATCTCCAAGGTCATCCTGCTCGTCGACACCTGCCATGCGGGCTCCATGACCGTCGCGATGCGCGGGGCGGAAACCGGCGAGGACCTCGCCGGGATCCTGCGCGGGGCGGAGGGGACGTTCATCATCTCGGCGAGCACGGCGGGAGAGCAGTCCGAGGAGCGGGACGAGTGGCGCCTGCCCGGCGAGACGAGGGGGCACGGGGCGTTCACGTTCGCGCTCCTGCGCGGGCTCAAGGGCGCGGCGGACCTGGACACCAACGGAAGCGTCAGCGTGGACGAGCTGTCCTACTTCGTCGGCAAGGAAGTCCCGAAGCTGACCGGCGGCAAGCAGCACCCGTACAAGCGGAGCGCGGGGACCGACATGCCCCTGGCCGTGACTCCCGTCCCGGCGGGACGGTAAAGCGGAGGGATCCGGCGGCGGACTTGGGCTAGCGCTTCGGGAACGTGTACGTCAACCCGACCGTGTGCTTGCCCCACCTGTTGAAGACGCTTTCCCAGGTGATGTCGACCCTATTCATGTTCAGCGAGTTGTACGCGTAGCCGATCTCGACGTTCTGGACCCTGACCGACGCCCCGACCCCGATTCCGAGGTAGGTGGAGTTGGTCCGGGCTCCTGCCCGGATAGCCAGCGTGTCCTTGAACACCCAGCCTTCCAGCCCGGCCACCACGGCGTCCGACAAAGGGCGCGAGCGGGCCGGGTCGTTGACATGCTCGATCTCGAGAACGATGGCGGCGGGAAGGGGGGACATGTAGGTCATTCCACCGCGGATCACGGTGGGCAGGTCCTGTACAAACCCGTTCCTCTCCCAGACGCGTCCGATGATGTCCTGGACCGCCACGCCGAAACTCACAGTGCCTAATCCCGGGAAAGGTGGAAGACGGTAGAGCGCGCCAATATCCGCTCCCAGGCCGTTGCCCCCGACAGCCTCGAAGTCAGAGGTGACCAGGAGGAACCTGACGGACGCGCCCACGTGAATGCCGCCCTGGCCGTAGGCGAACCCGAGAGCATACGAACCCTCGGTGGTGTCCTCAAAGACGGATTCAGTGAGACCCGCTCCGAACGCGAATTGCCCGTTGAAAGGCACTACCCCGGCTCCCCACCATTGGTCTGCCACCCCGTTGTAGAAGGAGGACCAGGCTCCCGCCAGCTCGGGCGATGCCGGCAGCGAAAGACCCGCGGGATTCCAGTAGAGCGCACCGCTGTCGTCGGCGAGCGAAGTGAAGGCTCCCTCCATGCCCATCGGGCGGACCCCCACGCCGGACCAGCCTCCCCGCTCGAACCAGGAGCATGCCGGTTGCGCGACGGAGAGGTTCACGAGGAATGCGGCGATCAGCAGGCGAGCTGTCCGGGGGTGCATCATGGCCGGATCATATCATCACGTAACCGGGGGGCGCGGCGCCGCGGTGATGGAGGCGCGGGCTGACATGGACTGGGGGACGTTCGGGGGCGGGACTACTTGCTGGGCAGGTCGCTCCGTATCGCGTCCAGCTTCCGCTGGGGGGTGTCCGGCCACTCGGGCGTCACCTTGGCCCCTTCGACGGCCGTCTGTGAGGCCTCGGCCAGCAGGTGGATCTTCAGGATCTTCTCCACCAGCTTCTGCGCCATCCCCTCGAGGAAGCTCTTGGCGATGGCGTCCGCGTCCATGGGGTTGGTGATCTTGCGGTTCGCGACCTCGGCCCAGACGCTCCATAGCTTGTTCCCCAGCGCGTCGGTCAGGGTCGTGGTCGCCACGACCCGGCGGCTCCGGTACACGCCGATGTTGAGGTCCGTGTAGACCTCGACGAACGTGAAGAGCATCCCGTCCGTGTGGAGGGTGCCCGACAGGGCCGTGGGCCTGATCGCCCGGAGCTGGCCCCCGTCCGTGATGCCCATTCCCCGCAGCTGTTCCTCCTGCGCGGGGGAAGCCACCGGGAGGTATCCGAGCGCGACCAGGATGGTCGCCTCCACCTTGCGCATCGTGTCTGGAGCGGCGAGATCGTTGCTCATGTTCGAGGGAGGCATGACGGCGACGATGTCCGGCATGACGGCGTTGTCGGCCAGGAACTTGGGCTTCCCACCCGCCGTCGAGCATCCGCCCAGCGCCGACGCGACGAACGCCGCCAGGACGAGGAAGCGCGCGCCCTTCACGGCGCGTCCGTCCTGATCTTGTCGATGGCCTTCTGGATCACGCTTCCTCCCGAATCCGACTGGCGCGAAGTCACTCCCCACAGGACCTTGCCCGTGTTGACGTCGAGCAACCGGATGGACACGGCCTCGTTGAAGTACGCCTTGAGCTCGGCGGTCTCCGCGTACGCGAAGGAACCCAGCATGCCGGGTCGCCCGGAACATGCGGTAGCGAGCGCCCGCGGACAGGAGGATTGAACCCGCGGCGTTCAGCGTGGGAGGCTGCACGTCGGGCGACGTTATTCCGGTCTGGGGCTCATGACCTCATCAGGGATGCCATTCATCTCTACCTGAGGGCGGTGAGGAAGGAAATGGCCTTGCTCAGGCACAAGGGGAAGCAGATCGCCCACGTGGCGGCCTGATGCCTCGGCTGCCCCGTGGCCGGGTGCGACTTCAACGAGCACATGCGGCGCGGTTTCAGCGAGGCCAATCCGCCGCGAAAGCCCGCGCCCTCGCCCGGATGTTCCCGCACAGCGACGGCGCCCGCGTGATCCGCGAGATGCTCGAGCTCGCCGACCCCGGCCGGACGCTGTCCCCCTCCTTCTCGCGCGAGGTGCGGCGGGTCCGCGCGGGCCTCCGCCGGAAACGCTGACCGGTTGCAGGCCGGGGGCCGGGGGAGGATGATAGCGGCATGAGAAGCCTGCTCTGTGCCCTGCCCCTGGCTATCCTCGCGATCCAACCCGCCCTCGCGGCCGATGGTGAGAAGCCCACGATCGCGGTGATGGATCTCTCGCCGTCCAACGTTCCGGCCGGCGACGCCGTGATCGTGTCCGGGTTCATCCGGGCGGCGGTGGTGCGGTCGGGCAAGTTCGTCGTCGTCGAGAAGAACAACATGGACAAGGTGCTCGCCGAGCAGGCGTTCCAGCAGACCGGGTGCACGACCAGCGACTGCGCCGTGAAACTGGGGCGCCTGCTGAACACCCGCAAGATGGTGATCGGCGAGTTCGCCCTGCTCGGCGGGATCCGGTTCCTGACGGCGTCGCTCGTGGACGTCGAGACCGGGGCGATCGAGCGGACGGCCCGGGTCAAGGGGTTCGAGGTCGGGACCGCGGACGAGGCCGCGGACCGGCTCGTGAGCCAGCTCACGGGCGTCGCGGTGGCGCCGGGGTCCGAGGCGATGGGCGCGGCGCCGCCGCCCGCCCCGGTCCGGAAGAAGAGCGCGCGGGAGCTCAAGACGGAGTGGACCTTCGGGGTCTTCGGCGCGTCCGGGTACGGGTTCGTCGCCAAGAAGGCATTCACCGAGAGGGCCTGGACCGGGTCCGTGCCCTCCGACTACCGGGTGTCGGTCCTCCCCGAGGACGGCCATACCGTCAGCGTGATCCCCGCCTTCTTCAACATCGGTGTCCGGGTCTACCCCGTGCGCTGGCTAATGGTCGAGGGGTACTACAGCCCCCTGCTGGCCAACTTCAACACCGATATCAGGACCTACCATGTCTTTGGCACGGAACGTAGCGGCGAGCTCTTCCAGCTCAAGAGCCATATGGAGGGTCTGGGCGGCTCGGCCGTGTATGTCCTGCGCGTGCACCCGCGCCTGCACCTGATGGCCGGCGCCGGCGCCTGCCTCATGCAGCTCGTCGCCGACCACCGGTATGAGGACTGGCGCCCGGCGGGCGGGCCGCACTTCCAGCTGTGGGTGGAGCAATCCCCGGAGTCCATGGTCGTGCCCTACGGGTTGATCGGGATCCAGTGGATGACGCCGGGGCCCGGGCTCGCGCTCTGGGCCCGGTACGCGTCCGGTGACCCCTTCAAGACGACTGGCCGCATCGTGGGCATTGACACCGCCGGGGAGACGATCGTGAACGAGTCCCTCGCGTTCACCGAGGCCGGCACATCGGGCCTCTACCTGAACTTCTCCCTCGGCTACTACTTCTAGCCCCCTCCCCGCCAAAGCCGCCAAACCGTCCCGCCGTGGGAGCCCGAAGTTGAAGTCAGTTTCACGAGCCGGTATGCGGCCGCTAGTAGGAGACGGCGACCGGGGTGCGGGAGACGGAAGATTCCAGGATGGCGAGGATGACGGAGGTGACGGCGAGGCCGTCGGCCAGGCCGGCCTGGACCGGCCTCCCGAACGCCAGGCACTCGGTGAAGTCCCGGATGCTGTGGTACGCGAACCCCGCGTGGGCGTCCCGGATCAGGGGCTTCACGATCGTGTCCGGCCGGTCGTGGCGATTCTCGAAATACCGCTCGATCATGGCGTGGTGGGTGAGGTCCATGTTCACCATCCCCTTTGAGCCCAGGACGTTCACCTTGAAGTCGTTCACCATCGGGTTCGTGTCCGGCACGATCCAGTTGCTCTCGATCTGGGCCGTTATTCCCGACTTGAACTCCAGGATCGCCTGGTAGAGGTCCGGGACCGGGATCCCGCGCTCCCTGAGCACCCCCTCGCGCGCGACCGCGTAGACGCGGTCGACCTCGTCGTGGAAGAGATACCTCAGGATGTCCACCGCGTGGCTCCCCAGGAACCACAGGATCGAGCTCTTTCCCGCCCAGGACAGCATCGAGGTCGGCACCGAGATCGTGTCGTTGAGCCGCACGTACGCGGACACGATCCTGCCGAGCGTCCCCGCCTCGATGTCGCGCCGCGTGATCACGAACGGCGGGCTCCACCGCGCGTGGAAGTCCACCATGAACGTGATCCCGGCGGCGCGGACGGCGGCCGCGATGGCCTCCGCGTCCTCGCGCGTGGTCGCCAGGGGCTTCTCCGAGATCACGTGCTTGCCCGCCTCCGCGGCGGCCACGATCGGGGCCCGGTGGGCGAAGTCGGGGGTCACGACCGCCACGGCGTCCACCCCGGGGTCCCGGACCATCTCCCGGAAGTCCTCGTAAACCTTCGGGGCGCCGTGCTTCCTCGCCAGCGTTTCCGCCCGGGGCCGGTCCGTGTCGCACACCGCGTAGAGCTCCGCCCAGGGGCTGGTGGCGTAAACCTCCGCGTGCGCCTCGCCCCAGAGCCCGGCCCCCACTATGCCGAATCGGTGCTTCTTTCCCGTCATCCTGCCGCCCATGCTACAGCCCCGCCGGCGGCGGCGGCAAGGCGCTGGACGGCTCCCGCCGCGTGACGAAGAGGCCCCGGGTCTGGTCTAATGTACCGATGGCAAGACGCAGGATCCGCAAGCCCGCCCGCAGGGCCGCGCGATGCCCCCCGGCACCCGGGCCGCGGCACGCGCGCAAGGGCGCGGCGGCCGTCGTGGTCATTCTCCTCGTCGTGTTCGCCGTGGCGTTCTGGGCCCTGCACCCCACCACCAAGGTTGGTTCAACGACCCAGGCTGGTAGTGGTGGGGCCCGCGTAACGACTCCTCCTGCGCCCAAACCCAAACCGCCCGCTCCGGTGGCCGGGCCGGTGGCGAAGCCGGCAGTGAAACCGGCGGCGGCAGCTCCGGCCGTGGAACCGGTGCCAGAGCCGGCCGCGCCCGAACCGACCCCGCAGGCCGGGGTTCCCCGGTTGGACCCTGCGCCGAAGTGGGGCACCGCGGGTCCCCGGTTCCACATCAAGTGGCGCAAGGTGGGCGACCTGCCCGAACCCCGCACCAAGTTCGGCGCCGCCGTCTACGGCGGGCTGATCTGGATTGCGGGGGGCGAGTCGGCGAACGCCATCATGAACTCCGTCATCACCTTCGACCCCGTGACCCATCGGTTCGGCAGTGCGCCGTCGCTCTCGACCCCCCGGTCGAACCACGGCGTCACCGTCGCGGCGGGGAAGCTCCTGGTCTTCGGCGGGCTGGGCGACGGCAAGCTCCTGGGCTCGGTCGAGGTGTGGAACCCCACGGCCCGTGCCTGGCGGACGCTCAACGGCGAGGCCGCGTCCATGCCCACGGCCCGGAGCGGGTTCGCGTACTGCACGGCCGGCAACCTGGTCTATACCTTCGGCGGCGACAAGCCGGCCGTCGAGACCTTCGACGCGGCGGCGGAACGGTGGACTCAGGCGAAGGACATGACCGGGCCGCTCGCGGGCGCCGCGGCGGTGACGTGGAAGGGTCTCGTCTACTTGATCGGCGGGTACGGCCTGCGCGCCCCCGAGGCGGCCGTCCAGGTCTGGGACCCGGCGGCCGACACCTGGCTTCCCGCCGCGCCGCCGCTCATCGGACCGCGGAGCGGCCTCGTCGCGGTCACCGACGCGACCGGGGCCACCTTCGCCGTGGCCGGGACCCGCGGCACGGTGCTGGACCTGATCGAGGTGTGCCGGACTCCCGGTGAGCCCTGGACCCCGATGAATTCCTTCATGATGCCCCGCACGAACCATGCCTTCGTGATCGCCCGCGGCAGGTTCTACGCCATCGGCGGCACGGGGCCGGGCGTCCCCGAGCGCTCCGTCTTCGAAGGCACCATCGTCAGGGACTAGGTCCTGAGCAGTCCGGCGCCGCCGGGGGTGCCGGTCAGGAGGCCGAGCATGCACCACGCCGCGAGCACGACCGACTCCCCGAGCACCATCCCGAGAAAGAACGGCAGGAACCGGCGGTACGCGGGCGCCCCCCCGAATGTCATGATCCCGGCCTTGAACGCCCACCCCAGGAAGATCGAGAACCAGATCACGGACATCGCCCAGCTCGTGCACACCACCAGCCCCAACGGGTGCAGGGGCCACCACAGGAACTTCGCGCGCAGGACCAGCATCCCGCCCGCCAGCACGCCCCCCGCCGCCACGTGCGCGGCGTTCACGGGGACAAGGTTCCGCTCCCCGATCCTGACCCAGTTGTAGTCGGGCGGCGATTTCAGGTAGTTCGCCGCGCTCCCGAGGAAGTCCGGCGGCGACCAGACGCCCGCCCACTGGTCCATGTTCACCGCCCCGTACTTGTACCCCGTCGTGATCCGCGTGTACGCGCTCGCTCCCAGGGCCACCACGGCCGTGAGCCCCAGCACGGCCAGGACCTTCCCCAGGTGCATGCGCACCCGCGCCGCCGCGTCCACGCCGTTCATGACGTACGGCATCATGCACTCCCGCAGGTCCTGCATCAGCACCGCCTTCTGCATGGTCATGGAGGCAATGGACGCCCCGCCCAGCCATGACGGCGGCACGAGCCCGGCGATGAGGTCGTGCGGGATCAGGCTCGTCTGGACGAAGATCAGCCCCGCCTCCGCGATCAGGCGCGTGAGCACGAGCAGGATCACGAGGAACAAAGCCACGCACCCCAGCGCCGCCCACCACTGCGCCCCCGCGAGCAGGAACCACCCCGTCATCCCCGCGATGCCCCCGACGATCAGGATGAGGGCGAGCAGCGGCGGCATGGGGTCCTGGACGTGGTCCCACGCCCCCCGGACCGCCCGCTTCCACCACCCGCCGAGGAACTCGCGCGCCGTCCAGAACAGGAAGACCCCGATCGCGATCATGCTCCCCGCCGTCTCGAACACGGTCATCTTGATGTCCCACTCCCCCCAGAACCCGGTCGCGCCGGAGCCGAGCCACGCGATCCAGACGAACGAGAACCGGTAGAGGATGTAGAACGCCCAGAGCGAGAACGCGGTCTCGGTCGTGAGCATGAACGTCAGTCCGATGACCGTGAACCAGAGGGTCAGCGGCGCGGGCCGGAACTCGCTCCACGGCCGGTCCGGGAACAACTGCGGCACCGCGAACGAGGTCGGGAGGACCGGGAATCCGGGGAAGTACGTGCTCAGCCCGTTCACCCCCCAGATGAGGGCCGGCACCGCGAACCCGATCCACGTGAGCGGGTTGCGGAAGAAGGCGTTAAGCCACCCGCCGCGTTCCGGCTCCGCAGCCACGAGCAGGGGGACCTGGACCACGGGGAAGACGAGCCGTTCGCGGACCGCCCACTGCCGGTAGAAGATCGAGACGAAGGCGAAGTTCGCGCCGTACAGGAGCAGGGCGAAGGCGATCCAGGCGCTCATGGGCACGATCCAGGGCGCCCACGGGATGCCCTGCCCCCGCGGGAGCCCCTCCATGTACCACTTCAAGGCGCTGTTGTCGGGGTCCCGGCTCAGCACCATCCAGTCCGGCAGGAACTTGACGATGTAGACGTCCCACTCGTTCGCGGCGTTGCCGTAGTACGCGGGCACCGCCAGCCACGGCCCCAGGTAGCGCATGAACCCGGACCCCGTGATCCCGCCCGCCACCCCGAGCATGCTCCACACGAGCAGGAGCTCCCCCGGCGCGAGCCCCTTCACCCGGAACAACCGGGCCACCCCCGCGTTGACCCCGAAGATGAGCGCCATGAGGGCCACGATCGAGACGAGGGGGAAGTGGTTCCCCACGATCAGGGTGTTGAACAGGACATCGTCGTTGTACGGCTGGAGGATATCCACAAGGATTCCCAGCAGGAGTCCCAGGCATACGGCCCGGGCGGTCACGGGGGAGTCCGGGGGCTCCCGGTCCTTGCCGGCCATGGGCCATTATAGGGGGAGTGTGGTAACATGGCGGCGATGAGAAATCGCAGGAAGACCTCAAAAACGCCGACCGTCAAGCAGGTGCTCGTGGCCCTCGGCCTCCGGATCCGGCAGAACCGCAGGCGCCTGGGCTTCACCCAGGTCTCGCTGGCGCGCCGCGTGCGCCTCAGCGCGAACTTCGTCGCCCATCTCGAGCGCGGCTCCCGTGGTCCCTCGGTCGAGACCCTGGTCACCCTGGCCCGCGCCTTCGGCGTCCCCGTTCACGCCCTGCTGAAGCCCTAACCCGACACGGCAGGGCGGGGTTGAAGCCGGTTTCGCGGGCGGTCACTTACGGCTGGCTGCCCGACCTCCCCGACGCCCGCGACTGGGTCTTCGCGGCCCGGCCCCCCCGGCGCCTCCCGGCCCGCGCCGACCTCCGCGGCGGCTGTTCCCCCGTCGAGGACCAGGGCAAGCTGGGCTCCTGCACCGCGCAGGCGCTCGCGGGCGCGCTCGAGTACCTCGAGCGGCGCGACCGCGGCGTCTACGACGACCGGAGCCGCCTCTTCATCTACTACAACGAGCGCGTCATCATCCACACCGTCCGCGAGGACTCGGGCGCCATGCTCCGGGACGGCATCAAGGCCCTCGTCCGGCAGGGAGCCTGCGGGGAGGACCTCTGGCCCTACGACCCGGCCAGGTTCGCCGCCAGGCCCCCGGCCGCCTGCTACCGCGACGGGCTCGGGCACCAGGTGACCGAGTACCGGCGCATCCTCGATCTCGAGGGGCTGCGCGCCTGCCTCGCCGCCGGGTTCCCGTTCGTCTTCGGGTTCATGGTCTACGAGGGGTTCGAGTCGCCCCGCGTGGCCCGCACGGGGTCGGTCCCGATGCCGGCGAGGCGCGAGCGCGCGCTCGGCGGCCATGCCGTCATGGCCGTGGGCTACGACGACGCGAGCCGCCGGTTCCTCGTCCGGAACTCCTGGGGCACCGGGTGGGGAATGGCCGGCTACTTCACCCTGCCCTACGCCTACCTCTCCTCCCGCGACCTCTCCGACGACTTCTGGACGATCAGGGCCGGCGAAGGAATCTAGCGGACGCCGGACCGCTTCCGGGAGGGTCCGTTCCTATTTCTTTCCCTCCAGCCGGTCCAGGAGCTCGTAGCGGGCGCGCACGCGCTGGGGCTCGGCGCGCGTCGCCACGTCGATCACCATCCGCATCCCGCCCTCGTACCGGGGCCACTCCGGCAACCCCGGCCCGTTCGGGTCCCCGGTCCTGACGAAGTTCGCGAAGTAGTCCTGGATCATCTTCGACACCGCGAAATCCTCCGCCGTCCACGCATGGACGCGGTTCAGCGCCAGGTTCCCCATCGCGTACTCGATCTCGGCCGAGTGCGCCGCACCCCGAGGACGGGGTGCCGGAGGTTCCGCGGACGCGGAAACTCCGTGCCCGCGTTTCGCGGACGGGCGCGGCGGGGGAACGGCCGGGCGGGGCTTGGAAAAGAGGTAGTACCACGTCGGCCGGCCCCCGGTCTTCGTCGCCAGGTCCAGCCACTTCCAGGTGTTGTGCGCGATGAACCGGTCCGAAGCGAGGTCCTGCGCGGCATCCAGGACCCCGGCCTCGTCCGCCGCCGGGTACGCCCGGAAGACCTCGTCCGCCGCCTCGCCGTACAGCTTCGTGAGCACCGCGCGGTAGCCTTCCACCGTGGGTTTCGCGCCGCCCATGAGCCAGGTCCAGTCCCCCTCGGCGGAGTTCGACCCCGCCAGCAGGGGAACGCGGGCCTGGTCGCCCGCGGCGTAGATCGCGGCGGCGGGCTTGGGGCAGAACCATCCGTCCACGACCGGCCGGAACCACGGGACGCCCTTCTTTCCCGACGCCTTCAGCAGCGCCGTGGCGGACAGCTTCCGCAGCCGGGCGACCGGCGGCGCGTCCCCGATTCCAAGCCCGGCGGCGAACTTCAGCCCCTCCTCCTCGGCGCGCTCGAGCGGGGCGGCGGAGTGCGGCCCCAGGATGGACCCGCTCTCGCCGATCGCGCCCGCGAAGAGGCCCCTGGACAGCGGGGAAGCCATGTGCGCGCTGACCGACGAGCTCCCGGCGGATTCCCCCGCGATCGTGACCCGGGCGGGGTCGCCGCCGAACGCGGCGATGTTGTCCCGGACCCACACCAGCGCCGCGTTCTGGTCGAGCAGGCCGTAGTTCCCCGAGGCGTGGTGCGGGGACTCCCGGGTGAGCCCGGGATGCGCCAGGAACCCGAACGCCCCGAGCCGGTAGTTGACCGTGACCGCGACGATGCCCTCCAACGCCATGCTCGCCCCGTCGTACCGCGGCTCGGAGCCGTCACCGGCCACGAACCCGCCGCCGTAGAAATAGATGAGCACAGGCAGTTTCCCCGCGTCCGGAGCGGAAGGCGCCCACACGTTCAGGTACAGGCAATCCTCGCTCATTCCGGGCGCCCTGAACGCCATGTCGCCGAAGACGGCGTTCTGCATGGCCTTCGGCCCGAACGCCACGGCCTTCCGCACGCCCTTCCAGGGACGGGGCGGGGCCGGCGGCTTCCACCGCAGGTCCCCGACCGGCGGCTCGGCGAACGGAATGCCCTTGAAGCTCCTGACCCCGGTTGCCGGGTCCAGGCTCCCCGCCAACACTCCGCCCGCGACGACAAGCGTGCTGATCGCTGGCATCCTTGCCGGTCATTGTACCCTCGAAGGCGTAAGATGAGTCGGTGAGCTATTGGCTGCTCGCCACGGTCTGCGCCGGCCCATTCCTCTTCGGGTGCGTCGAACCCTGGTCCTCCGGCCTCCTCCAGGCCTCGGTATTCCTCCTCGCCTGCGTCCTCATCCTCGCCCGCCCCTTTCGCTGGTCCGCCGTCCCCCCGCTCGCCTGGGGCTGTCTCCTCGTCGCCGCCCTCGCCGCCGTGCAGTCCCGGCACCCCGCCCACGCCGTCGGCGCCGCGACCACCCCCGTCACCTCCTCCGGCTGGGCCTCCGCCGAGGCCGCCCGGCTGTGGGTCATGTACGCCTGCCTGTCCTGGGTCACCGCCACCCTCGCCCAGTCCCGGCGTCGAAGCCGGCGAGTGGCCTGGTCCCTCTTCGTCCTCGGGAGCGTCGTCGCCGTCATCGGCATCATCCAGAAGGGAAGCGGCGCCGAGACCTTCTACGGCATCCGTCCCATCCCCGACGGGTTCATCCCTTTCGGCCCCTACTACTACAAGAACCACGCCGGCTCCCTCATGATCATGACTTTCGCGATCGGCCTCGGCGCCGTCTGGGCCCGGTACGCGGGCTACCACGGCTCCCGCCGCGTGGGCGCCATGGCCACCTTCTGGATGACCCAGGCCTTCCTGATCGCCCTCCTCGCGATCCAGGGCGTCGCCATCTGGATGTGCCAGTCCCGGGGCGCCATCCACTCCCTCGCGATCGCGGGCGTCGCCGTCGGCGCGCTGGCCTCCATCGGGTTCGCGTCCCGCCGCGTCCGCACCCGCTGGTTCGTGACCCTCCTCGTCCTCATCGCCGGGTATGTCGCCCTCGCCGTGGCTTTCCCCCGGCTCGCGGACATCGTCGAGGAGGGGGGAAGGACGACGGGATCGTTCGAGACCCGGGTCAGGATCTGGAAGGCGAGCTGGGTCATGATCAGGGAGCGGCCGGTCTGGGGCTACGGCATGGGCGCGTTCGAGTACGCGTTCGCGCCGTACCAGGGCACCCTCCTCGGGGACCTGACCGCCCCCGTGGACCACGCGCACTCGGAGTGGGTCGAGATCCTGCTCGGCGGGGGAGCCGTCGCGGCCGGGCTCATCGCCATCGCCCTCCTGGTCCAGGTCGTCTGGTCCCTGCGCGCCTGGTGGGCCTGGACCGAGCCCGCGGTCCAGCCCCTCCTCGGCGGGGCGTTCGCCGCGTTCCTGACCTTCCCCATCCACGGCAGTGCGGAGTTCAACCTCTCCAGCCCCGCGAATGTGGCGGTCCTCCTGACCGCGGCGGGCATGGTCTTCCGCCCCGCCCCCCGCGGCGCCGCGACGAAGCTGGAGGCCCGGCCCCAGCATTTCGCCGGGTGGCCCGGACGGGCCGGGCTCCTCGCCCTCGCGGTCTGGGGATGCTGGAGCACGACGCACCAGCTCGGCGGCTGGTGGTGCGCGCACCAGGCGGTCGGGTCCGACCTCCCGGCGCGCTCCGCGTGGTACGAGCGGGCCCTGACCTGGGTTCCCGGGCATCCCGGCTACGAGCGCGAGCTCGGCGTCGCCCTCCTCTGGCTCGGCGACGAGAACCCCGTGGCGAGGCGGCTCCTGGCCCGCCAGGCCCTCATGGCGGCGGCCCGCGGCCTCAAGGTCACCCCCGACCACGCGGGCCTCGCCGAGGTCGCCGGCGTCGCCCTTTGCTGGACAGGCCGCGAGAAAGAGGGCAGGCAGTTCCTCGCCGCCGCGGAAGCCCTCCGTCCCTGGCGCCGGGCCCGTCGTCCCTGGGTCAGGACCATCCGCCGGGGGCCCTGAGGTAGAATACGCTCGTAGGAAAGCACTCGAGAAGGAGACAACGATGATGAGCCTGGGATCTCGATGGTTGACCGGCCTGGCCGTGCCGATGCTGGCCGGGAGCCTGGCCCTCGCCGCTCCCGCGACGCCGGCGACGCCGCACGGCGGGAACCCCCACAACGACAACCCCAACGCCGCCACGCCCGCCCAGCCCGGCGCCCGCGACAACCAGGGCCACGGACGGGGACAGGGCGGCGGAACGACCGAGACGCCGGCTCCGGCCCCTGCTCCTGCGCCCGCCCCGGTGCCCCCGCCCGCCTACGGCGAGCCCGCGCCCGCCCAGCCCGGCGCCCGCGATGACCGGGACGACGGACGCGGGGGATATGGCGTGCCGGCGAGACCCGGTACGGGGTACGCCCAGCCCGCCGGAGACGAATCCGAGAACGGCGACGTGCGCAGGCTCATGCCGGGCGAGACGAGTGACCTGCTCGACCAGAATCCGGACGTCCGGAGGGAGGTCCGCCGCAGGTGGCAGACGTTCGGCGGGAGGGAGAAGCGCGACTTCCTGAGGACGCATCCGCGGTGGCGCATGAACACGTTCCGCCTCCGGTGGGAACAGCTTGCGCCGGACCAGCGCGGCGAATTCGTCGCGTGCCAGCCCGCGTTCGTGGTCGTCCTGCAGGACCGGTGGAACGCGGAGCCGGTGGACGACGTGGTCATGTTCGGGAACAGGCATCCGGGCGTGCTCGACCGCATGGGCGAGCGCCGGCACATGCGCGGCCGGCGCCACGGCCGCCGGCACGACCGGCGCGGAGACGCCGGCGGCGGCTACGACCGCGACCAGGATGCGGGCCAGCCCGTTCCCCAGGCCGCCCCCGCACCCGCGCCCGCCGCCGCGCCGGCCCCCCGGGGCGGCGTCACGAAGGGCGGCAAGCCCATGACCCTCGAGCAGCAGCGCGAGCTCGAGCGCGCGGCCGCGGCGGACAAGGCCGGCAAGGGCGGGACCGTGGACAAGGACAAGGGCGCGGAGGACGCGGGCGCGGCCGACTCCGGCGAGCAGAGGCCCGCGACCAAGTAACCGGCTACATCCCGAAGCGGTACGTCTCATACCACCGGTCGTCGTGGCTGGCGGACCCGGTGGCCCTGACGTACACGAGCCAGTCGTCGAGCCGGTTCACGTACGCGGGGTTGAAATCCAGGTCCCCGTACGGATCGGCCAGCAGGCCCGGCGACGCGAGCAGGGACACCCGCCCCGGCGAAGCATGGGCGGCGGCCGCCAAGCCCACGACGGCGAAACCAATGCGGCCCGCAAAGGTCCTCATTCGCCGCAGTCGGGTCCGCGCTGGACGCCGCGGCCCTCGAGAGCGGGAAGTGGATCATTAGTCGAAGCTCTCGTCCGACACCGGGATCCCCAAGGAAACCGTGCGCCGGTACCACGGCCTCCCAAGCACGTCCCCCTCTCTGCACCGCTGGTAAGCTAGTCCTGGAGGTGACCATGCATAACAAGGGGGCATTGACCGGCGCTTATGGCCTCACTGTGGTCGGCGCCATCGTGTATTTCATCAAGACATCCGTCGGCTTCTGGGGCGGAGTTCTCGGGTTCCTCAAGGGCTGTGTGTGGCCCGCGTTTGTCGTATACAAGGTCCTTGAACTCCTGAAGGCCTAGGCACCCCGCCCGTGATCCCCTTCGCGCTTCTGGGGGCGGCGTTCTATGCGGTCTACGCCGCGTCCAACAAGTACGTGTTCCAGAGCGGGCTCGGCGGCGTCCCCGCCGCCATCCTCGTCATCACTGTCTGCGGGCTGTTCGCCCTGCCCCTGACGTTCCCTGGACGCTGAGCCCAAAGCTCCTCCTGCGCCCGGGCGTCGCGATGATGGCGTGCGCGGGGCTCGTCTTCGCCGTCGGCGACGTCGTGTGCGGCGACGCGATCCCGCACTGGCCGTCCAGCTGGCAGTTCTCGGTCCACGTCATGGTCCTGCAGGCGATGGTCGGGCTGGCCTGCCTCGGCGCCATCCGGCTGGCGGGCGGCCGCGCGGCCACGAGGCGGAGGGACTTCCGGCTGGATGCCCCGGCCTTACGTCGGGCCGCCCGCCCTCTGGCCGTGGGCGGGGTGGCGATCCTGGTGGCCCAGTTGTGCCTGTTCCGTTCGTTCGAGCTCGGCGGCAACGTCACCTTGACCAACATCCTCTACAGCACCCGGTCGCTCATGGTCGTGGGGCTCATGGCCGCGCTCGTCTTCATCGCCCACAGCCGCGTCGAGCGGGCGGGTTGGCGGGCATACGCCTTCCGGGCGTCGGGTGCCGGCCTGCTGGCCCTGGCCATCATCGTCGCTCTCCGGGGATAGCTCCGGATCGACGGACGTCCACCGGGTTGCGGCGTCCGCCGAAACTCGCGCGAGTCGAAGGGTTCGGCCTCACCCCCCGGCTCTATCGCTACCGCTATGGCTGGCTGACGCTTCCTGCCTTCAGCTTCTCCAGTTCCTGCCTGAGCAGGGCTTCCCAGCCGGTTCCCTTGAGCTCGGGCGCTTCGAGAAGCGATCCGAGCACGGCCTGCGCCCCGGGTTGTTCGATCCGCACGATGTCCCAGCGTGCCGAACTCCTGAGAGCGTCGACCGAAGCCTCCGAACCTCCGACGGGCTGAAGCTCCGCCCGGTTGGGATCGGCCGGCGCGTCCGAGGATTCATCCTGGCCCGGCATCACCGTCCATGCGCCCATGAACGCCACGCCCGACGGCGGGACCTCGGCGCGCGGGCCGGATCCCGGGGCGGGGGAGTAGACCGTCCTCACCACGCCCACCCGGGCCAGTCCCCACGTTCCCGGAGCGGCATCCTCGAGGAAGAACGCCCCGTTCGCGAGCAGATGACCCGTGGGCCGCGGGAACCGGTAGTCGTACTGCGCCCCGGCCTTCTCGAACATGAGCCTGCTCGACGCGGTGTCCACGCCCTTGATCCATCCGTATACGAAACCGTTGGCCGGAGCCGAGGCCGGCCGCACCCCGGTTCCGCAACCCGTCAGCCAGCCTGCTGCGAGTCCACAGCCCAGCATGGTCCAACCCCAGCCTCGGCGGGATCCCAACCATCTCATCTTCCCAACGCTCGCAGACAACCATGCCCTCTGTCAAGCGCGTCCCGGTCTTGCGTGCACACGTCCGCAACTGGGTTGACGCTTTGCCATCAAGACGGTAACATGGGGGTACGATGACGACCAAGGCGACGATCTATCTGGATGCCAGGCTTCACCGGGCGGCGAAGGTGAAGGCGGCGCAGACCAACAATACGCTGTCCGCCGTGATGTCGGACGCGCTCCGGGAGTCCCTGCGGGAGGACGCGATCGATCTGGCCGCGATCCGGACGCGGGCGAACGAGCCGACGCGCTCCTTCGAGGCGGTTCTCAAAGACCTGAAGCGTGACGGCCTCCTATAACGTAATCTTCCGGCGGAGCGCCGAGAAGGAGCTCCGCGGGGTCCCGAAGGCGGACCTCGGGCGGATTACGGCTGAGATCAGGGGCCTTGGCACGGATCCACGGCCCCACGGATGCGAGAAGCTGGTGGCCTCCGACCACTACCGGCTGAGGCAGGGGGATTGGAGGGTGGTTCATGCCGTGGACGACCGGAGCAAGACGGTCACGATCGTCAAGATTGGCAACCGCCGTGAGGTATACCGGTAACGATCGGACTTGCTGAAGTACTTAAGCGCGGCCCCAGTTCTTCGCCGCTGTCCCGTTCCCTGGCACAGTGCTAACATGGATGGGATCATGGACGAATCCGAAGCCCGGCGATACGCCGGCATGCTCGGCCGGATGGCTGAACTCGAAGCCGCGATCTCGGCCTTCTACCGCGCCTGCGCCGGGCGTTGCCAGGATCCCGGCTTCTGGACCGGTCTCTCGGCCGACGAGGACCGGCACGCGGCGTACCTGCGGGAGATGGCCGGGATCGTCCTCGAGCGCCAGGGGAAGGGTTTCTCCCCCGGCCGCCCGTTCACCGCCGACGCGGTAGCGAAGTTCATCGGCTACGTCGGCGAGCGCACTCGCGAAGTCGCGGACGGCAGGATGGACGGCAAGATGATCGCCTCCCTCGCCAACGCCATCGAGAAACGGCTCTTCGCCGACCGTTACGACGAGGTCCTGAAGACCGTGGACGAGCGTTACACGGCTCTCATGGCGGCGATAATGAGCGACACCGCTACGCACGTCGAGGCGACCGCCAGGAAGATGCTTTCGGCCTGACCCCGTACCTTATGGACTAGATGCCTGACAGGATGGAGGTGTGCCGGTGAACAGGATCCGCGTCCGGGTCGGCGGCGGGAGAGACTACGACATCCTTGTGGGCTTCGGCATCCTGAACCGGATCGGCCTGCGGATCAGGCGTCTCGGTCTGAAGGGCAAGGTCTTCGTCATCACGAGTCCCTCCATCGGCAGGCGCTACCTGCGTGATCTCCTGAAAGGGCTGAGGCGCGGGGGATACCGGGACATCAAGGTCGGCTTTCTGCCGGATGGGGAGAAGAACAAGAGTTTCTCCTGGTACCAGCGATTCCTGCGAAAGGCGGCTCAATTCTGCGCCACCGATGACGAGAAGCTCTTCGTGGTCAACCTGGGCGGCGGCGTGGTCGGCGACCTCGGTGGTTTCGTGGCCGCCACGTACCGGAGGGGGGTTGACTATGTCCAGGTGCCGACGACGCTCCTGGCCTTTGTCGACTGCGGGATAGGGGGCAAGGTCGCCGTGAACCTTGACGGGATCAAGAACATCGCCGGAGCTTTTCATCAGCCAAGGCTTGTGCACGCCGATCTCAATCTCCTCAAGACCCTGAGCAAGAGAGAGGTGAGGTCTGCCCTGGCGGAAGTCGTGAAATACGGCGTCATTCGCTCTCCCGGGTTCTTCGAGTTCGTCGAGAGCCACGTGGACAAGGTGTTCTCACTTGACAAGAAAGTGATGACGAAGATCGTCCTCACGGGCTACAGGATCAAGGCGGATATCGTCGGGCAGGACGAGCTGGAGACCAGGGGAATCAGGACGGTCCTGAACTACGGCCACACGATCGGCCATGCCGTGGAGTCCGCGTCCCGGTATGCCTACAGGCATGGAGAGGCCGTTTCGATCGGCATGGTGTGTGCCAACGACATCGCCGTGGAGCTTGGCTTGCTGGACAAGAGCGTGGCGGCGAGGATCGAGAACCTGCTGACCAGGATCGGGCTCCCCGTGCGGATCAAGAACCACAACCTCGCGAGAATCATGCACTTCTTCCGGATGGACAAGAAATTCGTGAATGGGAAGAACAAGTTCGTGCTCGCCACCAGGATCGGGAAGACCACGATCAGGGAGGGCGTTCCTCCGCACCTGGTGAAGAAGGTCGTGAGGAACAGGTTCACTCAGGCGGCGTGACGGAGTGCGTTCCGGCCTGATCTTGGGCGCGTCCCCTCACCATATCCACCCTTGCGGCTTGACGTTTTGACGTTTCGGCGAGACGATATGCCCAGGAGGGACCGAATGAGCGACACCGCGCGTGCAACCATCTATCTCGACCGTGGCCTCTTTCGGGCCGTGAAGGTCAAGGCCGCGTCTTCCGACCGGACGATCTCCCAGCTCGTGAACGATGCTGTGCGGCGCAGTCTGAGAGAGGATGCGCAGGACTTGGCGGCCTTCGATTCCCGGGCCGGCCAGCCTCGACGTCCGTTCGAGGAGGTCGTCAAGGCCCTCAAGCGTGCCGGCCGGCTATAAGCTCTTCGTCCTCCGTGACGCGGAGAAGGAGCTTAGCCGGATCCCGAAGAGGGATGTCCGGCGGATTCCGGATCGCTTGGGCCGGCTGCCGGCGATCCCGCGGCCGGTG
>Ga0315281_10004175_pt1 | contig 21049 bp, 17 predicted proteins | sample YL17G07_0_MG_FD_204540 | JGI IMG/M metagenome (GOLD analysis project Ga0315281, IMG submission 204540) | Sediment microbial communities from Yellowstone Lake, YNP, Wyoming, USA - YL17G07_0 | ecosystem: Environmental > Aquatic > Freshwater > Lake > Sediment | place: USA: Wyoming | collected...
ATTCGGACCTTCAGGTCATCGTCGAAAAGAACCACTGGAAATATTTCGAGCAGGCGATCGAGCTCGCCCGCCGCACGGAGAGCTATTCGCCGGGGGCGCGCTTCAAATGGAACGTCGAAGTCCTCTGGGCCGTGGAAACCTATCTCCGTCAGGCGACGCCCGAAAAACGCGATGCCTTCATCGGAGCCGTAAAGAAAGGATGGATTGGCCTCCAGGCGCTCCTGGCCAACGAGCTCACTGGCCTCTGCCATCCCGAAGAGCTCTTCCATCTCACGGAGTTCGCCCGGCGTCTCACGCGGCAGTACGGAGTCACCTTCAACTCCGCCATGATCACAGACATCCCGAGCTATACGTGGAGCATCGTCCCGGCGCTCGCTCAGACCGGAGTCAAATATTTTTCGAGCGGCCCGAACTACGTGCCGAACCTCCCCGACGGCGGCGACAGGATCGGCGGCGCCCTAAAGAACTGGGGCGACCGGCCGTTCTATTGGATTTCGCCTTCGGGGAGAGAAAAGATTCTCTTCTGGATGGCCGGCCGCGGCTATTCCTGGTTCCATGGACTGAACATGGGCAATCTCAGCTTCGAAAAAAGGCAGCCGGTCTTCGATTATCTCCGGGAACTGGCCGACTCCGGCTATCCCTATGAGATGGTCCAGGTGCGCTACACGACCGGCGGCGACAACGGGCCGCCCGATCCCAGCCTGAGCGATGTCGTCAAAAAATGGAACGAAGAATATGAATCGCCGAAGGTCGTGATCGCGACAACCCAGGAGATGTTCGATGAATTCGAGCGCCGCTACGCCGACCGGATCCCCGCGGTGAGGGGCGATTTCACTCCTTATTGGGAAGACGGGGCAGCGTCCACAGCCCGGGAAACGGCCCTGAACCGGGCGAGCGCCAACCGCCTTCTTCAGGCCGAAACACTTTGGGCCATGCTCGGCCCGATCAATTATCCGGCCGATGAGTTCTATGAAGCCTGGCGCCACGTCGTCCTGTATGATGAGCACACCTGGGGTGCCGCCGACAGCGTCAGCAATCCGGACGGTGAAAACGCCAAAACACAGTGGGCCTATAAACAAGCATTCGCTCTCGAAGCCGACAAGCGGTCAAGGAACCTCTTCGACGCCGCGCTCGGAAAATATAATGCAAAGGACTTAAAGCGCGTGGCGATCGATGTCGTCAACACGAACTCTTGGGAGATTTCAGACATCGTTCTTCTCCCCGAAGAACTTAGCTTTGCCGGCGATCGCATCCAGGATGAGCAAAACCAACCCGTTCCTTCTCAGCGCCTTTCCACGGGTGAACTCGCTTTCATGGCGACGCGCATCCCTCCGTTCGGCGTCAAGCGTTATACGGTCCTTCCCGGACAGGCCCTCGGGCGCGGCGACGCACGCGGGGAAGCGGGCAGACTGGAAAACGGCACGCTTGCGATATCCGTCGAGCCGCAATCGGGGGCCGTCTCCAGCCTCGTATGGAAATCCTCCCGGGAGATCGAATTCGTGAACGCCTCGAAAAACCGCGGCCTCAATGAGGTTCTTTACGTGCCCGGCCGCGACCCGAAAAATGCCCAGACTGTTCATCCGGTCAAGATCACGTTGAACGAGCGAGGGCCGCTCGTCGCCTCCCTGCGCATCGAATCGGAAGCGCCCGGCTCGAACGGCTTAAGACGGGAATTGCGCATATACAGCGGCCAGAGCCGGCTGGACATATTCGATCTTCTGGACAAAAAGGGCGTCCGGGGAAAAGAAAGCGTCCACATCGCTTTTCCTTTTTCCGTGCCGGGCGGCGTCGTCCGGCTGGACCTCGGCTGGGGTTTGGTCAAACCCGAGGCCGACCAGATTCCCGGCTCGTGCAAAGAATACTTTTGTGTCCAGAATGCGGCCGATATCTCCAATCCGGATTACGGAGTGACCTTGGTCAGCTTGGACGCGCCGCTTGTTGAGGTCGGCCGGATGACGGATGAAACGCCTTTTGAAAAGGGCGTGCGCTCCTGGACAACCAAGATCGAGCCGTCTCAGACCTTTTATTCGTATGCCATGAACAACTACTGGCACACGAATTACAAAGCGGACCAGGCAGGGCCTGTCGTCTTTCGCTATTCCATCCAGCCCCATGGCGGCGATGATCCTGCGGGGATGACGAAGTTCGGAATGGAGCGAAGCCGTCCGCTCATCGCTCGTCCCGCGGGCGAGAAATCTCCTCCACCGAAGCGTTTCTTCGCGATCGAGCCTACGGGCATCGTCGTGACATCGCTTCGGCCGAGTGTTGACGGCAAAGCCTTGATCGCCCATCTTTACAATCCGTCCTCGCGGCCCGCGGACGCCGTTCTCTCGCTTGATCCCGATGCCAAAGGCGCCGCCTTCCGCAGCGATCCATTCGAGGGCAGGCTGGAAAAGATCGTCGGGCCGCTCCGGCTCGCCGCCTTCGAAACCGCCACCCTGCGGATCGAGCGATAGCGGACTTGGCCCGGGTGCTTGCAATCGGGCGCCGTTCGGGATAGAATGCTATTGACAATTATTATAGTAATTGTCGTGATTAACGTAACGATAAAGGACAGTGACGATGAAGACAGTCAAAGACATTCTTGAGGACAAGGCGAAAGCCGTCTGGTCAATCTCTCCCAAAGCCAAAGTCTTCGACGCGCTGAAGCTCATGAGCGAAAAGGAGATCGGCGCCCTAATGGTCCAGGACGAGAAGGGCGGCATCCGCGGGATCATCTCGGAACGGGACTACGCGCGGAAAGTCATCCTCCTTGGAAAGGCCTCTAAGGAGACGATGGTCGAAGAGATCATGACACCCGAAAAAAGCATGTATTTCGTCAAACCCTCCACCACGGTCGAGGAATGCATGGTCCTGATGACGGGCAAACACATCCGCCATCTCCCCATTTGTGAAGAAGGCAAATTCATCGGGCTCATCTCCATCGGGGACGTCATCAAATCGCTCCTCACCGAGAAAGAGGACCTGATCGAGCAGCTCAGCAACTACATCGCCGGCAAGTATATGTGAAGCCGGCGCTAGCCCATCCTTCTTCCTCATCCGCCAGAAGAAAAAAACCGTGATAAAGAGTCTGTCTTATAGAAACCTCGGCTCCTCGGATCTCCGGGTGTCCCCGATCGGCCTGGGCTGCTGGCAGTTCAGCAAAGGTCAGGGCGTGTCGTTCAACCTGACCGCCGACGAGATGGATTCCCTTGACCGGGCATCCGCACTATTTAAGAAATAATCCCCCTCCTCAGCATGCGGCTTGATAAAACATCATTCGTTTAGGAAAATATTAGCGATCGGGCCTGAAATGACAAACAACAGACTCCTCATTCCCATTCTGATTTTTGTCTTCGTCCTGATGGGAGCCGGAGCTGCGAAAAAAAATACCCGCCCTCTTAAAGGAGAAGAGTATCAGGACTTTTCATCCGACGGGGCCTGGTGCTGGTTCGCTGATCCGCGGGCGGTTTATCACAAAGGCGCCCATGAACGGGTCTACGGGGGCTGGGTGGACAGCTTCGGAAGCATTTGGGCGGCAAGCCTGGACCTCGAAACCGGCCAGAAGATCGAGACGAAGCTTTATCACGAGTTCGAGAAGGACGACCATGCCAATCCTTCCCTGCTCATTCTGCCGGATGGGCGGCTGGCGGTATTCTATTCGGCTCACGGCGGCACCGAAGACAAAGGCATGCGCTACAGGATCAGCCAAAAGCCCGAGGACGTTTTGGAATGGGGCGAGGAAATGCTTCTCAAAACGAACACGGGAGGCCCGCGCGGTACCTGTTATCCCAATCCGTTCGGACTGTCGAAAGAAAAGGGCCGGACCTACCTCTTCTGGCGGGGAGGGAACTTCAAACCGACAGTATCTTGGACAGATGATCTTAAGGATTGGGCCGAGGCCAGGACTTTGATCGCCAGTGACGATGATAGCAATGTCCGGCCTTACACGAAATTCGCATCCGACAGCAGGGATCGCATCCATGTCGCCTTCACGGACGGCCACCCGCGGAATGAGCCGACGAACAGCATCTATTACGCCTGTTACCGGAACGGCGCTTTTCGCAAGGCGGACGGGACAAAGATCACGGATATGGCGGGCCTTCCGATCAAGCACAAACAGGCCGACCTGGTCTATGACGGAAAAAAGACGGGCGTGAGGGCCTGGATCTGGGATGTCGCCGCCGACAAGAAAAACCGGCCGGTCATCGTTTACTCGCGATTGCCGGAGGAAACCGACCACCGTTACCATTACGCGCAGTGGGACGGCAAGAAATGGGACGATCACGAAATATGCCCGGCCGGTCCCTGGTTCCCCGCAACGCCCGAGGGAAAAAAAGAACCCGAGCCTCATTATTCGGGCGGCGTGGTGCTGGACTCCGCAGACCCGGCCGTCGTCTTTTTATCCCGCAAGATCGGCGGCGTGTTTGAGATCGAGAGATGGGAAACAAGGGACGGCGGGAAAACATGGAAATCCGAGGCCGTCACGTCGAACTCGGCTCACAATAACGTCCGTCCGTTCGTGATTCGAAATCATCCAAAAAAGCAAAAACCGGATGTCCTCTGGATGCTCAACGAGAAATACGTCCATTACACGGATTATCGGACGGCGATCAAGATGGATATTACAGAAATCCGGTAAAATCAATAGGATCCTTCTGGTTTCTTGCCCCACAATTTGATGTCGTCGAAACAGCCTGTGTCATCGAACGAGCCGACGCCGACAAGGCCATGGCTTAGGGTCTTATCGCGGGCGGTGAGGATCGGCGTCGCCATATCGTCCAAGTAAGCCTTTATGTCACCCGATTTTTCGTCGTACGTCACTTTAAAATCATGCCAGCTCTTGTCGGTCAGACGAAAAACGGACTTTCCTTCCGGCTCGGCGTTGATTTTGACCCGGTCGGCCCCATTGACCAAAGCAATGACGTTGTGGACGTTGTCGCTTGAGGCCGCGAAGTGGACATAATAAAAATGGGTCGCGTCCTCGAAGTGAAAGAAAATGCACATGTCCCGTTTGTTATTGGCCGGATCGGTGGTGCACTGCAGCCGGCCGGTGAACACGAACGACGTCACCGTGTGGCCGGCCAGAAGCGACCAGGACGTCGGAGCACGGACCTTTCCCTGCGCTCCGGCCGCCGTGAGCTCATAGACCATCGAACCGTCTTTTTTAACGACCTGCCAATGGCCGGGATCGTTGGGCTGCCAGCCTCCGGCCTTTCCGTCGTCGAAGTTGAATTGGGCAAGAAGAGGAAAGCCTTTGAGGTCCTGATTTGGAGCAACCGTAAAAATGAGGCTAACGGCCATCATTATGAAATACTTGAAAAAGCTCAAAGCGTTCATCATTTGGGCCTCCTTTCGTCTCGGAAAAATTTGGGGACAGGGACCTTATGGGCCCCTAAATTCACTGCTCCTCCCTTTTCTAAAGGGAGAAGGCCGGATTATTCAAGACAGCATTCCATCTACGTAGCCCGGCTGCATCCAGGGCAGGTGGTTTCCCGACATGAACGGCTCGAGGGTCACGCCGAGCTTTTTCATCTCGTCCGGGGAGAGCGGCTTGAAACTCTTCAAGAGCGCGGCGTTCTTTTTGACCACATCCAGGCTGTCCGTCCCGATGACGGCGGAATGGACGTGCGGCAGGCTCAGTCCGTAGCGGATCAACGTCTCGGCCTGAATCTCCTTCACGGTCTCTCTCGGCCGGATGACCTTGATAAGCATAATGCCCATTTTTTTCGCTGCTGCCGCCGGGATGGCCTGCTTCTCCATGTCTCCTTTTCGCTCTTGATAATGATTGAGCGCGATGAGCATGGTATCGAATTCATACCGGCGGGCCGCTTCCGCCATCGCCTCGGCCGAAAGATGCCCGGAGAAACCGATGAACCGCGCCGCCTTCTCGTCCTTAAGCTTTTGGAGGGCTTTGAGGACCCCGTTCTTGGCGCCGATGGCGTCCAGGTCCGCGAGCGACTGGATGAGATGGATCTGATAGAGATCGAGATGGTCGGTCCTGAGGCGTTTGAGGCTTTCTTCGAACTCTTTCATGGCGCCGTCATAAGTCCGAGATTCAGCCTTGGTCGCCAGGAACACCTCTTTTCGCCGGTCCTTCAAGACCAGGCCGAGGCGCTCCTCGCTGACGATGTCTTTGTTTCGATAGCTGTACGCGGTGTCCCAATAATAAAAGCCACTGTCCAGCGCCGCGTTGAGAACGGCCAGGGCTTTGTCCAGGTCCTCGACGGCACAAACACGACTGCCTAAGCCGATGCCGATGCGGGGCACGTTGACTCCCGTCTTCCCAAGGATCGCGGTAGGCAGGCCTTTGGCGTCATAGGACGGACCGGACTGGCCCGAAAACAGCTTCTTAAAGGGCCCGCTTCCCGCGGCCGCCGCGGCGGTCAGGCATGTCTTGATGAAGTCCCGGCGCTCGAGGCTCTTGTTGTTCATGGCCATCCCCCTTTCTAAAATTCTTGTCATTCGCGTTTTTTGATATATTAATGCTAAATGGAATCAAGGTCAATTTGGAGGGGTCATGAAAATCTTAAAATTCTCGACTTTGGTTTATATGTCGATTCTATTATACGCCGGGGACGCCGCGGTCCAGAAAAAGCCGGATGTGCTGAGCGGGACGTTCGCTCCCGAAAAGCTTAAAGAGATCCTTCTCCCGCATGGCGACTGGCATTTTTTTCAGCGCGGCGATCGAAACCCTCCGCCTCGAGGACGGCCAATTGCGCTCGTCCTGGGGAGACAAGCTTTATAGAATTCTGCTGACGGCCAAAAAGACGCCGCGGCAGGGAGAATTTTCGATCCGGATCGAATAGAGCGCCGCCTTGAAGGACATCCCTGAATGTTATATAAGGGAAGAAGCGGACGATACCGAGGTCCGGCTCGAAATGATCGTCGTTGCCGAAGAAATCGCACCGGGATTCATGCCGAACAAGGTCATGTCGGTCAGGAGCTGCGATGACGCCGAGTCCGCCGTCGGATATCCCGGGCCCTTGTCGCCGGGGGCTTTTGTCCAAATGGGAGACACAATACCCGTTTCTCTGAATAAATGGATTAGGAGGCAAACATGAAGGCCGGATTCACCATCCTCTTCTTTATCATCACCCTGGGAGGCTTTTCGACATCTATGACCTCGCCCCAGCAGAAGCTGACCGTCGAACCCGAGCCGTCCTTCCGCGAGGACGCCGTCTCCAACCACCGTCATCCCGAGGTGGACACGAACATCTTCCTCTACATCAACCATTGGCGGGACTCCCTTCCCTACGTAGGACACGGCGGGCTTATCGAGCGCGACATCCTCACCCCGGGTGATCCGCTCAATCCTCCCAAGAAAGGCGCCGTGCTGAAATACATCAAAGCCTATGAGCGGGCCATCCTCCAGCCTCGGACGAATACAACGCCTTTTAAATCCGGCAAAGAACAGGCCTTTTTCTACGTGATGAATGGGACCGGCCAGGTCGAAGCCGGCGGCAAAAAAGCCGCGATCGAAGAAGGGACGGCCGTCGTCATCCCCGCCGGGCTCGCCTATCGTTTCTTGAACGCGGCCGAAGCTCCGCTCGAAATGATCATGGTCGTCGAAGAGATCCCGCCCGGCTTCGTTCCCAACAAAGAAATATCCGTCGGGAGCTACCACGATTCGCCCGCCAGCCTGGGCATGCATTGGGCCCATATCGGCCGCGGGTTTAATTATGACATTCCGCCAAAGTTCGCCAATCCCATGGGCTTTGCCATCGTCTCCATCGACAAGTTCGACATCGCCCAGCCGCACGTCCACGGCCCGGGATGCGAGGAGGTCTGGTGCCAATTGAAAGGCAAAAGCCTGCTCTTCTTCGGAAACCGCCTCCTCTGGCAGGAGTCCGGCGAGGCCTTCCTCATCCCGCCGAACAACAAGGTCCCCCACTGCTCGATCAATCACACCGACGAGCATATGCTCTGGCTTTACATGGGCAACCGGCACGATCATTTGGGAAAATAATCCTCTTCTCTCCCTTTTAGACAAAGGGGCAGAGGAGACGATAAGGAGGGATCGATGATCAAAAGAAATCAAAAGTTCACCGCATTTATCCTCAGCTTTTTCATCTTCACCCTTTCCGCCTGCGCGCCGAAGCCGGAATGGAAGGCGAAGAACGACCAACTCATCAAAGAGAAAAACCTCGCGGTTCGCACCCGCGAAGACATCCCGAAATCCAAAGTCATTCCAAGCCTCGAGCCGGGAGTCGTCACGAACATCAGCAAGCTTCCGGTGACGGAAATCGCGCCTGGGGCAAAAGCTAAAATATACTGGGGAAAGGGTGTCCTTATCAGCTGGATGACCTTGGACCCGCGCGCCGAAATCCCCGCCGAAACGCTTCCCTCAGAGCGCATCATGGTCGTCATGAAAGGCTCGGTCGGCCAGCTCATCAACGGCAGCTTCGCGGCCATGCAGGCTATCCCGCGGGATGAGCCCGACGGCAGCCACGGCCGCACGCCCAGGAATGATCTTGTTTATCTCGAAAAAGGTGTTCAAAACGCTCTCAAAGCCGGCGACGACGGCGCGGAGATCGTCGAGATCTATTGCCCTCCGCGCCCCGACTACATGAAAAAGGCCGGCTCTTCCAGACTTCCTTCTTCGCTCCCCTCAGCCGACTTCCCCATCAAACCGACGATCGAGCCGAACCGCGTCTATGATTTGAACGAGCTCCAGTTTACCCAACTCGTTCCCGGCGCGAACAGCCGTTTAGTCTCCGGCCGCGGCGCTCAGGCCAGCTTCCTCCGGATGAACCCGGGCTCGACATTCGGCCATCACCTCCATCCCGAAGAGCAGATCATGATCGTGCTGCGCGGCGCGATCGACGAGATCATCCTCGACGGGACCTTCCATATGGAAAAAGGCGACATCGTTCTTCTCCCCGGGGATATGGTCCACGCCGGCTTAATCGGTCCGTTCGGCTGCGACGGGCTCGATGTCTTCTGGCCGGTGCGTCCAGACTACGAAGAGAAGCGGGTCAAACAGCTCGATGCTCTTCAGGCCGTCATCCCCGAGGAGGCGAAAGTCGAGCTCTTCGTCGACGGCGCGAAACAAGGCCCGGGCCTCGTCTTCAACGAAGGGCCGAAATGGCTCAACGGCAAGCTCTATTTCTCGAGCATGTATTTCGACCAGAAGTGGGGCGGCGATCCAAAACGCAGCTCAACCGTCGAGATGGATGCGGACGGGACATACCGCTTTATCTCCCACGGCATCATGCAAACAAACGGCCTCATGCCCCTCGCCAACGGCAACCTCGCCGTCTGTGACATGTTCGGTCATCGCGTCCTCGAGATGACGACGAAAGGCAAGATCGTCCGGACTCTCGCCGCCTCTTATGACGGCAAACCTCTCGATGGGCCTAACGATATCGTCCGCGACGCCAAGGGCGGCCTGTACTTCACCGACCCGCAGTTCACGCCAGAGGCAAAAAAATTCCAGTCCGGCCGCTCGGTCTATTACATCACGCCCCAGGGCAAGGTCATCCGGGTCATAGGGCCGAACGAATTCGCCCAGCCAAACGGCACCTTCCTCTCCCCCGATGGCAAGACGCTTTTTATCAACAACACCTACGACGACGAGGCCTGGTGGAACGTGAACAGCGATAAAGACAATTTTATATGGGCTTACGATGTTAAAGACGACGGGACAGTGACGAACGGACGGAAATTCTGCGAGCTTTTTCTCAATCCGGAAGTCCTCGACCGGAAGGCCCGCTCGAGCGGCGCGGACGGAATGACAATCGACGAGCTCGGCAACATCTATGTCGCGACATGGTTCGGCCTCCAGATCTTCAATGCGAAGGGCGAATTTCTGGGGATTCTCAACATCCCTGTCTATCCTGTGAGCTGCTGCTTCGGCGGCGACGACATGAAAACGCTCTTCATCGTCGGCTACGACAAGGTCTGGAAGGTCCGGACGAACGAGAGGGGCTTGACGTACGGCCCGAAATGATTACGTCAAATGGGGACGAAGAAATATGGTGAGACATCCCTTCATTCAGGCAGAGAATATTGGTCGCCCATGATCTGATTTTTTCCAAGTGAGGGTTCTCCGTATTTCAGCGAAAGGAGCGACACATGTCTTATCCATGTCAATTCAAACGCCGTGATTTCATAAAAAGCCTCGGGCTCGGCGCCGGCGCCCTGGCCCTCGGAGGAAAATCCGCACTCCTGGCTAAAACGCTCGACACCCCGCCCCTCCCCCGCTTCCCGGTCCCCCAACTTTATAAACCCGCCTCTCCCTCCCGCGTCTCCCTGGTCAAAGGAAACGACCGCTACGAGATCGTCTTCAGATCGCTTAAAATGATCGAGGACGAGGTCCTGAGCTCGATCGGCGACAAAAAAATCCTCATAAAACCGAACATCGTGCTCTCCAACTGTCAAGCCTGCGTGACGCACGTCGACGCCGTGCGCGCTGTCCTCGACTTCCTTACGCCTCACTTCAAAAGCCGAATCCTCATCGGCGAATCGGGCGTCAACAACACCATGGAGGGCTTCAAGTATAACGGCTACTTCCGCCTCGAGAAGGAATACGACACGAAGATCGTGGACCTCAACCTCGACACGTTCCAGTACCGCTACATCCTCGGCCTGGACAATAAGCCCACCCCGATCCGGATCATCAACACGTTCCTCGACCCGAACATCTACCTCATCTCCGTGGCCAGGATGAAGACGCACAATTATGTCTTCGTCACCCTGTCGCTAAAGAACGTGCTCATGGCCTCGCCGCTCAACGATTACAAGAAGAACGACAAGGGCCTGATGCACCAGGCGCCGCCGGCCAAAAACGATCTCCTCCATTACAACATGTTCCATATCGCTCAGGAGGTCTTTCCCGACCTGGCCGTCATCGACGGATACGTGGGGATCGAGGGCAATGGCCCGGCCTGGGGCTCGCCCATCGCCTCCAAGGTCGCCCTGGCCAGCCGCGACCCGCTCGCCGCGGATATCACGGCGACGCGGGTCATGGGCTTCGACCCCAAGACCGTGAATTACCTTATGGCCATGGCCGAGGCCGGCATGGGCCAGGGCGATTACGACAAGATACAGCTCCTCGGCACGCCTCTCGACCAGTGCATCACAAAATACAAGCCCAACGAAAGGATGGCGGAACTGTATAAATGATGACGACGGATAATACGGGCGATCAAGCGAACGGGCAAAAGGGCGGCAAGGTCCTCCAGTTTTACAGAAAATTCGCCTTCACGATCTGGGTTCTCATCTTCGTCGCGGCTTCGATGCTCTATCCGGCGGCCTTTCGCCTCTGGTTCGGGACAGACCTCAAAGTTTTGATCGTCCCCCTCATCCAGATCATCACCTTCGGCATGGGCACGACGCTCAGCGCGAAGGATTTTAGGGGCGTGTTAACGATGCCCCGGCCGGTTCTCATCGGCATTTTTTTGCAATTTACGATCATGCCCCTGGTCGGCTTTACGATCGCCATGACCTTCGGCTTCGACCCTGAAGTCGCCGCAGGCATCATTCTCATCGGCTCGGTCTCGAGCGGCGTCGCCTCGAACGTCATGACCTATCTCGCGAGGGGCAACGTGCCGCTTTCTGTAACCATCACCTCCTCGACGACTTTCCTTTCTCCGTTCGTGACGCCCTTCTGGATGAAGACGCTCGCCGGGCGTCTCATCCCCGTGGATTTCGTGCTCATGATGCTGTCCATCTTCAATATGATCATCATTCCCATCATCGCCGGGCTCGTCGCGAACAGGATCCTTTACAGCAAAAAGACCTGGGCTCGCCAAAGCGCGTCGCTGGCGGTCATCTCCGCCACGGCGATCGGGCTCGCGATCGCGGTCAGCTTCACGCCAAAGAATATCTGGGGACCATTGGCGGCCCTTAAAACCGGAGTCTTCCTCGGATTTCTCCTCATCGGCATCTCCGCATTCGCCAAGCTCATCATCCGCATCGCGCTCAAAGGCCCGGAAAATTGGATGGACAAGACCCTTCCGGTCGTGTCCATGGCCAGCATCTGCTTCATCATCGCCATCATCACGGCGCAGTCGCGCGACGAGCTTCTTTCTGTGGGCCTGGCTCTCATCGGCGCGGCCGTTCTCCACAATGGCATCGGCTATTTGCTGGGATACTGGGGTGCCCGTCTCGGCCGCCTCGACGAAAGCGCCTGCCGTGCGGTGGCCATGGAGGTCGGAATGCAAAACGGCGGGATGGCCTCCGGGATCGCGATCGATGTCCTCAAGAGCACGAGCGCCGCGCTCGCCCCGGCCATCTTCGGCCCGTGGATGAACGTCTCGGGCTCGCTTCTGGCCGGCTGGTGGCGCCGCCGGCCGGTTCCCGCCCAAACTACGGATGAATTATCGGAATTCGCTGACATGACCTAATTCTCTTGAATTGGGATCGTGTCACCGGAATTCCGTCTTTAAAGAAACAGGTTTTGTGTATTTAGTAGCGCGTCACCAAAATTCCGGAGCACCAGTTCCTGATCGAGGGCAAGGGCGAGATCACGATCCAGTACGAGTCCCGCTACGTGATCTGCTCCCTGGATCCTGGTCCATTTCGGATGCAAGTATTTTTGATAATATTTGGCATGATTCCCCGTCCCTGGCGCTCAGGTAAACTCTGTAAATGTCCCAGCTTTCGATCAGACGGGGACAGGGTACCGTGTCCCCCTATCTTGAAAAGTGATATACAGTCAGTCAGCGAACAGCTTGACTTTTAACTCAAAAGTTATTACAGTAATTACATGAAAACGATTGAACTCAAAGTCTCCCGTATCGGTAACTCTCGCGGGGTCCGGTTACCTGCAGCGTCGTTGCGGCGTTATCGCATCGGTACGGCGGTCCTCATGGAGGAGCGGAGCGAGGGAATTTTCCTGCGGCCCGTTGGCCCTGTGGTGGAGAAACTCTCCTGGGAAGATACGGCCCGCGAAATGGCGGCCGGCCGCGAAGACTGGGGCGAGTGGGACGCTTTGGACACGGACGGATTGGAAAGCATCCCGTGGGAGACCGGAGAGGCCGGTAGGATAGCGGAAAAGAAAGCCCGCTATCGTTCGGTCCTGCGATCGGCCAAGAAATCATGAGGCGCTACGAGATTCGGTGGGCTTCACTGGACCCGACTCAGGGCGCGGAAATGGCCAAGAAACGTCCGGCGGTTATCGTCAGTCTGGATGCGCTCAATGAGAAATTGCAGACCGTGACAGTCTGCCCGCTGACCAGCCAGTTGCATCCCTCCTGGCGATCCAGGCTGCAAGTCCGATGCAACCGACAAGACGCGGAAATCGCGGTGGACCAGATACGAACGATCAGCAAGTCTCGGCTGGGAACCAAGATCGGTGCACTGACGGAAGACGAAGCCGCCGCGCTGAGGCGGATCATCACCGAGATGTACGGCGAGTGACTCGAAACCCGCTCACCACGTCCGTAGCGGCCGAAGATATAGTCCTTTCGTGACGGACGGCCTTGATTACGAGCTTAGCGGGAGGGAAGAATATGAGCCGCGAAAAAGCAAATTTTTATCCTTTATGCGAGATAGACAGATGAGCCTGCGGCTGGTTTCCTGGAACATCGGGCACCAGATCGCTGCGTGGCACGAACTGGCGGTGGAGGCGCGTTAGGCGTGAAGAGAGTCCGGAATTATCGCGTTCAAATTAGAATTTCGGTAATTGGTTGTGTGTCACCGTATTTCTGAAGCCTCTAAATGCTTGGGAGGTCGCCACGGCACTTCGTGCCTCGCGACGACAACTTGGATAAACAATATTTCTTTTCATTTCTATGAGATATGAAAATCCACGAATTAATCAGGTTAAAAAACTTTGGGGAACAATTTTTGGAGAATGGTTAACGATTCCGGATAAAGCTCCTCCACGCCGACATCTTTCCACTCGGCAAATTGAACCTGCCACTGCCGATTTGTTTTTAGGAGATGAATCTTAAAGCGATAAGTCTCACCCGTAAACTTAATCAGCTTTCTCAGGACTTCGGCTCCGCCTGAGGAAATCGCCATTTCAGTCTGAATTTTCGCCCTTAAGGGGTCCCCTTCATCAAACCGCGTGCTCAGGATATGGATGACGATTCCTTTGTACTGATCAAAATATTGAATGAGCAAATCCCGGGTTTTGTCCTTGTCCCGGCCCTCAAAATCAAAATAGTCATCCGCAAGGTTCGACATGAGGTTATCGATCTCCCTTTTTTCGGCGAGCTTCGCGACGTTTTTCATAAGCTCCAAAATCAAATTCTTTTCTGATTTTTCTTGGCAGGAGTCAGAAAAAATCGCAAGGAAGATACCGACCGCCAAGGCAACATATCGACGTGGTGAGGCCATGGTTCTACGTTTCATTGGATATCATCTATCAGGATTCACTCCAACCATATCGCAAGAAAGCGGATCACGTCAATAGCCTCAAAAGCCCAAAGGTCTATTTTATTGACATCCCTCTTCTCCTCCGCTATAAAAGGAAGGTGCGCTTTTTGGCCGCGGCCATCATCCCATCCCAGCCAAGGAGGGTTCAGCATGTTTAAAGGGCATCCCAAAGGTCTGTTCGTCGCCTTCTTCGCCAACATGGGCGAGCGCTTCGGCTTCTACACGATGGTCAGCATCTTCGTCCTTTTCATGCAGGCCAAGTACGGCCTGAGTCCCGGCGCCGCATCTGTCGTCTACTCCGTCTTCGTCGCCTGTGTCTATTTCCTGCCCCTTCTCGGCGGCATCCTGGCCGACAAAGTCTTCGGCTACGGCAAGACTGTCAGCCTCGGGATGATCGTCATGTTCCTCGGCTATATCCTGCTGGCCCTCCCGACCAAAATGGCCACGGGTTTTCCCCTGGTTATCGCCGCCCTGGCCGTCATCGCCCTCGGCACGGGCTTCTTCAAAGGCAACCTCCAGGCCCTCGTCGGCAACCTCTACGACGACCCGAAATACAGCGCCCTCCGCGACAGGGCTTTCACGATTTTTTACATGGGCATCAACATCGGAGCCATGTTCGCCCCGACCGCTTCGGAAAAAGTCGTCAACTGGATTCTCTCCGGCGCCCGCTTCACTTACGACGCGCGCATCCCGGCGCTGGCCAATGATTTTCTGAGGGGCAGATTGGCCGACGTCGCTCCCTACCTCGCCATCGCCCAGAGCCAGGACGCTTCGGTCAACCTGGAGACGCTCAAGCAATTCTCTGAGCGCTATATCAACGCCCTGGGCAAATCCTACCATCTCGGCTTCGGCTTGGCCTGCATCAGCCTGATCATTTCCATGGTCATCTTCTGGGGCTTCAAGAAATATTACAAGCACGCCGATTTTAGCGAAAAACAAAAATCGAAGTCCGAAGCCCACAAGGCTCAGGTCCTCGAGCTCACGCCCCGGCAGACCAAAGAACGGCTCGTGGCCCTTATCCTCGTTTTCGTCGTCGTCATCTTCTTCTGGATGGCCTTCCAGGAAAGCGCGGCCACGATGACGTTTTTCGCCCGCGACTATACGGTCCCGAGCGTCGGGAAAGTCACGAACCTCTGGTTCGATCTGACCGGGCTGCTCACGATCTTCCTGGCCGTCGTGGGGCTGGCCTTTTTGTTGAAGAAAAGCTCTGGCCGAGTTGCGCGCCTCGCCGGCGGAGCGGCCTTCGTCGTTTTCTCCGTCCTCAGTTATTTAAGATTCAGCGGCTACCTGGACAGCAATCCCTTCATGCCCCAACGCTTCCAGCATTTCAACCCGTTTTTTATCGTTTCGCTCTCGCCGCTCGTCATCGGCCTCTTTGCCTACCTCAACAAAAAGGGGAAAGAGCCATCCTCGCCCCGCAAAATCGGGTACGGCATGCTGCTCACGGCCGTTTCGTTCGCGATCCTGGTCGTCGGCTCGCTCGGCCTGCCCAGCCCGAAAGAGCTCGGAGGCCACGTCGCGCCCCCGGAGTCGCAGGTCTCCGTCTATTGGCTGATCACGACGTATTTTCTCCTGACGATCGCGGAGCTCTTCCTGAGCCCGATAGGAATTTCTTTCGTTTCGCGCGTCGCCCCGCCAAAATACAAAGGCCTGATGCAGGGCGGCTGGTTCGCCGCCACCGGCATCGGCATTCTTCTCGTCGGCCTGCTCGGCAATCTGTGGATGGTCCTCCCCCTCTGGATCCTGTGGCTCATCCTCGTCGTCGCCTGCCTGCTTTCGGCCGCCTTCATGTTCGCCATCATGAAGAAACTCGAGCGGACAACCAACTTTTAGGATCATGGGGAGGTTGGCCATGCCTAAAAAAGAATTCACGTCCAAGCTGGAGCGGTTCGAGGGCGTCGGCACATGGACTTACGCTGACATTCCTTTCGATGTCGAAAAGCTGTTCGGCAAGAAAGGCCAGGTCAAGGTCAAAGGGACCGTGAACGGCATCGCCTTCCGGAGTTCCTTAATGCCTCACGGCGACGGGACGCATTTCCTGGTTGTGAACAGATCGGTCCGCGACGCCGCCAGGGTTGACGTCGGCCACAAAATCAAAATCGTGCTCGAGGCCGACATCGAGGAACGCGTTGTCGCCTTGCCTCCCGATTTCGAGAGAGCCCTGGCGAAGAGCAAAGCCGGCCGGACCGCCTGGGACAAGGTCTCTTATTCCCACAAGAAAGAATATCTGGATTGGATAACAGACGCGAAAAAGGAAGAGACGCGCAAGCGGCGGATCGAAAAAGCGATCTCAACGCTCGTGGCGAAAGCCGCCATCAAATAGGAAACGACCACATACAAAAATATCAAACTTGCGCCGGCTAAAATCTAAAACATCTTCATTGTCTATTTCTCCGGCCTTGCATAAATCGTGTCCCCCTCGTCTTGAATTCGGCGCTATCTGCGAATTCTCTTCTCGAGGAAACGACGCAAGTTATGAATAATTCAGGATAGTTAGGTTCACTTTTCTTAATGGACGATCTTACGGACCATTGTCCTCTCTAGGCGACAGGCCAAGTCTTCTTCCTCCCTGATAAAATTGGCATAAAGATTGCTGTTGTTATGTAAGACGATTGGTTTTATTAAGATATCGTGACGGCAGAATGAGATGGAGGGAACGATGAGAAAACGAAGATCATCGGCTCTATTATGTCTGGTCCTTTTATTGTTTTTCTTCCGAGTTGCCTCCTCCGCTCAGGAGCGACTCCAAGCCGGCGGCCATTTTATACTCGGATTCCCGCAGGGAGAGTTTAAATCGAATGCCGATCGTATCGGCCTCGGAGGCGATTTTTATTTTGCATATCACATTCCCCGGAGCATCCTTTCGGCGGGGATCTCTATCGGATTTTCGATATATGGAAGAGAAACGCGCGAGGCGCCTCTGAGTCCGACAATCCCCGAGATGATCGTCGATGTCTCGACGACCAACTCCATCATGCTTGGCCATTTGTTTCTCCGACTCCAACCCCAGCAGGGAAAGTTTCGGCCTTATCTGGACGGTCTGATCGGATTTCATTACCTGACGACGAACACCGCCATTCACGACAACTGTGATGGAGACGATGATATCAGCTCCAATAACTACAACGATCTCGCGTTCAGCTACGGAGCAGGGGCAGGAACCATGGTGATGCTGATCCAGGGGGTCCGACAAGATAATAAACGGCGCCTCTTTTCCATGGACCTGGACATCGGCATTCGCTACCTCAGGGGCGGCGAGGCTGAGTATATGAAGAAGGGTTCGATCCACCGCGAAATCGACGGCGTGACTTACGATGTCTACCGCTCCAGGACCGACCTTGTGAAAGCTTACATCGGCCTAAACTTTTCATTTTAGGGCGGACAGAGGTAAGCGCCTTCCCGGAGGGCAAGACTCTTGAAGGTCAGTACTGAAAGACCTTGTCCCCGGCCATGACCTCCTGCCTCGTCTCATCAAACGTCACGCGCTGTCCGGTGTGGAGCGCGGCCGTGGTCATGATGACGGCGATGGCATGGCGATAGCCGGCCACGACATCGGCGCGGGGCGTTTTGCGGTCGCGGACGCGCTCCATCCAATTCCGGACATGGCTCGACGTCATCGGATCGGCCCCCGTGTTGGCCGCGGTTTCGACCTTTTCGGTCGGCAACTCGTATCTTTCTAAAAGATTGGCCTTCATGCCCATCTCGGCAGCAGAGCCCTGGGTCAACCCTCCTTCGGGCGTTACGATGTTCATGTCCAGGTCGAGTTTTCCGCCGTTCGAAAAATAATATTCCTTCACTCCGCCGGCGGAATTGTGCATCCGGGACGAATAAACGACTTGAAAGCCGGTCTGGGGATCGTCGAGCGGGCCGTAATCCAAAACAGCCGTCATCGTATCGGCGTTTTGCCGGCCGTCTTTCCAGACATAAATTCCGCCGTTGGCCGCCACGCTCCGGGGATGGGGAAGGTCGGTGAACCAATGGACGGTGTCAATCTGGTGGCACATCCACTGCCCGGGAATGCCGGACGAATAAGGCCAGAAGAGGCGGTACTCCAGATATTTTCTCGGGTCCCAGGGCTCAAAGGGCCGGTTCATAAGGTATCGCTTCCAATCCGTGTCCTCTTCCTTGATCGCAGCCACAAGGGCCGGCCGCCGCCACCGTCCGGGCTGATTGACGTTCCAGCTCATCTCGACCATCGTGATGGGACCGAACTTTCCCGATTTGATGAACTCGCAGGCGGCGGTATAATTTGCTCCGCTCCGCCTCTGCGAGCCGACTTGAACGATCCTCCCGCTTTCCCGGACGGCTTTCAAAGCGGCCCGGTTGTCTTCCATGGTCTCGGCGAAGGGCTTTTCCACATAGACATCGCAGCCGGCTTTGACGGCTTCCACAGCATGAAGAGCATGCTGGAAGTCGGCCGTGCTGATGATCACGGCGTCCACGCCGATGCGTTCATACAACTCTTCGTTATTGCGCGCGGCCGCCACGGCCTGTCCCGTCTTCCCTTTCAAGAAGGCGAGCCCTTCCTCCCTTCGGCGGCTCCAAAGGTCCGAGATCCCGACGATCTCGAAATTGAGCTCGGGCGCGTATTGAAGAAACGGCGGGATCAAGGAGCTTTTACAGCGGTCGGAGAACCCGACGATCCCGACCCTCACCCGGTCGTTGGCCCCGCGAATTCTCCCCAAGCTCGCAGCCCTCAATCCCCGGGCCGCGCTGTTGACGGACAATCCGGCCGAAGCCACTGCCGCTATCTTCACGAAATCCCTTCGAGAAATGCCCATATCGACCTCCTCGGAATCTATTGGCTGCTATCCTGCGTCCCTTCTTCAAGAAGCAGCGATCTCGTTTCTCAAAAAAGTCATTGCCGCCGGAAGCTCGTCCTTCATGCTCTTCCATCCGCATTCCATAGAGATCCCGCCTCGATATCCTATTGTATTGAGCCTCTTAAAAAAGGGCTTGAAATCGTCTCCGGCAGTGCCCGGCGGCGTTCGTTTATCTTTTTCCGCGATGTGGCAATGATGGATGTGTTTCCCAAACATCTCGATGGCGTCGGGCGTCTCCCCTTGGCGGAGCAGATGATATAGATCCGCCAGCAGCTTGAAATTCGGATGGCCGACGGCCTCAACGACCGCCGCGCCCTCTTTAAGGCTGTTGACGAAATTGGTCTCCCCGCTGTTCAGCGGTTCGAGGGAAACGATCACGCCGTGGCGTCCGGCAAGAGCGGCGACTCTCTTGGCCAGATCGCGGAACTGCTCCTCGGCCTTGGCCCGGCTGAATCCCTCGGGAATTTTACGGGATTCACCGCTTCCCCAGACGATCGTCCCGACTCTGGCCCGGGCCGCCCTCTGGAACGCGGTCTCAGCATAAACCAGGATCTCGTCATGTTTCGCCTCAGCACCGACGGCCTTCAATTGGCCCGGGAGGAAACCGTTGCAGGCCAGAACGGGAAGTTTTGCCGCCTTAAGCTCGGCCAGCTTTGCCTGGAATTTTTCTTCCGCCTCTTCCGGAATCAAGAAACGCCGGACTCCTTCTTCGACATACGCGCAGCCGCTTTCCTTCAATAATCCGGAATCCGCCAGAGACGCGCAGACGCCGATCTGGCCGAGGAAAGAGCCGGCATCGTTCCCTTTGAACAAGCGGCCGATTCGCGGCCGGGAAAACAAACCCCAGCCGCCAAATGCTGCGGTTTTTAAAAAGTCCCGGCGGGAAGTCGATCGCATAGCGTCTCCTCGATAAAACAATATCTTGGGCTCGGGGGAAAATCAAGTCTGCTGATGACCTTGCCAGCAATTCTTTTTCCGGGGCGCCGGAAAGTCGAGCAGGGGTGGCGCGGCGAAGGGGCTCCCCGCCCGCGCGCAGCGGCCCGGCCGCGAGCACGGCCGGGGAAGAGCCGCGACAGGACCCCGCCCGAAAGTGGCCTGACACCGGAAAAAGAATTGCTTAAGATGACCTTACCACCGCCAGAGATAGCTTACTTTAAAGAAGAATCCGCGTTTCGTTTCCAAGAACCGGCGGCTGTCTTCATAATCGCTGCCGTTCCAGCGGATCTTTTGAAAAGCAGATCCGTATCCCACATAGACGACGGTCCCTGGAATGTAGGTGAACGAGGCCAAAGTATCCACGGTCATCCTTTTCCGGTAGGTGTTGTATTCCAGGATGGTCCTCAGGAACAGGTATTTGTTGACCTGGAACGTGTTGAAGCTACGGAGAATCATGTAGTCGTAAATCTTCGCCCTGTCCGACCGGCGGTAAAAGTCCGCGTATGTCAGATCGATCACGAAATCGAATTTTTCTGTGGGCTGGTATTCGACGCCGGCACTGGCGCGGTTGCCGTCGCCCTGATAAGGAGCTTCCGGGTCGTAATAAATAGCGCCGGTGCGGCGGAAAAATCCGTTGATAAAAAGGTGTTTGGACAGCTGGGAATAAATTTGAAAACCGAACCCGCTCCGCCCGAAGCGGTGCGCTTCATAGACCTCATTGGCCAGGATTCCTTCAAAGCGGACCTGGGTGCTCCGGGGAAGAGAGAAGCGCAGGACGAAAATATTGAAGGTCTCGAGCATGTTCGAATAGGTATCGTAGAGGTGGTAGGACCAATAAAAGGGCTCGATCCTCTGGAAGAATTTCGATTTGGGGTAGATCTTGTACATGCCGAACGCGGCCAGGCGCCGCAGTCCACTTCTCTCCAGGAAGCCGGTATCGACCTGGAAATTCTGAGAAATATCCTGGTAGCCGACGTCCAACG
>Ga0315281_10004176_pt1 | contig 21045 bp, 15 predicted proteins | sample YL17G07_0_MG_FD_204540 | JGI IMG/M metagenome (GOLD analysis project Ga0315281, IMG submission 204540) | Sediment microbial communities from Yellowstone Lake, YNP, Wyoming, USA - YL17G07_0 | ecosystem: Environmental > Aquatic > Freshwater > Lake > Sediment | place: USA: Wyoming | collected...
ATCAGCTACCAACTGTAATAACCTGAGTCATAACGTGATGACTGTCCGCGATGTCCTGGCAGTAAAATGTGTACACGATGTCGTGGCAGTCATCACCTAGGCTGTAGAGAATCGCCTTTGAGTTCTGGGCGAGAGTCCTTGCCTCTCCCCATAATTCGCAAGCCCTGTCGAGACGGCCTTTCTTTGCAAAATCCATGCCCTGTTCAAATTTATTTTCGGCTTCTTTTGAAGCAATGCCGTCTTTGTCTTCAATAAGCTTTATTTCAACCTGTATATAATGAGGGGCAACATCGTTCCTGAACATGGCCTTTGCCAACTGTTTGGCTTGCCCTATAAGTTCGTCCTGACCCTGCATAGGTGTTGAGCTGTCTTCACATTGGGACGCTGTGGCTGCTCCCGAAACATTATTCGCATAAACCACCCTCCCCGATTCCACCTCTATCAACTTGGGGGTGAAAGCATAAGAGGCGTTTCTTTTGGTGCATGAGACATCATAATTTCCCCACTTTACGCACGAGGTAGATTGATTTCCTTTTTTATCCGTTTTGGTTTGCTCGGATACACATTTAGAGCGTTGTTCTTTATAGTGGCTGTCATTGCTTGAAGATACAGTAACTGTACCGGTATATATCCCTTTTGCGCCGACTAATTTGCCGACATTTGCGACAGTGCTGGGGTCAACGAGGGCGCTCTGCGCAAGCTTCATTTCCTCTATCGCCTTGTCGAGTCTTACCCTGTCAACCAGTTTGAAATACTGCTTGTCATTGAGATTGATGCTCGCAAGTGTGCCCTCTATCTCTGCTGACAGCTCTTTTCCGCCCCGGCCATCAAAAGGCAAAACAGCGACTTCTTTCAATTTTGCCGCTTCGTCAAACTTGGCCGGCATCAGCATGGTAGTTTTGATTGAAGGCGGCGCACAGGCCGCCAACATCAATACCGTAAGAGCAATCATTAGAGTCGCAATCTTGTACATTTTGTTCTCCGTTGAAAAGCAAATATATGCTTTCGTGTTGATATGTAACCGGCAAAGCCGATTTAATGTTGTAGTCCAAAAGTCAGATTCAAAGTTTTTATTAACCCGATAAAAAAGGCATGGCACCTGGAAAACGATGCCATGCCTTCAGCAATTCCGGGGACTGGCCCCTCTATGTTTTTTTCGCTTATAAGTCGGGATGACTGACTGACTGACTGACTGACTGACTGACTGAGCAAGTTGTGTGCCATCGCTATCGCCCCCCGGAGACGGTTGACAAATTAACTCTTTTATATCACAAAGAAATGCGGGATGTCAATAAAAACTTGGACGAACTTGTTATTTTGCAAGGATTTTTCCATAAATGATATTATTAGGAATCAATGGGTTGCACGGATTATAGGGCATCTGTAACCACATCGGGCATCTCACATTTTTAGAGCTTTTTTTAATCGGCGGCGGGAAAAATGTGGTATCCTATCGTCATGAACGGCCTCGCGCTATGGATAACGGGACGCGCGCCCCGGTCGGACCTTCAGGACCGTGCAGATATCCTTCCACTACCAAGGCCCACACCTCATAGCCCTTATCACTCAGATGCACCCCATCATCGGCGAGATATTCGCGAATCAGAATGCCGTCCGGTCCGATAAAGGCCCCGTACACGTCAAGATAATGGGCCGTAAAGTTCCCGGCCAGACCCTTCAGTTCTTTGTTCAGTGCCGTAATAACACCTTTGTCTAACCAGGGCAGATCAGCCGGGAGAAGGCTCTGAATAACAATTTCGGTTTTGCGAAAGACTGAAAAAAAGCGGTTTATAATACGCTTGTATTCGTGGATTATCTCATAGTCTTCCATGGCGACATTATTGATACCGGTCATGATGAATATGCAGTCAGGGTCCTCCAGGGCAAGGATTATCCTGTCCAGCCGGTTTACAAGTCCCTCTATGGTCTCACCGGCAATGCCCAGATTCAACACCCCGTATCCGGGGAAACGCGCCTGCCAGTCGTACCACTCAGTAAGGGAATCTCCAATAAAGACTAAACTGCTCACACGAACAGTTCCCGCTTTTCTTTTATAGCCGCCGCGATAAAGGCCTTGAACAGGGGATGCGGCGCAATGGGTTTTGATTTGAATTCAGGATGAAACTGGCAGCCCAGGAACCAGGGATGGTCTCTCAGCTCCACGATTTCCACGAGCTCCCCGTCCGGGGACAGACCGCTTATCTCCAGGCCGTTTTTCACCAGTATGCCCCTGTACTTATTGTTAAACTCGTATCTGTGCCTGTGCCTTTCACTGATCTCCTTAACGCCGTAGGCCCTGAAGGCATGTGTATTTTCTTTAAGCGCACAAGGATAAGCGCCAAGGCGCATGGTGCCGCCCATTTGCGACTCGGCAGTCCGCTCTTCCACCTTGCCTGATCGGTGATTAAACCAGCGCTCCATCAGGTATATGACAGGCTCCCTGGCCTTGACCTCGAATTCAGTGCTGTTGGAGGCCAGACCGCAGACATTGCGGCTGAATTCTATCACTGCTATCTGCATGCCCAGGCATATGCCGAAATATGGAATCTTCTTTTCCCGGGCATACTTGACCGCCTCAATCTTTCCCTCAATGCCCCTGCTGCCGAAGCCGCCGGGAACAAGAATACCGTCCACCTCCGAAAGAAACAGCTCAGGACCCTTCGCCTCTATCTCCTCGGAATCCACCCACTGAAAATTGACCCTTGCGTTATTGGCTATGCCGCCGTGGAGCAAGGCCTCTGACAGACTCTTGTATGCGTCCTTCAGCCCGACGTATTTCCCGACCAGGGCGATCGTGGTCTCGTACTTGGGCTCCTTGATCCTGTTTACTACTTCTTCCCAGACCGAGAGGTCCGGCTCGGCAAGGTTCATATTCATCTTCTTATGGAGCAGCCTGTCGAGTCCTTCGAACTTAAACGCAAGCGGCACTTCGTAAACCGTCTCAACGTCTATGGCGGCAATGACCGCATCCGGGTCCAGGTTGCAGTGGATCGCTATCTTCCCCTTTACCTCAGGTGAAAGAGACCTGTCCGCCCTGCACAAAAGGATGTCCGGCTGGATACCGATCTCCCGCAGTTCATTGACGCTGTGCTGTGTGGGCTTGCTCTTCAACTCCCCGGCAGCCTGAATAAAAGGCACGAGGGTCAGGTGGACATAAATGACGTTTTCCTTTCCGACATCATACCTGAAACGCCTTATGGATTCCAGAAAGGGAAGGCTCTCTATATCGCCAACCGTGCCGCCTATCTCCACTATCAACACATCGTACTCCCCGGTGGCCGCCGACTTGATGGCATCCTTTATCTCATCTGTGATGTGAGGCACCACCTGTACGGTCTTGCCGAGGTAGTCGCCCCTGCGCTCCTTGGTTATTACATTGTTGTAGATCTTGCCGGTTGTGTAGTTATTCACCACCGAGGTCCTGACGTGCGTGAATCTCTCGTAATGGCCGAGATCAAGATCGGTCTCGCAGCCGTCGTCCGTGACATACACCTCCCCGTGCTCAAACGGGCTCATGGTGCCCGGGTCCACATTAAGATAGGGGTCCAGCTTCTGGATGGTAACCCGCAATCCCTTGGCCTCCAGGAGCGCCCCTATCGCCGCGGCTGCTATCCCCTTTCCCAAACCCGATACTACACCGCCGGTCACAAAGATATACTTAGGCATTTTTCCACCCTCTCTATGTCGTTCTTCGTATCAACGCCTACGGTCTCAAATTCTGTTTCTCCGACCTTTATCCTCAGTCCGCTCTCCAAGGCCCTCAGCTGTTCAAGCTTCTCTATATTTTCCAGTTTGGCCGGTGGAAGCTTTGAAAAGTCAAGCAGCGTCGTTTTACGAAAGGCGTATATTCCGATATGTTTGAACATGCTGACGGCAGGCATATCGGCTTCATTAATACCACGACCCATGTCCCGGAATATTGCCCTGTGAAAAGGTATGGGCGACCTCGAAAAATAAAGGGCAAATCCCTCCCTGTCAAAAACAACCTTTACGACATTAGGGTCCGCAATCTCTTCGGGGTCCTCTATCCTCTTGGCCAGCGTACCTATGGAAGCCCTTTCGTCTTCCATGAGCCTGATTACGTCGTCTATCATTTCCGGTCTTATGAGCGGCTCGTCACCCTGTATGTTAACTATAATATCTTCACCGCCGGGCGCGCTCCCTGAGGCCGATATTTTCATTGCGGCCTCAGCCACCCTGTCGGTGCCGGAGGCGTGGTCCGCGGAAGTCATGACCGCCTTGCCGCCGAAACCTTCCACAACACCGTATATTTCCGGACTGTCCGTAGCAACATAAACCGCGCCGGCAAGTTGCGACTTTACTGCCCTTTCATATACATGCTGAATCATGGGTTTTCCATAAAGCCGAACAAGTGGTTTCCCCGGTAACCGGGTGGATGCATAGCGGGCGGGTATAATAACAATAGCAAGCATGGCTTTCGTTATGATAACATAAAAACCACACATGGATAAATTTACAAGAAACTTCCGGAAAACCTATGGATCCGCCATTTTTTCCGGCATGCTCGTTGCGCTGTCATTCCCCAGGACGGATTATTATCCGCTTGCCTGGGTGGCCCTTGTTCCCCTGCTATACTCTTTGTATTTTTTGGATAAAAAAAACGCCTTCAGATTCGGGTTCACGTTCGGCATCGTATATTTTTTCGGCACTTGTTACTGGATATATTACTCCATCAACCATTACGGTTCCGTCCCCCTTTTCCCAAGTCTGCTCCTGGTGCTTGTCCTCTGTTGTTACCTGAGCCTATATCCGGCTGTTTTTGCCATGCTCTTCGCCGTTCATATGAAAAAGACCGATATGCCGGTAATGTTTGTGGCCCCGATATTATGGACAAGTCTTGAATTCCTGCGCTCTTATGCCTTGACCGGCTTTCCTTGGTCAAGCCTTGGGTATAGCCAATACAGTTTTTTGCCCGCCATCCAGATAGCCGACATTACCGGGATATATGGAGTATCCTTTCTCATCGTCGCATTTAACGGGGTCCTTGCCGACATTTTGCTGATGAAACACAGGCGCGAGGAGCGGCCGCTTTATTCCCTGCTTCCAACTGTAACAGGGTTCGTCCTGATGGCCCTTGCGGTTGTTTTCACTTTCTCCTATGGCTTTTACAGGCTTCATCAGGACAGGGATGGTCCAACTGTAAGGGTCGCCGTGCTGCAGGGCAACATTGAACAGGACCATAAATGGGACCCCGCCTACCAGCAATCAGTGATCTCGGCGTACAAGGAACTTTCCATTGCTGCGGCCACGCAGAAACCGGACCTTATCGTATGGCCTGAAACCGCTCTGCCTTTTGTCTTTGGAAAAAACGAAGCACTGACAGAGGACCTGAAATTTTTTCAGGCCGGTTTGCATTCTTATCTGCTGACCGGAACAATAACTGAAAAAGAGGAAGACGGGTTAAGCGGAAGGGCCAAAAATAAAAGGGGTCCTTTAAAATACTCCAATAGCGCGGTCTTGCTTAATGCCGTTGGAAAAGTCTCTTATATATATGATAAAATTCATCTTGTGCCTTTCGGTGAATACGTCCCCCTGAGAAAAATCCTGTTCTTCGTGGACAAACTTGCTTATGGGATAGGGGATTATAACCCCGGCACCAGCTATATGCGGGCTGTTACTCCCTTCGGGAGTTTTGGTACGCTCATATGTTATGAGGTTATTTTCCCAGGGCTGGCGAGAAAATTCTTCTCAAAAGACGGTGACTTTCTAATAACCATTACCAACGACGCATGGTTTGGAAAAACCTGTGGTCCTTATCAGCACTTCAGCATGGCGGTATTCAGGGCTGTTGAAAACAGAAAGCCGGTTATCAGGGCTGCCAACTCGGGCATTTCCGGTTTTATAGACAGCCGTGGACGGGTGCTTGTAAAGACCGACCTTTTTAAAAGGACTTTTTCAGTCATGGATATAAAGAAGGACAAGACGGTTACAGTGTACACCAAATACGGCGATATTTTTTCTTTTTTATGCATAATATCGTCGCTTCTTTTTCTGATTAAAAAATATGATTAACGGAGGCTGTTATGACACCGCAAAAGGACTTTAAGGAAGAACTAAGGGAATTAAAGGAAAAAACTCTTTTATTAAGAGGTTATCTTTGATGTTGACGGACTGAAAGCCAAACTGTCCACAATAGAGAAAGAGCTTTCCTCTGAAGAAATCTGGTCATCTCCGGATAAAACCAAAAACCTCCAGAAGATCAAGGCGTCGATTCAGGAGTCCATCGTGCCCGTAGAGGCCTCCCTGGACAAGATACTTTATCTTGAAGAATCAATGGGAGTACTGAATGAAAGCGGGGGTGAGATTTTTTTAAATGAATTCAGATCTGATATAGACAGCCTGAAAAAAGAGATTGACGATATTGAGTTGCGGCTCTTGCTTTCAGGGGAAGTTGATAAAAACAATGCCATAGTAACCATTCATCCCGGCGCAGGTGGGACTGAAAGCCAGGACTGGGCACAGATGCTGATGCGCATGTACCTCAGGTGGTCTGAGAGACACAGATACAAGACTGAAATAATAGATCTTCAACCGGGAGAGGAGGCCGGTATCAAGGGAGTGACCTTTACCGTACAGGGTCCATATGCTTACGGTCATTTAAAGGCCGAGGCAGGGGTCCACAGGCTCGTAAGGATATCCCCTTTTGATGCCAATAAAAGAAGACACACATCTTTTTCAGCGGTTATAGCGTTTCCGGAGATAGAAGACAATATTGCAGTGGATTTAAAAGACGAGGACATAAAAATGGACACCTTCAGGGCTTCCGGTGCCGGAGGACAACATGTAAACAAGGTTTCCTCCGCTGTAAGGCTTACTCATATTCCTACCGGAATAATAGTTTCAAGCCAGAGTGAACGTTCTCAACATAGAAACAAGGAAGTTGCATTAAAGATCATTAAATCCCGAATATATGACATGACCTTAAAGGCAAGAGAAAAAAGAATTGACAACATAGTGGGCGACAAAAAAGAGATTGCCTGGGGCAGCCAGATAAGATCTTACGTGCTTCAACCTTACAGAATGGCAAAAGACCACAGATCAAATATTGAAATAGGTAATGTTGATGCAGTGCTTGACGGTGAAATTGATGGTTTTATAAAGGCGTATCTGAATAGGTTTAAAAACAGTTCTGTAAAGGAATATTAATAACAAAGCCTACTATTTCTTTATATATATATACTTTACAGTAGTCATAGTAGGCGCTGTGTATTTGTTTAGAATGGCAATAAAATTATATTTATCAAAAGGTTTCCTCAGTAATAAAGGCGGCCTTGTTTTCATGGGCATGAGGTTTTTCTGTTAGTGTTTTATTATTTACAATGTTATTGACAGTTTATTGCCCTTGTTTCAACTTATAAGATATAATGTGCATGCACAAATAGAAAAATTTATTAATAAGCGTTTAAATATTGTTGGCAATAGAAGGGAAAGAGGTTAAAAATTAAAATGACGACCAATATAAATATAGAAGAACTGTGGGAAAAAAGTCTTGAGATAATTTCCCGCAAGGTAGGCTCGAATTTTGATCTATGGTTCAAACCTATGAAGATAATTCAATTAAAGGACAGAAATGCAGTGCTTGAAATCCCCAACAGGTTTTTCAGGGAATGGTTAGAGGACAATTATCCTACAATACTTCTTGAAACCTTTGAAGGCTTACTGTCCTATCCTGTGACCGTAAAGTACAAAATATCGGAGAAACAGGACGCATCCCTGAGAAAGAGTGACTCAAGGCTCGAGACCAGGAGGGCCAAGCTGGCCGGCAGGGGAATTTATCTGAATCCGCGATATATTTTCGTCAACTTCGTGGTCGGTCCTTCCAACCAGTTCGCTCATGCCGCGGCAAAGAGGGTGGGCGAGAATCCCGGATTTTCCTATAATCCGCTATTCATATACGGAGGGGTGGGACTTGGGAAGACCCACCTGATAAACGCCATTGGCAACATGATAGTTGATCAGAACCCCGGTACTATTGTTATTTACGTCTCTGCCGAACAATTTACAAACGAAGTCATTTCCGCGTTAAGACACGAGAGGATGGGAGATTTCAAGGAAAAATACAGGAACGTGGATGTGCTGCTTATTGACGATATACAATTCATAGCAGGTAAAACCACAACCCAGGAGGAATTCTTCCATACCTTCAACTCCCTTTATGAAAAACAGCGCCAGATAGTCATGTCCAGCGACAGGGCCCCGATGGATATCTCGGACATCACCGACAGGCTTCGTTCGAGGTTCAGCATGGGTCTTATAGCCGACATTCAACCCCCGGAGATAGAGACAAAGATTGCGATATTGGAAAAAAAGGCCGAGGCTGAAAAATTAGTCATACCGAAAGACGTTGCCGAGTTTATCGCCTCCAGGGTGAAGTCCAATATAAGAGAACTTGAAGGTTGCCTTATCAAACTTGGGGCGCACTCCTCCCTTACAGGTGCGCCCATAGACACTAATATGGCCAAGACAGTACTGAAGGACCTCATTTCAGATGAAGACAGACCGGTTACGGTGGAGCTTATACAAAAGAACGTCTGCGATTTTTTCAATATCAAGCTCTACGACCTGAAGGCCAGAAAAAGGACCAAGGAGATAGCGAACGCCCGGCAGATAGCCATGTATATAGCAAAGCAACTGACAAGTCTTTCCCTGAGCGAAATAGGCAGGCATTTCGGCGGCAAGGACCATGCCACAGTTATATATGCCTGTAAGCAGGTGGAGGAGAAAAAGACCCGGGACGAGAACCTCAAAAAGAGCGTGGAACTGCTCATAAGGAAAATTACGGCCTAAATATACAAGGTATTAAAACAGGAGGAGAGAATGAAGGTAACAGTAGAAAAAGAAGAATTGCAGAGGAAACTGTCCGATATCCAGAACATAGTCGAAAAGAAAAATACAATGCCCATTCTTAGCCACTTTTTGCTCAAGGCCGACAAGAACGGTTCTTATATAACCGCTACCGACCTTGAAACGGCCTTCAGGGAACCAATAGTTGTTACTGTCGGGGAAGATGGGAGCATCTGCATCCCGGCCAAGAAACTGCTTGAGATAGTAAGGGAGATGGATGGTGAAATAACCCTCGAGTCTTCGGAGGCCCAATGGATGAAGGCAAGGTGCGGCAAGAGCCACTTCCGTATAGCCTGTCTTTCGCCGGATGATTTCCCCGTATGGCCTTCGCTGGAGGGGGCCGAGGAACTGGAGATTAATTCCAAGATTCTTCTGGAGATGATAGACAAGGCCTTGTACGCCGCAGGTGAATCAGACACAAGATATGTGCTAAACGGTCTTCTTTTTCATATAAAGCCCGACGGTTCTCTCACGGTGGTGGGCACTGACGGCCACAGGCTTGCCATGTCCACAAAGACGCCCGGATTCATTGTCAAGGACGAAAAGAGGTTTATAATATCCAGAAAATCCGTGGCTGAACTCAGGCGCTTTCTATCCGGAGATGAGGGCGTAGGGGTAAGGGTGAACATGGGTAAAAACCATATACTTTTTTTAATTGAACAGATCACCTTTCTTACACGCCTGATAGAGGGGACTTACCCTAACTATGAACAGGTTCTGCCGGTAGGCAATGAAAAGACGCTGACAGTGGACAGGGCCGTGCTCATCAAGGCCCTGAGGCGGGTTTCTATAATGAGCAAGGAGAGGAGCAACGCCGTAAAGGTTGATCTGGATGCGCAAACCATGACTATTTCAGCCTCCAACCCGGACCTTGGCGAGGCAAAGGATGAACTGGTCGTAGAGTATAACGGAGACCCTATGTCGCTCGCCTTTAATGCAAGGTATATGCTTGACGCCTTCAATGTCATGGGGACCGAAAAGGTTGTTATAAAACTCAATGAAGTCTTGAGTCCGGCCCTGCTGATGGAGTATGGGGTTGAAGATTACAAGTGCGTGATAATGCCGATGAGACTTTAGGTTTTGCGGCTGCCTGAGTGTCTGTGAGCGAATAAAATACTAAATAATGGAGACAGAGGAAAGCAATGAGCAGTATTAAGGAAGAAGAGAGTAACAGCCTGCCCGAAGCGGTTGCCGAAGGCGAACACGAATACGGCGCGGAAGATATAAAGATCCTGAAAGGCCTCTCAGCGGTCAGGATGCGACCGGCCATGTACATAGGCTCTACGGGCACGGACGGCCTGCACCACCTTGTCTACGAAGTGGTGGACAACAGCGTGGATGAGGCTCTGGCCGGTTTTTGCAATAATATTAACGTCATACTGCACCATGACGGCAGTTGTACTGTTGTGGACAATGGCAGGGGCATCCCTACAGGGCTCCACTCCGGAGACCCGGAAGGAAGGACGGCCGCAGAGATCGTCCTTACGGAGCTGCATGCCGGCGGGAAATTTGAGTCTTCCGCATACAAGATATCAGGCGGCCTGCACGGCGTCGGCGTATCAGTGGTCAACGCCCTGTCGGAATGGCTTGAGGTGGAGATAAAGCAAAACGGCGGGGTCTTCCGCCAGAGGTTTGAGCGAGGTGTTCCCCAGGGGCCGTTGGAGGTGGTGGGCAAGACAAAGGACAAGGGGACCAGGGTCACCTTCAAGCCTGACAATGAGATCTTCGAGGTCCTGGATTTCCATAACGACGTGCTCATAAAGCGCCTTAGGGAGATGGCCTTTCTGAACAGGGGACTCAGGATCAGCATAAATGATGAGAGGACCAATACGGCAGAGGAGTTCTTTTATAAGGGCGGCATAGAGTCTTTCGTTGAGCATCTGAACCTGAACAAGGTCCTCGTCCATCCGAAGCCCATATTTATTGCGGGCGACAAAGAGGGGATTTCCGTGGAGATAGCCCTCCAGTATAACGACGGATATGCAGAGAACATATATACCTTCGCAAACAATATCAACACAAGGGAAGGCGGGACACATCTTGTGGGGTTTAAATCCGCCCTTACAAGGACCTCCAACAGTTATGCCCTTTCCTCAGGTCTGGTAAAGGAAGGGAAAGACAGCATCTCGGGCGAGGACATCAGAGAGGGTCTCACCGCGGTCATCAGCGTCAAGATACCCAATCCGCAGTTTGAGGGCCAAACCAAGATGAAGCTGGGCAACAGCGAGGTCAAGGGATTGGTGGAGTCCATAACGAACGAGGCCCTGTCAAGGTATTACGAGGAAAACCCCTCTGTTGTGAGGCGGATAATCGAAAAGGCCCTGCAGGCTTCCCGTGCAAGGGAAGCGGCCAGGAAGGCCAGGGAACTGACCAGGAGAAAAGGCGTGCTGGAAGACACTGGTTTGCCGGGCAAGCTTGCCGATTGCTCAGAGAAAGACCCGGCAAAATCCGAAATCTTTATCGTGGAAGGAGATTCGGCCGGCGGTTCAGCAAAGCAGGGCAGAGACAGGCGCAATCAGGCCATACTACCGCTGAGGGGCAAGATCCTCAATGTGGAGAAGGCCCGGTTTGACAAGATGCTCTCTTCCGAAGAGATCAAGACCCTCATAACCGCGCTCGGCACCGGTATAGGCGCCGAGGATTTCGACGCGACCAAGTCCAGGTATCACAAGATTGTAATAATGACGGATGCGGACGTTGATGGGGCCCACATAAGGACCCTGTTGCTCACATTCTTTTACAGACAGATGACAGACCTGATTGAAAGGGGATATCTCTACATAGCGCAGCCGCCGCTTTTCAAGGTGAAGAAGGGCAAGACAGAGCGGTATGTGCAGAACGAGGCCGAGCTTATGCAGATGCTCTTTGAACTTGCCGCGGATGACATCCGCATTGAGACGCCAAGCGGCGAACTTGGAGGCAAAAAGCTGATTCCTTACCTGAAAAAGGTCTCTGCGTATGAAAGCGTAAAGGAGTGGTTCAACAGAAAGCGCATAGACCCGGAGGCGATAGCCCTGCTTCTTCAGTGGGGGGTTAAGGAGGCTGACTTTAAGGCGAGCGACTCGGTTGCAGGCCTGGCCGACAGGGTCCTCAAGGGAGTGGCGCAATCAAAGGCCGGAGATATAATCCTTGACGAAGAGCACGGCGCCTATTCAGTGGAGATAAGAAAGCAAAACTATAAGTGGTCCCTCTCCCAGACCCTGCTGCTCTCCCCGGAGTTCAAGGAGATAGCAGGTCTTTACAGGGGAATCACCGAGGCGCTCGGGCAAGCGCCGTACAAGTTAAATCTGAAGGGCGAGGCCCGCGAGGCTGCAACCGTCAAGGACCTGCTGACCATAGTAACCGAGGCCTCCAAAAAAGGTCTGAGCATCCAGAGGTACAAGGGCCTTGGCGAGATGAACCCGCAACAGTTGTGGGAGACCACGATGGACCCCGAAAAAAGGACCTTTTTACAGGTCACGGTGGAAGATTCCGTAAAGGCCGAGACCATATTCACCACCCTCATGGGCGATCAGGTGGAGCCGAGAAAGGCGTTCATAACCAAGCATGCCCTTGAGGCGAGAAATATAGACATTTAATGAAACGCTTATTTGTAGGTTTAGGCAATTAGTGAAATTTCTTGTCGGGCAGAGAAGTTGAGTATAATGCTCTTTTTGTAATGTTAGTTGTGCTGCTCATACGACTAATATCCGAAATCTCATATTCGTCAGATATATTTCCACTTTACCCCTTAATATAATCCCGATAATAACTTACACTATTTTCAAGTTTTTGAGAAGTGAGAGAGCATTTCAGGAAGCCCCCGAGTTTACGGCTTGAAGCTCCTCTGTAATCGCAAAGTCTGCCGTTCACGCTGCGTTGAGGATTAGCTGGCGAATTATGTAAGGTGTCCCTGAAATTGATTCCGATTGTATTACGGGGCCTCAGTGTATCGAATAGGTAGAAATGAGTCAATTGGCTGGCTTTTTTGCTAAATACTAATTAACTACTAATTTATGTCAATTTAGTAGTTGACATGGCTCAAGTATTAATATAAAATAAATTAGTAGTTAGAGTTTATATTGCTAAATACTAATTTTCTACTAATCAATATAAATTTAGTATTTGGGAGGATCTAATTGAAATTACCCGAAAAAGCTCCTGTGGTAAATGATGGCCTACTAAAGCGGGCCATAACTGCTGGACTGCCCGCCAAGCTGGGCGATGTGATAAAAAAGGCCAATAGCGAATATTTGTACTGGGACGAGTTTAAATATCAACACATGCCGGAAGGGGTAAGCCCTGAACAGGCGTGGGCAATGCTCAAGCTGTTCAGGACCATGCAGGCCAGGGAAATCAAGCTGACTGATAGTAACGGGAAGGCCTTCAGCTATTGGTTTCCGGACTGCGTCTTGCGGGACAGCCACTTTATTGATCAGCAAGCGGGCGGGACTATCCTGATGGACGACCCGACGGTCCATTCGGAAGAAAAACGGAGATACATGATAAGATCACTGGTCGAAGAGTCAATTTCCTCCAGTCAAATCGAAGGGGCCGCCACCACGCGGATTGTCGCAAAGGAAATGCTCAGGACCGGCCGCAAGCCGAGCGACAAATCGGAGCAGATGATTTACAACAACTACCTGTCGATGCAGATGATCAAGCAGCATTTGTCAGAGCCACTCACTATCGGGCTTATTCAGCATATACATTCCTCAATGACTGAAAAAACACTTGAGGACCCGTCGTGGACCGGCAGGTTCAGAACAGCGAGCGATGAGGAGATACACGTCTTCGATGTCGACGGACAGACTGTGCTGCATGTGCCGCCGCCGACATCAGAGGTCTCCGATTTAATGCAAAGGCTTTGCGACTATGCAAACAGCGACGACAAGGATGAGTTTGTAAACCCGGTGGTAAAGGGTATTATGCTGCACTTCTGGCTTGCTTACGTCCACCCTTTTATGGACGGCAACGGTCGTACGGCCAGGGCGCTTTTTTACTGGTACATGATCAAACACAGCTATTGGCTTTTTGAATATCTCTCCGTATCTACCGCTATACTGAGCGCTCGGGCTCAGTACTACAGGGCGTTCCTGTACGCTGAAACGGATGACAACGATGCCACGTATTTCATTGCGTACAACCTTAGAGCCATACACAAGGCGATAGAAGGTCTCAACGTCTACATCGAAAGGAAGCAGAGAGAGAAGCAGAATACGGTCTGTTTCGCCGGCAAATATCCGGCGCTGAACCTGAGGCAGCGCGCCCTCCTGTCAAGCGCACTTGAAAAGCCCGGGGAGGTTTATACGATAGAAACTCACGCGGGCGTACACGGCGTTACCTACCAGAGCGCTCGAACGGACCTGCTGGGACTTAAAGATATGGGGCTGCTTAATATGCGGAAGGAGGGCAAGAAATTTGTCTTTGCTCCGGCGGATAACCTTTCGGAAAAGCTGCAATAATGTAAGACAACCGCAAGAACTTATCGCAACGCAACACGTAGAGGCTCTCTCTCCTGAGGAGATTGGACGGTTCCTCAAAGACTGCACCGAGGGTCTGAGCAAATCCACACGTCACCCCATAAAACTCTAACTCTAGAAGTGGTACAATAATTGGGGGCAGGTCAGTACACCCTGATGATGGCATTAACGCTTTGTTAATATCTCATAAATCTCAACAGCACAAAATAATATATTGACATTTCCTGTAATATTTCATAATGTTAAGCATGTCATTTTACGATAGTGGCAGTTTCTAAATAGCGGAGAACAGGCAGAATCAGTTCTGTTGACCGGGCGCTTAATTTTATTGGAATGATAATACCGTGGGGAAGGGAGGATATATATGAACTGGTTTTATGATCTGAAGATTCAGACAAAACTCCTGCTGGGATTTCTTTTGGTAGGCTCCATCGGCGGCTTTATAGGTATTTCGGGGCTTGTGGGCATCAACAAAATCAGTTCTGCGAGCACGTTGCTCTATGAGAATGTAACGATACCCATGTCTGAACTGGCGATCATAAACACTGCTTTTCAGCGCATCCGCCTGAATGCACGGGACATTGTCACGGCCAGCGATTCGGAAGAACATAAATACTATTCTGCCAAAGCAACCGAATTGCAGCAGGAGATAGACAGAAACTCGGCACTATATGAGAAAGCCATTAAGGACAGTGAAGGCAGAAGACTTTTCGGAGAGTTTACCGCAACGCGAAAGGCTTATGCACCTCTTCTGAACAGGGTGATTGAATTGGCCGCTCTGAATGAGAAAAAAGAAGCGATGGCCCTGCTGCTTGGAGACGCGGGCAAGGCATCCAGAGTTGAGCAGGCTGCCATAGAAAAGCTTGTCGAGCATAACATAGGCCTGGCGAAGAAGACAGCAGGGGACAATGAGTCACTGGCTAAAGTTGCAACATGGATATCTCTGGCCACAATGATAGGCGGCACTTTTTTTACACTTATGATTGCGTTTTTCACAGCGCGCTCAATAAACCTGCCTGTAAATGTGGCTGTGAAGGTGGCCAACTCTTTGGCCCAGGGCGACCTTACTGTAAAAGTGTCCGTAAAGAGCAAGGACGAAACAGGCATCCTTTTGTCTGCGATGAAGGATATGGCCGGGAACCTGAAGAAAGTCCTGTCGGCCATGAACAAAACGAGCAGCAGTGTTGCCAGCAGTTCAGAGGAATTGTCCGCCACAGTAAGACAGATGACCGAGAGGGTCAATGACCAGGCAAGCCGGGCAAATCAGATAGCTACGGCTGCCACCGAGATGGCGCAGACAGTCGGAGATATAGCCCATAACGCTTCGACTATTGCGCTTTCGGCCACGGACACTCTGAATACTGCCAGGGATGGAGAGGATGTTGTGACTAAAACAGTGGAAGAAGTGCAGAAAATAGCCCACGCCGTGTCAGCATCTTCAGGCCTCATCACCTCCCTCGGGGAACGGTCTAAACAGATAGGTGATATAATAAATGTCATAAAAGACATAGCAGACCAGACGAATCTTCTTGCTCTAAATGCGGCGATAGAGGCTGCCAGGGCGGGAGAACAGGGAAGGGGATTTGCAGTGGTGGCCGATGAAGTGAGGAAACTGGCTGAGAGGACGGGTAAGGCGACTACCGAGATCGGATCAATGATAACGGCGATACAAGAAGAAACCGTGGGCGCGGTTTCTGCCATGAAAGAGAGTCTGATTATGGTGGACTCGGGCGTAGAGTTCTCGAAACAGGCAGGGGAGGGTCTGCACCGGATAGTGTCAAGCGTCAACTCATTGCAGGTCATGGTCCAGCAGATTGCGTCCGCAACCGAGGAGATGTCCACAGTATCTGAGACCATAAGCAGTGATATTGAAGCCATAGCCGGCATAGCCCATGAAACAAGCGGCAGCACCGAGGAAATATCAAAAGCCGCCAACGACCTTGCAGCCCTTGCAGTGGACTTGAAAAATGAGGTCCACCAGTTCAAGCTGTAACGCGGGATTGAAAAGGCGCTTTCGGGTAAGCTGACATTGAAGACAGATTGTGCAGGGTCAAGGGAGGGCAAGGATGCCGGAATAAGTTCTGCGGTTAACGGTAATGCGGCAAGCCGCTCCTCTCCAACGCCCTGAAGTGCTTCTCAAATATCTTTCTGAAATGGAAACCGTAAATCGAAAAAGTGACAGCCATCGGAATGAGTTTAGGCCTCCTGAAAAGTGACCACAGAAGGAGTCGCCAGTAATAGAAACGTTCCTTTCCGAACAGTCCGAGTATGAACACTGATTTCAGTCCGGCCTTCCAGTAGCTGTACCTCATCTGGACCACCTTTTTCTGTGTGGGCCGGTAATTCTTCATGAATTGCCTGACCCTCACGTAGAAATGCCTGGGGGCATAAATGGTTTCGATAATCGTCCTGTAGCCAATAACCAGTTTTTCATAACTCATCCTGGGGACGAAGTTCATGGAGAGATCCGTGTTGTCCCCGGTTGACGTATTCAGCAGCCTGTTTTCCTTTAAAAGACGCTCATATAGCCTTGTGCCTCTCGGTGCGTTCAGGAGCCCTACCATGGCCGTCACGATGCCGCTTTCCTGTATGAACGATATCATCTTGTCAAAAATCGAAACAGGGTCTTGATCAAACCCGACAATAAACCCGGCCTGCACCTCCAGACCGAAGTCCTGAATCTTGTTAACGCTCGCTATGAGGTCGCGGTTCCTGTTTTGCGTCTTGGCGCATTCGATCAGGCTCTCCTCGTGCGGCGTCTCAATGCCGACAAAGACCGTGATGAACTCGGCCCGTGTCATCATCCTCATGAGTTCCTCGTCGTCGGCCAGGTTGATAGAAGCCTCGGTAGAAAAATAAAACGGTCGTTTCCGCTCTTCCATCCATTGGATAAGCGAAGGCAGCACCTGGTCCTTCAGTTTTTTCTTGTTGCCTATAAAGTTGTCGTCCACGAAAAAGACCCCCTCTCTCCATCCGAGGGAATATATCTTTTCCAGTTCAGTTATTATCTGTCCGGCGGTCTTGGTCCTGGGAATCCTGCCGTAAAGCGACGTGATATTGCAGAATTCGCAGTCAAAGGGACAGCCCCTTGAATACTGGATGTTCATGGATGAATAATGGTTCATATTTATAAGTTCCCATAGGGGGATAGGCGTTGTCGTGATGTCTGCCAACTCCCCGGACGCATAGACCGGCCCGGCCTGTCCCCCCTTCAAGTCATTCAGAAAAGGCTGGAGCGTTATCTCAGCCTCATTAAGCACGAGGTGGTCCACATCCTTGAAATCCTCGTAATCATTGCTGAAGAGCGGGCCGCCGCAGACCACTTTAACGCCAACCCCCCTGCATCTGCCGAGCACCTCCCTGACAGACCCCTTCTGCACGGACATGGCGCTTATAAAGACATAGTCGGCCCATAGCAGGTCCTTGTCCATGAGTCTTCGGACGTTCATATCCACAAGCCTCTTGTCCCATTCCGGCGGGAGCATGGCCGCCACGGTAAGCAGGCCGAGAGGCGGATAGGCCGCTTTTTTTGAGATGAACTTCAGGGCATAGGAAAAACTCCAGAAAGTGTCAGGATATTCCGGATAAATCAACAGGATATTCATAAACTGACTCCCTATGTGCGGACGGGCCGGTTAATACGACGGGGAAAACGATTGTACGGCAGACAATGTGCGTTGCAATCGCTTCGTTTCATTTTTTCATTATAGCATTAGAGTTTCTGAAAATATAGACGGGCATGACAGAAAATGTGCTATTGCCCGCGTCAGCGCTTGTCCCTGGGAGCATAGGGTTATGATATAATGAAGCCATGAAAGAAAGACTGGTCGGACTTATTTACGACAGGGCCTTCAAATACAGCGCCGAACCTACATTCAAACTTGTCTCAGGACGCATGAGCAATTACTACTTTAACTGCAAAACAGTCACGCTTCATCCTGAAGGCATGTACCTGATAGGCAATATAATATTTGATATGGTAAAAGACCTTGAGGTCCGGGGCATTGGAGGGCTTACCCTTGGGGCAGACCCCATAGCGGATGCTGTTGCTTACACATCATATCTGAGAGAAAGTCCTGTTGAAGCCTTTGTCGTCAGAAAGAGCGCCAAGAGCCATGGGACAATGCAGTGGATAGAGGGCAATGTCAGGGCCGGCGACCGGGTCGTAATAGTGGATGATGTGATAACAACCGGCAAGTCCACAATCGAAGCCATTTTTCGGGCGCAGGAGGCCGGACTGGATATTGTAAAGGTCATTGCCCTCGTGGACAGGCAGGAGGGCGGCTATGAAAACGTTTTGGAAGCGGTCAGGGACATAAAGACCAGGCACAAGATACTTGAAGCCGTTGTTACGCGCGAAGATGTGATGGCGCTTCACAAGGCCTGCCAGTAACAATTATCCGGAATGACAAAAACATTGCATCACCCACAGAAAACCCTGAAGAACCCTATTATAGCCAGCCTTGGCTTGTTAGGTATCGTTATCTTCTCTTCTTCTGTCTTTGCCTTCACGAACGCTGAAATCGCCGCCCTCCGGGCTGAAATCAAGTCAGCGTCCCTTGGTGAAAGGATCGCCTTCTGGGCTGAAAAATTCATCGGCACGCCTTACGACCCTGATCCGCTGGGTGAATATGTCTCAAGGAAGGTCATTGTCGCGGATGAACGGGTTGACTGCATGTACCTGACTTTCCGGGCCGTGGAACTCGCGTTTGGCAATACGCCTGAAGAGGCCGAGATGACTGCGCTGGAGAGGCGTTTCCGCAATAAAGGCGTGATGCGCGAAGGCAAGGTTATAAATTACGAAGACCGTTTCCGGTACGGCGAGGATATGGTCGGCAGCGGCAAGTGGGGCAGGGAGATAACAGCCGAAATCGGCAGGCCGTCGCGCATCAGGGGACCGCGCGGCGCGCAGTACATGATTTTTCTCACTCCAGGAGAAATGCTGAAAAACATAACAAAACTACGGAGCGGTGATCTTATTTTTTTTGTAAAGTCGCCTGATACCAGAAAAGAGGACGAAATAGTCGGGCACATAGGGACAATTAAGAAAGACAAAACGACCAAGGTATCAAGACGCAAAAATAACGTTACCTACGGGCCTGCCGGGCCGGACCAGGTTTATCTCATCCATGCCAGCGGTAAAAAAGGCAGCGGCGGGATTGTAAAAAAGGTCTTACTGAAAGACTATATCCTGAGGATGCCCTTTGTAGGGGCAAAAATCACAAGGTTTGATCAGTCTTAGTACTTTTTACCGGCCTACTATTTCCGTCTCTGCGACCTTGTAGCCTTACGAAGCTTTTTGTGTTTGTGCTTGCGCATCTTCTTCTTGCGCCACTTTACGACACTGCCCAAGATATCACCTCCTTGTCTTCCCTGATCTTCACTGCTTCCATGAACGCCTCCAGGTTGAGCGTGGTGGAAGGGGACTCGCTGCCGTCATAAGGGATGCTTATAACCGGCACGCCATAGTCCCTGCTTACGGCCTTCATCAGGGCCGTCACAATCGTGCCGGGCATGCACCCGAAGGGCATGGCCGCTATAATGCCCGCAGCGCCACGTTCTATAAGGTCTATTGACTTGCCCATGCTCAGGACGGTCTCTCCCTCAAAGGAATCGTGGACATAAGGGGCGGCCTTTTTCAGTATCTCTTTAGTAGGTGGTTCATCAAGGGTTTTTAGAAATCCCCTGAAATGTCCGGCTAATCTGTGCTCAACCCGTTTTTGAAAGAGCGTCTTTAAAAAGATATTCATGATAGCAGACCTGTCTTTTTTAATCAAGGCCTTTCGCATGGACATCGCATTTATGTAGTACAGCCATTCCTCCACAGGGGCAAGCCACACCTCTCCGCCGAGGGCCTCAATTTTTCTGACCAGGTCTTCATTGGAGAATTTGTGGGACCTTACGAATATCTCCCCTACAACCCCTATCATAGGCCGTTTATCGTCCCGGCGGGGGACAGTCCTGAAGTCCCGGGCCATATCCGCCATTACCCTGTCAACACTGCCGTTTCCGGACCGCAGACTTTCAAGCAGTCTTGCACGATATTGTCCATGCAGGCCCTCGGCATCACCCCGCACCTTCTCATGCGGCCTTGTCTCATGCAGGCACTTGGTCAGGAGCTCAAAGGCGATGATACCCGTCCAGGACCTTTTATAGAAATCCTTGCCAACCATGCCAAGGTCATTATAGAACCTTGCATCCTGGTTGGGAGAAAATATAGGCACGTCCGTCAGACCTATTTTTTTAAGTATGAGGTTGTGGGCCACATTGTACTGTCCGAATCTGCAGGGCCCGCTGCCCGACGGCATGAAAAAGGCGGACTCCGACGGCCTGAAGTCCGATGAAAAGACCTTCTTGAGCATATCCCCGGCAGTGACAATATAGGGAAAACATTCCTTGCCCGAGACATATTTCCTGCCTATGTCCACAGACTCCCTGTCCGACTCCGGCAGGACCTCGGCCCTTGCGCCGCAATGTTCAAAGGCAGCCTGAAGCGCAAAGGCGTGCTCAGACATCCCCGGTATATAAACAGTGCGCCTCCGGTTAAAGCGGTGAGCGGTCCTTTTAACAAAGAAGTCGGCCGGAGTCTTTGCAGCATCAGCCATGACTGATGTCTGCCCGCCTATGCTGTCTAAAAAGGCCTCGCACCTTGTAATTGCGCCTGCATCGGCGCTGTGCTCGTCTATCTCGATGTGCAGGAAGGGCTTTCCGGCCATCT
>Ga0315281_10004177_pt1 | contig 21040 bp, 21 predicted proteins | sample YL17G07_0_MG_FD_204540 | JGI IMG/M metagenome (GOLD analysis project Ga0315281, IMG submission 204540) | Sediment microbial communities from Yellowstone Lake, YNP, Wyoming, USA - YL17G07_0 | ecosystem: Environmental > Aquatic > Freshwater > Lake > Sediment | place: USA: Wyoming | collected...
CGCGATCCCCGTATCGCGCCGTCGTAACAACATTGTAACTGTCGGCGCGTTCGGGGAACGCGCCCTACAGCAATAATAAAACGGTATTACATAACACAGCTGTCCGGTAAAAACCGTTAGTTTTCCACCCTCACCCTGACCCTCTCCCATCAAGGGAGAGGAAATTATCGTCGAAAATAGGCTTCCTCTCCCCTTGCGGGAGAGGATTGAGGTGAGGGGAAAATAGCCATGGAGACATGGAGACAAATTTACGCTATTTTCCGACGATCGTTATATTTTAACCGGACAGTTGTGATTACATAACATAAGTTATTTCAGTTTCAGAGGCAGTCCCGCTACCAGCAGGTATGCCTCATCGCTGGCACCGGCCATGAGTTGATTCGCTCTGCCGGCGATATCGCGAAAATCACGGGCCAGGCGGTTATCAGGCACAATCCCTGCCCCGGTCTCGTTTGAGACTACCAGCACCGTAAGGTTTGATTCCCGTATACTCCCGACTATTTCCTGTATTGTCGTCAGAATAGAACTTTCATCCTTTGATTTCATCAGCAGGTTGGTTACGAGAAGTGTCAGGCAGTCGACAATAACAACGTCGGCTTTCCCGTTTGTCCGTTTGATCGCGGAGGACACATCCAGCGGTTCTTCGATGGTTTCCCATGATTTTGGACGGGATTGCCGATGTTTACTGATACGGCAGGCCATTTCATCGTCGCCGGCTGTACCGGTGGCGATATAGGCAATACGTTTCCCGCACGCGCGGGCACGCTGGACTGCAAAGGCGCTTTTACCTGAACGTGCGCCGCCCGTGAGAAATATCAGTTTTCCCATTTAGAATTCCAAACCTTTCTGAGCGGATATACCTTTTTTGAACGGATGCTTTATTTCTTTCATCTCTGTCACCATGTCCGCCTTCCGGATAAGTTTTGCAGGCGCACCCCGGCCGGTAACGAGCACATGAGTTCGAGAATCCGCCTTGTCCAGCGTGTAGAATAAATCTTTCAGCGTGATGTAACCGTCTCTAAGAGCGATGTTGAACTCTTCGAGAACTATCAGTTGATACCGTTTTCTTCCCTCAACAATGTGGTCAAATAATCGAAGCGCCTGCTGACACTCTCCGGCAACTTCTTCCGATGAAACACCGGGGAAACAGAAAGGGTGCTTCGGCGCAAACGAATAAAAATCCAGGTTTTGGAGCTTGGCGAGTATTTTCTGCTCACCGTAGAATTTCCTGCCTTTGAATAACTGTATTAGGCAAACTTTCCATCCCCTGCCGAGCGAACGGATGATCTGCCCGATTGCCGCGGTGGTTTTCCCCTTGCCGTTCCCGGTATTTACGATGATCATAGCTTATCATCTCCAGTCAAAATCAAAAAAACCTCATTTTTCGCGAAAAAATGAGGTTTCTTATTTCATCCCCCTCTGGTTGTTGCTTAGGAGGATATAACCTTTCCCGCGAAAGGACACATGCCACCGGACAATTTAACAAAGGGATGCTCCGTTGCCTGGTGTTTGCTTTATTACAAATAAACCGTCGACCGGACTTACCAGCTTTCGCTGGCTTTACCGTTGCGGGGCAGTGCCCGAATTTAACGGGACTTCCTCGGTTAATTTGAGCTCTCGTATAAGGAGAACCTATTTCAAAGATACTTCATAGTACAATTATTGTTACGGTATGTCAAGCAGGTACCGCAGGTACCGCAACATTTCTCAGCGCTCAGTTTAGAATGTCTTAGAAAATTAAAGAGGGACGCCTCTGAATTGGGAAACACATGCCACAAAAAAACATTAACAAAACACAAAATGCATGTGCGTGTACTTACAATACCAGAAACGTCCCTCTTTTCGCAACACTTATTTCTTTTTTTTTGCGACCTTTTTCACCTTTTTTTTTGCTGCCATTATCTTCTCACCTCCTTTGTTATAATGCGTGCTCAACTGCCCAAAAAAATGATCACCCTGCATTCGGCGCAGCGTGATCCATAATTAATGTTATCGAAAAAACGCGCATTCATTTCCTTATTTAAAAAACCAACAGCGTGTTAACCGTTCCCATCAAGAACCAGATATGCGGGCATCGTTGAATATCTAACTCGAAAAATAAGGAATCTTCTATTTAAAGTTTACATGAAAAAAATAAAATTTGCAAGTAAAATTTTGAATCCCCTGCTCAGGGATGTCGTCCTGCCGGATGGGATACACTCATGGTTGCAAACGTCAGGCAAGATTAACGACAATACTTTTGGCGCGATGGAAGGTGGGAATGAGTTCGATATTTTCGATCATATACTCATTAAGAATTGTACGGATATGCCTAAGCGCAATTGCGGGAGTGTTGTGTTGCTCGCTGATGTGCGCAACAAAAATGTGTTTAAGAATATCGTTTCGTTTCGAGCGCCTGATGATTTCACGAATGGCATTGGCATTGGCCGCATTGCTCAGGTGTCCGTAATCACTGAGAACCCATTGCTTGTTGACGGGATGGCGATCGCTATTGCGGACGAGTTCCGGATCGTGGTTTGCCTCAAGGACGAGAGCATGCGAATCTGCCAATGCTTCGATTATCGCGTCGTCTATTTTTCCGGTATCGGTCAGGAAACCGATCTTACGCCGGCGCTGTCCGTCGTCATGTATGATTGAAAAACCGAACGTCCTGCCGGCAAACCCTCCGTTATGGAAAGTTGTGAACGGCTGAACCCTGAATTCATCCAGCACAAAAGATTCGAGCGTGTGGTGACGGATCAGCCGCCGGTCGAGGCGGGCGATCGGCTCGCACTGCTTTTTCCCGAGAATGGTCGTATAGGTTTCCGCGTGAATATAGATGGGTATTGCATGGGTGCGCGCAAGGATTATCGTACCGGAATTAATGTGGTCGCCGTGGCCGTGGGTTATCAGTATGCCCTTCACCCGGGTAATGTCCACCTGCAGTGATTTCAGAGATTCTTCGATAAATCGTTTAGATCGTCCGCAATCGATTAAAAGAGCGGAATTGTCGGCCCAGAGAAGGGTCGCATTTCCGGTACTTCCGCTGGCCAGGACACAGAGATTTAATGCCATCAGGATTACGAGTCTATCACAATACATTCCCCTTTGCAAGGCTCCCGAGTCAAAAACAGCCAATAATTGACAAACTGTTATATAATTAATATATTTTAGGCCATTGTGGAGGCGGTGGTAATGGAAGAGATATCTGATCGGAAAATGTTCGTTATTGCTTTTGCCGGCACACTGCTGGCAAAAATTATTCTCTCCATCGCTATCCCCTTCACCAGTGACGAGGCGTTGTTCGCGCTCTGGGGCCGCTTCCCGGGCGGCGGTTATTACGATCATCCCCCGATGGTCGGTTGGCTGATGCATCTCATGATGCACATCGGAAGTTCGGCCTTTTGGCTGCGCCTTCCCGCGGTCGTATTCACCCAATTCATCGGCCTGGGCATCTATCTGTTACTCAAGAAGCGTGACACCCCTAACCTTAAAGCATCCTTCCTTGCCATCCTTTTCCTTGTATCACCCATTAACATTTTAAATGTGTTGATAACGACCGATACGCCGCTCATCCTGTTTTCATTCTGTTCCGGCGCCCTGCTGTATATGGCGCTGGAGCGCGGGAATTACCGGTATTACGTTCTCTCCGGCGCATTCCTCGGCGCTGCGTTCCTGTCCAAGTATTTCGCCGTACTGCTCGGATTCGCCTATGCCGTGTATTTCATTTTCTCGAAAAAAGAAAGGCGAAAGACCGTCGGTTTTTGCATTCTGTTCCTGGCGGCACTGCCGTTCGTCGCACAGAATATCTACTGGAACTACACCCATTGCTGGACAAACATACTGTTCAACGTCTTCAACCGGAATCGCGCCGAGCATTTCTCGATTGTAAAAATGCTGGCCTTTCTGCTCTCTCAGTCGTATCTCGTCACGCCGCCGGTCATTTACTATCTTGCCGTTCGCCGCAGAGAACTTTTGCCGCGGATCCGGCAAAACCGCCCGGCGATAATGCTGGCCGCGTTCCTTGTCCCGCTGGCGGTTTTTGGCGTGTTGTCCGCGAAAAAGATGATAGGATTGCACTGGGTGCTGGCGTTTTATCCCTTCATGTACGTTGCTTTGTTCCCCCTGCTGACCGAGGCAGATCTCATCAAAAGCATTAAATTCATGACGGCGTTTTCGATTGTTCACCTTTTTTTGATAGCAACTATTCTCTCCCTTCCGGTCAGCCTGGCGAAAAGTAATAAAAATTTTAATATGATCGTGCTGGGCACCAATCCGGGCGCGATCATACGTGAACTGATGCCTTATGAGAAAGATTTTCAATTTGCAACGCCGAGCTACGCGACATCGGCATTATTGACGTACCAGCGGCGATATAATAAGTATTTTGCGGTGTTTGGCGGAGGGTCGCAGCACGGGCGGCAGGACGACATCTTGACCGATTTTAGAGCGCTTGACGGTAAGAATATTCTTGTCATGCAGGAATCAAAACCTATGTCAGGAGATTTTGAGCGGTTTTTTGTCCGGGCGGAGATCAAACAATTTTCAGTGCAGGACGCGCGGTTTTATCTGGTACTGGGGTATGGTTTCAATTATATCGCCTATAAAGAGAAGATTTTGACGCCTATACGAGATCAGTTCTACAACATACCGGCTTTTCTACCCACCGCCTCGTGCTATTTCCTGGACCGCTATTTCGGTGGCCGGCATGTATCTGCGACAAAATAAGATTTACCCCTGTCCTTCCTCGTGATGGTGTTTGATAACCCTTCCCTCAGCCATAAACAGCACATCCTCGCAAATGTTAGTAGATAGATCTGCGATCCGTTCAAGATTGTCGGCTATCCGCATCAGGTGGAGCGAGCGCTCGACACTTGAAGGGTCGCGGCTCATGATGGCAATGAGTTCCTCGTGTATCTTGTCCTTGAGGCCATCTATGATGTTATCGCGCTCACAGACGCTTTTGGCGAGCTTCCCGTCCTCGTTGATGAATGAATTGATTCCGTCACGCAGCATGGCGGCGGTCAATTCCCCCATTTTGGGGATATCGATCAGCGGCTTGACCGCCGGCCGGGTGATAAGGAACTCGCCGCTCTCGACGATATTGACGGCATGGTCGCCCATTCGTTCAAGGTCGTTGCTCATTTTGAGTACCATGAGGATTATACGCAGGTTTTTTGCGCGCGGCTGATATTGCGCTATCAGGTTCGTACACATCTCGTCCAGTTCAATGTCGAATTGGTTGGCGGCGGGTTCATCTTTTACTAATACCTCGTTGAAAAGAGAGGCGTCCTTTTTCTGGAGGCCGGCAAGACTTTTGTCAACCATCGATTCCACAAGGCTGGCATAGGTGATCAGTTCCCTTTTGAGGATAACCAGTTTTTCTTCAAGCATTTTTCTCTCCCTTCCTTGAGCTGACATCAGCAGAAAACGTTTGCCGCAGCCAATCTTCGATCTCGTCACGGACGCGGCGGAAAACTGTCAGCATTTCATTTTCATTGCCGCCATAACCGGCCGGGTCGTCAAATTCGCGGTGAATGTATTTCTTTGCGCCCGGGAAGACCGGGCACACCCCCCGGTCACGTCCGCATAATGTTACCGCATAATCCATGTCCGTGCCAAAATATTCTTCAACGCTTTTTGAACGAAGACCGGAAATATCCACCCCGATCTCGGCCAGCACCCTTATTGCATAGGGATTAACCGCAGTTGCACGCGAGCCAGCGCTGTAGACGTCGTAGCTGTTGCCGAACACCTTCCGCATCAATCCTTCGGCCATTTGCGACCGGGCCGAGTTGTTGACGCAGAGAAATAGGATTTTCTTTTTTGCAATAATTTGTTCCATGATCCCCTCCTCTTCAACCTAATATTGAGCCCGTTGCATAACCCCTGCCAAAGCCTTCGTAGGGGTGGCTTTGAGACTGTGTCATAACTCCTTCTCCCCTTGCGGGAGAAGGCGGGGATGAGGGGATGGACGATAGTCTATCGTCGATACACCACCCTCACCTCAGTCCTCTCCCATCAAGGGAGAGGAAGAAAAGCGAGTTGCGACACAGTCTCTTTAGCCACCCGCTATCGACGGAACGGGCGGCTAAAGCCGCCCCTGCGGAACCTGTTATGCAACAGGCTCTATTATCCATATTATCCGAATTTTCCCGATAAATACTCTTCAGTTCGCTTATCTTTTGGCACGGTGAAGAGCTTCTCCGTCGGGCCAAACTCCACCAGCTCGCCCAAATACATGAAAGCCGTGTAATCCGAAACCCGCGATGCCTGCTGCATGTTATGGGTGACGATGATTATAGTATAGTCTTTTTCCAGCTCCAGTATCAACTCTTCAATCTTGCGGGTTGATATGGGATCGAGGCTGGCGCAGGGCTCGTCGAAAAGGATGACCGCCGGTTCTATCGCCAGGCAGCGGGCGATACATAGCCGCTGCTGCTGGCCGCCTGAGAGGCGGAGGGCGCTTTCGTTCAGGCGGTCTTTGACTTCATCCCACAAGGCCGCCTTTTTCAGCGATTCGATGACTTTTTGTTCAATACGGGCGCGGTTCCCCATGCCGTTAATTTCGAGGCCGTAACTGATATTCTGATAGATGCTCTTGGGAAAGGGGTTTGGTTTTTGGAATACCATTCCGACATGGCGGCGCAGTTCGACAACGTCGACGTCGGTTCCCAAAATGTTCCTGCCGTCAAGCAGTATCTTCCCTTCCGCCCGGGAATTCGGCACCAGATCGTTCATCCGGTTCAAAAGCCGTATGAAGGTCGACTTGCCGCAGCCGGACGGCCCGATGATGGCGGTTACCTTCCGGTCGTAGATATTCAGGTTAATGTCCTTCAGGGCAAGTTTTGCGCCGTAATAGAAATTAAGATGTTCGACGCTGATGCGCGCAAGTTTGACACTATTGTCCATACCGTCTCCTCTGGTGGTGGCGTATGACGATCGCGGCGCCGGATATACATAAGACCAGGATCAAGAGAACGAGCGAAGCGCCGTACGCGATGCTGGTCTGTTGTTCGGGATGAGTACCCTCCGTCATCAATGCGTAGATATGATAGGGAAGCGCCATGGTCTCTGAAAACAAGGATTTCGGATAGCCCCTGCTGTAGAACGTTGCGGCGGTAAAGAGGATAGGGGCGGTTTCGCCTGCCGCCCGCCCGATGCCGAGGATAACGCCGGTCAAGATTCCCGGGAGCGCCGCCGGCAGCACGGTCTTGCGTATAGTCTGCCACGGGGTGGCGCCGAGCGCAAGCGATGCTTCCCGCAGGGAATTGGGAACGGCGATCAGCGCCTCCTGGGCAGCCGATATGATGCCCGGGAGCACCAGGATACCCAGCGTCAGGCTTCCGGAAAGTATAGAAATGCCGAATCCGAAGTATTTGACGAATACGGCAAGGCCGAAGAGTCCGAATACTACGGAGGGAACGCCCGCCAGGTTGTTGATGCTTATCCTGATAATATTGACGACAAAGCTCTTCGGGCTGTACTCGGTAAGATAGATGGCGCAGGCGAGGCCCAGAGGCAGGGAGAACATGACCGAGCCGACGGTCAGGTATAAGGTGCCGACAATAGCCGGGGCGATGCCGCCGGCGGTCATCGCATGGCGCGGCGCCTGGGTCAGGAAGTTCCAGGACAGCGCTCCGATGCCGCGCGTAACGACGAAATACATAATAGAGCCAAGAAAAAAAATGGTGATGAGCATGCACAGGAAAAGAAGTGAAAATCCGATGTTTTGAATAAGTTTATTCTTCATCGTTCGATCCCCAGCTTTATGCGGTATTTTCGACTGATGATTTCGGCAACGATGTTAAAAACCATGGTGATGAGAAACAGAATGAGGCCGATGGCAAACAAGGCGTTATAGTGGGAACTGCCCATGACCGCCTCTCCCATCTCCGCGGCAATGGTTGCCGTCATGGGGCGTACCGGTTCAAAGAACGAATGCGGGATGACGGCCGCGCCGCCGGACACCATGAGCACGGTCATTGTTTCGCCGACGACGCGGCTGAGGCCGAGAATTATTGATGTCGAAATGCCTGAACCGGCGGCAGGGATAATGACGCGGGTCAGCGTCTGCCAGCGCGTTGCCCCCAATGCGAGCGATGCCTCCCTGAAGCTGGCCGGGACAACACTGAGGGCATCCTCGGCAATGCTTGATATCGTCGGTATCGCCATAATGCCGAGGACGATACTGGCGGTAAAGGCACAGAGGCCGGTCGGAAGGCGGAGAAGGTTTTGCAGGAACGGCGCTACGATGACCATACCGAAGAAACCAAAGACAATGGAAGGAATTGCCGCCAGGACTTCGATCAGGGGCTTAAGGACAGCACGTTGTCGTTCGCTTGCCAATTCGTGGATATAGAGCGCGCTGCCTATCCCCAACGGTATGCAGACGATCATAGAACCGATGGTGACCCCGGCAGAGGCAAGGATCAGCGGCAGAATGCCGAATTCCGGCGGAGAGGCGGTCGGGTACCAGCTTCTCCCTAAAAGAAATTGGGATACTGAAACAACCCGAAAGACCGGGATCCCTTCCCGGAACAATACGATGACGATACCCAGCAGGAAGAACAATGACGAAAAAGCAAGAATGGTGAAAAGCCACCGGTACAGGGTTTCTTTGATGTGTTTCATAGGAGTCCCACGGGTCGTTGGTCGTCAGGTTTCCATCTATAACGGGATATTTACGGTTAACGAGAAATTGTTATGCCATAGCATATATATCCAAATAAATCGGTGCACCGTAGGGGCGGGCTTGAGACTGTGTCGTAATTGCTAAAAGCTGTCATTGCGAGTGACCGAAGGGAGCGCGGCAATCTCAATTTTCCGTCGAAAGGCGAGATTGCTTCCGTCACTTTGTTCCTTCGCAATGACACAAAAAATGAATTGCGACACAGTCTCTTTAGCCGCCCGCTCGACAGAATGCATGGACGGGCGACTGAAGTCGCCCCTACGCAAAACATTGGACACGCATGACGCCATATTTTACTTTAAAGCAACAAACCCTTCCCGCTCTACCAGCTTCTGACCTTCGGGGCTGAGGATGTAGTCAATGAAGTCCCTGGCCAGGCCCTTCGCTTCGCCGTTGGTGTACATGTAGAGAGGCCGCGAGAGCGGGTACTTTGCCGAAAGGACGGTTTTTGTCGTCGGTGCCACCCCGTTCACCGTGACCGCCTTTACGGAACTGCCCAGGTACCCCATGCCGACATACCCGATGGCCCCGCCGGTTTTCGCAACGACGGAAGCGATCGCCTGGTTGGATGCCTGCAAAAGTGCGTCCCGGCGTACTTTTTGATTGTCAAGCGCCAGCAATCCGAATGCTTCATACGTGCCGCTGGCAGTGTCGCGTGAAACGACGACGATTTGTTCGTCGCTTAAGCCGAGCTGTTTCCAGTTACTGATCTTTCCCGTGTAGATATCTTTGATCTGTTGCCGGGAAAGTGCCTGAAGGCCGTTCCCTGGATTGACGATCACCGCGATGCCGTCCATGGCGACGACGTGCGCTTTCACGTTGTGGCCCTTGCCGGCGGCTTTCTGCAGTTCGGCGTCTTTGATGGCACGGGAAGAATCGGCGATATCGCAGGTGCCTTCAATAAGCGACGTGATACCGACACCGGAGCCGCCGCCGCGGACGACGATATTGGCGCCGGGAGTTTTGTCCATGAACGATTCGGCCGCCGCCTGGGCGATCGGCAGAACGGTCGTTGAACCTTCTATGACCAGTTTGTTGTTAGATGTGTGCGCGTATAGCGGGAGTGAAGCAACCATTACAATGCCTGCCAAAATAAATCTAATGCTTTTCATCTGTATTCTCCTTTAACTTGACAATTCCCGTAGCTTGCTACGGGGTTACCGTATTACTCCTTCCCCCCCCGGTGGGGGAAGGTTGGGATGAGGGGGCTAAAATCGAGAACGATAGCTTTCCGATCACCCTCACCTCAATCCTCTCCCATCAAGGGAGAGGATGAACAACATACTACCTTTGATACCGCGCAGCTTGCTGCGCGGAGGTTCATGCTAATTTAGAATTTATAGACAATGTCGAACTGAATAAGACTTGCCGGTGTGGCGGCAGTCGGGTTGGTGATCTTGTCCATGTTGTAATAATCGATCACCAGCGTTGAAGCTTTTGTCAAACCGAGGGTGAATATAGCCTCGTAGCCGCTGGAGTCGACTTTGCCGCCGTAGGTGTCCGAGTCGCCCAGCTTGTTGGGCCAGGCATTTGCTTCGAGACGCCGCAGCATATAGACCGCTTGCCACTGACCGAAGTCAGTTATTTTTTCGTTACCGAACCTGAATCCGTAATTACTCCCGTCCTTGTCGGAAGCCGGTTTAGGGTCGGTGTTGGTGACCATATCGCCGAAAAGACTCAGCGAATAGGCGCCAACGATTTCTTTCATATCGAACTGCAGACCGGGAGTCCAGCAAAGATAATCATAGGCGCCCAGGCCGTTGGCGTAGTATCCGGTATTCTTTCCTTTGAAATTGAACTGCTCGTACCCGATGGCTCCTTTGACGTTTATCATATCATTGACTTTCCATGACGCCCCCGGTTGTGCTATGTAGACATCGGGGTTAGCCAGCGGAGGAGTCGTTGCCGGGAATCCATTCTCATTTTCAATGAGCCAGCTGCCGGTCAGAAAGACATTGACCGAGGAACTGATATCCCGGCTTGTCGTTACGGCGATACCGTCGGGATTGATGTCCGGATCCCACAGCAGATCGGTTGTATGCCACACGTTGGCCCCGGCTCTCATCTTGCCGCCGGTTATTTTCAACCAGGAATACGGTGTGTACTCGAGGAAAGCATAGTCGGCCATCAGCATGGCCTTGGCAAAACCGTTGCCGAAGGTATGGTTCGTTGAGGTCGGTTCCGCATCGATAATAGATGTTCCGGACGTCATCTCGGAACCCGTGGCAAGACCAAAACCGGCTTTAAGATTATCAACGACCCGGGTGTCAAAGCCAAGTCTGAGCCGCAGCCGTTCCCTGCTTCTCGGATAGAGTTTACTTGCATCCCAATCCATCTGCTGACGGAGCCGCACATCACCTTTCATTGAAATATTTTGGATCCACGAAGGCAGGGTGTCAACGTCCCCCCGGGCAAGTGATGTGCGGGCATCTTCTTTCCCCTCCGTGAGAATTTGCCGCGCCTCCCCATACGTTATTATACCTTTTTCGGCGAGGGTGTTCACCAGCAGTTCAGTGTCGCCGGCACATGCTTGCGTGGCGAGCATGGCGACGATTCCCAGCGCGTACAAACAACTCGAACTCATGATCTTCATGGTGCGTTCCTCCTTTGCTTTTAAGTGGCGCTCCTCCGGCGGGAGCCGGGGATTGACCTTCACCTGATTATATTCTTTTCACATTAATTGTGTATAAAGAAATTGTTAATTTTGTGTTAAGGTAAAATTGCTGAAAATGAGGATGTGGTGAAGGATGAAAAGGTTGTAATTACGAGGCGGTTAAGGGAAGATGCACACTAAAGCGAGTGCCCACACCGCACTCGCTTTGGACGTCGATACTACCGTTGTGCATCAGTACGATATGTTTGACGATGGAGAGGCCGAGGCCGGTTCCCCCCGCCTTCCGGGAACGCGATTTGTCGACGACATAAAACCGCTCGAAAATACGCGGCAGATGTTCTGTGGGAATGCCGATGCCCGAATCTTCGATCTCGATGGTGAGATGTGTGTCATCGCGCCGGGCGCGTACGCTGATGGTTCCTTTTTCGGTGTACTTGATGGCGTTGTCGATCAAATTGATGAACATCTGTTCCAATTTGAACACATCGCCGCGAAATGCTGGAAGTCGGGGTTCAACCTCAACACGCAAGCAAAGGCCGCACTCTTTAAGGCGCTGGCCGAATATTTTGCTCACGTTCTCGAAAAGCAGGGAAATATCGACCGGAGCGCATTCAAGCCGGAATCCCTGTTCTTCAAGTTCGGAAAGCAGCAGCAGGTCTTCAACAATGCGTATAAGCCGATCGGTATGGCCTTGAATGATTTTCAGGTAGCGTTGGTTTTCACCCGTGAGGGCATCTTCAACCGTTTCCAAATACCCCTTGATGGCAGTTAAGGGCGTGCGTAATTCATGAGAAACATTTCCGATAAAATCTTTCTTGATTGTTTCGAGAACCTTGCTTTGCGTGATGTTACGCAAGACGACGATACATTGCTGCGGCGAATCCATGGGGATGATGTTGCAGAGATACGTCGCATCTTTGAGTTCGATCTCATTCATTACGCTGGAATTATGCGCCCGCGCTTTTTGCATCAGTTCACGGAAACGGGGTTCGCGCAGTACTTCCCAGTAAAATCTTCCTTCGACCGGCGCAGGTTGCATAATTGCACGGAAACTGGTGTTGCTGAGAGTTATCCTTTCATCGGGGCCGATGACGCACAGCCCTTCCTGGAGGTTGGCGATAATGGTATGCAATTCATCTTTTTGCTGGGAAAGCCGGGTGAATGAAACGCTCAGCTGATCCGTCATATTGTTAAAGGTATCAGCCAGGTTTCGCAATTCGCCGGTGCTATCCACATACACTTTCACCGAGAAATCGCCATGAGATACCTTGCCGGCCGCGTGGTTTAAAAGCGTGATCGGCCGGGAGAGCTTTCGGGAAAAAATATATGCGGCAAACAGAGACAGCAGCACGGCGATGAGGGTAAGGCGCAGAATGTCCAGTTTGAGGTGCAGGAGAAGAGAGTTGATATCTTTGACGTGGGCGCTGATCCGCAACACGCCCGGTACGGCGCCATCCTTTTCGAGGGGCAAAGCGACGTATAACATCCCCTCGCCGAGGGTCGAACTCTGACGGATCGACGTGCCGATAGCGCCACGGAGCGCCTGCGCCACTTCCGGCCTTCCTGCATGGTTCTCCATGCGGTGCGGATCCTTCTCTGAATCGGCAAGTACCGTGCCGGAAGCATCAATGACGGTAATGCGGCGGTGGATACGCAGATCAAGGGCCTTGACATAGGTGTCCATGCCGCGGAAATCCTTTTTTTCGAGGAATGGTTGGATACGCGCGTTAAGGACCGTCGCCATACCGGTGAGGTCATCGGTGAGCGTTGAAACGTAGTAGATGCGTATGGAATGGAAAGCGAATGAGAGGATGAACAGCGCGAGGATGACTGCAATACAAAAGTATCCTGAAAATATCTTGAAGAAAATCGATTTGTTCATTGATGTTACGCACAGTGTCATTGCGAGCGAAGCGAAGCAATCTCGCTGTATAAATCCTTCCATTCAGGATTTTGCAAAGCTATAAGAGCAATTTTCTTCGCTCTCGATCCACCTTTGATTTGTTTCTCTCGTCTAATTGCATTCTCTATATCAGCAAAGATTTCGTAATAAACGAGTTTATGGATGTTATATGAACCTGTTGCATAACCCCTGCCAAAGCCTTCGTAGGGGTGGCTTTAGCCACCCGCTATCGACGGAACGGGCGGCTAAAGCCGCCCCTACGGAACCTGTTATGCAACAGGCTCATATCTTTTTGTAAATCCTTCAACCAGTTTCTGCTTGTGTTCATAGACACGTTTAATGAGGTTGTTTGTAACTCCGGCATAAAGAACGGTGTTGGAGTTATTTGTCAAAAGATATATGTAGTATTGTTTGGTCATATATTAACGACAAGATTGCTTCGCCCTTTGGGCCGCAATGACACTATTTTAGCGTTTTTGCGTAGCATCTCACGCAGATCCGTCATTGCGAGACCAAAGGGTGAAGCAATCTCACTGTTAATCAAGTAAAGACGAGATTGCCGCGTCGCTTCGCTCCTCGCAATGACACTCTTCTGGAGATTTTGCGTAACATCGGTTATTCATATTCAAGCTTGTAACCGACGCCCCTGATGTTTTTGATCAACGTCGCGGCCTTGCCGAGTTTCGCGCGCAGGTTGCGGATATGGACGTCGATCGTCCGGTCAAGCACGACCTTTTCCTCTCCCCAGAGATGGCCCAGTATCTGATCGCGGGAAAATACGTGTCCTGGTTTTGAGGCAATCAGTTCGAGTATCTTAAATTCGGTTGTCGTCACTACCACTTTCCGTCCCTGCACCAGAACCTCAAATTTGTCCTTGTTTATTGAAAGAATACCTCCAATTATATCCGTGGTTTCTTTACCCGCCGGGACAACGTGTCGCCGCAGAACGACTTTAACACGCACCACCAATTCCTTGGGAGAGAATGGTTTCGTAATGTAGTCGTCTGCGCCCAGCTCAAGGCCAAGAATCTTGTCCGTTTCATCGGATTTCGCCGTCAGCATGATCACGGGAACCGACATAAGACGGTTGTCCCGCTTTAACTGCTTGCATATCTCGAAACCGTCAATACCGGGCAGCATGAGATCGAGTATGATGAGGGCAGGGACGTTGCTCTTAATGAACCTGAAGAAAGAAGGCGGTTCACAAAACCCGTGGGTCGCGAAGCCGCTTTTTTTCAGGTGGATTGCCACGAGTTCGACGATGTCCGGCTCGTCGTCGAGGATGGCTATGAGCTTGGCCGGCATAGTTAGAAAAACCCCTTAAAGAGCTTGAGAATACCCTGTTTCCAGGGAACGCGGTGCGAGACGCCGCTTGCATGTTCAAATTTGTGGAGGTTCGCAAGATACCATTGGTAATTGCGTATCAGGGCGTCTTTATTGGAATATTTGGGCTTGTAGCCGATGGTTATCTCTGCCTTCTCAATGGAAACAAAAGAATCCCTGGATGCCGTTTCATATACCCACTTGTATAGCGGCGAGAGCCGCAGGAACTCGAGTACCCGCAATGCCAGGATGACCGGCTCAGCAGGAAAGGGCACGACCTTCTTGTCGAACCCTGCTTTATCGAGTACAACCTGGTAGTCTTCGCCCATGGTCGTATAGGCCTTGGCGCCGATATTAAAGGTGTCGTTGACGCGGTTTTGTTCCAGTGTTGCGCAAAGGTAGATAGCATCGCACAGGTCGTCAACGTCGAGGAACTGGTAGCGGTTCTTGCCGCTGCCGATCATCGGAAAGCCTTTGCCGTCTTTTGCCCAATCGTAGAAAAGAGCAAAAACGCCGAGGCGTTCGGGGCCGATAAAGGATTTTGGACGTATGATAGGCACACAGAGGCCCTTTGCGCGGTACTCGAGACAGACTTCTTCGGCTTTTATTTTGGCCTGGCCGTAGGGCCCCACGCCGTCCAGCCTGTCGGTCTCAAGCAGTGGATGATGGTCAGGTATGCCATAGACGGCGGTAGAAGATATATGGATGACCCGTTCGACGCGATGCGTCAATCCGGCATCAAGGATGTTTCTGGTACCATCGATATCAGTCGAAAATATATCTTCCTTACGGTAGAGCGGCAGCGCGGCGGCGCAATGTACGACGATATCGATGCCTTTCATCGCGCGATCGACGGCGGCCCGGTCACGGATATCGCCGGTGATGATAGTGACGTTGTCCTTAACGTCCGGATAATCAAAGGCGGCAATATCGAGCGATGTTACGGTATGGCCCTTGCCAAGTAAATAACGGGTGAGATTAATGCCGAGAAACCCGGCGCCCCCGGTGATAAGATAACGTTTACCCATGATGTAATCCTTTCCGTGAAATCATACGTGTCCAAATAATTCGTTATTCCGTAGGGGCGGATTTAAGACTGTGTCGTAATGGGTGTTGTAGGGGCGGACTTGTCCGCCCGTCCAGCCTTGTATCGACGATAACGGGCGGGTAAACCCGCCCCTACGACTTCCTTAGATTTTTATCATTGGAGTACCGGCTCTCGCAGGTACGACTTCCTTAGATTGAAATAAGTTGAATTGAATTAGCGGTACAGTATGACCCCCGCGGTTAAAGCCCACAGAAATATGCTGGTGAGCAGCGGCTTGTCGGATACGAGCACGTTCTCCGGGTTCCCGCCCTCGCCTTTCTTGTGGATAAGATACAGGTAGCGGAAAACGGCATATAGCACGAACGGTACGGTAAAAATCAGGTTCCTTGTGCCGAATTTGTTAATTGTATCGACAGACATGGTGTAGAGAGCGTAACAAATGACGGTTGATGCCGTAACCACCGAGATCATCTGATCGAGCAGGTAGGGGCTATAGTCCTCGAGCACCTTGCGGTGGTTTTGGGCATCGATGTCCAGCATCACCAACTCGTGTCGCCGTTTGCTCATTCCCAGAAACAGCGAGAGCAGGATAGTGCAGATGATCAGCCAGGATGATATCTCAACATCTATAACCATGGCGCCGGCGAGAACCCTGAGGACAAAGCCGGCGGCGATCGCAAAAACGTCCAGGATGACCACGTGTTTGAGATAAAGCGAGTAGGAAAGCTGCAACGCAAGGTAGCCGAGACATATGAGAAAAAATTGTGACCCTAACCCATAGGATGTGCCCAACGACAACAGTGTCAGAATGATAACGGAGTAAACGGCTACCGAGAGTTTGAGTTGGCCGGAAGCGAGCGGGCGCTTTGATTTTAACGGATGGCCCCGGTCGCGCTCCATATCCATGATATCGTTAAAAAGATAGACAGTCCCGGACAGAACGCAGAAGATGACGAATGCGGAAACCACCTTCATCAGCATCGACAGCACAAGGATATTCTGCGAGAAAAGAATGCCCGCAAAAATGAGAATATTCTTGGTCCACTGTTTCGGCCGCATGCTCCGGAAAATTCCGATGAGTTGTTTCATGGCGTTTCGCCCGCGTCTTCAAAGATGCGCGAATTGGCGCGGTCAATCTTCTCCTTGCATTTCTTAAGAGCCGTCACTACATCATAGGAAATATTGAGTGTCCCCATGATGGCGGCGGCGTCGCCGAACGTCCCGTGACAGTCCGATCCACCCGTCGAAACAATATCCAATTCACGGGCGATCTGTTCAAACATTCTGACGGTCTCCGGCTGATGCTTGCTGTGCCAAACCTCGATGCCCTTCAGTCCTTCATTGACAAGCCGCCGCAATAGCTGTTTGTTGTTATAATGGCCGTAATAGGGATGGGCAAGCACCGGTATCCCGCCGATTTTGAGGATCATCCGGATCGCTTCCTCGGGTTTCAGGCGCAGCTTGGGGACATAAGCCGGCCTGCCGATGCCTAGAAAATTATGAAAGGCATCTGCGATCGTGGCTGAAAAACCTCGTTCTACCATCGCCCTGGCAAAGTGGAGCCTGCCGACGACCCCCCGTCCGGAGATGCCGAAGAGATGATCTTCGTGCAGGTGTATGCCGAGTTTTGAGAGTTTTTCCAGTATCTGATATGCCCTCTTCTTGCGTGCCGCGCGAAAGAGTTCAAGTGTTTCTTTAAATGGGGCGTTTTCCCAGTTTATGTAGTACCCCAGGATATGCATTTCCGTGGTATGTACGTCCTGCAATTCGGCTGAAAGCTCAATACCGGGGATGACCTCGACTCCCAGAATAGCCCCTTCGGCCAGCGCCGCCGGAATCGCGTCCACAGTATCGTGGTCGGTTATACTTATGGCCGCAAGCCCCGCGCCATGGGCAAAACGCACGGCCTCTTCGGGCGTGAAAGCACCGTCGGAATAATTAGTATGCACATGCAGGTCAACGTAGCGCGGTGCCGTCATATTATAACAATTCGGCGGCAAGGGCCGCAAGACTCGATCGTTCGCTCTTGGTGAATTTGAGATGGCCGAACAATTCCTGGCCCTTAAAACGTTCGACCAGGTACGTCAAACCGTTGGATGAAGCATCAAGGTAGGGGTTGTCGATCTGATACGGATCGCCGGTAAGGACGATCTTCGTGCCGCTGCCGGCACGCGATACGATGGTTTTTACCTCACCCGGCGTCAGGTTCTGTGCGTCGTCAATGATGATGTACTGGTTCGGCAAAGATCTGCCGCGGATATAGGTAAGGGAGTCGACCTCGATTTGCCCGGACGTGAAGAAGTACTGGATCTTTTCTTCTGTCCGTTCGTCAGGATGGGAGCGGTCGATCAGGAACTCAAGATTATCGTGAATGGCGCCCATCCAGGATGAGAGCTTATCTTCCTTTGAACCTGGCAGGAAACCGATATCTCTGCCGACAGGAATGATGGGGCGGGCAATGAAGAGGCGGCGGAACTGACGTTCTTCCACTGCCTTCTGCAGGCCGCAGGCGAGGGCAAGGAGGGTCTTGCCGGCGCCGGGTATGCCGACGAGCGTGACGAGGTTTACGTCATTACAGAGCAACAACTCTATGGCGAAACGCTGTTCGATGTTGATTGGCTTGAGTCCCCAGGGCACGGAATTGAGATGGAATAGCGGTATCAGAGCTTTCTTCTGGCAATTGTATTTGGCCAGGGCGCTTTTCGAAGAACCGGCCTCATCTTTCAGGACAACGCTCTCGTTCGGAAAAAATTCATCCTTAAGCTCCAGCTTTCCGTCCCGGTAGAACTGATCGATCCTGGCGGAACTGACCAGCAGTTCGCGCCAGCCTACATATAATTCCTCGATCTTTACTTTTTCTTTCGCGTAGTCCTGTGCGTCTATGCCGAGCGCCTCCGCCTTTATGCGCAGGTTGATATCTTTTGTTATAAAAACAACTATGTTGCCCTTGCCCTGATAGTAGAGCGCACTGCCCAGGATGTGATGATCGGCTTTGGACATCGGCAGTTCGCTGGGCATATCCACTTTATGTTCCAACTCGATTTTAAGCATCCCCCCATTTTTCAGTTTGACGCCGTCGGAGAGTTTTCCGCAGGCGCGAAGGGAATCAAGGCGGCGGGAGATAAGCCGGGCGCTGCGCCCGCGCTCGTCGTTGCCGCGCTTGAAGCCGTCAAGCTCTTCTATGACCGTCATGGGTATGAGTACCATATCGTCCGGGAACGCAAACATGGCTTCTGGATCGTGAAGTAATACGTTAGTGTCCAAAACAAATGTTTTCATTTTTGTCTCCCTGTCGAGAATTAGAACATCGTACTGATCAGCAGTCCTATGCGCTGAGATTCCGGGGTGAGGCCGATGAGCAATGCCGCGGAAAGTAGCGTCCTATTGTCATACACATAGCTGGCACCCGGTGCAAGGTAGAGTTCCTGATAGGATTCTCCGACATCAACCCCTTTAATGCGTGCGATCCCATGATTGAATCCCTTGAACTCGCCGTAAAGCCGCCAGGGTTCACGGTAGGGGTAGCTGGCGCCGATTCGGTAGAAAAATACATTTTCAGGCTTGTCCCTGTTCGCATTTTCCGAATTAACCTGCACGCCAAGACCGAAGTAGCCTGTAAGGATATCTATGTTCTTCTGCAGCGCCCAATTCAGAAGAAGCCCGACTGCCCCGGCCCCCAGTCCATGGTCGGCATCCGCTGTCGGCAGTACAATGCCCGCTTCGCCGATAACGAAGGGTTGTTCCGCGGTCTCCTCGACAAACTGATATTTCATGCCCAGTTGCAGATCATTGATTCCGGTATTCCCGGCAAAAGAGCGCAGGCCCCATCGTCCTCCCACTTCTATGCGGGGTTGTGAAACGCAGGTCATCGACACCGGGAGTTCGATGAGTCGTTCGCCGCGAATAAGACCGATGGTTGAGCGGTAGGAATACAAGGGGCCGATATGTGAATCAATGCCCGGATACCACGGGTCGAACAGATTAATCCGCGCCAACAACGGGACAACCGTCAAAACAACCGATGCCAGCGCCGCCACGAGAGTGAGCAAAAAACGATTCATGATTTAGTATCCTTATTACCGATTCCGTCGTCATAAATATGACGCCCCAACAGCATGAGCACGATGATAATGAGAAAGAAAAATAGCGATTGCAGCAGCAGCAATAATGACTCCGTGGCTCCGCTATAGCGGAGCGCCAGCGCGCCCAGGCCGAGGCAAAGATTCACCATGATAATGAATATCACCGTTTGGGTCTCAGAAAGCCCCAGGAACATGAGCCGGTGGTGAAAATGATCCTTGCCGGCGAACTCAAGCCATTCCTTGAACGTATGGATTGAACCGTTCTTAATGCGCGAAACGGTTGTATAGATCATGTCGAAAATCGGGATGCTCATGATCAGCAAGGGGGTGGAAACAGCGACCACCGGGTCGTTGTTTGCCCAGTAGCCCATTACGGCAAGGCCGGCCAGCATAAATCCCAGGAAAGTTGAACCGGCATCGCCGAGAAAAATACGCGCCCGCTTCCAGTTGTATGGAAGGAAACCCATCGAGGCGCCGAAAATGGCGATGGTAACGTAAGCTAGATAGCTTTGCCGCGTAGGCCATGCGATAAGGAAAAAAAACAGCGCGCAGGCCATCGTCATGCTCGTTGCCAGTCCGTCGACGCCGTCCATGAAATTAAGGGCATTTGTAAATCCGATAAGCCATACGATCGTTATGAGAACCGAAATATACCCGTGTCCCGGCACGGATAATGGTATGACGGTCAAAACGACGCCGTGGCCGATGACAACCAGTGCGGCGACAAGTTGCGCGAGCAGCCGAAAACGCGCGGGCAACGGACGTATATCGTCCATAAGCCCGATGACATAGATGATGGAACCACCGATGACAAGCCCCGTCAATTCACGGGAAAAATGGTAGTTTCGGGCAGTGCTGAACAAAAAAGAAGCAAAGATAGCCAGACCGCCGAGCCGCGGGATCGGCACGACGTGGATCTTTCGCGGATCCGGGTGATCAAGAATCTTGAAGAACCAGGCAAGCCGGATGACCAGGGGGGTTAAAAGCTGTGAAAATATAAATGAAATTAATAGCACATAGAGCCAGCGTATGTCATGCAGCCACGCCCAGGTACCGCCGCCCGGTTGAAACAGGCCGATTAATATGACGACCAGCAATACATAATAGGCCTTAAACCATGAAGGTTCCTGCTGTCGGGGTATGGTGACGCTTGCCTGTTCCATAAAGGGCTAGTAGTACACTGTTAAGTTAGTTGTTGATAGTTTTTTGTAGGGACTGTTCCCCGAACAGTCCGGCCGTTTTACGGCATAAAGCGGTGCGTTCGGGGAACGCACCCTACGACTTCCTTGGATTGTTATCAATTGGAGTACCCGCTCTTGCGGGTACGACTTCCTTGGATTGTTATCAATTGGAGTACCCGCTCTTGCGGGTACGACTTCCTTGGATTGTTATCAATTGG
>Ga0315281_10004178_pt1 | contig 21039 bp, 18 predicted proteins | sample YL17G07_0_MG_FD_204540 | JGI IMG/M metagenome (GOLD analysis project Ga0315281, IMG submission 204540) | Sediment microbial communities from Yellowstone Lake, YNP, Wyoming, USA - YL17G07_0 | ecosystem: Environmental > Aquatic > Freshwater > Lake > Sediment | place: USA: Wyoming | collected...
CCCAAGCCGACAAAGACGCCCACAATCGAACCGTCGCCGACCGAAGAGCCGGCCACGCCAACGCCGGAAGAAGAGGCTACCTCGACGCCGGAGCCCGCCGTCTCGCCGACGACGACGCCGCCACCAGCCGCGGCAACTCACACGCCGGAGCCGGTCACGCCTACGCCCGAGGTCACAGCGGCGCCCGAGCCCACGCATACGCCGCACCCGACGCATACGCCGCACCCTACGCCCTAGCGCCTCGAGACCTTTCCGCGCGCCTGAACGTAGCTTTACCACGTGTTATACTCGTTTAGGCATGTATGTAATTGGCACCGCCGGGCACATCGACCACGGCAAGTCCGTCCTCGTAAGGGCGCTCACGGGCATCGACCCCGACCGGCTACAGGAAGAGAAGGACCGGGGCATGACCATCGACCTCGGGTTCGCCTGGCTGAAGCTGCCGAGCGGCCAAGAGGTCAGCATTGTCGATGTCCCGGGCCACGAGCGCTTCATCAAGAACATGCTGGCCGGCGTCGGCGGCATTGACCTCGCGCTGCTGGTGATCGCCGCCGACGAGGGCGTCATGCCGCAGACCCGCGAGCATCTCGCCATCCTCGACCTCCTTCAGCTCAAGAGCGGCATCCTGGTGCTGACGAAGAAAGACCTGGTCGACGACGATTGGCTGGAGGTGGTCGCTGAAGACGTCAAGGACACCGTCAAAGGCACCGCGCTCGAAGGCTCGCCGCTGGTGGCCTGCTCGGCGCTGACCGGCGAAGGGCTCGCTGAGCTGGTGTCGACTCTCGAACAGAAGCTCGGCGAAACGCCGCCGAAACGAGACATCGGCCGGCCGCGCCTGCCCATCGACCGCGCTTTCACGATCTCAGGCTTCGGCACAGTGGTAACCGGCACGCTCGTCGACGGCAGCTTCAGCGTCGGCCAGGAGGTCGAAGTCGTACCCGGAAAGCTGCGGGCTCGCATCCGCGGCCTGCAAACGCACCGCCAGAAAGTAGAGTGCGCGCTTCCCGGCACGCGAACGGCCGTCAACCTGTCGGGCGTCGCCGCCGACGAGCTGCTGCGCGGCCAGGTGGTCGCCCTGCCCGATTCGCTCCCGACGACCACGGCGGTCGACGCGCGCCTGCGCGCCATCAGCGCCCTTAGAAGGCCGATCCGCCACAACGCGCGGCTCTCCTTCCACAGCGGCGCCAGCGAAGTCTGGGGCAAGGTCCGCTTCCTCGACCGCGACGAGCTGGGCCCGGGAGAGGAGGCCTGGGCGCAGATACGGCTCGATGAGCCGGTCGCGGTCATCAACCGCGACCTGTTCGTCGTGCGGGACGCCAACGACACGCTGGGCGGCGGCCAGGTCGTCGCCGCGCACGGCCGGCGGCACCGCCGCTACGACCGCCGCACCCTCGATGCGCTGTCGTCACTTCAGGCGGGGACCCCCGAAGAACGAGTCCTGACCCTGCTCGAGCAGCGGCAGCCGCTGGAGCAGAGCGCCCTCATCGGGCAGCTTGACCTGCCACAGGAGGAGTCGCTCAAGCTGCTGGCCCGCCTCGTCGAAGCCGGCGACGCCGTAGCGCTGGGCGGCGGCCCGCTGGGCGGCGGCCCGCTGGGCGACGGCGCGACACTGTTCACGCGGGACGCCTTCGCCTCCCTGGGCGACAAGGCGGGCCGCGCGATATCGCAGTATTACGCGGAGCACCCGCTGCGACTTGTCATGCCCAAAGAGGAGCTTCGGAACCGGCTCAAGCTGCCGTCGCGGCTCTTCGGCGCCGCCCTCAAGCGCTGGCTGGAAGCGGGCAAGCTGACCGAGACGGCCGCTGGAGCGGGACTGCCGGGCCACGAGGTGAAGCTGTCGGCGGCGCAGCAGGCGAGCGCGAGCGCCTTTCTCCGCGATCTCGATGCCAACCCCTATGCTCCGAAGCCGGACAGCCGGCCTAACGAGGAGTTGCTTGCCTACCTGGTCGAGAAGGGACAGGTGGTCGTCCTCGGCGACGGCGTCGTCTTCTCGAACGCGGCCTATCGGGAGATGGTGCAGCGCGTCGTCGCTCATCTACGAGAGCGCGGCAGGGTAACGCTCGCGGAGGCGCGCGACATGTTCGGCACCAGCAGGAAGTACGCGCAGGCGCTCCTGGAGCACCTCGACGCGCAGAAAGTCACGCAGCGCGTCGCCGAAGAGCATGTGTTGCGCCAGGCCCGGTGATGTGCGGAAGCGGGTATGGCGCATTGTACAGGTTGAGTCGACACTTGTATAAGATGAGCGACCTGAAGGTCCCAACGAGTCCGCGCGAGGCTATTGCGCTGGTGCGGACCCTCTATTTCAACCGTATCTTTCGTTTTCTCACCGTCGGCGCCACCTGCGGCTTGATCCAGTTGTCGGTCTTGCACGGCCTGGTCGTCAGCACAGGCGTGGGCGAGCGTCTCGCGAACCTGATCGCGTTTATCATTTCCATGGAGCTCAATTTCGTGCTCAACCAGTTCTTCACCTGGCGCGACCGCCTGTCGCCCGCGCTCCGGCCGCACAGGTTCCTGGCGCGTTTCGCCATGTTCAACGTCTCCGCCGCGTCGACGAGCGGCATCGTGAACCAGGGCGTTTTCAACCTCGTTAATCTGTTCATGTGGTACCTGCCTGCCGCCGCGATCGGCATCTGCGCCGCGGCGACTGCCAACTTCCTGCTCAATGACCGGCTGGTCTTCCGTCTGTGGAGTTCAGGCGGCGCGTCAGCTACAATAACGGAACCATAGGCGCGGCGACCAGTTGAACCTTTCCTTTCGAACAGAGTCTCGTGATGCCAGCGACCCCCGCAAGCGAAGCCCATAGCGCCGTCCCCTCTCTCATCGAAAGCAGACCCGCGCTAAACGCCGTGAGGCTGGTCCTACTCGCCGCCCTCTCCATCGTCGCTACCGCCTCATTGTGGTACGGCTTCGCCCAGGGCAACGGCCCGCTGCCTACCTTGCCTGACGGCTCGCCGCTGCTCTGGCTGGTGGTGACCCTCATGCTCGCGTCCGCTGCGGCTGTTCTTCCTGCGCGGCGGGCCGCCGGCAGGCAGGCCTGGTGGGCGAAGACCATCCGCCTGACCAACGCCGTCCCTGTCGTTTGGCACCTGCTGGCCACAGCGTGCATCGCCTCCTTCGTCATAGCCCAGGTAGCCAACAGTGAGCCCGCGCCCGACAACTACTGGCCGCTGTTTGGAGCATGGGTAGCCGTCGTCGCTTCGATAGCCGTCTGGGCCGCCAGCAGGGTCAATTGGACAGCCCTTCGTTTGGCGACTCTCAAGGAATGGGCGAGCTCGCACCGCTGGGAGCTGCTGGCAGTCGCCGGCATGACGGCGGCAGCGGCGGCGCTGCGAGTCACGAACCTTTCGACGATACCCCTGCCCTTCGAGCAGGACGAAGCGGCGCTCGCTCATGAGTCGGTGCATGTCCTTGAGGGCCAGATTACGAACATGTTCATCTCCGGGCTTCAGGGCCACGCGACGATGCAGTTCTTCGCGGAGGCGCTCTATCTGAAGGTATTCGGGATCAACGTGTTCGCTATCAGGCTAATAACGGCCGTGGTGGGCGTGATCACCATACCCGTGTTCTACATGCTGCTGCGCCAGATGTTCGGCAGGATGTTGGCGCTCCTCGGCACCGCGTTCCTCACGGGCTACGCGCTCCATGTCCACTACAGCCGCGTCGGCATGGAGAACATCGCCGACCCGTTCATCATGGTGGCGGCGCTCTACTTCGCCTGGAGAGCGAGCCGCGAAGGCAAGACGGTCGACTTCGTGCTGACCGGGCTGGTACTTGGGCTCGGTCTCTACCTCTCGCCGGCCGCCCGCGTCATCCCCATTATCGTCGCCGCCCTGTTCGGCTACACGTTTCTGCGACGGCCGCGCTTTCTGCGACAGGTCCTGCCCGGCACCGGCGTTATGGCCCTCGCCTACGGAGCGGCAGGTCTTCCACTGGCCGTATTCTGGTTGACGCACAATTCGTTTTTCATGGACCGGACAAACGTCGTCGGAATCTACCAGTCGCACTGGATCGATCTGCAGCAGGCGGCGGGGAGAAGCACTCTCGACATCCTCTGGGACCAGGCCGTGCATGCGTTCGGGGGGTTCGGATGGTACACAGACGTCAGCATTTTCTACCGCGGGCCTGTTCCGCTGGTAGACCACCTGACGCTTGTCCCGTTCCTGCTGGGCATCGGCTACGCGGTCTACAAGGTGTTCGATGAACGCTATTTCTTGCTGCTTGCCATTTTCGGGGCGGTCGTCGTCACAGGGGGCATTCTCACCGTGGAACCGCCGACGTCTCAGAGGCTCCTCGGAACGATTCCCGCCGTCGCGGCGTTTACGGCGATAGGCGTGAAGGTCATAGCGGACCAGGCATCCCGCTTGAGGCCGAGCGCGAGCCCCTTAGTAGCGGGTGTGGCTATCGCCGCGCTCCTCACGGTAAACGTGAACTATTACTTCTTCCAGTACACCCACGCCGGCTACTCGAGCGACCTGAACAATCGCGTGGCTGCTCAGGTGGTCGACTACGTGAGGACGCTCCCCGAAGATACTCGCCTCTTCTGGTACGGCGACCCCCGGATGTATCTGAGCGGCGGCGGTCACCCGGCGATGACGTTCTTTCTGCGCGATAGGCCCCGGTTCGATGTGCTGCGCGACGGCAGCGTGAGGTCAAATCCTGAGGTCGACGTCTCGGATGAGGCGCCGGCGGTGTTCATGTTCCTGCCGCACCGTGAAAGCGAGATGCAGGCCCTCATCGACTCCTGCCCCGGCGGCGAGTTTCGCACCTTCATCATGCCTGCGGGGCGGCACGGGCTGCAGGGCGTCCAGAACGCGGATATAAGTTTCGTCGCCTACGAGGTGCTGGCACCGAACCACTGCCTGCCGCTAACGGCACGCCAGTAAAGAGAACCGCGACCGCACGCAGGGCATGCCCTCAGACTGAACCCGAATCTGCGGAGCTGGGTCGCGCTCTATCCCTCTTCGACGACGGCCGGCGCGCGCCTGGGGATGATGCGGCGCAATAGCCGCGGGACGTCGCCTTCCTCCCAGGTCACCAGTATCTGGCTCGCCACGAAGATCGAGCTGTAGGTGCCTGTTATCGTCCCGATGAGCATGACGACGAGGAAGGGCCGTATGGTGACGCCGCCGATCAGGAGCAGCGCCGTAACCGCCAAAATGACGGTGAAGGACGTGTTGATGGACCGTCCCAGCGTCTGGAGAATGCTGTTGTTGACGCACTCGTGCAAAGGTAGGTCCGGGTAACGTTGCCGGTTCTCGCGGATCCGATCGAGCACGACGATAGTGTCGTGGACGCTGAAGCCGATGACGGTAAGGAGGCCGGTGATGAACATGGTGTTGACCTCCATGTTGAACACCTTGCCGAAGATCGAATAGGCCCCCATTACCAGGACAACGTCGTGCATGGTCGCGATCGTCGCGGCGATACCGCAGCGCAACGGGTTCGGGATCGAGCGGAACGCCCAGCTAATGTAGAGGAGGATCGCCACCGACGCGGCAGCGACGGCGAGCGTTGCCTTCCTGCCGATCTCTCGCGACACGGTCCCCGAGACAGCAGACGACTGCACGGTCCAGGGAATAGGCTGACCGGTGGAGTCGGTTGCCAGGCTGCCGTCGTCCTTCAGCATCGAGCCGAACTTGGTGAACAGCGCTCGCGTTATCGATTGCTGCTCGCCGAGCGGCTGCGGCCCGCCTTCCGGCGTCTGCTCCGCCGAGCCCTCCAGCACCGAACTGCGGATGAGGTACCTGTTCTGGCCCGTGCCCTGCACTCTCGCCTCGGGGTGCCCCAGCGTCGACATCTCGGCGCGCAGGTCGGTCTCCTTGACAGTGTTCTGAAAGCTTACCTCGAACATGCTGCCGCTGCTGAACTCGATGCCGGGCTTCAGCCCCGGAGGAATGATCAGCGAGATCACGCCGGGCAGCAGCACCAGGAGCGACAGCAGGTAATACCAGTTGCGTTTCTGAACGAAGTCAAGCATTAGCCGCCACCCCCGGTGGGAAGGCTCGCGGGCTCACGCGATCCGCCGTCGCCCTTCGTCCCTGCCTGCGACACCCACAGCACGGGCTTTCGCGCCGCGGGAATGCTGATGACGACGCGCAGGAACGTCCGCGTGACGAGGATCGCCGAGAACATGCTGATGCCGACACCGATTGCCAGGGTAAGCGCAAATCCCTTGACCAGGCTGGCGCCGAACTGGTCGCCGAACCAGAAGAGGATAGCGCAGGTAATCAGCGTCGAGACGTTGCTATCGCGGATGGACGACCAGGCGCGGTGGAAGCCCTCCTCCATCGCCACGACAAGGCTACGTCCTATACGAAGCTCTTCCTTCATGCGTTCGAATATCAGGATGTTGGCGTCCACCGCCATACCGACCGACAGGACAAAAGCGGCGATGCCGGAGAGGGTGAGTGTCACCGGCCACAGCTTGAAGACGGCCAGCACTATCGTCGCGTAGACGGACAGCGCCACGCTGGCGATGAGGCCGGGCAGCCGGTAGTAGAGGACCATGAAGAGCATGATGATGAGCATGGCCGTCTCCCCGGCGATGACGCTCTTCTGCACCGAGTCTTGACCGAGCGTGGCGTCGACGTTCTCGCTCTGCACGACCTTTAGCGGTACGGGGAAGGAACCGGCCTTCAGCAGCTTGACGAGGTTTTGGGCCTCGTCCAGCTTCATACCCGTAATCTGGCCCTTGTCGCTAATGACAGCTTGCACGATCGGCGCGTCGACGCGCCCTGTCGTTGTCTTGATGGCTTCGCCGTCCAGGAAGAAAGCGATCGGCTGCTTTAGCAAGCGGCTCGTGATCTGCTCGAACAGGTGAGCACCCTCATCATTAAACTGAAAATCGATGACGGGAAGACCGGCCTGGTCGGCACCGATGTAGGCGTTAGTGAGATACTGGCCGGTCAGCGGCACGCTCTGCCCGTCCCTGGTGGTAGCCACCGCCGGAATCCACACTGCGTCGTCGAGACTGCCTAGCGAAGACTGCGGCACGAACGTCTCCTGGCCGTTCGCCATGACCGCTACGTTCCCGTTGGCGTCGGTCTTGAGCTCGCGGAACTCCAGCAGGGCCGTCTTCCCGATCTTCTGCATGGCTTCCTCGGCGGTAATGCCGGGTAGCTGGACGGCAAGGCGGTTGCCCTGCCGCTGTATCTCGGACTCCGCGACGCCGAACTCGTTGATGCGGCGCTCTATGATCTGAGAAGCGTTGTTGAGGGCATCGTCGAGGTTGACGTTCGGAGAGTTCGTAAGGTCCGGTTCCAAGACGAGACGCGTGCCGCCCTTCAAGTCAAGGCCGAGAGTCATGGCGCGCCGTTCGAGCGTGGAGCCCTTGATATCAGTCCCGTCGAACTTGAAGAAGGGTATCTTGATGCCCTGCCCTTCAGGCCAGGGAATGAAGCTGGGCAGATAGTGCCACGGCTCCGAGGGCCACATCGTGACGAGGGAGAAGGCCGCGACAAGGACGATGAACGCTAGCAGTATTCTGTCAAACGTACGATGCAATGCTGTTAGCTAGCTCCCATCTTCAAAAAGCCGGACGCATCGCGCCCCAGTCCGCCCGCTCCCTGGGCGCCGATGCCCGCGTCCTTCGCGCAGCAACTGACAATAACAAGTTTACAGATACCACTATAGTGGCGCAAAATCTTACGCGCCACCTGAGTTTTCCTCTTCCCCTACGTCCATTTCAAACGCCGTTTTGCCCCGTGAGTTTCAACTGGATGCGGCTTTCGAGGAAATCGTCGTCGCAGCGAACAAGCGCCTTGCCAGGGCGAGCGCCTCTTCTCGCGTCGAGACCTCCCCCAGCGCGTGCGCCTCCTCTATGGTCGCCAGCAGGCGTCCGACGACAGGGCCCGGCCCGATGTTGAGCTCGGCCATGACATCGTCGCCGGTAACGAGGCGCGCCGGCACGGCCGGCTCTGTCTCCAGATAGTGGCGGGCCAATATGTAGTTCGCGAAGGCGACGTTGCCGCGCCAGGTCGCGAAGCGGAGGCGGGGACCTCTTGCTGCCAGATTATCGGCGAGCATGAGGAAGAGGATGCCGAGCGCGGCATCGCCGGTATCGCGGAAGAAGCGGTAGAGGGCGCGTTGCGTCGGAGGGCCACCGCTGCTCATCTGTCCAGGCCGCAGGTGCTGCTCGACGATGGTGGCGACGAGGCGCGTCTCCGCACTGCTGAACCGGAACCGCCGCATCACCGCCGACGCCTTCCGCGCGCCCAGCGCCATATGTCCGATGAAACGCACCCGCCCCGTCGCATCCGGCGCCTTCGTCTCCGGCTTGCCGACGTCGTGCAGCAGTCCGGCCAGCTTCAGGAGCGCGCTCCGTGGCCGCCCTTCGACCGTCTCTTCGCGGAGGTGTGCCAGCGTCGCCGGCAGCCAGGCGAGCTGCTGCCAGAGCTCGCCCCAGAGCGACGCCTCGCGGTCTCCAGGCGGTTCGCTCTCCGCCAGCATGAAATCGAGCGCGGCGACAGTCTCCAGCAGATGATCGAAGACGTCCCAGTAGTGCTCCTTCGGCTGCGACACGCCGCGACAGGCCGTGACCTCCGGCAGCAGCCGCTCCAGCAGGCCCAGGCCGTCGAGAAGTCGGAGCGACGGCGCTGCCCGCTCCGTCGCCAGGATGCGCGCTAGCTCGTCGCGCTTTCGCTCCGGAGCGACGCTGTCGATGTAGGCGGCGTCTCGCTGGACCAGGGTGGCTGTGCCCGCATCGAGGAAGAAGTCGAGCTCGGCGCAGAGACGGGCCGCGCGTAGCAGGCGAAGGCCGTCGCTGCGGAAGACGCCGTCATCGACAGCGCGCACCGTCAGCCCCTTGACGTCGTCCGCGCCGGAGAAAGGGTCGATGAGTGGCTGAGGCGCGCGACGCCCGGCGGCCGCGAGCGGGAGCGCCATGGCGTCGATGGTGAAATCGCGCTCCGCGAGATCGCTTTCTATGTCGCCGCGCAGTCGCGTCACGTCGACGTAGGCGACGGGCGCGCCGGTAGGCAGGACGATGCGCGTGATGCCGCGCTCTTCGTCCAGCGCGAAGCAGCTACCACCTGTGGCGTCGGCGGCGAGGCGCGCGAGCGCGGGGGCATCGCCGGAGAGCGCAACGTCGATGTCACGTACGTCGCGGCCGAGCAGGGCGTCGCGGAGGAAGCCGCCCGTCAGATAGCCGTCGGCGCCGTGCGCGAGCCAGACAGCGCGCAGCTTCGACAGGGGGCGACGGACGGATGGGGACAGCGATACGGAAGGCATCTTGCTTTCCGTGCGGGCCGGCTCTAGAGCTCGTCCTCGGCGACGGCGGCCTCTTCTCGCGACTCGAGGGGGATGAGCTGGTCGGCGCTCTCCAGGTAATCGATGTAGAGGACGCCCTCCAGGTGGTCCATCTCGTGCTCGAGCGCCTGGGCAAGCAGGTCGTCTTTGGCCTTTACGCGGAACGGCCGGCCATCCCGGTTGAGCGCCTTGACGGTGACGGACTCCGAGCGTGTGATCTCGGCGACGTAGCCGGGAACGGAGAGGCAGCCCTCTTCGACGCGTCGCTCGCCGGAGCGCTTGACGATCTGTGGACTGATGAGGACGATGACTTCGTCTTCCGGCACGTGGATGACGGCCACGCGCTCAGACCGGCCCACCTGCGGCGCCGCGAGGCCGACGCCATGGGCGGCGTGCAGCGTGTCGACCATGTCGTCGATGAGGCGCTGCACGGAGGCGTCGATTTTCTTTATGGCATGTGTCTTTCGGCGCAAGACGGGGTCGCCGACGAAGCGGAGTCGCAGGACAGCCAACGGTTGCTCCTTATCAAGTCCTCTCATCTATTGTAGCGAACGCTCGGCGGCGATGCGAGGTGGGTTCCTCGTTGGTGTCCAGCGAACTTGCGAAGTCGCGGCGCGACACGCCCCGTTTGTGCCCGACGCGTCCTGACGCTGCCACCGGACTCAGGCCTCGATGGGGTCGACGCAACTCCCTAACGGCGTCCGAGACACGTCAGCGTCGCCCTCGCCCTGCTCATCCTGCCATCGACCCTGCGCGATGCCGCTGACGCGTGCGACGATCGCGATCCCGTTGCGCGACTCACTTCGTTCATCGCGCCTCCAGCGCCAACGCCAGCAGCGCATGCGGATCCATGAGGGGAAATGAGCGGAACAAACAAAGGCGTAGCATCAGGCTACTGAGAGCGGGTGGTGCTCTTCTCTTTGATGCGCGCCGCCTTGCCGGCTAGGCCGCGCAGATAGTACAGCCGCGCGCGTCGCACCTTGGCGCGACGCGTCACCTCTATCTTCTCCAGGCGTGGCGAGTGGAGCATGAACGTGCGCTCGATGCCGACGCCGTGCGACACGCGCCTCACCGTCACGTTGGCGCTCGGGCCGCCGCGACGAGAGCGGATGACGACGCCCTGGAACACCTGCGTCCTCTCGCGGTCGCCCTCGACCACCTTAGCGCTCACCTTCACGGTGTCGCCGATGCCGTAGTCCGAGACCTCGGGGTTCTTCTTCGTGTCTACCAGCGAGCTAGCGTCGACCACAATTACACTCCGTGCCTCATAGAGTAGCAGATGTCAGTCCTTTTCCGCCAGCGCCTCCGCCGCGAGCCGCCGTTCCGTCGTCGTCAGCGACGCTCGTTCCAGCAGATCGGGTCGACGGCGCGCCGTGCGGAGTATGCTCTGCTGCCTTCGCCAGGCCCCGATCTGGGCGTGATGCCCCGAAAGCAACACCTCCGGCGCCTGCCAGCCGCGGAACTCCGCCGGTCGCGTGTACTGCGGGTACTCCAGCAGCCCCTGCGCATGCGACTCCTCGGCCAGCGACTCCGCCGACCCAAGCGCGCCCGGCAACCGCCGCACGACGACGTCGATCAACACCATCGCCGGCAGCTCGCCGCCGGAGAGGACGTAGTCGCCGATGCTGATCTCGTCGTCGACCAGGTGCTCGCGCACGCGCTCGTCGACGCCCTCGTAGTGGCCGCAGACCAGGACCAGCCGATCCCGCCGCGACAACTCATCCCCTATCGACTGCGTCAGGAGACGGCCCTGCGGCGTGAGGAGGACGACGCGTCCCTTCGCGGCATCTTGCGCCGACACGGCTTCGACGGCGGCGAAGAGCGGCTCCGGCTTCATGACCATGCCCGGGCCGCCGCCAAACGGATAGTCGTCGACCACGTGGTGCTTGTCCTCGGCGTAGTCGCGGATGTTATGGAGCACGACCTCGACGAGGCCGCTCTCAATGGCGCGACCCATGATGCTCACCCGGAGCGGCCCGTCGAACATCTCGGGGAAAAGCGTCAGGACGTCGATTCGCATGGCACTACGCGTGGTCGCCGTAGCGCCCGCGGGCCGTCCTGACGGCGTGCTCCAGCACCGGCGCCAGACACGCCAGGCTCTCGCGGACGGCTCGCTCGCTGCCGGGCAGGTTCACGATGATCGTCTTGCCGCGCAGCCCGGCCGTCGCGCGACTCAGCATCGCGTTCGGCGTGTGGCGCAGCCCTTCCAGGCGCATCGCTTCCGCGAGGCCCGGCGTCAGGCGATCGACGACCACGAGCGTCGCCTCAGGGGTAACGTCGCGCGGGTCGAAGCCGGTGCCGCCGGTGGTGAAAACGACGTCCAGCTTGTCTTCGTCCGCCCAGCGACGCAGCACCGACGCGATGGCGTCGATCTCGTCCGGCACGATCTCGTAGCGCTCCACGGAGACGTCGAGCGACGCCAGTACCTCGCGGATGGCGGCGCCGCTGGTGTCCTGGCGCTCGCCCGCGGCGCCCTTGTCGCTGACGGTGAGGATGCCCAGGCGGATGGTTATCGGCATCATCTTCGGATCGTCGCCATCATAGCACGCGCCCGAAACGCGGGGAAAGGCAGGCGAAGTTTCGGGAATTTCGGGAAAAACCCTTGACACCAATCTGCTGGATGGTAGAATATGGGGCAGTGTGGGAAGGGGTGGCACGCTTGCCCTAGTGCCCACCAGTCAAGGCGGGGGTTATGGTATTTCGCGGGACGTTTGAATACAGCCTGGACAATAGGGGAAGGATCCCTATCCCCGCCCGCTATCGCGCCTCCTTTGGTAGTGGCGCCGTACTGGTCGAGAGCCAGGACGGCTGCGTGGAAGTATACACCTCAGAGGCTTACGAGAAAGAGGCGGAGTTCCTTATCACCCAGCGCCCGACACGGAAGAAAGCGCGACGCCTGCGCCGCGGCTTCTTCGGGCGGTCCCTGGACGTCGACCTCGATGGGCAGGGGCGCATCCTGCTCCCGCCGCGACTGCGCCAGCACGGCGAGCTCGACGGCGCCGTCCTCATCGTCGGACGCGGCGAATGCCTGGAGCTGTGGAACCCCCAGCGCTGGGGCGCCGAGCAAAAGGAGATCGACGAGAAGTACGAGATGGACCTCGAATCTGTGGAAGAGGGGCCATGACCGTAGTCATGATGACGGCGATACACATTCCTGTGATGGTGCGCGAGGTCATCGACGCACTGGCCGTGCAGCCGGGCGGTCGCTACGTCGACGGCACCGTCGGCGAGGGTGGCCACGCGGAAGCGATCCTGGAGGTGGCCTCGCCGGGCGGCCAACTGCTGGGCATCGATCGCGACCCCGATGCTCTGGCCGTCGCCGAGGAGCGGCTGAGCCCCTACGGCGATAGCGCCGTCCTTGTCGAGGGCAATTACCAGGATGTCGCGCAGATCTGCCACAGCCGAGGGTTTGGACCTATCGATGGGATTCTACTGGACCTGGGCGTCTCCTCGTTCCAGCTCGAACAGGCAAGACGCGGGTTCAGTTTCAGTCGTGAGGGGCCCCTGGACATGCGCTTTAGCCCCACAGATACGCTCACCGCGGCCGATATTGTCAACGGGTACCGGGAGGAAGACCTGGCGGACGTGATATGGCGCTTCTCGGAAGAGCATCGGAGCCGCCGTATCGCGCGCTGCATCGTTGAGCAGCGCCCTATCCTCACCACCACCCAGTTGGCCCGAGTCGTCGAGCAGGCCGTGGGCAAGAGGGGTCAAAGCGTTACCCACCCCGCCACCAGGACGTTTCTTGCCCTTCGAATAGCGGTAAACTCAGAGCTAGCCCACCTAGCTGCCGCGCTTGAAGTAGCCCACGGTCTGCTCGACGGCTCGGGCGCGAGAATGGCGGTCATCTCCTACCACTCCCTCGAAGACCGCATTGTCAAGGAGTTCTTCCGCCGGGAGGCCAGCGACTGCATCTGCCCGCCCGGCACTCCCATCTGCACCTGCAACCACCGGGCGACGCTGCGTCTTCTCACCCGGAAGCCGCTGGGGCCTTCGGACCTGGAAGTGCTGATCAACCCGCGCTCTCGAAGCGCGCGCCTGCGAGCGGCCGAAAGGCTTTAGCCAAGATACTCTACCGGAGAACGGCTGACAAGGATGTCTACACTCGACCGCCTGATATCAAGACCGCTCCCCAGGCCGTTCCCGCGCATCCTGGGCGTGCGCCCGGTGCTCGTGGGCGCGTTCCTGGTCGTCGCCTGCCTCGGGCTGTTGCAGGTCGCGCAGACCAGCAGCGCCACGACAACGGGCTACAACCTGCAGCGACTCGAAGACGAGCGCTTCGCGACTCAGGCGGAGGTGCACCAGCTTGAGGCGGAGGTGGCCGTGCTCACCTCGATCGACCGCATCGACAGAGAGGCGCGCGACCGCCTGGGCATGGTGCCCGCCGGTAACACGATGACGCTGGAGGTGCACAAGCAGCCGCCGGAGCAACAGCTTGTGCCCCTGCGTTTCCTTACCGAGTCCAAAGAGCCGCAGGTCGAGACGAGTTCCTGGTGGCAGAAGCTGCTTAACCTGTTGCCTTTCTTTTAGGTTGAACTGAAAACCCTCTGCCTCAGCTCGGCGGGCCAGAGGACAAAATCGCCAGCCGGCAAGGAACCTGACCATGCCGCAACGAATGGCGCGGGTCTCCTGGCGGCTCCTCCTGCTGGGGGTCCTATTCTGCGCAGCCGGTCTCGTCCTTACCGCGCGCCTCGCCCAACTGCAGATCGTCAGCCACGGGCACTACGCGGTGGAGGCGGAGGACGAGCACATGGGCGTGGAGAAGGTCTTCCCTCCACGCGGCGCCATCCTCGATAGGAACGGCTACCCTCTTGCCCTCACGCTCGACACGTATGATATCTACATAAACCGTAAAGTATGGCAAGATGAGAAGCTGGCAGCCGATGGCGCGGAGGCGCTCTCCTCCGTCCTCGGCAAGCGGCCGGACGAGATCCTGGCGGCGCTGGGACCGGACACGGAGGGCGACGCCCTCGTTGCGGGCAGCATCGGCTACGACGCGGGGAGAAAGATCATCGAGATGGGCGTGCCCGGAGTCAAGGCAACGGCGACAATCGTACGCTTCCACCCGGAGGGCGACCTCGCGTCGGCCCTTCAGGGGTTCGTGGGCCGCGACCAGACGGGGCTCGCCGGCCTAGAAGCTGACCTTCAGGACCAGCTCGGCGGCTCCGCCGGCACTCTCTATTTCGAGCGCGACAGCATGGGCAATCCCATTCCCTTCGGCTACAGGCAGCTTACGCAGTCGGAGCCGGCCTCCGACGTAAGGCTGACCATCGACCGCTACATTCAGGAAGCGGCGGAGCAGGCGCTGGACGCCGCCATCGAGACGAACGGCGCCAGCGGCGGCAGCATCATCGTCATGGAGCCGAAGACCGGCGCCATCCTGGCGATGGCGAGCCGGCCCAGCTTCAAACTCAGCCAGCTCGATCTTGCCGACGAGACGAAGATGGAGCTCTATCGCAACCGCGCCGTCACCGACCTCTATGAGCCGGGCTCCGTCATGAAGGTGGTTACGATGTCGACGGCGATAGACCTGGGCCTCGTGACGCCGAACACGACGTACGAGGACACCGGCATGGCTTACGTCGGCGGCTACGCAATAGAGAACTGGGACTTCTCCGTCAACGGCACGACGACAATGACGCAACTGCTTCAGAAGAGCCTCAACACGGGCGCCGTGTGGGTTGGCCAGCAGATCGGGCCGGAGCATTTCTACGAGTACGTCCAGCGGTTCGGCTTCGGCGAGCCAACGGGCGTCGGTCTCGGCGGCGAAGCGGCCGGCACGGTGCGCACCAGCGACGACCCGGAGTGGTATCCCTCCGACCTGGCGACGAACTCCTTCGGCCAGGGGATCAGCGTCACGCCGTTACAGATGATCACGGCCGTCGCCGCGATCGCCAACGGCGGCGAGCTGATGCGACCCTACATCGTCGCAGACGTCGTCGGGCCGGACGGCAGTCATGAGACGCAGCCGCAGGTGGTGCGACGGGTCATATCGGAGTCGACGTCGCGCACGCTCACGGCCATGATGAACGACGTAGTGGAGGGCGTCCCCTCGCACGGAGCGCGGGTACAGGGTTATCATATAGCCGGGAAGACCGGAACCAGCTTCATATCGGTGCCGGGCGGCTATGCGCCGGACAGGGTAATCACCTCCTTCGTCGGCTTCGCGCCGGTGAGCGATCCACGGATGATCGTTCTCGTGAAGATCGACGAGCCTCAGGGAGAGCGGCTTGGGGGCACTGTGGCAGCCCCCGTCTTCGCTGAACTGGCCCCGAAGATCCTCAGCTATCTGGGCGTCCCGCCTGACGCACCGGCTTTGGTGCAGCAGGGCGGTTGATGGGCGCGTCTGCGATGATACGAGCGAGCGAGCTCACGGGAAGCCTCGGGCCTATCCTTCTGCAGACGATCGGCGAAGAGCCGTCCGCATTTCGCCGCGTCGTCGTCGACTCGCGGGAAGTGCGCCGGGGCGATCTGTTCGTCGCGCTGCCGGGCGAGCACAAGGACGGGCACGATTTCCTGGTAGACGCGCTCGAACGCGGTGCGGCCGGACTGCTGGTGCGCCGGGCCCCGGAACCGCTGCCGGACGGCGCCGCCGTATACGTCGTCGAAGATGCGCTGGCCGCGCTGCAGCGGATGGCCGCGGGACATCGCGCGGCGTTGCCGGTCGAGGTGATCGGCGTGACGGGCAGCGTGGGGAAGACGACGACGAAGGAGATCGCGGCCTTCGTGCTCAGTCAGCGCTACCGCGTCATCAAGAACGACGCGAACTATAACAACGAGATCGGCCTGCCGCTTACGTTGCTGAAGATGACGCCGCGGCACGAGCGGGCGGTGCTGGAGATGGGCATGTACGCGCCCGGGGAAATCCGGTCCCTCTGCGAGCTGGCCCGCCCGCGCGCCGGTGTGGTCATGAACGTCGGCCCTGTGCACCTGGAGCGCGCCGGCAGCATCGAGGCGATCGCGGCGGCGAAGGCGGAGATCGTCGAGGCTTTGCCCGCGGACGGCTTCGCCGTGCTGAACGGCGACGACCCGCGCGTCAGGGCGATGGCGTCGAAGACGAAGGCACGCGCCGTCCTCTTCGGCACGTCGACCGATTGCGGCGTGCGCGGCAGCGACCTCGAAAGCAAGGGACTGGAAGGCATTTCCTTCATGCTTGAATACGGCGGCGAGAGCTTGCGCGTAAGGACGCGCCTGCCCGGACGGCACCTGCTGCCAAACGCGCTGGCCGCGGCGGCCGTAGCGTTGGTGGAAGGGATGAAGTTGGATGAAGTGGCGCAGGCTCTCGCCGTCGCGCGCATCCCGTTGCGACTGCACGTCTACCGCGGCCGCAACGACTCGACGATCCTCGACGACACCTATAACGCCAGCCCGGCATCGATGCTGGCGGCGCTGGAGTTGCTGGCCGACCTGCCCGGTCGGCGGATAGCGGTGCTGGGCGACATGCGGGAGCTGGGCGCCGAGGAGGAGGAAGGACATCGTGTCGTCGGCCGCGAGGCGGCGCGCGTGGCGCAGGTCATCTACGCCGTCGGCGAGCTGGGGCACCTCATCGGCGAGGAGGCGAAGAGGGCCGGACACCCGGCCGTCAGCCTCTGGCCGTCAAAGGAGGATGCCGCGAAGCAGCTTGTGAGCGAGCTGCAGGTCGGCGACGTCGTTCTTCTGAAGGCATCGCGGGCAATGGCGCTGGAAACGATATTGCCGGAGCTGAGGGGCTGACTATGGTATACGCGCTCTTCGTCGGGACGGCCGCCTTTCTTGTGTCGCTTATCGCCGGCAAGTGGGTTGTCGCATATCTGTCGGCACGCGGCCTGGGCAAGCGGATATCAGCGGATGCGCCGGCGTCGCACGCCATCAAGGCCGGCACGCCGACGATGGGCGGCCTGCTTATTTTCGGGACCGTCTTCCTGGTGACAGCGCCCACGAACCTATTTGAGAAGCTGTCGATCTTCCTGCCGCTGGGGATAATCGTCGCTACCGGGACGCTCGGGCTTGTCGACGACTTCCTGACAATCGAAGGTCGCGCCAAGGGACGCGGCGGGCTGAACAAGCGCCTGAAGACGGGTCTGCTGCTCAGTCTGGGTCTGGCCGCGGCGCTCATCCTTTATTTCGGGCTGGAGGCGCGGAGCATCAACGTGCCCTGGCTGGGCAAGTACGAGATCGGGCTGCTGTACATACCCGTCGCGGTCGGCGTATTCCTGGCGACGACGAGCGCCGTCGCCGTCACCGACGGTCTCGACGCGCTCGCGGGCGGGACCACGGCCCTTGCCTTTGCCGTGTACGGGGTCATCGCCTTCTTGCAGGACCAGACGTTCCTGGCGACGTTCAGCCTGACGGTCGTCGGCGCGACGCTGGGCTTCCTCTGGTACAACGCCCACCCCGCGCGTGTCTTCATGGGTGACACGGGCGCGCTGGCGCTGGGCTCGACGCTGGCGGTCGTGGCGCTGATGACGGGCTGGTGGCTCGTCCTGCCGGTCGTGGGCGTCGTCTTCTTCATGGAAGGCTTCTCGACCGTCGCGCAGATCGTGTACTTCAGGCTCAGCGGCGGCAAGCGCATCTTCAAGATGACGCCGCTGCACCATCATTTCGAGCTGCTGGGATGGTCGGAGCCGCAAATTGTCACAAGATTTTGGTTAATTGGCATGGCTGGAGGGCTTCTGGGTATAGCGTTAGCCTTGACAGATTAGTTAAAATGCTATGACGCATAAACAGGACTTCCGGGGCAAGAGAGTGACGGTGGTGGGGCTTGGCATTGAGGGCGTCGACTTGGCGCGCTACTTGGTGGGCAAGGGTGCGCTGGTGACAGTCAGCGACTCACGTCCCGCGGAGCGACTGTCTCCCCGTCTGCGCGACCTTGACGGGCTGCCGGTGAGCCTCTCTCTCGGAAGAAACGACCCCGCAGACACGATCACAGCCGACCACGTCTTCGTGTCCCAGGGCGTGCCGCTCGATATCCCCGCCGTCACGGCCGCCCGCGACCGTGGCGTGCCGCTCGACTCGATGATGCGCCTCTTCTTCGAGCTCTGCCCGGGCCCGGTCGTCGGCATCACCGGCAGCAGCGGCAAGACCACGGTGACGAGCCTGGTCGGCGCGATGTTCGCGGCCGCCGGCAGGGAGCACGTTGTCGGCGGGAACATCGGCGTCGGGTTACTGTCGCTGCTCGACGACATCGGGCCGCAGACGTGGGTCGTGCTGGAGATCAGCCATACGCAGTTGGAGTTGACGACGAAAAGCCCGCACGTCGCCTGCGTCCTCAACGTGACGCCGAACCACCTCGACCGTTACTCGTGGGACAGCTACGTCGCCCTCAAGCGCAATATCCTGCGCCATCAGACGTCCGATGACGTCGCCGTGCTCGGCTACGACAACCAGGTGTCGCGCTCTCTGGCATCCGACACCCGCGGCAGGGTTGTCTTCTTCAGCGACGGCGCCGATCTGCCGGGACCGGCGGCGCTGCTCAGCGGCGGTATCGTCGTCTGGCGCGACGGCGCGAAGGACACGCCCGTCCTGTCGGTAGCCGAGATACCGCTCAGGGGCTGGCACAACGTCGCCAACGTGCTGGCGGCGACGGCCATCGCTGCCGCCTGCGGGATTCCGACGGACGCGATTGCGATGGCAGTGCGCAGCTCTAAGCCGGTACCGCACCGCCTGGAGTTCGTCGCTGAGCTCGACGGCGTCGCCTATTACAACGACAGCATCGCGACGACGCCGGAGCGCACTCTCGCCGGAATACGCTCGTTCGAAGAGCCTATCGTCTTGCTGCTTGGAGGCCGGGAGAAGCATCTGCCGCTGGACGAGATGTTTCACGCGGTCTGCGGGCGATGTCGCGCGCTGGTGTTCTTCGGCGAGGCAAGGGAGACGTTGGTTGCGGTCGCCTTGGCGACTTGCGACGCTGTCTCGCCGGCAAAGCGGCCGGACCTGCACGTCGTCGATACGCTCGAGGACGCTGTATCGCTCGCCAAGGCGACCGCGCGACGCGGCGACGTGGTACTGCTTTCCCCAGCCTGTACCAGCTTCGATGCCTATGACAACTTTGAGGAGCGCGGAGAGCATTTCCGCCGCCTCGTTCTCGGAATGACGTCTACTGAAGGAGGGAGCCGGCCATAGCAACGTCCGAGACCACGAGAGTCAGGCCGGGGCCGCCCGATGCCGTGATACTGACCCTAGTCACCATGCTGGTGATCGTCGGTCTGATCGCCGTCTACAGCGCCAGCTTCGCCCTTGGCCAGCTCGAATACGGCAGCCCTTACTACTTCGTCGCGCGACAAACCATGTGGGCGGTCGTCGGAACGGGTCTGCTCATCTTCCTCATGCGTACCGACTACCACTGGCTACGTTCCGTCAGCCCACTGCTTATGCTCGCCGCGCTGGCCGGCCTGGCCGCTGTCCTGGCGCCGGACCTGGGCGTCAATCGCTACGGCGCCAGTCGATGGATAGCGCTGGGGCCTCTTCCTCCTGTCCAGCCGAGCGAGTTCGCCAAGCTGGCGCTCGTCATTTACGTCTCTGCCTGGCTTTCCAGCAAGAGCCGCAACCTGCGCAGCTTTGCGGCCGGCCTGGTGCCGTTCGTCATCATGGTCGGTCTCGTCGCGGGGCTCATCATGCTCGAGCCGGACATGGGGACCACCATCATCATCGTCCTCACGACGATAACGCTGTTTTTCGTCGCCGGCGGCGCGCTCAGCCATCTGCTGGCGCTCATGTCCATCGGCGGCGTCACGGCGGCCTTCCTCGTGGCGACCGGCGGCTACCGGATGGACCGCATCTTCGCCTTCGTCTCGCCCGAGGCCGACCCTGCCGGAAAGGGGTTCCACATCCTGCAACTCCTCATCGCCCTCGGCAGCGGCGGCGTGACGGGCCTGGGCGTCGGCGCCAGCAGGCAGAAGTTCTTCTATGTGCCGGGCGCCCACACCGATGGCATCTTCGCCATCATCGGCGAAGAGATGGGGTTCATCGGCGCTATGGCCGTGCTTCTTCTCTTCGCCTTGCTCGTGTACCGCGGCATTCGCGTCATGCTCAACGCGCCCGACAACTTCGGCTCGTTGCTCGCCCTCGGCGTGACGAGCTGGATCGCCTATCAGGCCATCATCAACATCGGCGGGATTACACGGTCGATGCCGCTGACAGGCATCCCGCTGCCCTTCCTGAGCTACGGCGGCTCAGCGCTGGCAGCGACGATGGCGGGAGTCGGCATCCTGCTCAGCGTGTCGCGCTACTCGAAGGGGTATATCGCGGCCAGGGAGCTGCGGCCCGCTTCAAGGCGGGCGAAGACTCGTCTAAAGGAGGAGAGCGCTTGAGACTGGCACTATCCGGCGGTGGCACTGCGGGGCACGTCTACCCCTGCCTCGCCGTCGCGGCGGCGCTGCGACAGCGACTCGCCCAGCACGATGAGCCGCTGGCGCTCCTCTACCTGGGCGTGCGCGGTCGCGTCGACGAGCAGGTCCTCGCCGGAGAGGGCATCGACTTCCGCGCCGTGAGGGCCAGCGCCCTGCGCGTCCGTTCTCCCCTGCGATTCGCCAGGGGCCTCGCCGACCTCGCGCTCGGCGCCGTGCAGGCGCGCGGCCACCTGCGACGCTTTCATCCGCAGGCTGTCTTCGCGACCGGCGGCTATGGCAGCGCGCCCGTCGCCCTCGCCGCTCGGAGCCTGAGGCGACCACTCCTCGTCTACCTGCCGGACGTCCGCCCCGGCTGGGCCGTGCGCATGATGGCGCGACTCGCCACCCGCGTCGCCGCGACGGCCGAGGACTCGCTCCCCTACCTGCCGCGAGGCAAGGCGGCCGTCTCCGGCTATCCGGCGCGACA